>Ga0272446_1000265_pt1 | contig 83637 bp, 51 predicted proteins | sample YNPCB0061_FD_194587 | JGI IMG/M metagenome (GOLD analysis project Ga0272446, IMG submission 194587) | Hot spring microbial mat communities from Yellowstone National Park, WY, United States - YNP-CB-006-1 | ecosystem: Environmental > Aquatic > Thermal springs > Hot (42-90C) > Sediment | place... | reverse complement strand
GTCCCCCACGCCCCCGCCCGCGGGAGGGCCCGGCCCTCACGCAGGAGGATGGGGAAACCGGGTTTCCCCATCCTCCCACCCGCGGGAGGGTCTGGCCCTCACGCAGGGGCATGGGGAAACCCGGTTTCCCCATGCCCCCGCCCGCGGGAGGGTTTGGGAGGGCGCAGCCCTCGGAGAGGGGGGAACCAGGTTCCCCCACGCCCCCGCCCGCGGGAGGGCCGGGCCCTCACGCAGGGGTGTGGGGAAACCGGGTTTCCCCACGCCCCCGCCCCTGGGAAGGTGAGGGCGCGCCCCGCGCGCAGGGGTCTGGGGAAACCAGGTTTCCCCATCCCTCACCGGTATGTAACCGTCTCCAGCAGCGTCTCTACCCCATCGGTGGCCTCCCACGGCAACGCCAGCTCGGGCCGTCCGAAGTGGCCATGGGCGGCCAGACGCTGGTAGAGCCGGCCCCGGGAACGGGCCGCCAGCCCGGCCAGATCGAAGCGGCGGATGATCCCGCCCACGCTGAAATCGAAGGCCCGCGCCACCCGCTCCGACAGCTCATCGTCGCTGAGCGCCCCGGTGCCGAAGGTCTCCACCCGCACGCTCACCGGGTCGCGGAACCCGATCGAGTAGCTGAGTTGCACCTCGCAGCGCGAGGCCAGCCCCGCCGCCACCACGTTTTTCGCCGCGTGGCGGGCGGCATAAGCGCCGGTGCGGTCAATGCGGGTCGGGTCCTTGCCGCTCAGCGCCGCGCTGCTCTGGCGGGCGTAGCCTCCGTAGGTATCGGCGCCAGTTTTGCGCCCGGTCAACCCCGCGTGCAGCGCCGGCCCACCTTCCACCACCGGGCCTTCGGGGTTGATCTGCAAGCGCGTCTCTGCATCAGGGACCAGGGTCTCGTGTTCAAACGCCGGTTTCACCACCTCCTCGATGATCGTCTGGCGCAGCCGCGCCAGGGGCAGATCGGCCTGGCGCTGGCTGGCCACCAGGGTCAGGCTGTGGATGCGCGAAGGCTGATGGTCGCGGTAGACAATGCCCACCTGCACCTTCCCGTCGGGTGCGAGTTCGTCGCGGTGCTCGCGGCAGACGAGGTCGAGCCGCTGCGCCAGGCGATTGGCCAGCCAGATCGGCAGCGGCAACAGCACCGGCGTCTGGGTGCAGGCGAAGCCGAAGAGGGTGACGTTCTCCTGGGCGACCAGTTCCGACAGGGCGCTCTCGCGGTCGCGCGCGCCCGAGCGCGCGGCTTCCGGCTCTTCAAGCTGGTTGGTCATCACCGTGCAGGTGCGGCCATTGAAGCTGCCGCGGTCGTACCCGGCCTCCAGAATCACCTCGCGGGCAAGGCGGGGGATGTCAATGCTGGCGGTTGTCGCCGCCTTCAGCGACACGAACAGGATGCCGGTGGAGACGGCGCACTCGGCTACGACCCGCGCGGGGGGATCTTGCCAGAGGATATGGCCGACCAGGGCGTCGCTGATCTGGTCGCACAGCTTGTCGGGATGCCCCGCCGTGACGGACTCGGATGTAAACACATACTCACTGGCCATGGCTGTCTGCATCTCTCCTGTCTACCCTGCACGGGCGCTCAATGGCCTTCAGCAATTCGCTGGCGAGGTACGGCCCGGTAGCTAGCGCCAGCACCAGCAGCCAGTCGGATGGGCCGAGGGGCGTGGTTCCCAGCACCTGGCGCAGGCCGGGCAGGAGCGTCGCGGCGCCCTGAAGCCCCAGTCCGGCGCCAACGGCGAAGGTCATATAGGGGTTCGCCGCTGAAGGCTTGCGGTCGAACAGCCAGCGTTTCTCGGAGCGACAACTGATGGCGTAGAGCAACTGCGAGGTGGTGAGGGTGGTGAAGGTCAGGGTGCTGGTGCGCGGCCCCATGCCGTAGCGCGCCAGGCCCCAGCCGTAGGCGCCGAGGGCGACGCCGGTGAGCATAGCGCTCTCCATCCCGATCCGCCGCACGTCGCGGCGGTTAAACATGGCGGCGTGCGGGTCGCGCGGGGGCTGGCGCAGCACGTCGCACTCCGGCGGTTCCAGCCCCAGGGCCAGTTCGGGGAAGACGTCGGTGACCAGATTGATCCAGAGCAACTGCAGGGGCGAGAGCGGCTCGCCGGTGCCGACGGCGGTGGCCAGCAGCGTGATCGCGATTTCGCTGGTATTGCTGGCGAGAATGAAGTGGACGGCTTTCTTGATGTCGCTGTAGATTGTGCGTCCCTGCTCGATGGCCCCGACGATCGTCGCCAGGTTGTCGTCGCGCACGATCATATCGGCGACCTCCTGGGCCACTTCGCTGCCGCTGACGCCCATGGCGATGCCGATATCGGCGGCGCGCAAGGCCGGGCCGTCGTTGATTCCGTCGCCGGTCATAGCCACCACGTGCCCGGCCCGTTGCAGGGCCTGCACGATGTAGAGTTTGTGCGCCGGGCTGACCCGCGAGAAGATGTCCACCCGTTCGGCCAGGCTGCGCAGCACGTCGGCGGGCAGGGTTTCGAGTTGCGCGGCGTCGAGGCTTTCCAGGTGCCCTTTGTGGCCCAGGCCGATCTGCCGGGCGATCGCCGTGGCGGTGGCGCTCTGATCGCCGGTAATCATGATCGTGCGCACCCCCGCCGCGCGCAGTTGTTCGACCAGGGCGGGGATCTCCGGTCGCGGCGGGTCGGCGATGCCGGCCAGGCCGACCCAGATCAAGTCGCGGCGTTCTTCCGGCCTCCCATCATCGGGCAGGTAGGCCACGCCGAGCACGCGCAGGGCCTGGCCGGCCATGCGCTCGTTGTCCACCAGGATGCGCTCACGGTCCTCCTCGGTCAGCGGGCGCACCGTCCCGGCCTCGCTCAGCCGGTCGCAGAGGCTCAACACCTGGTCGGGGCTGCCTTTGACCGCCAGCAGGTAGCCGTTGCCGTCCTGGTGAAGCGTATCCATGAACCCGCGGCCCTCGCTGCGCAGGCGCGTCCGCAGCAGTGGATAGCGCGCCCGGAGGGCCTCGACATCGATTCCCTGTTCCAGCGCCGCGCGCACCAGAGCGGTCTCAGTCGGCGTGCCCAGGAGCCGTGGGCCGTCCGCGGCAGGCTCCAGGCGCACCTCGCTGCAGAGCGCCGTCAGGCGCAGCAGGGCTTCGAGATCGGGGCTGCCGCCGGGAGGCAGGGCCTGGCCCTCGATGCTGAAGCCGCCCGCGCCGTGGTCGTAGCGCCGCTCGCCTGTCACGACCATCACCAGGGTCATCTCGTTGCGGGTGATGGTGCCGGTCTTATCCAGGCAGAGGAACTCCACCGCCCCCAGGGTCTCCACGGCCACCAGGCGTCGCACGAGCACGCCCTGCTGTTCGAGGCGGCGCAGGCCGATGGCCAGGGTGGTGGTGGCGACGGTAGGCAAGCCTTCGGGCACGGCGGCCACGGCCAGGGCGATCGCGGTTTTGAACATCTGCAGGAAGCCCTGGTTCCGCACCAGGCCGATGCCAAACACGACCCCGCACAACGCCAGCGACCCGGCAACCAGTTGCCCGCTCAGGGTGCGAAGCTGACGCTGCAGGGGCGTTTCGGGCTGCTCAGTCTCGCCCAGCAGCCGCTGGATCTCGCCGATCTCGGTGGCGACCCCCGTCGCCACTACCAGGGCCCTGCCGCTGCCGCCGGTGACCACCGTGCCGCGGTAGACCATATTGGTGCGGCTTCCCAGGGGCGCGTTGCGCTCATCGAGCGGCGCGACCATCTTGTTGACCGGCACGCTTTCGCCGGTCAGCGCCGATTCGTCCACGCTGAGGTGATCGGCGAGGATCAGGCGCGCGTCGGCGGGCACGGCCATCCCCCGGCGGAGGATGATCAAGTCGCCCGGCACGAGCGTTTCGCCGGCCACCTCGCGTTCCTGGTCATCGCGCACCACCACGGCGTGCGGTTCCAGGCCGCGGTTCAGCCCGGCGATGGTCTGCTCGGCCCAGTATTCGGTGGTGAAGCCGATCCCCGCGTTCAGGGCCACCACGCCCAGGATCACCACCCCGTCCACCAGGCCGCCCGTCACGATCGACACCACTGCCGAGACGCCGAGCAGGGCCACGGGCAGGCTGGCGAACTGTTCCAGCATGATCTGCAAAGGTGAGCGGCTGACGGCCTGGGGCAGGAGGTTGGGGCCGTACTGGCTCAGCCGTTCGAGGGCGCCCGCCTCGCTCAGGCCGCGGTCCGGCGAGGTGCCGAGCAAGGCAGCGGTTTGCTCGATGTCGAAGATGTGCCAGGGGTGGTGCGCCTGCTGGCGGCGTCCGCCCTCGCCGGCGTCTTCACCGCTGAGGATGCGCTCGACGGTACGCTCGACCTCCTGGTGCGTGAGGGGCGCGGCGAAGCGCAGCAGCAGCGTCCCCGTCAGGCTGCTGGCAACCACGCTGACGATCCCGGCGCGACCCCGGAGGGCGCGTTCGAGGCGCGCCTTCTCGACCTCGTTGCGATAGAGCTGGGCGACCCGCAGGCGCAGCCGTCCCGGCGAGCGATGGACCACGCTGATGACCGCCGCTGGCGGTGCGCTGACCGCTGGAGCGGGCAGCACTGCCGCCGGGGCCGCCGCGGAGGCCATGACCGGCGCCGGTGGCGCAAGCCGGGGCGGCGGGGGCGGCGGCGCTTCCACCGTCACGCGCTCGCGCGGAACACGCGGCGGCAGGGTGATCACGTCCAGCGGATAGGTCTGGCTGATGACGTGGCCGGCCGAAACGGCCAGCATATCCACCGGCGCCCCGGAGCGATCGCGCGCCCGCCGCAGCCGCACCAGCACCTCCTCGTTCATCCGCATCCAGGACATGCGGATGTCGCCCCGGCGCAGGGTCACCTCATCGCGGTCGTCAATCAACAGCAGCAACTCGCGGTTGACGTGCAGGCGCATGCGCCCCACGCCGATGCGCTGGTGCAGCGTGAGCGGCCGGATCAGGCGCAGGGTCACTGCGCGCGTTTCGCCGCTGGCAGGCAGATGCACCGCATCCAGGGCCTCGATCACCTCGCGGTCCTGGAGAATGGTGTCGAACGTGGAACGCAGGCCGTACTGGTCAAGGGCGGCGCGGAAGACATGGCCTGGAATGGTGCGGCAGGGCAGGCTGGTCAGGGCCACCAGCAGGGTGCGCGCGGTTCCCCCGCCCGCGAAGACCTCTTCGAGCAGGGCGCTCAACTCGGCCATGCCGCAGTCGCCTGCCCGGTGGGATGGTGCTACGCTCATAGAAGCTCACACGGCTGCGCCGCATACGAATGGCAGGGCGATAATCTCCCAAACCCTCCCGGCGGGCGGGGGGATGGGGAAACGTCGTTGCCCCATCTCATCGCCCGCGATCGCGGCGATGGCGATGCACGGCCAGGATGGTGGCGGCATTGGCGAGCAAGGTGCTGGCCGGGCCGAGGGTCTGGCCGCGGGCCAGTTGCACCACCCCGGCGCCAACCAGCCCCAGGAACAGGATCGTCTCCAGATCCAGCGCCCCCTGCGAGCGGAGCTGGATAAAGTGTTCGATGCGATCAACACGATCGGCCACCACATCGAGCACCGAATACTCCGGCATCCGGGGCGGTTCAAGGGTGAAGAGCTGGCCGGCGCTGGCCGCGCTGGCCAGTTCGTCCAGGTCGCCGTGGAAGTGCAGCAGGATGCTGGCGGTTAATGGGTTGGCTTCGGCGTAGGCCACTCCAGGGCATGCGGCGAGATCACGCTCGGCGCGCTCGAAGAACGCGGCATCACCTTTGCGCGCCGGAATGCGCAGGCGCAGCCGCTCGCCGGCCTGGTGGGCGACAAAGGCTACTGGCAGCATAGCGACCCCCCGGGGCGATTGCGGATGTTCGCTTGTGGATGGTTGATCACCACTAGGCTTCAGGCGTCACATCGGCCGGCTGCTCGTCGGCGAGCAGTTCGGCCAGCAAGTCGCTGCCGTTATGCGCTGGCGCCGGCCCGGGCATGGCCCGTTCCGCCTGCAACTCGGCCTGGACCTCGGCAAGCAGATCGCTGAGCGACTCGGCGGTGAGCGCCAGGGCCTCGCGGCCCCGCTCGAAGCCCAGCACGGCCAGTTTCAGCCCGCGCTTGGTCAGCGTGCGGGCATGGGGCGCCAGGGCCGGCGCGAGATCGCGGGCGGCGAACGTCAGCCCGGCCCCGACGGCCAGCCCGGTGAGAAAACTGAGCGAGTTGTTCACACTACCTCATCCTTCCCTGACAGGAGGTACGCGGTCGCCTTCCGGCGGGGAGGGATGGAGGGCCGCAGGCCCTCCACGAACCGCTCGTTGTTCGTTCCCCACCCGCAGCGGAAGTGTTGGGGGCGTTGCGCCAGGCCGCCTGGCCGCCGCGGGCGGGGAAGAGAGGTGTGGGGGGGGGGGGGAGGCGAAGCCTCCCCGCGCCCCTCCACCGTGTAAGTCCTGTCCCTGACAGGTCCGTTGGCTGACATGGTACCGCATCTTGCGGTGTGTGCAAAGTCATTGTCAGGGCGGGTCCGGGAGGGTGAGGATCACACCAGCGCGGCACGGTGGTCATTTCTTCTCGTTCAAGTGGTGAGCGGCAGGGTATACTCCCTCTGGTTCCTCCTCCTAACGTGAACATGGGGGAACCAGGTTCCCCCATACCCCCGCCCGCGGGAGGGTGTGGGAGGGCTGCGCCCGTGCGCAGGGGGGTGGGGAAACCGGGTTTCCCCACGTCCCCGCCCGCGGGAGGGCCTGGCTCTCACGCAGGGGGGTGGGGAAACCGGGTTTCCCCACGCCTGCACAAAACTCGTATGAGCAAGCATCGGTTGACCATAGTCTTTACTATTGTCGTCATGAGCGTCGCGGCGCTGGCGGCGCCCTGGCTGCTTGCGACTGGCACCGGCCAGGCGCAGGCCGGGCTGGTCATCGCCAACGTTCGTCCGGGCGCGGCGCAGGTTGAGCAGTACGGCAAGTTTGAATTGACCTTTGATGTCAATGGCGCCGTCGCCAGTAATCTCGCCTATCCCTTTGATCCCGCGCCGCCTGCTGGCGTGCCGGCCGCGGTCGGCATCAGCGTGGACGCTCTGTTCACCCCCGACAACTGGAAGACGGTGATCACCCAGCCGGGCTTTCTGTACCAGGATTACCAGCGCCGGTGCATCGGCGACACTGAGGCTAACGACTGCGCCCGCGGCTCGGAGTGGTTGTATCCGCTCGGCGCGCCGGTCTGGAAGGTGCGCTTTGCGCCGCAACGGATCGGGGTCTGGCACTATCGCCTGCGCGCCCAGGATGCCTCCGGCGTTGCCTTCAGCGACATCGGCGCGTTCACGGTCACCCCGCCAGTTTCGCCCCACAACCACGGCTTTATCCGCATCAGCGAGCGCGATCCGGGCTATTTCGAGTATTCCGACGGCTCGCCGTTCATCGCTGCGGGGCACGGCGCGGGCTTCGACGGCGATCGCCTCACCTATCACGTTGATGCCGACATGCGGCGCTTTGAACGCTACCGGGTCAACTTCCTGCGCCTGTGGATGAGCGGCAGCGGCATCTACATGGCGCCCTGGAACCCCTGGCACTCGCACCATCTGCCCGGCGAGGGCGGCTACTTCAACCCGACGAGCCTGAGCTATGCCGATGCTTATGCCGATCATCAGTTCTCGCTACGGCTGTGGGATTACGCCGATCCCGCGGTGGCCAACCGGCGCAACCCCTGCATGTTTCAGGGCTTCTCGAACAACATTGCCGTCAGGCCAAATACCACCTACCTCGTCCGCGCGCGGGTGCGCGCGGTTGGCGTGACCGGCCCGCGGAACCCGCGTTACCCTTACGGATTCACTATCCGGCGCGGGGGATGGCTGGGTGAGACGTGCGCCGATCCCGCCTCGACCGCCGAAAACACGACGCGCCTGGTCGAGTTCGTCACCGGCGCCACGGGCTGGACCGAGGTGACGGGCACGTTTACCACCGGCGCGAACGACTTCTTCCTCGACAACTTCTACCTCATCCTGGAGAATACCACCGGCGGCGATGTCTTCGTGGACGAGGTCTCGGTGCGGGAGTGGAACGGCCGCGCGGCCGTCGGCAGCGAAGTGCTGTGGAAGAACCGCTTCGCCTACCACCGCTACTTCAACCCGGCGCCCTCCTGGCAATGGGACCATGTGCTGGAGCAGGCCGCCCGAGCCGGGGTGACCATCCGCCCGGTCGTCCTGGAGAAGAACGACTGGATTGCCAATCATATCGCGCCCGACGGCAGTCTGGTCGGCGCGTACTACGATCTGGACAACGATCGCTTCTACGCCGCGCCGAACACGGCGGTGCGGCGCTATCATGAGTATTTCTGGCGCTACCTGATCGCCCGCTGGGGCTACTCGCGCGCGGTGCATTCCTGGGAGTTGCTCAACGAAGGTGATCCGTATAATGGCAATCACTACGCGCAGGCGGACGCCTTCGGGCGCTTTATGCGCGCCCACGATCCCGCGCGCCATCTGGTAACCACCTCGACCTGGCACAGCTTTCCCATTGCTGAGTTCTGGGACAATCCGGCCTATAGCGGGGTGGATTACGCCGATGTCCACGCCTACGCCTGTTGTGGAGCGCTCGCCGCGGGCTGGGCGCAGCAGATTGATGCCCCCCTGGCTTTCGAGAGCCGCCCGGCCTACGTGTTCGGCGGCGCGGGTTCCTCTGTGCGCATCCCCGGCACGCAACAGTTCAACAACGCCGGGGGCACGCCCCGCGCCCTGGTCATTCGCGGAGCAGGCGAATGGGTGATCCGCTATCGCATGCGCGCGGAGAACTTCAGCGGCGCCTGCGGCTACGGCCAGCCGAACGATCTCGCTGGCCCGCGCCTGCTGTGGATTCTCGATCCGGACCGGCCAGATGGCCGCTCCAATGTGGTGCCGGCTGCCGTGAACGGCCAGCAGTTCTTGTGCAGCGCGCCTGCCGGCACCTACCCCTGGCGCGCGTTCGATAGCCGCTACCTGGCTGACGGCACCCCCGCGCCCCGCAGTGCGCGCCTTATCATCACTGACGACAACATCCACACCCTCGCCATCTATTTCCAGAACGGGTTCGGAACTGGCGGCGCGGCATGGATTGACGAGGTGGAACTGCTTGCGCCCGACGGTCAGCCGGTTTACCTGAACGGATCGTTTGACCGCACCCCTTTGAACCACGACACCGCCCTGCTCACTGCCGCCTATAGCTGGCAGATCGGTGGGCGAACCCGATCCGGCCCGCGCAAACCGGTCACCCGTGGCGAGGTGGCGCTGGGCGACGCAGATGACTATCGCGGGGACGCGAACCACGACCAGCGCGGCGATACTCGCGGGATCTGGCTCCACAATTTCATCTGGGGGCAGATCAACGCCGGTGGGCTCTACGAGTTGTACTGGGATGCCGAGCACATCCGCCGGTACAACCTCTACGGGCACTTCAAAGCCTACCGCGACTTCATGGACGGCATTCCGTTGAACAACGGGCGCTATGCCGAGGCGCGGGCGGTTACCTCGCACCCCGACCTGCGGGCGTGGGGGCAGGTTGATCGCCTGGCCTATCGCGGCCACCTCTGGATCAGCAATCGCCATCACACCTGGCGCAATGTTCTGGACGCCGTGCCTGTCGCGCCCATCAGCGGCACGCTCAGCATTCCCGATCTCGCCCCCGGGACCTACCGCGTCACCTGGTGGGATACCTACACGGGTACGGTAACAATGACCGAGACGGTGACAACGACCGCCACCAGTCTGGCGCTGTCGTTGCCCGCGCCGCTGGTGAGTGATGTGGCCCTGCGCTTCGAGCGCCAGCCGGTTGTGTATGTGCCCTGCCTGTATCTGGGGCAGTGATGCTAACGTGAAAATAAGCTGCTGGGGCAGGGGTATGGGGAAACCGGGTTGCCCCATCCCCCCACCCGCGGGAGGGCCTGGCCCTCAAGCAGGGGTCTGGGGAAACCGGGTTTCCCCCCGCCCCCGCCCGCGGGAGGGTCTGGGCCGGCGCCGCACGCAGGGGGGTGGGGAGACCGGGTTTCCCCACCCCCTCTATCCTTGCCCGGTTGGAGAAGGGTGGGGCAATCTGGTTTCCCCACGCCCCTGCCTGGCGGCGCGCACCACGACCGCGTGACTCCGACCGTCGTCGCGCAGGGGGATGCGCCCGTCGGGCAACCGTTCGCCGTCGAGCAGGGTTTCGAGGTCCGCGCCGGCTTCTTCTGGCAGGCGTTCCACCCGGATGTGGTACACGCTCCCGCCGTAGCGGTAAGCGACCTCGAAGCCCGGCCACTCGGGCGGCACACACGGCTGCACCCACAGACTGGCCCCTTCGCGCCGCAGGCCCAGGATCACCTCCAGCCCCAGCCGGTAGAACCAGCCCGCCGAGCCGGTGTACCAGGTCCACCCGCCACGCCCGCGATGCTGCTCGGCGGCGTACACATCCGCGGCGACGACATACGGTTCGACCTTGTAAGTCTCGGGCTGGGTGTTGGCGTGGCGCACTGGATTGATCATCTCGAGCAGGGCGCAGGCATCCGCCCGCGCCCCGAGCAGCCCGCAGGCCCAGATCAGCCAGATCGCCGCGTGGGTGTACTGCCCGCCATTCTCGCGCACACCCGGCACATAGCCCTTGATGTAGCCAGGGTTCTGCTCGCCGCGATCGAACGGCGGCGTCAGCAGCCGGATAAGCTCCGCCTCGCGGTCCACCAGATGGACCAGGGCCGACTCGATTGCCTGGCGCGCCCGTGCGGGGTCGCCGCCGGCAATCACCGCCCAGGCCTGCGGCAGAAGGTCGATCCGGCATTCCTGGTTGCGCGCCGACCCCAGGGGCGTGCCGTCGTCGTAGAAGGCCCGCAGGTACCAGTCGCCATCCCAGGCGCTGGCTTCGAGCGCCGCCAGTTGCTCTTCCGCCGCCGCGGTGTAGCGGGCGGCGCGCTCGGCGTCGCCCCGCGCCGTGGCCAGTCCGGCCATGGCCCGCAGCACCACCGCCAGGAACCAGCCAACCCAGACGCTCTCGCCCCGGCCGCCCGCGCCGACCAGGTTCATCCCGTCGTTCCAGTCACCGGCGCCCATCAACGGCAGGCCATGCGCACCCTTCCGCCGCAAGGCCAGTTCCACCGCCCGCGCGCAGTGCTCGTAGAGCGTGCCCCGCTCCTCAGAGACGCCGGGGTGATCGTAGTACTCCGCCTCGTCGTCGGCCAGGGGCCGGCCCTCGAGGAAGGGCGTCTCTTCGTCGAGCACGGTGGTGTCGCCGGTGAACCGGACGTAGTGGGCGGTAGCGAAGGGCAGCCAGAGGTAGTCGTCGGAGAAGCGCGTGCGGATGCCGCGCCCGGTGGGCGGGTGCCACCAGTGCTGCACATCGCCCTCCACGAATTGCCGCGCGGCTGCCCGCAAGAGGTGCTCGCGGACCAGGGCCGGCTCGGTGTGCAGCAGCGCCAGCGCATCTTGCAGTTGGTCGCGGAAGCCATAGGCTCCGCCCGACTGGTAGAAGGCCGAGCGCGCCCAGATCCGGCAACTCAGCGTCTGGTAGAGCAGCCAGCCGTTCAGCAGCGCGTCCAGTTCCGCGCTCGGGGTGCGCACGCGGACCTGGCCCAACCGGGCGTTCCAGATGGCGGCGCTCTGTTCCAGGGCGGCGTCCACCGCCGCGGGGTCGCGGTAACGCTCGATCAGCGCCCACGCTTCGCCCTCATCGGCCCCCTGCCCCAGCAGCAGCGCCAGCGTGCGCCGTTCGCCGGGGGCCAGCCGCAGCGCGCAGCGCAGCGCTCCGCATGGGTCCAGGCCGGCGCCGGCGCGGCCCGCCAGGGGGCCGCCGCGCAGCAGCGCCGCCGGGCTTGCCGGGTCGCTGTTGCGTCCGATGAAGGCCCTGCGGTCGCCGCTGAAGGAGGCTGGCTCACTGGCGGCGATGAAGGCGACGCGCTGACCGAACTCGTGGTTGTAGGGGTTGCGTGCCAGCAGCGCCCCCCGCTCCTCGTCGGCCACGGTCACGATAAAGGGCGCCATCTGCTCGCGAAACACGCCGAGCACCCACTCGACATAAAATGTCAGACTCAGCTCGCGCTCGCCATCGCTCTCATTCGTCAGCTCCAGCCGGTAGAACTTCACCGGATCCTCGGGCGCCACGCCGACGGTGAGTCTGCTGGCAATCCCGTGGCGGCGATGCTCGAAGACGCTATAGCCAAAGCCGTGGCGCACGCGCCAGTGGCCCGCGCCCAGGGGCCACGGGGTAGGCGACCAGACCGCGCCGTCGCCCTCGTCGCGCAGGTAGAGCGCCTCGCCCGCCGGGTCGCTGACCGGGTCGTTCGACCAGGGCGTCAGGCGGTTCTCGCGGCTGTTCTCCGCCCAGGTGTAGCCCGCGCCACGTTCCGAGACGATGCAGCCGAAGCGCGGGTTGGCGATCACATTGATCCAGGGCGCGGGCGTGTGCTGGCCGGGTGCCAGTTCGATCACGTATTCGGCCCCGTCGCGAGCGAAGCCGCCGTAGGGTCCGCGCAGGGCCAGCGGCTCGCCGGGGGGCAGGGCCGGTCCCGCGGGGGGGACGGCGAGGATCTGGGGCAGGGGCGCCGTGTCCGGCTCGCGACGCCGCAGGTGCTGGGCCAGGCTGCCGCGCCGGCCCGTCAGCACCACGCGCGCGGCGCTCTCCAGCAGCACGCGGTCCTCCTCGGGCATCAGGTCGGCCCGCAGCGCGAAGACGCCACCGCGCTGGTTGAGCCAGCCCCCGGCCCGCCCGCTGCGGATCAGCGCCAGCAACTGCTCGTGCAACTCCTGCAAGTAGCCGCCAGTGTCTTCATTGAGGATGACCAGTTCGACCCGCAGCCCCTTCAGCCGCCAGTACTCGTGGGCCTGCAACAATTCCTGCACCAGCCCCAACTCGCCCGGCGCGGAAATGCGCGCCAGCACGATCGGGTCATCGCCGGAGATGCCATAGGCCCACAGGCCGGGCTGGCCCTTGCGGTTGCGCTCGATCACCTCGGGCGCAGCGCGCCGGAGCGGGTCGGGGAAGATGGCGAAGGCCGCCAGGCGCTGGTAGCGGTGGGCCGCGTCGCCGTCCAGGTTCAGGCTTTGCAACTCGACCTGGGCCTGGGTCCAGGCCAGGTCGAAGGCCCGCGCCCCCACCAGGGGGTCGCGGTACTTATCGGCCAGGCGCAGGGCCTCGTCACGGGTGGCGCCCACGGCGGTGGTGAAGAAGAGTTGCACCGAGGCCCCCGGGGCGATGCGCACGCGCCGCCGCAGGCTGAAGATGGGGTCGAGCACCGCGCCGACGCGGCCGCTTAGGGGGCGATCCAGGGCCACCGGGTGGGCCGGACTATGGCCCCGCCCCAGGAAGGCCGCCCGGTCGGTGTCATACTCTACCTCGCCCACCACTCCCGACCGGGCCGCCACCACGTGCACCGCGTAGGGCCGCTCGCCGTCTGCCGCGCGCGGACGTCGCGAGGCCAGCAGGGCGCCTCGTTCGGCCACGAACTCGGTCTCGACGAACAGATTGGCGAAGGCCGGGTGGGCCAGTTCGGCCATGGGCGGGGCCAGCACCAGCTCGGCGTAGCTGGTGACCTCCAGTTCCCGGGGCGCGGCGCCCAGGTTGGTCAGGGTGATGCGCCGCACCTCCGCCGGGTCCTCCGGCGAGACCGTCACTTCCATGCGCGTTTCGATGCCGCCGATCTGTTGCAGAAACTCGGCCTTCTCCAGGCTGAAGCGCACGCGGTACTGTTGCCCCTCGCGGCGCAGGGGCTGGTAGCCCGCCGACCACGCCAGCCCGCTGCGGGCGTCGCGGAGGTAGATGAAGCTGCCCCAGCAGTCGCGGGCGCCATCGGGGCGCCAGCGGGTAACCGCCAGGCCCTTGTAGAAACTGGCCCCGCCGCCGGCGTTGGTAAGCACCACGCTGTAGATCGGGCCGCCCAGCAGGTGGGTGTACGGTGTCGCCGTGCCCGGGCTGGCGAACTGGCGCGAAGTGGGAACCACGGGCAGCGCCACCGCCGGGGCCTCGGCCACGTCTTCGGGCAACTGGATCGGCGCGCTCTGCGGGATCTTCTCGTGCAACAGGGGCTCGGTGGCGCGAATCATCGGCTCCTGGTGGAAGCGGCGCTGCATGATCGCGTCGTGGAGCGCGTTATCGAGCGCCACCAGGCTCATCCCCTGGTGATGGATCATGAAGGAGCGCACGATGGCGCGTTGCGTGCCCGGCGGAAGCCGCTCGGGGGTGAAGTCCACCGCTTCATAGAGACCGTAGGCGCCCCACATCCCCAGGTCAATCAGGCACCGCAGGTTCTCCACTGCCGCGCGCGGCTGCACGCTCAATGCCAGCACGGTGGCATAGGGGGCCACCACCAGGTCGTTGGCCAGGCCGCTCTTCAGCCCCAGGCCCGGCACGCCGAAGGCGCGGTACTGGTAGTTCATGGCCAGATCGCGGCTATTGAAGGCCGACTCCGAGATGCCCCAGGGCACGCCCTTGCGCGCCCCATAGGCGATCTGCGCCGCGACCGCGCCGCGCACCGTGGCGTCGAGCAGCGTTTCGGGGAAGGTAGCCATCACCAGTTGCGGCATCAGGTACTCGAACATGGTGCCGCTCCAGGCGATGAGGGTGGCCGGCCCGGCGGCGGGCGTGAAGGTGCGCCCGATGTGGAACCAGTGTTCCTTGGGCACGTCGCCTTTGGCGATCGCCACGAAGCTCGCCAGCCGCGACTCCGAGGCCAGCAGGTCGTAGAAGGAGTTGTCGCGGCGCCCCTCGCTCACGTTATAGCCGATCACGAAGATGCGCCGGGTCTCGTCGTAGAGGAAGCGGAAGTCCATGCCCAGGGCCAGTTCGCGGGCCTGGGCGATGATCGCCGCCTGGCGCTCCAGCAGGCGCGCCGCGGCCCCGTTGCGCGCCGCCAGGTCCGCCAGGGTTGGCACGGGCGCGTCCGTCTCGACCTCCGCGCCGGCCAGGGTTTCCAGGTCCTCCAGGTGGGCGCGGGCCTGGCGCCGCGCGGCCCGCAGCCAGTCGGCGGCGGCGCCGCCCGGGCGCACCTCCTCGGTGCGCTCGAGCGCCTGGCGCAGACGCTCGCGGTAGCCCCGCAGGCTTTCGGGAGGCGCGTCGAGCAGGCGCTCCACCTCCATTAGCCGCTCGTGCAGCGGGTCATCCTCCCCCAGATGATCGCGGGCGAGCATCAGCGCGTCCTGCAGGCCGGAGAGCGCCGCCGGGCCGATGATCGGCGCCTGTTCCAGCCCCAGGTAGCCCTGGGCCAGGGCGATCAGGTGACCGGCCAGGTTGCCGCTGTCCACCGTGGAGACGTACAGCGGCGGGAGCGGGCGCAGGGTGCGGGTGTCGTACCAGTTGAGCAGGTGCCCCCGGTAGCGTTCGAGGCGCTCGAGTGTGGCGAAGACGCGCTCGCTGCGCGTGGTCAGTTCGCTCAGCGAGACGTACCCGAAGTCGTAGGCCGCCAGGTCGGCCAGGAGTTGCAGGCCGATGTTGGTCGGCGAGGTGCGTGGCGCCACCAGCGGCGTGGGGGTCTCCTGGAAGTTGTCGGGCGCCAGGTAATGGCCTTCTTCGTCCACGAAACGCTCGAAGTAGGCCCAGGTGGCGCGGGCCAGGCGGCGCAGCAGGGCCTTATCCTCAGCGTTGAGCGGTTCGGCGCGGGTTGCCAGGTAGGGCTGGTCGAGCCAACCCACCAGGGCCGGCGAGCCGATCCACGCCGCTAGCACCGGCGCGGCGGCGGGCAGGGCCTCCAGCGCCTGCCGGGGCCGGGCCAGGCCCAGCAGCCCCAGCACCGCCAGGGCCGGGGCCGTGCGCCGCAGCGCCCGATCCCACGAGCGCCGCAGGCGCAACTGCGCCTGGGCCGCCGTCTCCCACTCCAGCAGCCGGCGCCGGGTGATCAGCATACGCGTCAGCGTGCGGGTGATCGCATCAACATTGAGCGCCGCCTGGTCGGGCAACAGCGCGATGTTGATCAGCAGCCGCAGCCCCTCATCGCGCAGGGCCGCCAGTTTGGCCTGCCGTCGCTGGGCCGAGCGCCAGCCGAGCAGCCAGAAGCGCGCGTCGGCCAGTTCAAACAGCAACGGCACACTCAACGGCGCCACGGTCGCCAGCGTCCAGACCCACGCGCGCCCCGGCAGGACCAGCCAGCCCAGGCCCAGCAGCGTCACCGATGCCGGCGCCGTCAGGCTGCGCCGCAGGTTGTCGAAGATCTTGTAGCGCGCCAGCGGCGGCAACACGTTCGGCGCCCAGGCCCCGCTGCCGGTTGGCGCCCAGGGCAGCAACCAGGCGGCGATCTGCCAGTCGCCGCGCACCCAGCGGTGCTGCCGGGCCGCGTAGGCCGCGTAGGTGGTCGGGTAGCTGTCAATCAACTCGACATCGGAGAGCAGCGCCACCCGGGCGTAGTTGCCCTCGATCAGGTCGTGGCTGAGCAGCGTGTTCTCGGGGAAGCGGTCGTGCAGCGTCTCCCGTAGCACCGCCGGGTCGTAGATGCCCTTGCCGACAAAGCTCCCTTCGCCGAACAGGTCCATGTACGTGTCGGAGACGGCGGTGGTGTAGGGGTCAAGGCCCACGTTGCCCGCGAAGATCCGCGCGAAGCGGCTGGCCAGGGCGCTCGGCAAGTCAATACCCACCCGCGGCTGCAGGATGCCGTAGCCCTCGACGGTGCGCCGGGTCCGCGGGTCCACCACTGCGGCGTTGAGCGGATGGGCCAGGGTGCCGATCAGCGCCCGCGCCGCGTCGCGGGGGAGCTGGGTGTCGGCATCGAGCGTGATCACGTAGCGTATCCGCGGCAGCACGCTCAGGTCGCCGAGCAGCAGGTCGTAGGTCGTATCGGTGGCCCCGGCGAGCAGGCGATTGAACTCCTCGAGCTTGCCGCGCTTGCGCTCCCAGCCCATCCAGCACCCCTGCTGCGGGTTCCACAACCGGCGCCGGTGCAGCAAGAAGAAGCGATCGGGGCCGTAGCGCGCATTCAGGGCCAGAATGCCCTCGCGAGCCACGGCGAGCAACTCCTCGTCTTCGGGCATGCGCGGCTGCGGCGCGTCGGCGAAGTCGCTCAGCAGGGCAAAGTGCAGGTGCGGGTCCTCATTGGCCAGGTAGAGCACCTCCAGCGACTCAAGCTGGTGCCGCACGCTCTCCGGGGTCAACAGGAGGGTGGGCACGACCACTATCGTGCGCAGGTCGGCGGGAATGCCATACCGCAGGTCGAGGCGCGGCAGCAGGCGCGGCGGCAGCAGGTGGGCCACGGCCCGGTTGACCAGTTCGATCGCCAGGGTGCTGGCCGGCAGGGCCAGCAGCCCGGCGGCCAGGGCCTGCAACGCGGAATGCGGCGCCGGCTCCGGCAGCGCGCGCGCGGACCGGGCCAGCCGCAGTCCGGCCGCGACGCTCGCCCCGGTGATGGTGGCGATTGCGCCGAAGTAGACAAAGCCGGGGTGGCGCAGCAGCGCCCGCCGGGCCACCTCGCCGGGGCCGGCGCGGTAGCCGAGCAGGGCCTCGAAGGGCGTCCGTCCGGCGCCGATCAGGTAATGGCCCACATGGGCCGCCCGCGGCCCCTCGCCCGCGGCGGCCGCGCGAGTGGCCTGGAGCAGCGCCTGGCGCGCCACGTCAACTTCGTTGCGCCCGCTGCCCCGCGCCAGGCGCTCGACCTCGTGGCGGTAGCGGTCGCGGGTGGCGAAGGTGCTGCGCGGGTACGCCCCCGCCGGGTCCTGGCGCAACACCTGCTCGACCAGGCTGACCTGCTCGAACCAGTCGGCCCAATCAATGGCGTTGAGCGTGCGCATGCTGGTGATCGTATTGCCCACCGAGACCTGGATGGCCGCCTGCCGCTGATGCTCGATGTGCACCACCTCCTCGGCGCTGCGGGACGGCAGTTGGCCCTCCAGCCAGGCAATCAGCCCGGAGGCGTCGCGTTCGCCGTCGTAGCTGCGCAGGCGCCGCAGCAACTGCACGGCGAAGGGCAGCAGCAGATGGGGATAACGCTGCGCCAGTTCACGCAGCACGGGGTGCGTCTCAGCGGGACCATCCGGGCGCGCCAGCAGGCGCTCGGCCCAGGCGTCGGCTTCGGCGTACTGCGTTCGCACATCGAGCACCAGGCGCGCCTGCCGCGCCAGGTACTCCACCAGACCCACGCGGAGCATGATCGGCACGGCCCACAGCTCGCCCATCGTCAATGGGGCCACGGACTGGTAGGCCAGCACGTAGCGCAACAGGCGCTCCTGGTCAATCCTGCCGTCGCTGTGCAGAATCAACTCCAGCGCCAGGGCATAGACGCGCGGCCGGCCCCGGTACGGCCCCCCGCTCAACTTCGGCAATTCCCGGTAATACCCGCCGGGCAGATCCTGGCGGATCTCGCGGATCTGGTCGCGCACCAGATACATATTGTCCAGCAACCACTCCGCGGCGGGGAGCGCCATCTTCCGCTGGCGGGCGTCCTCAGCGAGTATGCGATAGGCGCGCAGCAAATCGCGTTCGTCCTGGGCTACCTGGAGCGTCAAGGCGCCCGGCAGGCCCAGCAGGGGATGCCCCACGCGGTGGCTGCCCGCGAGGGTGCGGGCGTGCTGCTCGAGTTGCTCGACATTGAACAACTCGGGCCCCCGGGCGACCGGCGGCATCACCACGCCGCCAATCGCCGCCGGGAGGGTCCGGCGCATCGAGGCCGTGATCGTCTTCAGGCTGCGGTTCAGCGCAGCCCACTGGATAGCGATATCCATGGCACTAACGTGAAAATAGGCTGCTGGAGCAGGGGTGTGGGGAAACCGGGTTTCCCTACGCCCCTGCCCGCGGGAGGGCCTGGCCCTCACGCAGGGGAATGGGGAAACCGGGTTTCCCCATTCCCCTGCCCGCGGGAGGGTTTGGGAGGGCGCAGCCCTCCCAAAACAACCTTTTTATCTCATGGCGCGCTAGAGGCGTCTTGCCGGGGCGGGCGCAGTCGTCTGGGCCACTACCGGACGAGCCGGCAGCATCGCGCGGCGATGGCTGGCGAGGGGCTCACGGAGGCCCAGTTCGTGCGGGCCAAGGTCGAGGATCTGGACGAGGTGGCGGCGCTCGGGCCGGGCGAGGTCGGCGGCGAAGGCCAGTTCGTCCTGCAACACCTGGAGAATCGTTTCGGGGCTCAACCCGCCGCGGCGGGCGTGGTTCAACAGGTCATCCAGCGCCGCGTGCAACTCAACCGCGGAGCGTGGGGCAGTGGCGCGGGCAGGGATAACCTCGGTAGCCGCGTAATGACATACCTGGCACACCGTGGCCGTGGGGGATGGCCACTCGGCGCCGCAGTTCGGGCAGGTCAGCGCTTGTGAGCCGATGTGCATCGTTCCACCTCCTTTGCTCATCGACGGCGAGCCTGGCGCAACGACGGAAGCCTCGCGCCCCGAAGGCGTGGGTTCCGTCAGCTACGTTTGAGAGACCGCGAGCGCTCCGGTCGGGAGCGAAGCCTCGGCTTTCAGAATGGACCCTCCGCATCATGTCTTCGTTGGCCCGTGTCGCGCAGGTATCACCCCGGGGTGCAGGCCAGACGAAGCGCTCGCCGTCACTTCAAGGACGATACCCTCCAACGAAAGATTATGATACTCATTCTGGAGGGAGGCAATATAAGAAGTTTATTAGAATCGTATCAGCCGTCCATGCGGCTGCGCCGCACACCGACGGGATGAACATGCTTCGTGGGAGGGCGCAGCCCTCCCAGACCCTCCTACCGGGTGGGGGGATGGGGAAACCCGATTTCCCCATCCCCCTGCGCAAGGGCTGCGCCCTCACTCCGATGCAAGCGGGGGATATGGGGGAACCTGAATTCCCCACAGTAACAAGACCCTCACCCCGCGTGAAGCCCTTCGCTCCTCTCGCGTCCCTCGGATGTGCTACCCTGGAGGCAGGCGGCAACGTGCCGCTTTCTTGGCATGCTCAAGAAAAGGTAGGGCCACTATGACCGAGCGCATGTACGATCAGGGCTCCACGGAGGTTCCGGTACGTCTCCGGATTGACCGTCTGACCCTTGCCGGCAGCCTGGTCCGCCCGGCGGAGGCCCGGGGTCTGGTCATCTTTGCCCACGGCAGCGGCAGCGGCCGCTTCAGCCCGCGCAACCGCTTCGTGGCCCAGCAGTTGAACCAGGCCGGTTTTGCTACCCTGCTCTTCGACTTGCTTTCGGCGGACGAAGAGGCCCGCGACGCGATCACGCGCCATCTGCGCTTCGATATTCCACTCTTGAGCCATCGCCTGCTCCAGGCGACCGAGCAGGTGCGCGCCTTGCCCGAAACCAGCGCCCTCCCATCGGGCTACTTCGGGGCCAGCACGGGCGCCGCGGCAGCCCTCATTGCCGCCGCGGAGCGCCCGGAGCTGGTCGCGGCGGTCGTCTCGCGGGGCGGGCGCCCCGACCTGGCCGCGGCGCACCTCAAGGCGGTGCGCGCGCCGACGCTGCTCATCGTCGGCGGAGCCGATCGCGAGGTGCTCGCGCTGAACCAGGCCGTGCTGCCGGCCTTGCCGCCGCAGTCGTCGCTGGCAATCGTGCCCGGAGCCACCCATCTCTTCGAGGAGCCGGGCGCGCTGGAGGAGGTGGCGCGCCTGGCCGCCGGGTGGTTCACGCGCTGGCTCCAGTGAGGGGTAGGGCAACCAGCTTGCCCCGCCCGGGGGAGGATCACATGCGCCACGACGCGCCAGCATCGCCTGCTCACGTCACTCTCGCCCTGTGCGGTGACGTCATGACCGGGCGCGGCATTGATCAGGCGCTCCCGCATCCCGGCGACCCGGCGATCTACGAGCCGTTCATGCGCAGCGCGTTGGACTATGTCGCCCTTGCCGAACGGATGAACGGCCCTATCCCCCGGCCGGTTGACCCCGCCTACCTCTGGGGCGACGCTCTGCCGCTGCTCGAGCGTGAGGCCCCCGACGCGCGCCTGATCAACCTCGAAACTGCGGTCACGACCAGCGCGACGCCCTGGCCGGACAAGGGCATCACCTACCGCATGCATCCCGCCAATCTGCCTTGCCTGACCGTGGCGCGAGTGGATTGCTGCGTGCTGGCGAATAACCACACGCTCGACTGGGGCCGCGCGGGGCTGTGCGAGACCCTGCGCAGCGTGCGCGAGGCGGGCATACGCACCGTGGGGGCCGGTCTGGATCAGGTCGAGGCCGCCGCGCCCGCGGAGTTTGGGTGGCCGGGGCGGGGCCGTGTGCTGGTGTGGGCCTGGGGCCTGCCCTCCAGCGGTATTCCCTTCAGTTGGGCCGCCACCGCGGAGCGCGCCGGGGTCAACCTGCTCGAGGATCTCTCGCCCCGCAGCCTGGCCCATGTCGCGGAGCAGATCCGCGCCACGCGCCAATCGGGCGACCGGGTGGTGGTCTCGCTGCACTGGGGCGGCAACTGGGGCTACGCCATCCCCCCCGAGCACCGCGACTTCGCCCGGCAGTTGATCAGCGTCGCCGGGGTTGATCTGGTCTATGGGCACTCCTCCCACCATCCCCTGGGCATGGAGGTCTACCAGGAGCGTCTGATCCTCTACGGCTGCGGCGACCTGATCAACGACTACGAGGGCATCGGCGGCTACGAGGAGTACCGGCCCGACCTGGGCGTCATCGTCCTCGCCACCCTGGCCGCCGATGGGCGCCTCGCCCGGGGGCGCCTGCTGCCCTTCCGGCGCCGGCGCTTCCGCCTGTGGCGCGCCACCCACGACGAAGCCGCCTGGCTGGCCCGGCGCCTCAGCCGCGTCAGTCGTCAGGGTGGCGTTACGTTGGAACTTCAGGCTGATGCGACCCTGGAGCTGCGCTGGAGGGGTGGAGGTGTAGAACCAAAACCTTGCCAATAAGCTCTTCGCCCCCACCCAAACCCTCCCCCGCTGGGGGAGGGAAGTGGGCGCCTCCCCCCAGCGGGGGGAGGTTGGGAGGGGGGCCATGTCGCGCGCAGCGCCTTATTGGCAGGTATTGCTCCTAACCTCCCCTCGCTGGGGGATCCGCACTCCCGCCCGCAGCGGGGGAGAGGCGGGAGTCATCGTATCTGAAAAGTATGGAGCGTGGACTCGGTAGCGGTCTGTCCCCCTCCCCACCGCCGCGCTCCCTCTACCCCTTCACCACCAGCAACGGCTCCAGGCGGGCGACGATGCGCGCCAGCCCGGCCCGGTCCACCACCGCCACCACCTCGTCCACCGATTTGTAGGCGAACGGGGCCTCTTCGGCCAGGCCGGCCATGCTCCCGGCGCGGACGTGGATGCCCTGGTTGGTCAGTTGTTTCCGCAGTTGTTCCCCGTGGATCTGGCGTTTAGCGGCCGTGCGGCTGAGCATGCGTCCGGCCCCGTGGCAGGTTGAGCCAAAGCTCACCGCCATGGCGTGTTCCGTTCCTGCCAGCACATAACTGGCGGTACCCATCGAGCCAGGCACCAGCACCGGCTGCCCGTAGGGCCGGTAATCCGCCGGGATCTCCGGCGAACCCGGACCAAACGCGCGCGTGGCCCCCTTCCGATGCACACAGACCCGCATCCGTTTCCCGTTGACCTGGTGTTCCTCCATCTTGCCCATATTGTGGGCCACATCATACACCTGGCGCAGACCGGCGGGCAGCCCGCGCCGGGCGAAGACGCGACTGAAGCTCTCGCGCACCAGGGCGGCCAGGGTCTGCCGGTTGGCGAAGGCGAAATTGGCTGCGCAGTGCATGGCCTCGATGTAGGCCCGGGCCTCGGGCGCGCTCAGCGGCGCGCAGACCAGCTCACGGTCGGGCAGGCTGATGCCGTAGCGTTGCACGACCTGCTGAAAGTCGCGCACATAGTCGGTGCAGATCTGATGACCAAGCCCGCGCGAGCCACAGTGGATCAGCACCACGATCTGCCCCTCGCGCAGCCCGTAGGCCGCGGCGATGGCGGGATCGTGCACCTGCGCCACCCGGTCCACTTCGAGAAAATGGTTCCCGGCGCCGAGGGTGCCGAGCTGGTCACGGGCGCGATCGCGGGCGCGCGGACTGACCCGCGCCGGGTTGGCCCCGGCCATGCAGCCTCCTTCCTCGGTGTGCGCCAGGTCGTGCTCGGTGGCCAGGTCGTGGCGCAGGCACCAGCGGGCGCCCTCGGCCAGCACCGCGTCGAGATCGGCGTCGTTCAAGCGGATACGTCCCCCCCGTCCGGTGCCGCTCGGACAGTTCCGGTCGAGGGTGTCGGCGAGTTCGTCCAGATAGGGCGCGGCCTGCTCCACGTCGAGGTCGGCGGCCAGCAGACGCACGCCGCAATTGATATCGTAGCCGATGGCTCCCGGCGAGATCACCCCATCGGGCACAGCCATTGCCGCGACGCCGCCGACGGGGAAGCCGTAGCCCTGATGGATGTCGGGCATCGCCAGCGTGTAGGCCACCACCCCGGGCAGAGTCGCCGCGTTGACCAGTTGCTGGAGGCTCAGATCCTCCAGGGCGTGGTCGAGCAACTCCTCACTGGCGTAGATCCGCGCCGGCACGCGCATATCACGGCGAAACCCTGCGGGGATCTCCCAGAGATCCGCCGCCAGGAGCCGGAGATCCTGTTTCGTGATCATCACGGCGCCTCCCTACACATCAACATAATATTCGGCCAGCCAGCCCTCCGGCGTCTCGGCCAGCCGCAGACGGTGATAGGTGACCGCCTTGATCGCCCCCCGCGGCGGGATCGCCGGCGGCGCGAGCCGCACCTCGGCCACGATGTTGGTGGGCCTCCACGCCGTCACCAGCACCTCCGCGACGACCGCGCCGGTGCTCTCGCAGAGGTAGAGCACCTCGTTCAGCCACTCCACCAGCAGGCTCTCGGCATCAACGGCTTCGACGCTCACCTGCCGCTGCTCCGCGGGTTCGCCGGGGGTGGCACCGGCCAGCGCGACGAGACTCCGCGCCGCGCAGGCGAACAGGGCCGCCGGCGTGGGCGCGCGCACGCGCATCCCCACGTCGGCGGTATGGGCCAGTTCCTCGTAAACGCACGCATCGCCCATAGCCAGACCTCGGTGCGCATACCAACCGGCGGGGTGGGCACCAGAGAAACCTGCTTTCCCCACCCCGCTCCCGGAGCGTCATTCGCTCTTTATTCGCTCTATGATAGCAAATCGTCGGCCGGGTGTGCGTAACGCTCTCGCCACGTGCCGTGACGAAACCTGTACGTCGTAGTAATCCTAACGTGAAAATAGGCTCTCGAAGAGGGGAATGGGGATACCGGGTTTCCCCATTCCCCCACCCGCGGGAGGGTTTGGGAGGGCGCAGCCCTCCCAAGAACAAACTTATGTTCATTGCGGCGTTGTGCGGCGCAGCCGCATGGACGACTGAAGATGATAGAGGGAACACCACCAGGAGAGCAGGGGATGGGGAAACCGGGTTCCCCCTACCCCTGCGGGAACCCGGCTCCTCCCCCCAGCGGGGGGAGGCTGGGAGGGGGGCTGAACCCGGCGCACGATGGTCACCGCAGCCGTCCATGCGGCTGCGCCGCACACCGCCCGATGAACATCGCCTGGGAGCGCGGGCGTCCCGCCCGCATCGCGGCTCCGCGGGCACGGTGACCGCCCCTGCCCTGACCCTCCCCCGCCGGGGGCGGGCACCCGGCTCCTCCCCCCAGCGGGGGGAGGCTGGGAGGGGGGCTGAACCCGGTTAGTGGGAGGGCGTGTGAGGGCGCAGCCCTCACACACGGCCCGGTCCAACGATGCCGCGCTACTTACGGGGCGGGTCGCGCTACTCCACGGTGACGCTCTTGGCCAGGTTGCGCGGCTGGTCCACGTCACAGCCGCGGCGCAGCGCCATGTAGTAGGCGAAGATCTGCAAGGGGATGACCGTCAGCACCGGTTGGAGCAGCGGCAAGGTGGGCGGCACCTCGATCACATGGTCGGCCTTGCTGGCCAGCAGCGCGTCGCCCTCGGCGCCGATGGCGATCACGTGGCCGTGGCGAGCGCGCACCTGCTCGATATTGCTGATCATCTTCTCGTAGATCGCGTCCCGCGGCGCGATGCATACCACGGGCATAGCTTCGTCAATCAGCGCGATCGGGCCGTGTTTCATCTCGCCGGCGGGGTAGCCCTCGGCATGGACGTAGCTAATCTCCTTCAGCTTCAAGGCCCCCTCGAGGGCAATCGGGTAGTTGACCTGCCGTCCCAGGAAGAGGGCGTCACTGGCCCGGTAGTAGAGTTCGGCCAGTTCCTCGCAGATCGGCAGCGACCGCTCGATCACCGTGGCGGCCTTGCCGGGGAGTTCCACCAGGGCCTGCAGGTGCTCGCGGATCTGGGCGGGCTTGAGCGTGCCACGAGCCTGCCCCAGCCGCAGGGCGAAGAGGTAAGTCGCCACCAGCATCGAGGTGAAGGCTTTGGTCGAGGCCACCCCGATCTCCGGGCCGGCGTGCAGGTAGATCGGCCCGCCGTCGGCCACCCGCGCCGCCTGGCTGCCAATCGCGTTCACTATCGCCACGCTGGGCACGCCCTGGGCGCGCGCCTCTTCCATGGCTGCCAGGGTATCCACCGTCTCGCCGCTCTGGGTGAACGCCAGCAACAGGGCGTCGTCGCCGAGCACCGGGCCACGGTAGCGGAACTCGCTGGCGTAGTCTACCTCGACCCGTACTCGCGCCAGGCTTTCGATCATAAACTTGGCGACCAGCCCGGCATGCCAGGCCGTGCCGCAAGCGGTGGCGTAGATCCGCTCCACCCGGCGCAAGGCGGCGTCGTCGAGGGTCAGATCCTCCAGGTGCACCCGGCCCGCCTCCTGATCGATCCGTCCGCGCAGCACATCCATCAGCGCCCGGGGTTGTTCGTGGATCTCCTTCTGCATGAAGTGCTTGTAGTCGCCTTTGGCTGCCGAGACGGGGTCCCACGGCACGCTCACCGGCCGCCGGGTGATCGTTGCGCCGTCAAGGGTGGCGATAGTCGCGCCGTGGCGGGTGATCACCGCGAGTTCGCGGTCTTCGAGGAAGATCATGTCGCGGGTGTAGTCGAGGATGGCGGGCACATCCGAGGCGATGAAGGTCTCGCCCGAGGCGGTTCCGATCACCACCCCCCCGGCGTTGCCGAGCCGCGCGGCGATGAGCCGATCCGGTTCGTCAACACAGAAGGCTACCACGGCGTTGCCGCCCCGCAGGTCGGCCATGGCCCGGCGCATCGCCGGCTCTAGCGCCTCTTCCTCGCGGTAGTAGTGCCCGACCAGGTGGGCGATCACCTCGGTGTCGGTCTGTGAATGGAAGTGATAGCCCAGTTCCAGCAGCCGGCCCTTCAACTCCAGGTAGTTTTCGACGATGCCATTTTGAATGACGACGATCCGGCCGCTGGCATCCCGATGGGGGTGGGCATTTTCTTCGGTGACGTTGCCGTGGGTGGCCCAGCGCGTGTGGCCCAGGCCCACCCGTCCGGTGACCGGTTCCTGACCCAGCCGCAGCACCAGGTTGTACAATTTCCCCACGCTGCGTCGGAGTTGCAGCCCACGGTCGGGGTCGAAGATGGCAATGCCGGCCGAGTCGTAGCCCCGATATTCCAGGCGTTGCAGCCCTCCGACTACCACCTCGGTCGCCTCGCGCGGTCCAACGTAGCCGACAATCCCGCACATGCTGGTGTTCCTCCTGATGATCCTACCAAAGCGTCGTCGAGACGCCGCAAGCTCGTGAGCGCTGGAGCGCTTCCTGTTGCATGGAGCGGCTCCCATCCGCAATCTAAGATGGTAGGAGGGCGGCGCCTCCCGGGAACCCTCGTTTCTTGCCGCGCGGGTGCGCGAAGGCGCCGCGTATCCTACCGGGAATGCGAAAAGGATGCGCCTGGAAGGGCGTCGCCCTTCCCATCTTCACCATCGGGCAGGGGCAGAGCGAGACGGAACTTCTTCGTCCATCAGGACACAACAAGCCTGCGCCAGCCATGCCGGTGGGCTACTGGCACGGCGAAGCCAGACGCGCCTGCTTCAAAGCCGGGCGCGATGCGTCCTGTGTCGGGGTTCCGATCCGTGGGGAAGTGTATCTGTGGGGGTCGCTGCGGCTGGCCTTGTCCTGCCCGTTACCGGGAGGCATTGTTCCATCCGCTCACAGGCGGCGCCGGCGCCTGGGAGGCATCCGCTGATCTCTCGATGTTCGGGTGACCGGTGCAGCTTCGGCCGCGTTGCCGGTTTGACGGTATCGGGGGGGCCACAGGCTGCCCGCGACCCCGTCTCACCCTTAGCCTCGCCTCGCGGCGAGGAACCTCCACCTCGTCAACTCCGCGTTACCGCAGAGCCCTTGCGCTTGCGTGCTCTAGCTGGTGCCGCCTTCCTCCCGGTTGCGTTCCCCGCGCAACCCGTATCCCTTCGCGTTGTACGGCGAAGTATAGCATGGCTCAGGCCGCGTGATCTGACAGGATTGTCAAATGTGAGGGAAAAAAGCGACGTTGGTGTTTCGTGTTACCACAGCCACCCAAGCAAGAGAAACCCCGTGATCGTCACCACGACAATCGTGACGGCGGTGAGCACGGCGGCGCGGCGCTGGCCCGGAGGGGTGGGCGGCGCCCCGGCGATGGCGTAATTGCCCAGCATGACGCTGATAATGGCAAAGGCTACCAGGGCCAGAAAGGGGATCTTGATAAACGACAGCGGCCCGGTCAGGATCGGCGTCAGGTAATCGATGCTGCAAGGCACACTGCCCACACATGCCGACGGAGGGATGATGCCGAGCACCTCAAGGTAGTGCGCCAGCGATACGGCCATACCCGCGAGCGACAGCGGCAGCCCGTACCAGTGGATGCCGCGATCGTCGCGGGCGATCCCGACCAGCAGGATCGGGACCAGCGGGTACATCAGGATGCGCTGGTACCAGCAGAGTTTGCACGGGATCCAGAACAGCGCCTCGCTGAAGAACAGGCTCCCGCAGGTCGCGATGATTGCCGCCAGCAGGGCGATGTGGCGCGTCGCGGCGGTGAGCCGTTCAAGGGTTGAGGATGGCTCCACCATCGGACTCGCCTCATGCGCCTCTGCGGCGCGTTTCGCCGCCTGTGCCATGGGTTTCTCCTTCCCACACCTTATTTTCAGGAGTTACGCAGTCGCCTTCCCACGGGGAGGCGCAGCCTCTCCGCACCCCTCCACCGCGTACGTCCCGTTATGTTCCGAAGCAAAGGCATTGTACCACGCGAACCGATCCTGACCGGGTCATCGGCGGCGCTCACGCGACAACGCGACGTTTCCCTGGAACGGGAAATTGCGGGGGACTACGGCCCTGGCAACCCCGCCGATGCGCAGTCGCGTTGGAGGACCCATAAGCCAATCGTCATTGACAATGGTAATACCTTGCCGCTATAGTTGCTACTGCATACATTGCTTCCAGCGTTGCGCGGTTTTCGTGGGAGGTTCCGGTGTCGGTCGAGCATTCCTCACCCCTCGGTTCGCCATCTGGCCGCATCCATCAGGAGCACGTCCAGTACCCATCACTTTCTGAGATCGCCGACCAGGTTTTCGATCAGGGTCGTCCAGGCGGCCTGTCGACTGCCCATCCGAGGATGCCTCGCAGGGGCGGGAGGAGGGTCTGGCACATTCTTGTCCTCCTGCTACTCGTCGGTGCCCTTGCCGTCGCCGGGTCCCTCGTGGCGCTTGACCGGCGCTATGCTGGTAAAATCTATCCCAACGTCAGCGTTCGTGGTGTATCCGTTGGCGAGTTGACGCCCGCTATGGCCAGAGCCGCGCTGGAACGGCAGTTCGCTTCCTTCCTGGCCCAACCAGTGACCCTCACCTACGGCGACCAGATCTGGACGCCCACCCTGGCGGAACTGGGCGTGAGCCTGGAGATCGATCGCGCCGTCGAACAGGCCTATCTCGCCGGTCGGGGCCACGATCCGTTCACCAATCTGGGTGAGGTGTTCACCGTATACCGCGACGGTCTGGAGTTGCCGCTGCATCTGACGGTGGATCAGGCGGTGATGCAGGCCTACCTGCTGAGCCGCGCGGTGCAGGTCGAACGCCCGGCGTCCGACGCCCGCATCGCGCTCGACGGCGCGCTGATTGCCGTGACCCCCGCCGCCGCCGGCGAGCAGGTGCTGATCGATGAGACCCTGCGCGAACTGACCACCGCGCTGCAGAGTCTTGTCCCCCAGACCGTTGCGTTGCGCACCCGCGCCGTGGCTCCCCGCCTGAGCGATGGCGCCGTCCAGGCTGCCCGCGAGGAGCTTGCCCGTCTCCTGGCGGGGCCGATCACCATCACGGTCGAGGGCGCCCGGACGCCGATTGTCTGGACGCTGGAGGATCTTGCGCGCCTGGTGCGCGTGGAACGCCAGGCGGGTCCCGCGGGTGACAGGCTGGCGGTCACCGTGGATCGGGCGCGGTTGCGGACGAAACTCGCCGATCTGGCCGAACGGACCGCAATCCCTGGCCGTTTGCCCCGGGTTGACTGGAACGGGGGCGATCTGCGCATCTTCAAGGAGGGCGTTCCTGGACAGCAAATCGATGTAGCGCAGGCCGAGGAAGCTTTGCTTGCGGCCCTCGCCGCGCCCGCCACCGCCCGTGCGGTGACCCTGCCGCTGAGCCAGGAGTCGCTGCCGGTCACCGCCGCCAATCTCGATCAACTTGGGATCACCGAGTTGCTCGCCGTGGGGCGCAGTGACTTCAGCGGCTCGGCGGCCTATCGCGTCACCAACATTCAGGCGGGCATGCGCCTGCTCCATGGCGTTCTGGTTCCGCCGGGGGCGGAGTTCTCCTTCAACGATACGATCGGTCGCATTGACGCCTCCAACGGCTTTGTTGAAGGCTACGCCATCGTGCAGAACCGCACCCAGCTCGAGTGGGGCGGGGGGATCTGCCAGGACTCGACCACGATGTTCCGCGCCGCCTTCTGGGCCGGTTTGCCGATCACCGAACGCTGGGGCCATTCGTTCTACATCAGTTGGTACGATAAGTACGGGTTCGGCGAGTACGGCAATGGCCCGGGCATGGATGCGACCATCTTCACCGGAGCCCTCGATCTGAAGTTTCTCAATGATACTGGCAACTGGCTGCTCATCCAGACGCTGGCCGATCCAGGCCAGGCCCTGGCCGAGGTGCGGATCTATGGCACCAGCGATGGGCGCAAGGTGTCGTTGATCGGGCCAACCATCACCGAGCGCATACCCGCGCCGACCCAGCCGCGCTACGTTCCCGATCCCCGGCGGCCAAGAGGCTCCATTCGCCAGAGTGATAAGGCCCGCGGCGGAATGACCATCCAGTTTACGCGGGTGATCGAACGTGACGGTCAGGTTATCGAGCGGCGCTTGTTTGAAACGAAGTTCAAGCCCTGGCCAAATATCTACGAGGTCAATCCGGCCGACCTCGGCCCCGACGGGCGGCCGATCCCTTACCAGCCCACGCCCGATCCGAACGCCACGCCCGCCCCTGATCCCAACGCGCCCCCGCCTGCCGATGGTCAGGCGCCCGAAGCGCCGGATCATGGGCAACTCGTTCCGGTAGCGCCGCCGCAGCCCGAACCGCCGCAGCCGCCGGCGGAGGGCGATGGTGCCGCTGGCGGGTGAGATGATTGGTCTCTTTGACTCCGGGTTAGGCGGACTGTCGGTCGCGCGGGCCGTGCGGGCGCTGTTGCCCCGCCACGATTTGCTCTACCTCGCCGATACCGCCTACTGCCCCTATGGCCCGCTCCCTCCGGAGGTGGTGCAGGCGCGGGCCCTGGCCTGCGCTACCTGGCTCGTCGAGCAGGGGGCCGGGGTGGTCGTCGTCGCCTGCAATACCGCTACCTCGGCCGCCATCGAGGTTCTCCGCGCCAGGCTCAGCGTCCCCATCGTGGGGATGGAGCCCGGGCTGAAGCCGGCGGTTGCGGCAACCCGCACCGGCCGCGTGGCCGTGCTGGCCACCAGCGGCACCCTGGGTGGTGAGCGCTTTCAGCGCCTGCGCGAGCGTTTTGCCTACGGAGCCGAGGTGGTGACGGTGGCCTGTCCGGCGATGGTGCAATTGGTGGAGGACGGCGAACTCGACGGGCCGCGCGCCCGCGCGGTGGTCGCGGCGTGTGTCGAGCCGCTCAGCGCCCGTGGGGTGGATACACTGGTGCTTGGCTGTACCCACTTCCCGGCGCTGCGCCCGCTGATCGCCGCGGCCGCGCCGGAAGCGACGATCATCGATACGGGGCCGGCGGTGGCCGCGCAGACGTCCCGGGTCGCCACGGCAGCCGGCATTGGCCCCGGGCGCGGAACCATGCGCTGCGCCACCACCGGCGATCCGGCCCTGGTGGCCCCGGCCCTCGCGCGGGTGTGGGGTGCCCCGCTGCCGCTTGAAGGTCTACGCGACCTCTAAGCAGTCGTTGTTAGCACGAAGAACCGTTCGGTTGACCTGGGAGCGCGGGCGGCCCGCCCGCCGGGTCCTGCGCGGGCAAGCTGCCCACGCTCCCGGCGCCGTACGGCTGGACCCAGAATGAATCCGCTACACATGGTCCTTTGGAGCGGGGGTGTGGGGAAACCAGGTTTCCCCACACCCCCGCCCGCCGGAGGGTTTGGGAGGGCGCAGCCTTCCCAGGAACAACCGTATGTTCATCCCATCGCGGTGCGACGCAGCCGCATAGACGGCGCTCGCCCGCGCAGGCGGGCTTCGCATCCCATAGCCGAGGGCTTTAGCCCGACGGCTAGACTGGCATACCGGATGAATTGCTCAATAACCATCAAGACCGGCGAGGTCGGTAAGACGGCGACGCCCTACGCCGCGCGCGCGGCGCGGCGCTGCCCGGTGCCGCAACTGTCGACAAAGGCGGCAAAGAGCCGCTGCCAGCGCGGGTCGGCCCCGCCTTGCAGGGCCTCGGGATGGCACTGCACACCCATAACGAAACCTTCGCCTACGCCCTCCACCGCCTCAATCACCTCGTCGGGCGCCCACGCCACCGCCCGCAGTCCGGGCGCCAGGTCCCGCACCGCCTGGTGGTGCAACGAGTTCACCAGGAGCCGTTCCACACCAAGCAACTGGCGCAGCCGTGATCCCGGGGCCAGGCGCAACTCATGGGCCAGGTGGGTCCAGTCCTGGCGTTCGTAGGAAAGGTTGTGCGCCAGGGCGTTCTCGATCTCCGAGGGGATGTCCTGGTAGAGCGTGCCGCCGAGGGCCACGTTCAGGACCTGAATGCCCCGACAGATCCCCAGCACCGGCTTGCCCTCGGCCACCGCCCAGCGCGCCATCGGCAGTTCGGCGCCATCGCGGAGCGGATCAATCGTACCGAGGTTCGGGTGCGGCTCGGCGCCATAGTTGACCGGCGCGATGTCGCCGCCGCCGGCAAGCAACAGGCCGTCGAGGCGATCGAACAGCATACGCAGAGTGAGTTCGTCGGGCACGGGAGGGATGAGCATCGGTGCGCCGCCCGCACGCAGAATGGCGTCAACATACGTCTGGCGATGCCCAAACGAGGGCGGGCACCAGTCCCGATCATAGAATGTGCCACACGAGATGCCGATCAGAGGCTTCATCAATGGGTCCTTTGACTCTAACGAACGTGAACATGGGGGTACCAGGTTCCCCCATACCCCCGCCCGCGGGAGGGTTTGGGAGGGCTACGCCTTCACGCAGGGGTATGGGGAAACCAGGTTTCCCCATACCCCCACCCGGTGGGAGGGTTTGGGAGGGCGAAGCCCTCCCAGGAAGAACCTGTTTTCATCCTGTTCGTGTGCGGCGCAGCCGCATAGATGGCTAACGTGAACATACGCCCTCGGCGAGGGGGGTGGGGAAACCTGGTTTCCCCACCCCCCTGCCCGTGGGAGAGTTTGACCCTCGAGCAGGGGTATGACGGCCCGCCGGGCCGTCTCGGCCAATTGTATACCCGGCAACAGCGGCGCACGGACCGCCGGGACGGGTGGCGGGTACCGTTGGACGGTGGCTGGTCACGTCTCGGCGGCGGGGATGACGAAGGCGAACGTGCTGCCGCTGTCAGGGGTGCTGCGCACCCACATACGTCCGCCCAGCAGATGGACGAGCGGCCGCACCAGGGACAGCCCCAGTCCGGTTCCGCCGGCTTCGATCTTCAGAGGATTCTCGGTGCGATAGAAGCGGTCGAAGATGCGGGGCAGATCCTCCGCGCTAATGCCCACCCCGGTATCGCGGATGTTCACCTGCAGGTAGCGCCGGTCGAGGGCGATCTGATCGCGCACCTCGTCGGGCAGGTCGGCGGTGACCGGCTCGTAAGCTTCCACCCAGATCTGTCCGCCGCGGGGCGTATACTTCACCGCGTTGATGAGCAGATTGTAGACGATCTGGTGCAGCCGGTGAGCGTCGCCGCGCACCAGGGGCAGGCCAGGAGGCAGGCTGACCGTCAACTGATGGCCCCGTTCGGCGATCTGGTCCTTGAGTTCGGCGATCACGCCACTGAGCACCTCGGCCAGGTGGAGCGAGCGCCATTCCAGTTCTACGCTGCCCGACTCGATCTTGGTCAGATCCAGCACATCGTTGATCAGGTCGATCATGCGCTCGGTATTGTTGTAAATCGTCGTGACGAACTCCCGTTGCGTCGCTGTCAACGAGCCGAGGTTGCCCATCAGCAGCAACTGGGTGAAGCCCTTGATCGCCGTCATCGGCGTGCGCAACTCGTGCGACATCGTACCGATGAACTCGGTCTTCATGCGGTCGGCTTCCGTTTCCCGGGTAATATCGCGGAGCACCAGCAGAGCGCCGAGCAACTCGGTATCATCGGCGTCTTTGAGCACCGGGCCGAGCGTCAGGCTGACGACGCGCATGCCGACGCGTATGGTGGAGGTGAAGATGCGGGGTTGGCCCTCGCTGGTGAGCGGATGGCGCAGCAGTTCGCTGAGGGGTAACTCAACAACGCGCGGGCCGAGGTAGCGTTCCAGGAGGTCGTGCAGGTTCCAGAGCAGCAGTTCCTCGAACTTGCGCTGCAGGATCGGCGCCGCGGCGGTATTCACTGCCAGAATGCTCCCGTAGAGGTCGCACACGATCACGCCATCGCTGAGACTCTGCAGAATGGCGTTGATTTTACTTGTTTCGGTGCGTTGCTGGCGCAGCAATTCAGAGCGGCGCTCGTACTCGGCGCTGAGGGTGTGGAACATGTTGGCGTTGTTCACGCCGATGGCGATGGCCCTGGCGCAAGCGTTCAGCAGCCGCAGGTAGTCCTCGTTGAAAAAGCCGATCTGCCGGTGCGCCAGGGTGATCACCCCGAGCACCTCCCCCTGGAAGATCAGCGGCACGGCCACCACCGCGCCCTGGAGCGGGTAGGGCGCCCCGCCGGGAACCGCGAGCCAGCGCGCATCGCTGGAGACGTCGCTGATCAGCAACCCGGCACGGCTCTGGACGACCTGGCCGGCAATGCCGCTGTCAAGGGGCAGGCGCGTGTAGGTCCGCAATTCATCCGCCATGCCAAAGACGGCGCGTGTCACCAGCACGCCGCCCTCAGGCTGCTCGACCAGCAGAATGGCCCCCTGCTCGGCCCTGGTCACCTCGGCGAGCAGCTTGAGCGAGGTGTGCAACAGAGCGTCGAGGTCGAGCGTGCTGCTGACCTCGGTAGAAATCTGGTAAATGGTGGCGAGGCGATCCTTTTCTTCCTGGAGTTCGCGGGTGCGTTCGGCCACGCGCCGTTCAAGGTCGGCGTTCAGGCTGCGTATCTCGGCATAGAGCCGCGCGTTCTGCAGGGCAATGGCTGCCTGGCCGACGACGCCCTGGGCCAGATCTTGCTGGAGGCGCAGTTGATTGAGTGGATCAGGATCCTGGAGCACCGTCACGGCCACCACCTGCTGCCCGACCACCATTGGCAATGCCAGCACCCCGCAATCGGGTTGCAGCCACGGCCCCTGCCCGGCGGGGTCAGGCGCCAGGTCGAACTGGATCATGCCGATCCGGAAGGCCCGCGCCACCAGGTCAGCGGGATGATTCACCCGCAGGCGCATTCCCAGAACAGGAATCCGCTCGGCCCCGATGGACTGGCGGGCCGTCAGGGCGGGGCCGTCGGGGCCGGGGGCGGCCTCAGGTTGCCAGATCGCAACGTGCGCAACGCCGGTGAGCTGGTGGATATTATTGACGACCAGGTGCAGGATCGCTTCCTCTTCTAGCACCGAGGAGAGTTGCCGGGAGATGACGTTAAGCGACTGGAGTTGTAACGCCCGTTTATCGGCGGCGGCGGAAGCCACCTCCAGACTCTCGGCAATGAACTCGCGATCTTCGATGATCCGGCGCGTCTGTTCTTCCCACGCCTCCACCAGCGCCAGCACCGCCTGTTCGAACACGGCGCTGATGGCTTCGGTAAGGGCGAGGGCCGTAGCCGGATCGCTCACCCTGGCGCCGATCAGGGCTACGATACGCTGCCGCAGGGCCCGCGCCAGGGTGATGCTCGCAGTCACCGCCTGCTGGCCCTGGCTGGCGGCCAGCCGGCGCAACCGCTCAGCCAGGGCGGCGCCGTCACCATGCGCCGCGGCGACCACTGCAGTGTAGAGATCCGCCGCTGCCACTGCCGTTGGCGTGAGCGTGGCGATGCCCGGCGCGCCCGCGGCGCCATTGCCCGGCGCGACGTCGAGTTCGGCCCAGCTATCGATCAGAAGGGGACGATGGGCCTCGAGCCAGGCTGCAAGGTCGTCGTACATCTTTACTATCCGTTGATGCGCACAACCACTACGCTGGCATCATCGTGCCCTTTCGCGTAGCGTCGCAGAATGTTCTCAGCCAGGCTCTGGGGATCCTCGCTGCCCTGGGGGTCGATGTCGTGCACGAAATCGCTTGATACCCCATCAGTGTACAGCACGAACACGTCGCCCGGATGGTAGCTGTAGGCCAGCTTGAGCAGGCTTGGCAACCGGTACCCGACGATGCCATTTTTCGAAATGGGTTTGATCGGAACGGCGCTATACACCTGCACGCCGATGTTGCCTACCCCCACAAAACTGACGCTCCGGTGCTGCAAGTTGTAACTGAACAGGGCCATCACCGCCCCGCGGGTGCCGCGCAGCGCGAGGTGGGAGCGCCGGATCAATTCGACCGGATCCTGCGCCGGAGCGCTGCGGATCACTGCTGCGGCGCTCTGCGCCGCGTGCGCCGCCGCCGCGCCGCCGCCAAGCCCGTCAATGAGCGAGACGGCCAGACCGTGGGGGCTGAACGGCTCAATCACATACGCATCGCCACTGATCTCCTGGCCCTGTTTCGGCTGGTTGCTCGCCCCCCACTTAACGTCCATAGATGCTGCTCCGTCGGGGCCGGATCACCCATTTGACGGCCCTGACCCATGTGCCCACCCCCACCGTCGACTCGATCGTGAACGCATCCATCAGCCGGCGCACCCCTGGCAGACCGGCGCCGAGGCCGCGAGCGGTGCTGTAGCCGTCCTGTAGTGCCAGTTCCAGGTTCGCGATGCCAGGACCGTGATCGTGCGACTCCACCACCAGCCCCGGGCCATGAGCGGGGTCGTTCACCTGGCTGAAGGTCAGCGTTCCGCCGCCCGCATGGACGATCAGGTTGCGCGCGAGTTCGGTCGTGGCGATTTCGATGCGCGCACGGTCGGCCGGCGAGAACCCCATGGCGGTCGCCAGATCGCGCACGCGGCTCACGGCCACGTAGACATCCCCGGTTCGCCGGATCGGGCAAATCACGGACATCGCTGCATCTATCCATAAAAGTGCCAATCGCGCCGGTGCGCGGCTGCTGGCCACGTGGCGCTTGCCAGCGAATTATAGCATCTAGGGCGAACCACATCTACACATCGGCCGTCTATGCGGCTCCGCCGCACACCGACGAGATGAACGTACGTTCTTGGGCGGACTACGCTCTCCCAGACCCTCCCGCGGGCGGGGCGTGGGGAAACCCGGTTTTCCCCACACCCCTGCGTGAGTGCCAGGCCCTCCCGCGGGCGGGGGGTATGGGGGAACCTGGTTCCCCCATGTTCACGTCAGGCAAGGGGATGGGGGAAACCCGCTTTCCCCCATCTCCTCACCGGGAGCGCGGCATGCGATAGGTGTCGCTGTCGAGCATGATGGTGACAGGACCTTCGTTGACCAGGGCGACGCGCATCATCGCGCCGAAGATCCCTGTCTCCACCGTGACGCCCAGGGCGCGCAGGGCGTCGCAGTAGGCATTGACCAGCGGTTCGGCCACATCCGGCGGCGCAGCGCCGGTGAAACTGGGGCGCCGGCCCTTGCGGGTGTCGGCGTACAGGGTAAACTGTGAGATGACCAGGGCGCTGCCGCCGGTGTCGAGCAGCGAGTGGTTGAACTTCCCCGCCGCATCGGCGAAGATCCGCAGAGAGGCGCTCTTCTCGGCCAGGAGCCGCGCCTCGGCCTCGGTGTCGCCCTGGCCGGCGCCGAGCAGCACCAGCATCCCCGGGCCGATGCGCCCCACAATCTGGCCTTTGACCTCGACCGAGGCCGTGCTGACTACCTGGATGATTGCTCGCATAGCTCCTGGGAGGGTATGCTAGCGTCAGTCCCCCTCCCAACCTCCCGTCGCCGGGGATATGGGGAAACCGGGTTGCCCCATCCCCCTGCTCGAGGGCTGCGCCCTCCCGCGGGCGGGGCATGGGGCAACCCGGTTTCCCCACCCCCCTCGCCGAGGGCGTATGGTCACGTGAGACGGTCATGCGCATGGCGCACACCGCTGCGATGACTATAACCTGGGAGCGCGGGCGTCCCGCCCGCATCGCGGCTCCGCGGGCACGGTGACAGTTCCTTCCCTGACCCTCCCCCGCCGGGGGCGGGCACCCGGCGCCTCCCCCCGGCGGGGGGAGGCTGGGAGGGGGGCTGAACCCGGCGAACGATGGTCACCGCAGCCGTCCATGCGATTCGCGCACACCGCCGCGATGACCATGCCCTGGGAGCGCGGGCGTCCCGCCCGCATCGCGGCTCCGCGGGCACGGTGACAGTTCCTTCCCTGACCCTCCCCCGCCGGGGGCGGGCACCCGGCGCCTCCCCCCGGCGGGGGGAGGCTAGGAGGGGGGCTGAACCCGGCGCACGATGGTCACCTCGGTTGTGCATACGGCTGCTCCGCACCACGCCGCAATGAACATACGGTTGTTCCTGAGAGGGCTGCGCCCTCCCACACCCTCCCGCGGGTGGGGGCATGGGGACACCCGGTTTCCCCATGCCCTTGCGGGGCGGGGGCGTGGGGAAACCGGGTGTCCCCATGCCCCTCTTCGAGAGCCTATGTTCACGTTAGATCACCCTACCCGCTATTGGAGGGCGCCGGGGATGCCTCGGGCGCGATGGTGGCGAAGACGAGCCGCCCGGTCTGGGTCTGGTGCAGGCGCGTCACAATCACTTCAGTAGTCTGGCCGATCAGGTGGCGCGCGTCTTCGACAATCACCGGCGTACCGTCTTCCAGGTAGCCCACCCCCTGCTGGCGCGCGTTGCCCTCGTTGCGGATCAGTACGTGCAGGCGCTGATCCTGGCTCACCGGCGGGCGCACGGCCTCGCTGAGCTGGTTGAGGCTGAGCACCCGCACGCCCTGGAGGCCGGCGACGCGGTTGAGGTTAAAGTCGTTGCTGATGATCGGGCAGGAGTACTGGCGGGCCAGGGCGATCAGCTTATCGTCAACCTTGCTGGCGCCGGCAACCTCGACGTTGAGCACCTCGACCGGCAGGGGCGACTGGCGTTGCATCTCGTTGAGCAGGTCGAGGCCGCGCCGGCCCTTGCTGCGGCGCAGGTCGTCGGTTGAGTCAGCGAGTTGTTGCAATTCGGCCAGCACAAAGCCCGGCACCAGGAGGGTTCCCTCGAGAAAGCCGGTGCGGGCGACCGCGGCGATGCGCCCGTCGATGATCGCGCTGGTGTCGAGCAGCAGGCGCCGTTCGGCGGGTTGGGGCTGCGCCGGCGCCCCCGCCAGGGCAGGCAAGGCGGCGCCGGGGCGTACCGAGCGCAGCAGGTCGCTCAGATCACGCTTACGCATAGCGAAAATCTTCCCGCCGACGTAGGCGCAGACCAGGGCGCAGATCAGCGGCAGGTACTGCCCGAAGGGACGCGGCAACGCGGCCATGGGCACGGCGAGCAGCACGGCGAAGACCAGGCCGATCAGCATCCCCGCGCCGATGATCAGCAAATCGGGCAGGGGCACGTGGCGCGAGCGGCGCAGCAACTCCTCCACCGGCTCGATGGTGAGGCGCGGCGTTACCAGGAGCCCCAGACCGGCGCCGGCGAGCATCAACAACTGGGTGGCAAACACCTGCATCTCATCCGGCTGCGGGTCGGACAGCGAGCGGCCCACCGACCAGCCGATGTAGGCCAGGCTGAGCATCCCCAGGATGCGGACGATGAAGTTGAGACTGATCCTGCGCCCCGGCCCGCCGGATGGGAGCATGCGGGAGGGTAGTGCCCCTCCGGGCGAGTCCTTGTTCATACCGGTGTTGGACAATACACCACGACGATAGGCTAAAGTTCGCTGTGCGACCTGTTGCGTATCCCTTCGGAAGAGGCGCAAAGAGCCGCGCGCTCCCCGCTCCGTTTGTTCCACCCGCGGCAGGCGGGCATCTGGTCCAGATGCGGACGTGGCTGCCGCCACGGGCGGAGCGGGCGGCGACTGTCACTTCCAGGAGCAGCGCCCCGGGTCGCTTACTGCCCGTGGGTGAGCATCTCGTACGTGTTCACATGTCTCCTGGGGGCGCGGGCAGCATGCCCGCGGAGAAGCGATGGGGGCCAAACGCCCTCGCTCATAGGCGCGTATGTTACCCCAGGTGTGAACAGTTACAGCATCTCCACCACCTCGGCCAGGGAGCGAGCCGGCGCCAGGGCAAGATCGCCGGTGACGGACAGGTTTGCCGTGGAGGGCACGACCGCGCGGGCAAAGCCGAGGCTGGCCGCCTCGGCGAGCCGCCGATCGAGCTGGCTCACGCTCCGCAACTCGCCCGAGAGACCGATCTCGCCGATCAGCGCCAGATCCGCGCTCACCGGCTGATTGCGGTACGACGAGACGATCGCCATGGCCACGGCCAGATCCGCGGCGGGTTCGCTGATGCGTAATCCACCAACAATGTTGACATAAATATCCTGGTTGAACAAAGGCAGACCGACGCGTTTGGTGAGCACGGCGCTGAGCATCAACAGGCGATTGAGATCGAAACCGTTGGTCGTGCGGCGCGGGGGGGTGTTGCTGGTGGAGGAGGTGAGGGCCTGCACCTCCACCAGGAGCGGGCGCGTGCCTTCCAGCGTCACCGCGACGGTCGAGCCGGGGCTGCCGGCGGAACGTTCGGCGAGGAAGACCTGTGAAGGATTGGGCACCTCGCGCATGCCATCGCCGGCCATCTCGAAGACGCCGATCTCGTTGGTCGAGCCAAAGCGGTTCTTCACCCCCCGCAGCAGCCGGTACTGGTGGAAGCGGTCGCCTTCCAGGTAGAGCACCACGTCAACGATGTGTTCGAGCACCCGCGGCCCGGCGATAGCGCCTTCTTTGGTGACGTGCCCGACCAGGACGATGGGGATCCCCAGTTCCTTGGCCACGTGCATCAGGCGCAGCGCGCCCTCGCGCACCTGGCTCACGCTGCCGGCGGCGCTGGTCAGGTCCTCCAGGTAGACTGTCTGGATCGAGTCGATAATGACCAGCCCCGGGCGCAGAGCGCGGATCTGCTGGAGCACGGCGTCCAGGGACGTTTCGGCGTACACGAACAGGTCATCGTGCCGCAGGTTCAGGCGTTCGGCGCGCAGTTTGATCTGCTGGGCCGACTCCTCGGCGCTCACATAGAGCGCCGGGGCGACCGCGGCGGCGAAGTGGGCCGCCACCTGGGTGAGCAGGGTGCTCTTGCCGATGCCGGGATCGCCGCCGATGAGCACCACCGAGCCGGGCACCAGGCCCCCGCCGAGGACGCGGGCGAGTTCGCCGGTGTACACCTCGAGGCGCTGAAAGCCGGTGGTGGACACATCGCGCAGGCGCACCGGGCGGGCGCCGGCCCCGTTGCCGCCGGCGCGGGCGGCGGGAGCGCGGTCCTCTATCTGCTCAACAAAGCTATCCCAGGCGCCGCAATCGGAGCACCGGCCCATCCAGCGGGTCTGTCGAGCGCCGCACTGCTGGCAGACGTAACTTGTGCGCGGTTTGCCCATACACCGGATTATACCACGCGGGTCACGCCTACGATGAACCATCGTAGATTCGGGTTTTCCGCGGGGCGTGCCCCCGCCGCAACCCTCGTAACACGCGGAGCCACGCGCATCGCGCGTGGCTCCGGGAACAAGCTGGCCAGGCCGCATGGCCGGTTGCGTTACCGCGCGGAGAAGCCCGGCCTCTCCGCGCCCGTGCGTTCCTACTCCACGAGGGCCGGGCTTTCTTCGGCCTGCTGGGGGCTCTCGCCGCCGGTTTGCCCCTCAAGCTCGCGCTGGGAGCGCAGGCGGAGCGTGTCACCCTCAGTATCAACGACGATCGTATCGCCCTCCTGGAAGCGCCCCTCCAGCAAGCCCTCGGCGAGGGCGTCCTCGATCAGATTGGTAATGATGCGGCGCAAGGGGCGGGCGCCGAAGGCCGGATCGTAGCCACGGCGGGCCAGAAGGTCGAGAGCGTCCTGGCGCACATCCAGCCGCATCTGGTGCTCATCGAGCTGCTTCTGCACCCGCTTGAGCATCAATTTAGTGATCTGCTGGATCTCCTCATTGGTCAGCGGATGGAAAATGATCGTCGCATCGATGCGGTTAAGGAACTCGGGGCGGAACAGCGCCTTGAGGGCGTCGTCCACCTTGCGGCGCATATCGGTCTGGTCAATCTCATCGGCGTTGATGCCGAAGCCGATGCGACTGGCGCGGCGGATGTGCTCCGTGCCGACGTTCGAGGTCATGATAATGATAGTGTTGCGGAAGTCGACCTTGCGGCCCTTGCCATCGGTGAGGTGACCGTCTTCGAGCACCTGGAGCAGCAGGTTGAAGGCGTCGGGGTGAGCCTTCTCAATCTCGTCGAAGAGCACGACCGAGTAGGGCTTGCGGCGCACGGCGTCGGTCAACTGGCCGCCCTCGCCGTAGCCGACATAGCCGGGAGGCGACCCGACCAGCCGCGAGGTGGTATGGCGCTCCTGGAACTCGGACATATCGATCTTGATCAGGCTCTCTTCGGAGCCGAACATAAACTCGGCCAGGGTTTTGGCGAGTTCGGTCTTGCCCACGCCGGTAGGGCCGAGGAAGAGGAAGCTGCCGATGGGGCGCTTGGGATCCTTGAGCCCGGCGCGGGCGCGGCGCACGGCCTTGGAGATGGTCACGATGGCCTCTTGCTGGCCGATCACCCGGTTATGGAGGAACTCCTCCATCTGCATGAGGCGAACGGTCTCATCGCCCTTGAGGCGGGTCACGGGAATCCCCGTCCACATCCCCACCACCTCGGCGATATCCTCCTCGGTGACATAGGGACGCTCGATGATGCGATCATCGCCCCGAGCGGCGCCCATCTCCTGTTCGATGGCGCTGATACGCATCTGCATGCGTTCCTCGCGCTCGCGGAGGTCGCTGGCGAGTTCGTACTGCTTATCTTCGAGGGCCGCCTCGCGCTCCTTGCGCAGGGCCTCGAGGCCGCGGAGGGCATCGCGGAGCTGCGGCGGGGTAGCGCTGCGGTACATGCGCACGCGGCTGGCAGCCTCGTCGATCAGGTCAATGGCCTTATCGGGCAGTTGGCGATCGGGCACATAGCGGGCCGAGAGGGCCGCGGCGGCCTTAATCGCCTCGTCGCTGATCTGCAACTGATGGAAATCCTCATAGCGCGACTTGATGCCGCGAAGGATCTGCACCGTATCCTCAAGGCTGGGCTCCTCGACCATCACCGGCTGGAAGCGGCGCTCAAGGGCGGCGTCGCGCTCGATGTACTTGCGGTACTCATCGAGGGTGGTGGCGCCGATGGTCTGCAATTCGCCGCGCGAGAGGGCCGGCTTGAGGATATTGGCCGCGTCGAGGGTGCCCTCGGCGCCGCCGGCCCCGATGATGGTATGGAACTCATCAATAAAGAGGATGCAGCGCGTCTCTTTGATCTCATCAATCACCCGCTTGAGGCGCTCCTCGAACTGGCCGCGGTACTTGGTGCCGGCTACCAGAGCGCCCATATCCAGCGTGACCACGCGCTTGCCCTTGATGCTGTCGGGCACGTCGCCCTGCACGATCCGCTGGGCCAGCCCCTCGACGATCGCCGTCTTGCCCACGCCGGGTTCGCCGATGAGGGCCGGATTGTTCTTGGTGCGGCGCGAGAGGATCTGGATGACGCGCTCAATCTCATGCTGGCGGCCAATGATCGGGTCGAGGCGGCCAGCCTCGGCCATTTCGGTGAGATCGGTGCCCAGGGCATCGAGATAGGGCGTCTTCGACTGGCGCTGGGCGGCGCTGCCGGGCGCGGCGCCGCGCTGTTCAGCGGTGCCGGTGGTGCCGTGGCGCAGCACGCGCATCACCTGATTGCGCACCTGTTCCAGGCTCACGCCCATAATGTCCAGCACGCCGGTGGCCACGCCCTCGCCGTTCCGCACCAGGCCGAGGAGCAGATGTTCGGTGCCGATGTAGTGATGATTGAGGCGATTGGCTTCCTCAATCGCATACTTAATGACCTTCTGGGCGCGCGCAGTGAGTTCCTGATCGGCTGCAGGAGTGCCCTCCCCAATCCCGACGATGAACTCGACGGCGCTGCGCGCCTGGGCCAGTTTGACCCCCAGGTCATCGAGGACGCGCGCGGCGATCCCCTCGCTCTCGCGGATGAGCCCGAGCAGGATATGCTCGGTGCCAATGTAGGGGTGGTTAAACGAGCGCGCCTCTTCATGCGCGAGCTGCAGCACCTGCTTGGCCCGCTTGGTAAACTTACTGTAAAGATCTGACATGGAAGTTCTCCACTAGCTATCCCTGAACCAGTCGCAGGTGCGCCCACAGGGATGAACGTACAGGCGACCGATGCCCGATATACCGGCAGAGCCTGGAGTCTGAGCAGGCATCGGGGCTCCTCAGATTCCATACCATGGAGAAGGCGGGGTCCAGGGATGGTTGGGGCACCGGGAGGTTGCCGCTTCCCAGGCTCCTGCGCCACGCCGCGGAGCGACGCCTCATTGCGTCAGGAAGACGTATCCATCGGCTCCTCGGCGTCAGCTTCCTCGCTCACGTCGGGGTTGAGGCGAAGGCTAAGCCCCATGCGCTTGCGTGCCGGGTCAATCCGAATAATGCGCGCCCGAACGGTCTGTCCTTCGGTCAGAACGTCTCTGGGGTTCTGGATGCGCTCATCGCCCATCTCCGAGACGTGGATCAGACCTTCGATGCCATCCTCGATCCGTGCGAAGGCGCCGAAGGAGGTGATCTGGGTGATCGTGCCTTCCACGATCTGGCCGAGGTGGTACCTCTCGCCCGCGCGGGTCCAGGGTTCGCTCTGGGTTCGTTTTATCGAGAGGGCAATCCGCTTGCGTTCGTGATCAATACTCAAAATAGAGACCTGAACCGTATCGCCGACCTTCAGGACCTCTGAGGGATGCTTAACCCGGCTCCATGAGATCTCCGACAAATGCACGAGACCATCGGCGCCGCCGATATCAACAAATGCGCCGAAGTCGCACACCGAACTGACCACCCCTGTCCGCACATCACCCTCGCGGAGGCGGGACAGCAGCTCATCTTTCTTCAACTCGCGCGACTCCTGCAGCGCCTGCCGTTCGGAGAGAATGAGCCGATTGCGGTTGCGGTTGATTTCAATCACCTTGAGCGGCAGTTCCGTATTGACCATTTTGGCCATATCGGACTGTTTCTGGGTGTCGGGCCCGCGGCTGATGCCCGAGACTTGCGAGGCGGGCACGAAACCGCGCACGCCGTCGAGGTTCACCAGCAGCCCGCCTTTGTTGTAATTCACAACCCGCGCCTTGATCACCTCACCGCGCTCATAGGCGGCCTGCAGCGCCCGCCAGCTCCGTTCCTGTCGCGCTTTGTCGATCGAAAGAATTGCGCGCCCTTCTTTATCCTCGGACTGCACGACGAAGACCAGCAGCGTGTCGCCGACCTTGAGCGCGGCGCGATCTTCGGGCGCGAGGGACTGCATCTCGCGGGCCGGGACCACCCCCTCAGCCTTGGCGCCGATGTCAACAAGAATCTCATCACGGTCGACGCGCATGATCTTGCCGTCGACCGTGTCGCCATACTTAAGATTGCGGTACTCGTGCGCAGGGTCCCTGAGGTATTGCTCCATCAGGGCCATATCCTCAGCTTCGGACGTGGATCCATTCTCATCGTGGTTCGGCGAGAAAGACGCCCCGGACTCTGCGGCAATCCCTTTCGATTCTTCCATCCGCCGTCCTTGCTCAACGTGAGGGACCCGAAGACGAAGCCCGGAAGGTGTATTGATCAACCGTTGATATTATACGCCGCGCAAGATCAAAACGCAAGGGTGTACCACTGCGCAGGGCATGCTGACGCGCTAAACGCGCCGGTGGCACGCGTTGGGGGCTGCGCCTTCCCGGGCCCCGCTACCCGCAAAGCGGGAGTGTAAGGTTGTTCCTGGGCGGGCGCAGCCCGCCTACACCCTCCCGCGGGCGGCGGCCTGGGTGCGCGGGCCTCCGGCCCGCATCCGCAGGGGAATGTGGAGAACCCCGGTTCCCCCATCCCCCTGCGTGAGGGCCAGACCCTCCCGCGGGCGGGGCGTGAGGAACCCCGGTTTCGCATCCCCCTGCGTGAGGGCCAGGCCCTACCGCGGGCGGGGGTATGGGGGAACCTGGTTCCCCCGTGTTTACGTCAGGACACCGGCGTGTCAGAGGGGGATGGCGTAGGCGCCGGAGTGCCCTTCGCCGGCGACGGGGCGCTGGCTGGCAAGGGGGGCCGGCACCTGGCCGAGGCGGCGCAGGGTCAGGTAGGTCTCTTCGTTGCACAGCAGCAGGTCCTCGTCGGCCAGATCGAGCAGGGCAAGGGCCTGATCAATGGGAGGGCCGATGACCGTAAGGCCGAGACCGGGAAGCGACATCACGCGAACCTGGCCGCTGGCCAGCGCGAGGCGCGGCCGCCGCGCGGCGTCGAGGGTCCAGTGGGCGTGCATCGTCCGGGCGGCCTGGCGCGCGTTTCGCAGGATCGCCGCGGGGCCTTGCCGGCCCGTGACGCCAAAGATCATCACCAGGTGCTTGCCGGGGCGGGTGAGCAGGGCGTCGTACTCGCGCATGCTAGCAGCGGCGAGCGCGGCAGCTTCGCGCAGGCGCATCGTTTGCGCCGAACCCTCGGGGGGGGCGATGGCCAGCGCCGCAACGTCGCAGGGCCGCCCTTCGGGCGGCAGGTCCGCTTCCAGCAACTCCTCAACGGCGGGAAGTTCGGGGAGCAGGCGCTGGCGTTGTTGTTCGGCGCGCCGTTGCTGGCGCAGGCGGTTGATGGCGTGGCACAACTCGCCCCAGGCGTCATCGGTGACCTCCAGTTTGGCCCCGGTCGCAGTGTTGGCCACACTGGCAGCCAGGCGTCGCAAGTCGCGCTCGAGGACCCAGCGATCCCAGATGATCACCAGAGCGGTGACCAGGAGCGGAACCAGGGCGAAGCCAGGGGCGAACAGCATCGCGACCGCCGCCGCGATCAGGGCGCCGATAGCCAGGATGGGGCGCAGCCGACGCGCCTGGCTGGTGGTGGGCAGACACATACAGGCCCCGGTGCGATGCGGGTTGCTCGAACACCCGACACAGGCGTATGAGCATAACACCGGAGCGAGGTGACGACCAAGGATCGCAGATTACAATATCGCAATCCTGCGGATATCGTGAAGGCCCAACCGGGTGTGACGTACCGTCCTGGCATGTTTCAAACGCACGTGACCGTTCGCCTTGACCCCGGACCACCGGGGTGGCCGTGGAGGGGCCAGGCCCCTCCACCCCTCTCCGCCAGACGGTCAGGCGCAAACCGCAGGTTTTGAAACATGCCCCGTCTTGCATGTTCCCCCACGTCCGGCGGCTCACGCCGCGGGCTACGCTCCTGCGCAGCCGGCCTGCGCCGTCACAACTGATAGTTCCCCGCCCGCGGCGGGAGCGCAGTGAGCGTTGCGCCAGGCCGTCTGGCCGCCGCGGGCGGGGAAGGGGAATGCGGGGAGGCCAGGCCTCCCCGCGCCCCTTCCCCGCGAACGTCCTGTCATGAGCTTACTCTTCGCGGAGAATGTAGCCGGCGCCGCGCACGGTGTGGATCACGCGGGGTTCGCCGTGGGCCTCGAGTTTCTGGCGCAGGTAGCGCACGTAGACCTCGATGATGTTGCTCTCACCCCCGAAGTCGTAGCCCCAGACGCGGTCGTAGATCACCTCGCGGGTGAGCACCTGGTTTGGGTGACGCATGAAGAGTTCCAGCAGGTCGTACTCTTTGGCCGTCAGCTCGACCCGGCGTTCGCCGATGCGCAACTCGCGGGCGGCGGTATCGAGGGTCAGGTTGCCGAAGCGGAGCACGTCGCTGCCCGAACTGGCCTGGCGGCGGCGCAACTGCACGCGGATGCGCGCCAACAGTTCCTCGAAGGCGAAGGGCTTGACCAGGTAGTCATCGGCGCCGTTCTCCAGGCCGCGCACCCGATCGGCCACGGCGTCGCGGGCGGTGAGGATGATGATCGGCACGTCGGAGGCGGCGCGCAGGCGCCGGGCCACTTCCAGCCCATCAATGCCGGGGAGCATCAGGTCGAGGATGACCAGGTCGTGCGGCAGCTCGCGGGCGGCGGCCAACCCCGTGGGGCCATCGGCGGCCACGGTCACCTGAAAGCCTTCGAGCACCAGCCCGCGGCGGAGGTAGTTGGCGATTTCCGGTTCGTCTTCGATGATCAGGATGCGCTGCGTGGTCATAACCTGCCGGGGTAGCATCGGGTGATCGCCCTACCACGCGGTCTATTGCTCTACCAGGCGCAGCACCCGGAAGGCTTCGGCGAAGGCGAAGCCGGCCCTGGCGCCCGCTTCGGCGGCCCACTCGCGCACCGTAGCTATGGCTTCGGGGCCGACCTGAGAGCGGTGGCAGCCGACCGCGGTAAGCTTGCGGTCAATCGTATCACTGATGTCAACATAGGTGTCGGGATGCAGGGTCAGATCCAGATACACCTCGGAGACCTTGTGCGGTTCCAGGCCCTCGGCCAGCAGTTCCGGGAAGATATGGCGCGTTTCGGCGCTGGGGAAGACGGCGTAGATGGTGGCTTCGCCGACGGCGCGGTGGTCGGGGTGGTTGATGTAGTTGTGGCCTAAGAAGTAGGTTGTCGGGTCCTGGCACACCACCCGGTCGGGTCGCACCTCGCGGATGAGGCGGGTAATGGCGCGGCGCAGTTCCAGCGTCGGTTGGAGCGAGCCATCGGGGTAGCCGAGGAAGCGCACATCGTGAACGCCGGTCACAGCCGCGGCGGCCACCTGTTCGGCGCGGCGCGTCTCGACCAGCGTCTGCGGATCGACGGACGGTTCGTTGGAGCCGGCGGCGCCATCGGTGACGATGCAGTAGATCACCGTGTGGCCCTCGGCCGTCCAGCGGGCGACAGAACCGGCAATGCCGAACTCGGTGTCGTCGGGGTGGGCGACGACGGCCAGGATGGTGAGTTTGTGTTTTTGATGCATCATGGCTTTAGTCTACACGATGATACGGGGGCCTGTCTAGAGGGGCGACCGGGGGTGTGGCATAACACGTCTCGCATGGCGCCTCGTTCCGTCGGGTTGAGGTGAACATAATAAGCCCTCGGCGAGGGGTGCGGGGAAACCGGGTTTCCCCATACCCCTGCTTGAGGGCGTAGCCCTCCCAAACCCTCCTGCGGGCGGGGGCGTGGGGAAACCCGGTTTCCCCACAAACCCTCCCGCGGGCGGGGATATGGGGGAACCTGGTTCCCCCATGGTCACGTCAGGGCTTGAGCAACGTCCGTCTTCGACGGTGAGGTGTCGGGTGGCGTAACCGCTCCGGCGGGTGGTTTTGGGGCCAGCCCCCAGGACGTTGCCATAGCTCTGACCACGCAGGTGAAGCGGCGCCTCACGCAGCCGTCCATCCCAGGGCGATCTCGTAGACCGAGCCGGTCATGCCCGATGCGGCGTCGGAGCAGAGGTAGAGCGCCAGTTCGGCCACTTCGGCGGGTTCGATCAGGCGCTTGATGGCGGTAGGCGCCAGCATCACTTTCTCAATCACTTCGTTCTCGGGAATGCCACGGGTGCGCGCCTGATCGGCGATCTGCTTTTCGACCAGGGGGGTGCGCACATAGGCGGGGGCGATCAGGTTGACGGTAATGCCATACGGCCCGCCTTCGAGGGCCGCGGTGCGGGTAAGGCCAAGGAGACCGTGCTTGGCCGAGATATAGGCGCTTTTGAAGGGTGAGGCAAACAGGCTGTGGAGCGAACCGATATTGATGATGCGGCCCCAGCCGCGTTCCTTCATCCCCGGCCAGACGTAGCGGGTAAGCAAAAAAGGCGCAGTCAGCATGACCGCGAGCATATGTTCCCAGCGATCCTCGGGAAATTCCTCGATGGGGGCAATGTGTTGATAGCCTGCGTTGTTGACCAGCACATCCACGCGCCCGAAGCGGGCCAGGGTCTGATCAACCACCCGGCGGCAATCTTCGCGGCGGGAGAGGTCCGCGCCGATGAATGGTCCGCCAATGCTCTCGGCCACTTGCTGCCCTTCACTGTTCGGCAGATCAACCACGACAACCTGATAGCCGGCCCCGGCCATCTTTTCGGCCACTGCGCGGCCGATCCCGCTGGCGCTGCCGGTGACAATGGCGACTCGCTCGGTCATCGTTGACGCTCCTTGGTGTCCTGCGGCTGTGCCGCACAACGCCGCAATGAACATACGGTTGTTTCTGGGAGGGCTTCGCCCGCCCACCCCCTCCCGCGGGCGGGGGCGTGGAGAAACCCGGTTTCCCCCATCCCCCCTGCGCGCGGGCTGCGCCTTCACAGACCCTCCCGCGGGGGGGAGGCGTGGGGAAACCCGGTTTCCCCACGCCCCTCTGCGAGGGCCTATGTTCACATTGGTACAGGCGTCAGGCGGTCGTCTCCCGGCGGGGAGGGCCGCAGCCTCCACGAACCGCTCGTTCCCAGCCCGCGGCGGGGAACGAGCCAGGCGCCGCAGGCCCCCGCAACCTCTACCGAGACGGCGTTTCAGTGTAGCTATTGTAGCGCATGTTGCCGGATCGAGGGACATGGGAGGGCGCCCGCTTTTCCCACCGGAACGCTCTCGGATACCTGCCTACGCGTCTTTCTGCTCGCGCGAGCGGAAGACGATCACGATCGGCGTGCCCTCGAAGCCGTAGCGCTCGCGCAGCCGGTTCTCCAGGTAGCGCGCGTATGACCAGTGAACCAGCGAACCGTCGTTGGCGAAGAAGAGGAACACCGGCGGCTCGACCTGGGGCTGCACGGCGTAGTACAGCCGCAAATGCGCGCCCTTTTTAGTGGCCATCGGCGGCTGCTGGTGCACGGCGTCGCGGAGAAACTGGTTCAGTTCGGCGGTCGGCACGCGCTGCTTGCGGTTGCGCCCGATCTGCCGGGCCACCTCCAGCACCCGGCTCACCCGCTGGCCGGTGAGGGCCGAGATGAACACGATCGGCGCATAGTCCACGAACTTGAACGCCTCGCGCACCTTGCGCTCGAAGGCGGTGTAGGTGTGGCTGTCCTTCTCGATCAGATCCCACTTGTTCACCACCAGGGCGATGCCTTTTTTGGCCTCGAGCACCATCCCGGCGATGTGGGTGTCCTGAGCGGTGACGCCATCGGTGGCGTCAATCAACACGAGGGCCACGTCGCAGCGCTCGATGGCGCGCAGGGCGCGCAGCACCGAGTACTTCTCGATCCCCGGCTGAATGCGCCCGGCGCGTCTGATGCCGGCGGTGTCAATGAGTGTGACCGGCTCGCCGTCGAACGTGATCGTGGTGTCAATCGTGTCGCGGGTGGTGCCCGGCACGCTTGAGACGACGCTGCGTTCCTCGCCGATCAGCTTGTTGAGCAGGCTCGACTTGCCCACGTTGGGCCGCCCGACGATCGCCACGCGCAGGTGCGGCGCTTCCTCGCCCTCGGCCTCGACGGCCGGGAACGTCTCGACCACCCGGTCGAGCACGTCGCCGGTGCCCAGGCCGTGGAAGGCGCTCATGGGGATGGGGTCGCCCAGGTTGAGAGCGTAGAACTCGACCGCGTCGAGGGCGCGCTCGGGGTTGTCGCACTTGTTGACCGCCAGCACCACCCGTCTGGCCATGGGGCGCAGGATCTCGGCCACTTCGGCGTCGGCGGCGGTCAGACCTTCGCGCCCGTCTACCAGAAAGACGACCGTATCGGCCTCTTCGATGGCGTGGCGCGCCTGTTCGCGGGTGCGGCGGTGCAATTCGCTCTCGGGCAGGCCGGGATCTTCGGGGCCGAAGAGCAGCCCCGCCGTGTCCACCACGGTAAACTCGCGCCCGTTCCAGAAGCTCTCGCCATAGAGCCGGTCGCGGGTCGTGCCCGGCACGTCTTCGACAATCGCCCGGCGTTCGCCGATCAGCCGGTTAAAAAACGTTGATTTGCCAACGTTGGGCCGGCCAACGATGGCGACAATTGGTTTGGGCATCGCTCCGTTCCTCCAGGGAGGAAGTATACCATTTTGGATGGTGGATTGCTGCGGCCCCGGGGCCGGTTGAGGGAGGAGGGGGGAGCGCGGGTCTTGCCATGGGCCCCTGGCCGCTGTCAGAGGCCGAAGATCTACCGCTCAGGGTGTGACGCGATGCCGCGTTCCGTCGCGTTCACCTCGGCGTCGCTGGCGTGGGCCGGGCCAGAGGCGGCGCCGCCGAAGAGCAACACCAGGCCGCCAATCGAACTGACGGCCAGGCGGATGCTGAAGGCGGTGAAGGCCAGCGCGAGCGCGCTCGCTTCAGGAACCCCTACCTGCCGGAGATACACGCTAAACACCAGGTCACGCGCGCCAACGTTGTTGACGAAGATCGGCGCCAGGCCGATGATGTCGGTCAGGGGAACCATCAGCGCGTAGATCAGCGGAGGCGCGTCGATGCCCAGGGCCAGGCCGCTCACCAGGTGCATACCGATCCAGGTAGCGTGGAACAACAGTGAGAGCAGCATTACCGTGACCAGGGTGCCGGGGTTGTCGGCGTACTCGCCGAGGGCCTCGGCGATGCGCCCCAGCGGCTGGCGCGCCAGCCCTGGCAGGAGCCGGTGGTAGCGCCGCAGCAGCCAGGGCGAGGCAAAGGCCAGTGTCGCGGCGGCGAGCGCCGCCAGGGCGAAGCCGGTTGTCGTCCAGGCAAGGGCGGGGGCGGTCTTGAGCCGTAGTCCGAAGCGATCGGTGGTGGTGACCACCATCGCTCCGAGGGCGATCGCGCTCAGGGCCAGAAAGCCGGTGAGCCGTTCCATAAACACCGACGCGCTGGCCCGGGCGTAGTTGCCGCTCCGCCGCCCCAGCGCCAGTACCCGCATCGCGTCGCCCCCGACCGAGGTAGGCAAAAAGTTGTTGGCGAACTGGCCGACGAAATAGATCCGCGCCAGCCAGCGGTAGGGTTGGCGCGCGTTGTTGGCGCGCAACAGGACGCTCCACTTGAAGGCGCTGATGAGGACGCACATGACCTGGATGGCTGCCGCCAGCGCGAGCAGGCGCGGGTTGGCCCGGCGCCAGGTGGCCCAGATACTGGCCGGATTGGCCCGCCAGACCAGGAACGCCAGCAACCCGCCGCTCCCTAGCAGACGGAGGATCAACAGCAGCGGTTGCCAGTTGCGGCGGGTGGTCATAGCGCCTTGCTTCCCAACTGGTACGCGGGCTTCATACCGTTGCGGATTGTCACTGTTGGAGGGTAGCCAGGGTTCCCGCCTACCTTCCCGTTGGCGGGGCGCGGGGAGGCATAGCCTCTCCCGGCGAACCTGCCATTGCGGCTGATGTTGGCCCGTTGGCGGGGCGCGGGGAGGCATAGCCTCTCCCCACGCTCTGTTCCGCCCGCGGCGGCAGACCCCTGCTGGGGCTGCGCCAGGGCGCGCCCCCGCCGCGGGCGGACCGACGGGATGGCGGCGGGCCAGGCCCTCCACACCTCCCCCCAACGGCGACCGGGAACGGTTGCCCGGCCCAACGAGGTCGTCATGCGACCTGGCGATGATGCGCGCACGTAGGGACGCCCACGCCGTGGCTGCCCGCCGTGTCCATGGTCCGCGGGTCAGGGTTGCACCAGGACCTCGCCCAGCAGCGCGGCGTCGGGGCCGGCCATGGTCGTGTCGGCAGGTGGACCGGCGGTCAGGGGCAGCCGCGCGAAGGTCGTCGGGTCGTAGAGGCCGGCGGTCAGGCGATACACGCCGGCAGGCAGATTAGCGGGCAAATCAATGGGCAGGGGCACGGCCACCTGCTGGCCGGGCAGCCAGGTGCTCGTCGGGGGCGCGCTCGCGCCGCCCGGGGGCACGTCAATCCCGGCGACACGGGCGCCCGTGGCATCGTAGATATGCACGAAAACCGTCAGATCGGCGCCCAGGGGCGCGTGAACGTCCCACGAAGGGGTGAGGGTCAGGCGGCGGCCCTCCAGGGTGGCTGTGTAGCCCCGCAGACGCACGGCCCCGCCGAACTCCGCGTCCACCGCCGTCTGGTACGGCTTCGGCACCTGGTAGATCCAGGCATACTCGATGCCGTGGATGGTCACCACGTGTATGGGCAGGCTTGCTCCGGTGATGCGGGCGTAGATCTCGGGGACGTTGCGGCGCTGGAGCGACTCGAGGTAGACCACGGCGTAGTTGGCCGGCACGTGTTCAAGGGCGCGAACATCCTGGACCGGCACGGGCACGAAGGGTTGGAGGGTTGCCGGCAGGGCCGAGAGGATCTGGCCCTCACCGATGTCGTAGCGGGCGCGCAGCCAGGCGCCCACCTGGTCCATCCCCTCGCCCCAGCCGATCAGGAAGGTGCGCTGGGCAACGGGACCACCGCCGAGCAGGGGATTGTAGTAGCTCAGGTAGTAGGGATGGTACCAGGCCAGCAGCGCGCCCTGCAGGGCCAGGAGGCTGGCGATCCCGGCGGCGGGGCCGACACAGCGCCCGCGAGGGATGCGGGCGCGCAGCCAGTTCCACATTGCCAGCAGGCCGGCGGCGCTCAAGGTGAGCAAGGCTGGCCATGCCGGCAGGATGTAGCGGTCGAACTTCTTTGGCCCGGCGGTCATCGCCAGGCTCCAGAGGAGCGCGAAGGCCGCCAGGGCCAGCAAGGTGATCCGTTCGCGGATGACGGTCGGAGCGTGGCCCAGGCGTCTGCGCCGTATGATGAGCGTAAGCCTCGCCACTGCCCCCATGAGCCCCGCCAGTTCCAGCGGCGTCAAGCGGAAGAGAGCGGCGGCGGGGTAAAACAGCGGGCCGGGATCGGGATTGGCGCTCCCGAGGAAGAACTGCCCGTCACCGTTGGGTCGCCCGCCGTTGCCCACAATTTCGTCGAAGTATCGCCCTATGGCCTGGCCCGGAGCCACCCAGAGGGCCGGCCAGAGCGCGAACGTTACCGCGGCGGCAACAGCCAGGATCAGCAGGTAGCGTGGCGCCGACCAGACGCCCCCGCGGACCAACCATCCGCGCCGGCTCCCCGGCGCCTCTGAGCGCGCCGCGCCCAGAACGAACAGCGCCAGGCCCACGAATGCCAGCGCGATCAGCGCTGGCCCCTTGGTCAGCAGGGCCAGGCCGCAGAACAGACCGGTGAGCAGCAGCCAGGGCAGGGGGCGCGCGGCGCGGGCGGCCTGCACCGTCGCCAGCGCCGCCAGCAAGCACAACCCGGTCAGCAGGGCATCGAGGTGCAACAGGCGTCCGTGGGCCACCATAAAGGGCGAAGTGGCCCACAGCAGCGCCGCGACCAGGGCCAGACCAGGGCGCACCAGCCGGCGCAACAGGAGGAACGCGACGCTCAACAGCAGGACATTGGCCAGCACCGGCCCGACCCGCAGCCATACCAGGTGGCCCAGGGCGTCGGGAGGCGCGGCCCAACCCTGGCTCGCCGCAAGGCGCTCGAGGTGCAGCCCCAGACGCCCCAGCCACAGCAGCGTGACCCCCGGGTGGCCGGTGAGGATCGTGTCGGCCCAACGCCCCGCGCCGATCGCCTCGGCGAAACGTTCGCTGCGCCGGATCCAGTGGTGGGCCTCGTCGCTGGTGAAAAAATCGTAGAGACCGGTCACCCGGGGCAGCAACGTCACCAACCCGATGAGGAGCGACAGCGCCAGCGTCGCGCCGAGGTCCATAGGCCGGGAGGCCAGGCGGCTCGGAAAGGGGACATGCTCGGAGGTGGCCGTGTGCTTCATAGGGCTGTGCCGGTGATTGGTAATGCACGATTATAGCACAGGCAGCCAGAGGCGCCGCGGGGCGCCATCTATTAACATTGCGCTAGAACCCGCGCGCGAGCGCCCTCCTGCCGTTGACACCGCTACCGGCCAATTCCATAATAATCGCAGCGCGGAACCCGGTTCCGCTGTGTCAGGAGCATGGCGTTATGAGTGAGGCCAGCCAATCAATCCCCACAACCCCGCCCGTCCCCGAGTCGTTGCCGTTGATTGCGCTCGAGGGCGCGGTCGTCTTTCCCTATACCGTGATCAGTCTGACCCTCGACAGCGAGAATGAAGCCGCCGCGGAGGCGGCGCTGAAGAGCAACCGCCTGGTGCTCCTCGTGCCCCGGCGCCCCGATGCCGAGAGCGGCGCCCCGCTGGCCGAGCAACTCTTCCACGTGGGGGTCGAGGCGCGTATCGAGCAATCCGGCCTGCTTCCCGGCGGCGCCAGTGGCATCGTGGTGCGGGGGCTGGTGCGGGTAGAGCTGGGCGCGGAGGTGCAGGGCGCGCCCTACCCGCGCTTCACCTTCACCCGGCGTCCCGATGTGTTCGAGCGCACCCCGGAACTCGAACAGTTGATGGTTGAGGTCCACGCCGCGGTGGACGCGGTGCTCGATCTGCGGCCCGGCGTGACCCAGGAGATCCGCAACTACGTGCGTTCGATCGACGATCCGGGCCATCTCGCCGACAACACCGGCTATTCGCCGGATTACACCTACAGCGAACGCCTGGAGCTGTTGAGCACCTTCGACGTGGTTGAGCGGCTGATCAAGGTGCGCGAGTTTTATCGCAAGCAACTGGCCCTGCTCCAGGTGCAGGCCCGGCTGCGCCAGGAGGTGCAGGAGGGTTCGGCCCGTCAGCAGCGCGAGTTCTACCTGCGGCAGCAGTTGCGGGCCATCCAGAAGGAGTTGGGTGAGGATAGCCCCGAAGCGGTCGAACTGGAGGACCTGCGTGAGAAGCTGGCCGCGGCCAACCTGCCCGACGTGGCGCGCAAGGAGGCCGAGCGCGAGCTGGCGCGCCTCGAGCGCATCAACGCCAGTTCGCCGGAGTACCAGATGGTGCGCACCTACCTGGAGTGGGTCGCTGAACTGCCCTGGGGCAGGCGGACCGGCCACGCGATCGACGTGGCCCACGCGCGCCAGGTGCTTGACGAGGATCACTACGGGTTGCAGAAGGTCAAGGAGCGCATTCTCGAATATCTGGCGGTCAAGCAGCGCCGGGCGGCGTTGGGCGAGGATGGCGGCCGCGCCGGTCGCGAGCCGATCCTGGCCTTCGTCGGGCCGCCTGGCGTCGGCAAGACCAGCCTGGGCCAGAGTATCGCGCGGGCCCTCGGGCGCAGCTTCGTGCGCATGAGCCTGGGCGGCGTGCGCGACGAGGCCGAGTTGCGCGGCTTCCGGCGCACCTACATCGGCTCGCAGCCGGGGCGGATCATCCAGGAACTGCGCCGCGCCGGGACCGCCGATCCGGTGATGCTGCTCGATGAGATCGACAAGCTCGGCAGCGACTACCGCGGCGACCCCGCGGCGGCCCTGCTCGAAGTGCTCGACCCGGAGCAGAACAACACCTTTACCGATCACTATCTGAACCTGCCTTTCGATCTGAGCCAGGTGCTGTTCATCGCCACAGCCAATAACTGGGATACCGTGCCGCCGGCCCTGCGCGATCGCATGGAGGTGATCGAACTCTCCGGCTACATCGAGGACGAAAAGGTGCGCATCGCCCAGAGCCACCTGATCGAACGGCAACTGCGCGCCAACGGGTTGCGTCCCGCCGAGGCGGCAATCGAGGAGCCGGCCATCCGGGCGATCATCAACGACTACACCCGCGAGGCCGGCGTGCGCAATCTGGAGCGCAACATCGGCGCGGTGCTGCGCAAGGTGGTGCGCAAGATCGCCGAGGAAGGCCAGGAGGCGGCAGGCGGAGCGCCGGACGTCACGGCGTCGGAGCCGGGGGATGGCGCGAACCCCGCGGCGGCCTTGCCGGCGGCCCCGGTGGTGGTTGACGTAGCCTTTGTGCGCGAGGCCCTGGGCCGTCCGCGCTTCTACAACGAGGCCCAGGAGCGCATTGACCAGCCGGGCGTGGCGACGGGACTGGTCTGGACGCCGGTGGGCGGCGATATTATTTTCGTCGAGGCGCTGGCGGTTGAGGGCAAACCCGAGTTGAAGATCACCGGGCAGCTCGGCGAGGTGATGCGCGAGAGCGCCGAGGCGGCCCTCACCTACGTGCGCGCGCGCGCGCGCGACCTGGGCATCGATCCGCGGTTCTTCGAGACCCATGCCCTCCACGTGCATGTGCCGGCGGGCGCCGTGCCGAAGGATGGCCCCTCGGCGGGCATCACCATCGCCACGGCCCTGGCCTCGGCGGCCACCGGGCGGCTAGTGCGCGACGACGTGGCCATGACCGGCGAGATCTCGCTGCGCGGGCGGGTCCTGCCCATTGGCGGGATCAAGGAAAAGGCCCTTGGCGCGCACCGGGCGGGAATCAAGACGATCATTCTGCCCAGGCGCAATCTGATCGACCTGGACGATCTGCCGCGGGCGATCTTCGAGGAACTGACGTTTGTGGCCGTGGAAACGCTCGACGAGGTGCTGGCGACGGCGCTGCGGCCCGCGGCGCCGCATGCGCCGGTCTTGAGCCTCCCGCAACCGGATAGCGAACTGGTGCCCGAAGGGTGAGCCGGTCCTGCTTTCGGCTCCCCTCCGGGCGCGAGGCTCCCGATGCCCTCTCCGCGCCGGCCTGCCGGCGCGGAGAGGGCGACCGGCCCTTCACTGGCGGCGGTAGGCGCGCAGCAGCGCGACGGAGGCCGATGCCAGCGAAGCCGCCGTCGCCGCCCAGGCCACCGGCGCCACCAGGGGCGTGCCGGCCTGTCTGGTCGCAATCCCGGAACAGGCCCAGGCCATCACCGCGGGGAAGGCCGGATCGCCACGGCCCACGCCGATGGTCGCGCCCAGCGCCGCGCCCATGCTCAGCAGCCCGGCGGTCCACGCCTCGCGGCTGGCGGGGTCGCCTTCCCACCCCTCGGCGTAGAGGCTCACCGCCACATTGATGATCGTCGCCACGCTGATCCACCCCAGGTAGATGCTGAAGGGCAGCCGCACCAGCAGACGCTCGACCCAGGGGCCACGGGCATGGCCCAGGCGCGCATCAATGGTGATCAGCGCCAGCAACAGCCCCACGATTGCCCCCAGGTTCAGCCGGAAGCGGTTGTAGTGCCATAGCACCAGCCAGACGACATTCGCGGCGCAACTGGCCACGAAGGGCCAGGCGATGCGGCGCAGGCGCTCGTTGTCGCGCTGCCGCGGCAGGGCCTGGTAGACGGCGTAGCCGATCAGCCCGGAGTAGATCACCCCCCAGATGCTGAAGGTGTAGCGAGGGGGAATGATCGGCAGCGGGAACCGCGCAGCGACGTCGCCGATGGTTTGCCCGTTGAGAGGCAGGGCGTTGGTCAGCGCATTCGCGCCGATGGTGGCGGTCAGGGCGGCGACGACGGCAGCCTGCCGCGTCACGTCGGCGGCTGCAGGTTGGGCGAGCGCGCTGGTCATAGGTCAGACTCCCTAACGTGAAAATAGGCTCTCGAAGAGGGGAATGGGGAAACCGGGTTTCCCCATTCCCCCACCCGCGGGAGGGTTTGGGAGGGCGCAGCCCTCGGCGAGGGGGGTGGGGAAACCGGGTTTCCCCACGCCCCCGCCCGCGGGAGGGTTGGGGCGGGCGTAGCCCTCGAGCAGGGGTGCGAGGAAACCGGGTTTCCCCACGCCCCCGCCCGCGGGAGGGTCTGGGAGGGCGCAGCCCTCCCAGGAAGGATGTTCATCCCGTCGGTGTGCGGCGGAGCCGCATGGACGGCTACCGTGAAGATAGGCCGGGAGCGCGGGCCGCTGGCCCGCATCTGGTCCGCGGCGGGCGGGCCGCCCGCGATCCCGGGCCGTTTGCAGTTGATAGAACAATGAGCGCTATTGTAACATACCCATATGGCTAACGTGAACATAGGCTGCTGGAGCAGGGGGGTGGGGAAACCCGGTTTCCCCATTCCCCCACCCGCGGGAGGGTCTGGGGGGGCGCAACCCTTGCCTGGAGGCGGGCCGGCGTAGGGGCGGGGAAACCCCGCCCCTACGCCGCCGGCCCCGGCGTCTCCCGCCCGGAGGTTCCCGGGGCGCACCCCTCCTAACGTGAACATAGGCTCTCGACGAGGGGGGTGGGGAAACCGGGTTGCCCCACGCCCCCGCCCGCGGGAAGGTGAGGCCGCAGCCCTTGCGCAGGGGCATGGGAAAATCGGGTTTTCCCATCCTCCGTTGCCGATGGAGCGACGAACGATGACCGTGATACGACAACGATGGGGGTGGATCGCCGCCGGCGCCATCGTCGCGCTCGTGATCGCGGGCCTGGCGATCTACCTGCGCTCGCCGCTGCCGCTGCTGCTGGATTGGCGAGCGCTTCCCACGCCGGAGATCGAGGCGCGACTGACCGAGCGCGCCGCCGCTCTGGCCCTCACCGCCGAGGCGCGCCGCCGGGCGGTTGAGCGACTGGCGGAGCAGCCCGCGCATCCGCGCTGGACAACCTTCACCTCGGTTAATCACGTCAATGATCTGCTGCTTGACGGCGAGACGCTCTGGGTGGCCTCGAACGGCGGTCTCGCCCTCTGGGACGCAACGTCGGCGCAGGTGCTCAAGTTGACGACCGAACACGGATTGCCTAGCAATACCGTCACCGCCCTGGCGATTGACGCCGACGGCGCGCTCTGGTTGGGAACGGACGCGGGCGCCGTGCAGGTGCGCCTGGACGCCTCGCTGCGTCGCTTCACCGTCGCCGATGGCCTGGCCCATCCGTTGGTCTACGCGGCGCTGGGCGCTTCCGACGGGGCGGTCTGGTTTGGCACCCCCGGAGGCGCCACCCGCCTGGGCCGGGATGGTCGGGTGCGCACCGTGCGCTTCTTAAGCCCGTGGGGGCTGCTACGACCCAGGTTCGCCGATGTGGTAGCCATTGCCGAAGGGCCTGACGGCGCCGTCTGGCTCAGCACGCCCGTCGGCGTCCGCGTCTTCAACGCCGATGGACGCCAGCGCTTCCTGACCGACGCTGACCTGGGGCAGGGACAGGTGACGGCCTTTGCCTTCGCGCCGGATGGCGCGGTCTTGATGACCGTCAATGCCCTGCCCACCGGCTCAGGTATCGGGTCCGGCGTGCTCCGCCTGGCTCCGGACCGTCGCCTGGAACGGGCGTTTGTTGTTGAGCAGCAGGCCGGACAAGAAGCCATCAGCGCGTCACGCTTCCGCCATCTTGCGCCGGGGGCGGATGGGGTGATCTGGGTGGCGACCGAATCCGGCGCCATCCGCCTGGACCCCGACGGAACGCACACGCCTATCGGCGCCGCGCCGGAGAGCGACGCGGGTTACCAGGGTTTGATCTCCCCGCACGTGCAGCGCGTCGTTCCCGGCGCGGACGGCTCGATCTGGTTCGGCACGGATCAAGGGGTCACGCGCCTGCTGCCTGATAGCAACTGGCAGACCCTCCAGGATAGCGCTGGGCTGAGCTCCAACGAGATTACTGCTCTGGCGCGCGCCCCGAACGGCGATCTGTGGGTGGGCACGCAGCAGGGGCTCAGTCGCCGCAATGGGCGCGGCGACTGGCGGAAGTTTCTCCCCGATCGGTTGCCCTCGGAAATCACTGCGCTGGAGGTTGGCGCCTTCGGCGACCTGTGGGTTGGCACCGGGCAGGGCCTCTGGCGCCTGACGCCGGATCTGCCCGAGCAGCTCCAGATCCCCGACTCGCCGGACTGGCCCGCGACCGTTCGGGTGACGACGCTGGCGGCGATGGATGATGGCTCGCTGTGGGTGGGCACCTCGTTCGAAGGGGTCTTCTGGCGTGATGCCGGGGGAAACTGGCGCGCATACACCGGGGCCGATGGTCTGGGGGGAAACACGGTGCATGCGATCGCCGCCGCGCCTGATGGATCGCTATGGTTTGGCACAGAGAGCGGGCTTAGCCGTCTGACGGCGGATGGGCAATGGCAGCGGTTCGGCCAGGCGGAAGGCTTGCCGGAGGGCGCGATACGCGGCCTGCGCGTTCTTGCCGACGGAGCGCTGCTCCTGGCCTCGAGTGACATCGCCGAAGGCGGCAGCCTGATGCGGCGCTCCGCCGATGGAACATGGCAAACCCTGCTCCCGCCGGGCGGCGCCGTGCGCAGCAGTATCCTGTGCCTTGCCGTCGCGCCTGATGAAACGATCTGGATCGGCACGGCGACGGATGGGCTGGTGCGTCTGGGCGTGGATGGGGCGGTCCAGACCTTCACGACGGAAGACGGCCTGGCGGGAAACAGCGTGAACGCCTTGCTCGTCGCGCCTGATGGGACCCTGTGGGTTGCGACTGACCGTGGCTTGAGCCGGCACACGCCGTGATGGGCCATAGAGTTCATCGGAGGGGGGTGGGGAAACCAGGTTTCCCCACCCCCCCGGCCCGCGGGGTTGGGCGGGTTGCCTGTCACCCCTTCCGCAGAAACACGACGCTCTCCCGCGCCGGTTCCCGACCGAACCGCCCCATCTGCTGCGCGCTGTTGCCGCGCAGACGGGCAACCCAGGTTCGTTCATGCGTAAAACCTGCCTGCCCGGCAACGTCAATCAGAATCTGGTCCACGGGCGCCATAACCCCGGCGTGGCGCACATTCCCCACCACGAACGCACAGACTGCGCCCGGCGAGAGATGCGACGCAAGCGCCTCGAACGTGAGGTGCATGTCTGCAAAGTAGCCCTGGAGCATCGGCGCGATACGGGGATCGGTGGTCTCCGGCAAACACCTCAGCACTGCTTGAAGCGAGTCGGGCGCGCGATAATCGCGCGCGCGCACCTCGGGTTGCTTTGCCTCGACATGCGAACGCACCGACGCGCGGCGGAGTTGCGTAATGTCCTCCTCATGCAAACCTAGCGTAAGGAGTTCGATATGAAAGATGCGTGAATAATCATGGCGGTTCGGATAGGGCGGAGACGTGATGACCAGATCAAACCTTCCGCTGACCTGCTCCAGTCGCCGGGCATCATCCAGGAACACCTGTGCGGGCCTTCCCTCGTGTGGTGCGACGTCTTCCATGTGCAGATGGCTTTGCTGCTCGAACCAGCGGCGAATCTCCTTGCTTTGATCCTCCTTTTCCACCCAGCGGAACCATCCGCCGTCGGGCGCGGCGCGGCTCACGCGTTGCTGCACCCGCAACAGGACCAGGCGGAAAAAATCCGCGGCGGCCTTCGGAAGGGTTGCTATCGTTTGTTGCAAGCCGAGCAGATGAGCCAGTTCGTAAGCGGTGAACGCTTTCGCCAATCGCTCCGGCGCGGGAGGCACATCTGACAACGGCAGATACTCCAGCACGCACCGCAGCTGCTGGTGCAGGAATGTCCGGTCAAAACGAGCGAGTTTCACCTGGCTGACGAACACACTGAGCGGCGACAGGTCTGTGCCAGCGGCGTGGTAGCCCAGTTCATAGGCGCGCCGCACGGTGGCGCCCGCCCCGACGAAGGGGTCCAGGATGCTTCCATGCGGCGGGAGCGGATACGCCTTCAGGATTTCATCTACCAATTGCGGCGAGAAGCTGTGGGGAAACCAGAACCAGCGATGAACCGGCTGCTCCTGCAGCAGCCGCGGCGTCACATGATGCCGCAAATCCAACCGATATTCGAAACCTTCCGGCAGTGGCGGCAACAGATTCTGACTCATTTTTGGGCTCGACCTTGCCGAAACGGCGGTCGCGGAAAGCGAATTTTGACCGGTTGACGGTAAATCGGGTGCGAGAGGATCAACTCGCCCTTGTCCAGACGTGTCAAATGACTCCGGATATCTTGATCAAGGAAGCGATAGTTGCCGGCGTTGATCTCAGCGCTGTCGGTGCGCCCCAGAACCTTCGTGGCCGAATTGCCGGTGACCCGGTCGTGCACGGCGCTGAGGAATTGTTGGGCTGCGAACAGAATTATCCCAAAAGATCGCCCTCGCTCCGCAATGTCCAACACTTGCTCAAGGATTGGGGAAGGCTCTCCATGACCACGGGCCGGAGCATATTTGTTAAGCTCATCAACGAAGATAATCACCTTACGCGGCGGTTCATAGTCGTCAAAAGGCAAAGCCTCGCCTGAGTACAACCCGTACACTGTGCGCAACACGTCGCCGAAGACCAGGGTCTGCTCTTCAGGAGCTAGCCGGGCGATGTCTACTACATATGTGTGTCCACTTCGAATGTCGCCGATCTCCTGTTCAATGGTGGTCATTCGATTAGAAAGCTGAGAGACAAAGATGCCACTCTGCCTGGTTTTGACCACCCTGCGCAACAGCCGCAAGAAGCGCCCGATACTGGATGGATGGATGTTATGGAACCTCTGAGGAATGCCCTGCTGAACCAGAGGGGGTCTGGTCAACAGATCATCCCATGTCTGCACGGCCCGCCAGGCTGCCTCGTTTCCACCAATCCCGCTCATGATTTCGCCGATGACCGAGCCAAGCGTACCGCCGGGATCGGGAATGTCCGAGAAAAGCAGATCTAGCTTGGAGGCCGTCTCCCGCAGGGCATAGGCGTAGACCTTGTGAGGGGGCGGCGGGTCGGCAAAGGAATTTGGCCGTCCCGTTGTCTGGGTGTGCTTGCCGCAGGGCAGCAGATAATGGACTCGATCCGATGGCCACGGGTCTGGTTTCAGCCCCAGTTGCTGCCATTGCTTGTGTTCCTCCTGCGAAAGCGCGCGCGGCTCGTGGATGCGCAATAAGTCATCGTATTTGACGTTGAGCAGGATCACTGCTATCTCATCCTTGGGGTCTTTCTGCAGCAGAGACTGAATGAGAAACATAGCATAAGAAGTCTTGGTGGCCAGGCCGGAGATACCGGAGATATTGACATGGCCTGCCTCAGGACCAAGCACAAAATCCCGGTCCAGGTATGCCACCGCCTGCGTGCCATTGCTCATCTGTATCAAACCGGCTGGCACTCGTCGCTCCTGGGGGATTCCGTCAATGCCCAGGGCCAGGTGAATTTTGTCTTCATCAGCGAAATAGACCCGCGATTCGTTCTGCACGGGCATGTAGATGTCGGCGCTGTTGGAAAGCACCGCCGCCTCGGCCACGTTGGCCCCCTGCCGGGGCGTCTGCGGCGCTGCGTCTACTTCTTCGCCGAAATCGTTGGAGATAAAGTTCGCCAGGTGGCCGGCCGCATCGGTGATGTGCTGGATGTTGGTCACCAGGCCAAAGGTGTAACTGGATTTACCGCTGCCTTCGGCCGGGAAATGCTCGGCGGCAATGATGTCAAAGGGATTGACCATTTGGCCAGGGCGGATCCAGAATTTGAACTTTTCCGCCGTATTGGGGTCGCGCTCGGTGGCCGATCCGCGCCCGATGGGTTGACTCGTCTGTCTGGTCATGTATCCATACCTCGTGTAGCAACCTGAAACGGCCAGCGGATGCCCGATTTGAGCACCTCTTCGGAGTAAAACCGGGAACGAATGACCTGCTCGGCGATGTAGATGGGATAGAGGTGGGCATGCCAGCGCCCATCGCGGCCATACGGCGTCACGCTCCGCTCGGCAAGCAGCCAGCCGCTAATCCGGTCCACAAGCTGGCTATCCACCGGTTCCCGGTCGGGGTTGGGCATCTCCACCTTGACTACGCCCATGAGCGGATAATCCAGCCCCTTTTGTGGGCGGAGGCGCACGTACCAGAAGACGATCTTGCCCTCGTTATTCCGGGGGAAAACGAGGGTGCGCTGATTCTCTTGCAGATCCTTGAGCAATCCGAACAGGTTGAGTTTTCTAGCCCGTGGACCTGTGCCTAACTCAAAACGACTATCACGCCTGAAGGTCTTGGCCACGCCAATGATCGGAGCGCCGCGCCAGGTCTCGAACTCGTTGCCCAGGCTTCCATCCACGACCAGCCACTCTTTATGCGTCCGTGAAAGCGACTGCGCCAATTCGGTTTCCAGTTCGCGCATGTGCCAGTTGGCGCGGTGCGCGCCCCGTGGCCGGGATTCTTGTAATTGCATCGCCTCTGCGTAGCGGTTGTTGGTGGCGCTATCGCACAACGTGTAATCGGCTACACCCGCGAGGGCCTGCTCCAGCGCCTGCCAGAGCGACTCGGACACCTGGCTTTTTTCCAGCGTGAGCAAAATGGTGCGTCGGCTGTCGGCGAGGCAGATGCGGCCATCATCCTCGCGTCTTACCATGGCCGCGCCTACCTGGGACACCTGCACCGGCGTGGAGCGATCCTGCTCCAGCACCGTGCCGATGAAATAGGTTCTGGCCGAGCCGTCTATAAAGTAGCGGAAGCCGTGTTCTTCGGAGCGGTGGATAGGCTGGATGGAGCGATAGCGCGAGCGGGCGTCCGTTTCCCAGACCGTCTGAACGGTGGCCTCGCCGGTGGTGCGCTGGTCGTAAATCTCTTCCAGGTCGGGCGTGACCATATCCACGACCGCCTGACCGGTGGCCGGCAGTACCTGGGCGTTTTCGACCAGTGCGCGCAATGCGCTCTGGAGGGGTTGAAAGGGATTCGGCATCTCGGCTGACTCCAACCTTCAGTTTAGTTCAGGAAAGGGTTGCTGGCAGCCATTGCGATCATTCTCTATCATATCGCAAAAATAATCCAGGCTGCCATTGTTGCGTCTTGCTCGGGAAAGATCAATGTTGCGAGCGATTCGGGTGCCCAGGAATTTGACCGACCGTCCTCTCATTGTTGCCAGTATTTGGTTGCTCTTGCGTCTACCGATCTCTCGCACAATATGCGCAATTCCCTCACGGGCCTGACGAGGAGTCAGATGCTCAGTCTGGTGCGTATCAGGGCGATAGTCCGACGGTCCGAACGTCTCCACAATCGCCTGGGGGTCGCTGAGCAACCATGCTTCCAGGCAAGAGCGGACCTCCACCCGCGCGAGTCTGAGTTGTTTGAGCGGATCGCTAGATGGCAAATGCTCGATATGCTCGCACAAGCGCTGAAAAGCTTCACGAAAGCAGCGGCGCGCTTCAACACGTCCCTGGTCGGCATCATGTCCTTCGCGGTCCATGGCAAATACAACCTGCCGGTGGCCACTGCGTTGTGAGCGTTGCGCCAGGTCCAGCAAACTCTCAAAACTGGTTAACTGATCGAGCCTCACTTTTGCTGCTCGGATATGGTTTGCACCCGATGCGCGAGAACGACGCGGAGGGGCGCCGATGGCTTTGGCAGCCAGGATCTCGTAGGCTTCATTGAGTTCATCTTCAACGAAAATCTGAATGTTGGGCATGGCAACCGCATCCTTATATGAAGCGACGTCGCACGGCCTCGCCGAGCCGATACTTTTCCAACCAGGGGGCAAATTCCGCGGCTGTGGCGGGTATGAACACAGTTTTGCCACGTTCATCGCGCTCGGCAATGTAGACCTGTAGATAATCCTGTTCTTCTTCCAGGTCAAAGCAGTCCATAAACTCAGGGCTATGGGTGGTGATCAGAATCTGGGGTGTGAGACTGCCTCCATTCCCATCGAACGCAGGGAGGTCATCTTCATCCTGGGGTACTGCCACTGCCTGGCGGAGGATGTCGGCCAGATAGAGCATGAGGCGTGGATGCAGGCCGTGGTCGGGTTCTTCCAGGCAAGCCAGAGAGACGGAACGATCGCCGAGAAGGAGAGCAAGATACGCCAGCAGACGGATCGTCCCATCGGAAACACTTTGTGGTGGCACAAGACGGGCCTCGCCAAAGGGCGCCTCGATGAAGGAGTAGCGGGCATTCTGTCCGCCGCGTTCTGCGTCGTGCTCCACCAGCAGCTTTTCAGGAAGTTCGATGAATTCAGAGAGAAGTTCGGCGATGGTATCGAAATCATCGGTGCGCAATCGCCAGAGAGCGTATAGGAATGCGCTCAGGTTAGAGGCATCATGTGCCAGCGGGGGAACCTCTTCCGGGTACTGGGGAATGAAGGCTTCCTGCCGCGCATGGTGTAGCACGATGTCAAAGAAGCGCCATCCTATGATGTGACGGTAGACAGCTTGAGCCCGGGGCAATTGCAAATCAGGCCCTGCATCACGTAACGTCAGTGTGCGAGATGAAGGCGCGCTGGATGTGTAGGGACGCTTGAGAGGAACGCTTCGCTGACCGACATGCTGCCAGATCTTTTCTCCACTGCGTTTGAAGTAGATGGAAAGATCGTTTTCTTGAGGCAAAACCACGGCTAATTCCTCTGTCTCAACCCTGATATAGTCGTTGCAGCGCAAGGCAGCCTGATATTGGCCCACCGACTTGCCCCGTAAGCTGAATTCGCAGGTGAACTTCACGGTCTCAAGGCGTTTACCGTACTCATCCACGCCATACCAGAGCAAATGGTCTATCTGGTTGTCGTATGCCTGCCACTTCAGGCGGTCGCCGGCGATGGCGTCGTGAAGAAAACGCAGGGCTTTGAAAAGGTTCGACTTTCCGCTAGCATTTGGGCCGATCAGGATGGTCAACGGCTTGAGTTGCAGATCAACCTCGTAGAGACTGCGAAAATGTTGAATCTGTAGGCGGTTGAGATACATAGGGTTATCCCTTCAACTCCTGCAAACTAACGTGAACATGGGGGAACCTGGTTCCCCCGCACCCCCGCCCGCAGGAGGGTTTGGGAGGGCGCAGCCATCCCAACAAGAACCTTTTCTCATCCCGTCGGTGTGCGGCGCAGCCGCATGGACGGCTAACGTGAAAATAACCCCCTGGCGAGGGGTGTGGGGAAACCGGGTTTCCCCACGCCCCCGCCCCGCAGGGGCATGGGGAAACCCGGTTTCCCTATTCCCCCACCCGCGGGAGGGTCTGGGAGGGCGCAGCCCTCCCAAGAACAACCGTATGTTCATTGCGGCGTTGTGCGGCGCAGCCGCATGGACGGCTGAGGTGAACATAGGCTGCTGGAGCAGAGGTGTGGGGAAACCGGGTTTCCCCACGCCCCCGCCCCGCAGGGGGATGGGGAAACCCGGTTTCCCCATCCCCCCACCCGGTGGGAGGGCTACGCCCTTCCAAGAATTATTTTCATCCCGTCGATGTGCGGCGCAGCCGCATGGACGGCTGCGGCAAACGCAGAGGGTTTCTGAGGATTGTACCATTATCAGGCTATCAGGCGCTGCGCGCCTTGCGTGCTTTGCGGTGCGTTGCCTCAGGCCGGCACCGCCTGTTCGTGCTCCAAATCCCGAGGTGCGCGAGGCCCTGGGCTGGGCGACGCTGCCCGAGGCCGGCCATAGCGCCACCGTGCAGCCTTTCACCAGCGCCGTTGACGCGCATACGGGCCTGGTGTGGTTCGAAGACACCGACTTCTTCTTCGCCTTCGGTCCTGGCACCCAGGTCACGGCGTTCCCCCGGGTCGGCGAGCCGTTGTGGTAGCAGGCAGCCAGCCGGCGATCTGCGCGCCCGCGCCGGCCCGGGATCTGCTATCATGGGTCTATTCCTGTAGCCGCCGTCTGGCGCCGGCACAGCGCCGGCTTGTATGAGGAGCAGTGTGCGCCATGTCCGCCTGGGAGACGTACCTCGACACGCACCAGTCGCGCTTTCTAGACGAACTGGTGGAGTTTTTGCGCATCCCGAGCATTTCGGCCATTCCGGCCCATGCCCCCGATGTGCAGCGCGCGGCTGAGTGGGTCGCCGCGCGCGCCGCGCGCGCTGGCCTCGAGCACGCGCAGGTGCTGCCCACGGGCGGCCATCCCGTGGTCTATGCCGACTGGCTGCATGCCCCGGGCAGGCCAACCGTGCTGATCTATGGCCACTTCGATGTGCAGCCGGTCGATCCGGTCGAACTCTGGACCCACCCGCCGTTCGAGCCGCATGTCAGCGCTGGTCGGGTGTATGCGCGGGGCGCTTCGGATGACAAGGGCAATATGCTGGCGCCCCTCCTGGCGATTGAAGCCCTGTTGCGGACCTCGGGCGCCTTGCCGGTCAATGTCAAGGTCTTCTTTGAAGGGCAGGAGGAGATCGGCAGCCCGCAGATCGGGCCGTTTCTGGCGGCGCACCGGGATCTCCTCGCCTGCGACATTATCCTCAACGCCGATGGCGGCCAGCACAGCGAGACCGAGCCGGCCCTCCTGGTGGGCCTGCGCGGCCTCTGCGCCTTGCAGATAGACGTCACCGGGCCGAAGATGGACCTGCACAGCGGCCTCTACGGCGGCGTGGTGATGAATCCCATCCATGCCCTGGTGATGATCCTGAACTCCATGCGCGGCGCCGATGGGGTGATCACCGTCGAGGGCTTCTACGACGCCGTGCGCCCGCTGAGCGCGGAGGAACGCCAGCGCATCGCCGCGGTGCCTTACGATGTCGAAGCGCTCAAGGCCGAACTGGCCATTCCCGCCACCTTCGGCGAGGCGGGCTATACCCCGCTCGAAGCCAGTTGGGTCCGGCCAACGCTGGAGGTGAACGGTATCTGGGGCGGGTTTCAGGGCGAAGGGGTGAAAACCGTGCTGCCGAGGCAGGCGCACGCCAAGATTACCTGCCGGCTGGTGCCCGACCAGGATCCGGCGACGATCCTGCGTCTCGTGCAGGCCCACGTGGAGCGCCATACCCCGCCCGGGGTGACGGTTGGCGTGACGTTCTTCGAATCGGTGGCGCATCCCTATCTGGCGCCTGAGGATGATCCGGGCAACCGCGCCGCTCGCGCGTTGTTGAAGGAACTCTACGGGCGCGAACCGTACCTCGTGCGCAGCGGCGGCTCGATCCCGGTATGCACGCTGTTCCGCGAGCATCTGGGCGTGTACGCGACCAGTTTCGGCTTCGGTCTGTCCGATGAGCGCCAGCACGCCCCTGACGAGTTCTTTCGCCTGGCGAGCTTCCGCATGGGGCAGCGGGCCTATGCCCTGATGCTGGAGCGCCTGGGGGCGTGATCCTTTCCCTGGCGGGAGCGCGGGTTATGAAGATTAAGGCATGTTTCAAAACCTGCGGTTTGCGCTTGACAGTCTGGCGGGGAGGGGTGGGGGGGGGGGGGGCCCGCCCCACCCCACAACCTCCCCCGTGGTCCCGTGTCGAGGCAAACTGTCAAGTCCGTTTGAACCATGCCTAAGAATCTAAACCGGTATGCTTCCTCGTGCCGTGGGGCTGAGGTGAACATGGGGAAACCGGGTTTCCCCACGCCCCCGCCCGCGGGAGGGCCTCGCCCTCGACGAGGGGTGTGGGGAAACCGGGTTTCCCCACGCCCCCGCCCGCGGGAGGACCTCGCCTTCGGCAAGGGGGATGCGGAGGAAACCGGGTTTCCCCACGCCCCCGCCCGCGGGAGGACCTCGCCTTCGGCAAGGGGGATGCGGAGGAAACCGGGTTTCCCCATGCCCCCGCCCGCGGGAGGGTTTGGGAGAACTACGCGCTCAAGCGGGGGTATGGGGGAACCCGGTTCCCCCATAGTCACGTTAGCCCTCGGCTGCGGGATGCGAAGCCCGCCAGCGCGGGCTGTAGCCGGGTAAAAGACCATTCTATCGCTTGCCGTCCATCGAGATATCGTGGATTACATTGACCAGGAACGCTCTCTGTTCGAAACCCAGCGCCGGCGCGTGTACCGTGTCGCGGGAAGCCTTGGTCTGCTGATCGTCCTCTATGCCCAGTACAGCCTCCTGGTCGATACCGTCACCGCCTCTATCTTTCGGGCCATCTATGTCCTCAACCATATCCTGCTGGCCGGCTTCACGGTCATGGTCCTCTGGCAACTGGCCCGGCGGCGCGTGCCGATTGATCGGCTCGAACGGCGCATGCTGTTTTTCTTCATCTTTCAGTCGTTATTGTTCAACAGCATCGTCCCGGCGCTCTCCAACCCCACGCCGGCCCAGGTGTTAGCCGAGACCTATGGTGACGATATCTGGTTCTTGCTGGCCACCTGCACCCTGGCGATCCATTTCTATCCCTCCCGGCGTGGCGTGGCGCTCGCGCTGGGGGTCTACATCCTCTCGTTCGCCATTGTTGCGGCGCAGGTGATCCAGTGGCAGGTGAACGGCCTCGATGACGGTAGCGGGGCCAGGATCGTGCAGATCTACGCCCTTGGCGGCATGCTGCTCGGCTTTATGCTCGTTATGGCCGGCTACCGCAACCGGCTGGTCCGCATTCACACCGAATATGAACTCCTGGCGGTTATTGCCTACACGGACGCGCTCACCGGCCTGCCCAATCGCCGGCGGCTCTACCACGATTTGCACTGGCTGATCGCCGAGGCGGAGCGCCACGGGCATACGTTGTGCATTTGTTTATTTGATGTGGATCACTTCAAACGCATTAATGACCAGTACGGCCATACGCTCGGCGACCAGGCGCTGCGGGCGGTGGGGGAGACTGCGCGCGCGAACCTGCGCGTCGTGGATCACTTCGGGCGCTGGGGCGGCGAGGAGTATTGTATTCTCATGCCGCACACAACGCTGGACCAGGCGCTCACCGCCGTTGAACGGGTGCGCCTGGCGCTCAAAGGACTAACGGGCCTCCCGACGGCGATCAGCGCCAGTTTTGGCGTGTCCGCCTATCGCCCCGGCGACAGCGCCGAAACGCTGCTGCATCGCGCCGATGTTGCGATGTACCGCGCCAAGCGCGCCGGGCGCGACCGTGTCGAGAGCGAGGCCCGGGAGGAAGCGGGCAGCTTCAGTTCGGGGTGACGAGGACATGCCGCCGGCATCACCGCGCGCCGGGGCGCGCGTAGCGCAGTTCCAGGTGGCTCTGGGGCGCCAGGGCGGCGCGCAGGGTCGCGACGAGATCGGCATCGGCGCCATGGGCGGCGAGAAAGGCCAGGGTGGGCGCGTCGAGGTAGTAGGTCACGTCGTCGGGACCTTCCTCTTCCAGGTGGTCAATCAGGAACTGCAACTGCTGCGGGGTGATCTCGCCGAGGTAGACGCCGGTTTCATCGTTGAACAGGGCAACCCCTTCCTCCTCGACGCCTGGCGGGGGAGTGTCTGGCCCGGCTTCGCCGCGCGCGACGGCAAGGATCTGCTGTCGCTCGGCCTGGCTGAAGTGCAACGGCGCCAGCGGATCGGCCAGCAGCGTCTCGACGATCACCCGAGCCGCATCGGGGCGGGCGAGGCGGGCGGTCGCGGCGCGCATCGCCTCGATGCGTCCCGGCTCGCCGAGCAGACGGTCAAGCTTATAGCCAATGGTCAGCAGCGAGTTGCTCCGCGCGGCGGCGCCGTTCTCCAGCAAGCGATCGCTGTTGCGCTCTTCCTGGCCGGGGATAGGATTGACGATCAGCATCGGCAGCCCGGCGGCCATGCACTCCGCCGAGGTCAGCCCCCCTGGTTTGCCGATGAACAGCGTCGCGACCCGCATCAGCGCATGCATCTCGTTGGTGAACCCCAGCACCCGGAACCGCTCGGCCTGGCCGGCGACGAGGGCGGTCACCTCCTCGCGGAGCAGGCGATTGCGCCCGCAGATCACCACCGTCTGCACTGGCGTTTCCATCCGCATGATGCGCGAGACGATCTCCTGGGCCGGGCCGCCGCCGAAGGCCCCCGCCGAGACCAGCAGCGTCGGCAGATCGGCGCGGAGCTGGTAGCGCTCTCGGATGGCGCCGGCATCCACCGGCGCGCCAAACTCGGGGCCGACGGGGATCCCCGAAACCGTGATCCGCTCCGCGTCGATTCCCAGGGCGATCAACTGGGCGCGGGCCTCGTCCTGGGCGACGAAGTAGCGATTGAAGGCGCGGCTCAGCCACATCCCCTGAAAATCGTAGTCAGTGGTCACAATCGCCAGGGCGCTATGCAGCCGGCCCAGGCTGAGCAACTGGGCCACCATCGCCGCGGGCATAAAATGGGTGCACACGGTGATGTCCGGGTCGTAGTCCTGAATGAAGCGCACCAGGGGCTGGGCGTTGAGCATGGTCAGAAGGTTCATCAGGCCGACCTGAGTCTTGAACGGCTCGTCGTTCTGGTCGTAGAGCCAGCCCACGGCCCAGGGATTGTCTTTCACCAGGGCGAAATAGGCATCCGAGGCGGCGACCTGATACAGGCGCGAGGTGAGTTTGAGCGCGTCCTGGTTCCGTACTTCGACCCCTGGGCGAGCGCGAAAAGCCTGCTCCACCGCGGCGGCGGCGACCTTGTGCCCCGAGCCGACGCTCGCCGAGAGGATGAGCACCCGTGTGGTCATACCTGGCTCCGCGTAAGGGTGACGAGGATCGTCGTGGGTAGTATACCGCAGGTGCGGAAGGGCGTGGCGTACCATCTTGCGCGATGCCTGGTTCCGTTGGGCTGATGGTCTTTGAAGCACTATTCCGCTCTCCGCCCCGTGCCCCCGGCGACTCACGCCGCGGGCTACCGGATGCGAAGCCTGTCTTCGCGGGCGAGCGCCGTCCATGCGGCGCAGCCGCATGGACGGCTACCGTGACCATGGGGGAACCTGGTTCCCCCATCCCCCCCCGCCCGCGGGAGGGTTTGGGAGGGCTACGCCCTCCCACGAAGAACCTCTTTTCGTCCTGTTCGTGTGCGGCGGAGCCGCATGGACGGCTGATGGAGCAGTAGGGCACACCGGAGATGCGCGCACCCGCCAGGTCCTTCCTCGGCAGGTGCGCGCAACGATGGAAGGCCGAAGCATGCGCGCAGCCAATGCTTCGGCCTTATCGGGTACGGGCCGACCCATCACATGTGCTCGGAGGGAATGCTAGCCGGCGATCAACTGGCGCAACTGCTGGTTGCGGCTCAGGCGCCCCAGCACGTTGCGTTTGACGTTGTAGACCTCGTTAACCGTTGCGAAGAGATCGGGGTGTCGCGCGTGGATCGCGCGCGGCGTCAGGCCGAGGACAAAGGAGTTGTACACGACCACCCGCTCGGTCTCTCCGTGGAGTTGCGTATCGATGAAGCGCCAGAACTCCTCGCGATCGAGCCGGTTCATCGCCTCCTCATCGGGGGTGTTGGCGGGGGCGCGCTCCTGCAGGATCGTTTCTTCCGGGAGGGTGACCGACCAGGAATGGGCGCGAACGCTATCGATCACCACGCTGGTGGCGCACAACTGCAGGTACTGCAATAGCGAGGCCAGGGTGGGGAAGGCGGCGAAGCGCTCGGGGGAAAGGGCGCGCCAGAACCTGGCAAAGGCGCCAACGACGAAATACTCGCTGCTTTCGCCGCTGCTGGAGAATGCCGTGCATCGGCGGATCCAACCCTCCACCAGACCGCTGTAGTGCAAGTAGAGTTGCTCCCAGGCGGCTTCATCACGTTCGACCAGCGCCCGCCGAAAGAGTTCGTAGCTGAAGCGCGTGTCATGTTGCTGGCCGCGGTAGAAGCGTTCGCTTTCGGTGGCGCAGTGCTGCATCAGTGTCCGCAGATCCATGGTCGCCAGCGTATCAGCGTTCGGTTCGGTTGCCAGACCGCGATCCGCGCGGGGGTAAACGCAAGGGCTGGGCGACAGGCCCAGAGTGTTGCGGGGGAGTGTCTCGATCGGCTGGGTGATCATGGCCTCCTCAACTCTCTTGCTGCGCGTGATGCCGGCGGCTTGTCGGGAAAGCTGCGGCTCAGGCGGCTCGTGAGCGCCACCGTTCTATGGGCTTGATTGTAGGATGTCGCTCGGAGCGTGAGAAGGGCGCAGGATGATCAGAGGATGACAAACTCGTACGATCGAGGATGGTAGGGGGAGATTCAACGCCAGCACATCTGCGACCGGATGATCGGGTTCCCGGGCAGTTACCATTTTAGATTTTAGATTTTAGATTTTAGATTGCGGATTGTAGAGCAACAGGAAGCGCTCTAGCGCTCACGAGCTTGCGGCGTCTCTATGACGCTCTAGTGGCAGAGGCGTGCAATGCTCATCTGCGGGTGCACCGGCGGCTCGCCGGCAGCACTAACGTGAACATAGGCTCTCGAAGAGGGGTGTGGGGAAACCGGGTTTCCCCATCCCCCCGCCCGCGGGAGGTTTTAGGAGGGCGCAGCCCTCCCAGGGAGAACCTCTTTTCATCCTGTTCGTGTGCGGCGGAGCCGCATGGACGGCTGGCATAAGCATAGAACGGCGCATAGCCGGATGTTGGGGCAAGCTGTGCCGGGGGAGGGTTTGTCGGGGGGGAAGCTGTGGTCCGGATGCGTGGGCAGCGTGCCCGCATCCGGGTGCGGCGGGCGGGAGGCCCGCGGGCCTTCACGGCGGGGCGAGTTGGGAACCCGCCCCGCCTAGAGGGCGCCTTCGAGGATCACGTTCTGGCTGGGAGTGGCGCTACCGCCGGACGGCTCGACGGTGATCATGACCTCGCGAAAGGCATTCACTTCACGCGGCGCCTCGACCACGATATAGCCAATCCCCGTTGGATCGGCCACAAACGTCTTTCCTGCCACCTGGCCCGTCTCATCAGCGAACCAGAACTGGTAGACCTGCCCGGGGGTCAGGGGCGGCAGGCCGCTGAAGATGACCACGGCGCTGGAGTGACCGGGGTACATATACATCTCGCCCCGGGCCACAACGCCGGAACGGGCGGAGCGCAACTCGCGCGTGGCCACCCCGGGCGCGCTGATGAACGAGATCACGTAATCATCGCGCGCCAGGTCGGCGCTCAGGCGGGCAATGCGCTCCTCACCGACGACCACGCGGGTGGCAAGGGCATCGAGTTGCTCCTGACCGGCGGCGAGTTGCGCGGTGAGTTGCTCCTGGCGGCTCTGGGTCTCGGCGACGGTTTGCTGCAGGCGCTCCATGGCGGCGACGAGTTCCCGGTTGGACGCGTCGAGGCGGGCGATGCTGGAACTGAGGGATAGGGTCGCAAGGCTCAGCGCGATCACCAGGGCGGCCAGCACGGCGATGATCCCCGGCATGAGCCAGCCAGAGCGGGGGCGTGGCGCGGCAGTCACCGGGGGCGCAGCGGCGCGGCTGGCGCCGGACGCGGCCTTCGCGGCGGCAATGCGGGCGAAAAGACGCTCACGAACGTGAGCGGGCGGCGTGGCCGGTGGCGCGGCGTAGGGCAGTAGCGCGACAACCTGACGCAACTGCCGCAACTCCTCCTGGAGTTCAGGCGAACGCTCGAGCAGGGCCTCGAGTGTCAGGCGATCCTCAAGATCGAGAGCGCCGAGAGCGTAGGCGCCAATCTGGCTCGCAGCGGAAGATGGGTCGTGGTCGTGAGCGATCATTGACGGTCCAGAAGCTCTAGCGGTCGTCGAGACCGATGCCCTGATGTTGCAGGAGGGTTTTCAATTTCTGCAACGCGAGACGCACGCGCGTCTTCACGGTTCCCAGCGGATTATTCAAATGGTCGGCAATCTCGCGCTGCGAGAGGCCGCCGAAGTAGGCCAGTTCGATCACCTGGCGCTGGTCGGCGGGCAACTCGCTGAGCGCGGTGGTGATCAGGCGTCGCCGCTCGGCCTCCCAGGCGACCTCGTCCAGGCTGGCCTGGATATCGGGAATGGCGGCAAGGGCCAGGTCATCATTGCCGGCGCCAGGCCTGCCCGGGCGCGACTGCTGCCGGCGCAGTTCATCGATGCAGAGATTGCGCGCGATGCCGAAGAGCCAGGCGGCGAAGGCGCCGCTTCCGGCCTGAAAGGTGGTTGCGCGGTTCCAGACACGCCAGAACGTTTCCTGCACCACGTCTTCGGCCAGTTCGGCATTCGCCAGGATTTTCAGCGCCAGACCGTAGACGACGCGGGCGTAGCGGGTATAGAGATGCTCCATCGCCCGGGTATCGCCCGCGGCGACCCGAGCGATCAGGTTCTCATCGCTGAGAACCTCTCCCTCGATATCAGGATCTGGGGATACAGCCAAGTGAGCCCCTCTGAAAAGAATACGCAGCTACACGGCATTGTGGATGCATCGCCACGTGCGCCGTTGCAGGCGGAGGCAAGCTGTATTATACACGAGATGCTTGCGCCGGGGCGGCCCTCCGGCGCTTCCGGTGAGGGTCGCGAACCGCGCCGGCAGCATGGGTGATCAGCCGGGCGGCATGCGGTATTATATGGATACAGCGTGTTGCAGATTACAGACATCCCCGGTAAACTTGTGCAAAGTATTGATAAAGGTGTGCATCACCTGTCGTCCTGATCCGGCTTGACACTGGCCTGGAATGTGCTATAGTGCAGTTCGTGGCGAAAATCACAAGCGAGTGTTCTCCTCACTTAGCCTGTGTCTGCCCAGGAACCGCTCCGAATCGCCCACAGGCCCTAGAAGAGGAACAGCCTGATGGCTGGGCACCATACCCACTCCCCGGCGACCGAGAGCGCCGTGGCCATTGGCGCGCGCGCGAGCGGCGCCGAAACATTGTCACGCTCATCGTCTACCGGCCAGGTTGCCGGGTTGACCGAATTGTTTACCCGCGCCGATCTCATTGCTGATCTCCGCGCCGTCGAAGAGTTACTGTTACGCCGAACGGCCTCGCGTTCGGCGTTGATCGCCGGCGCCAGCAGTTATACCGTGCGCGCCGGCGGCAAACGGCTACGCGCCGCGCTGGCCCTGCTGGCCGCCCGGCTGGGCGTCTATCACCTGTCGCGCGTGATCCACGCCGCTGCCGCCGTCGAACTTATCCAGGCGGCGTCGCTGGTGCACGATGACCTGGTGGACCAGGCGGCGCGTCGCCGGGGCCAGGTGACCGTTCATGCCCGCTGGGATAACGATGTCGCCCTGATGGTGGGCGACTACTTCTTCGCCCTGGCCGCGGGCGAAATGGCCCTCAGCCCTGACCCGCGCATCATCACCTACTACGCCCAGGCGGTGCAAACCATTGTTGAGGGCGAACTCAGCCCGGTGCTCGTGGCCGAACCCCTTGATGAGGCCCTTGACCAGTACTTCTACAAAACCGGGGCCAAGACGGCCTCGCTCTTCGAGGCGGCCTGCAAGGCGGGGATGGCTGCCGGCGGCGGCAGCGACGCGCAGATCGCCGCCCTGGGACGCTACGGCTTCGACCTGGGAATGGCCTTCCAGATCGTTGATGACGTGCTCGACTTTATCGGGGACGAACAAACCCTCGGCAAGCCCGCCGGCAATGATCTGCGCCAGGGCACGATCACCCTGCCGCTCATCTATGCCCTGTCCCAGAGCGATAGCCCACACCTCCGCGCCATTGTGGCCCACGACAACCCCACCGAGGCCCAGGTGCGCGCCGCGGTCGCTGAAGTGATCGCCCTCGGGGGCGTCGAGGCGGCCATGGCCGAGGCGCAGCGCTTCGTCGCCCGCGCCACCAGCCATCTGGCCGAGTTTCCCCCATCCGTGGCCCTGCAGACCCTGGAAGATATCGCCTGCTTCGTGATCAGCCGCGAGGCTTGATTGCCGCCATCCAGCGCCTGCCGGGCTCCCCCTGCCGTAGCGCAACCCGGAGGGTTGCGCTACCGCATTTCCGCAAGGCGCTATTACGACCACCGGTGGTAGGACCGCATGCCCCGGCCTCTCCCGCCAGCCATCCATGCGGCTCGCGCCGCACACCGGCGGGATGAACATCCTTCCTGGGAGGGCTGCGCCCTCCCAGACCCTCCCGCGGGCGGGCGGATAGGGAAACCCGGTTTCCCCATCCCCCCTGCGCACGGGCTGCGCCCGTACCTTCCCGCAGGTGGGGGCGTGGGGGAACCCGGTTCACCCGTGTTCACGGTCGGCCCCATGCTCGGGGCGCACACCGCCCGATGCAAACGGCCCGGGAGCGCGGGCGGGACGCCCGCGGCGCGGCTCCGCGGGCAAGGTGATAGCCCCCTCCCCAGCCCGCCCCCGCCGGGGGCGGGAACCCGGCTCCTCCCCCCAGTGGGGGCAGGCTGGGAGGGGGGCAGCACCCTGCGAACGGTTTTCACATCATCACGCGCAGTGAAAAAATGAAAGCCCTCTCATTTTTTTGCTGCGGGTCTAGTCAAACCGGCACAGGTGTGGTACAACTATTGCAAAGATTTTGCACAGATAATGCACGGTGTGGGAGGTCCGAGGTGAAACTCACAGGAAAGACGGCATTGATCACCGGCGGCGGACGCGGGCTGGGGCGCGCGATCGCCATTGCCTATGCCCGGGCAGGCGCCGCGGTAGCGATCGTCGCGCGCAGCGCCGACGAACTCGACGAGACGGCCTGGCTGATCGCCGAGCACGGTGGGCGCGCCGTGGCCCTGCCTGCCGATGTGCGCGATGCCGGCCAGGTCAGCGCAGCGGTCGCAGCCGCCCGCGAGGCCCTTGGCCCTATTCACGTGCTGGTGACCAGCGCCGGCATCGGCCTTCGCGCGCCCATCCAGGAGACCAGCGAAGCCCAGTGGGACGCGGTCCTCGACACGTTGCTCAAGGGCACGTTTCTCGCCTGCCGCGCGGTCATACCCCAGATGATCGAGCTGGGCGGCGGCAACATTATTACCCTCGGCGCCCCGCTCGAACGCATCGCTGTGCCCGGCTTCGGCGCGTACTACGCGGCGAAGTGCGCTGTTGACGGCCTTACGCGGGTGATGGCCAGGGACCTCCGGCGCTTCGGGATCAATGTCAATGCCTTGCACCCGGGGGGCTTCGCCGATACCCGCCTGGTGCGCGAGATGGTGCCCGAGGTGCGCGCCGGTCTCCTCGCCCCTGAAACCGTTGCCGCCGCGGCAGTTGATCTGGCCGCCCTGCCCCCACGCGGGCCAACCGGCCAGACCGTTGATGCCCATCAGTGGCGATCCGACGAAGATGCAGTCCGGCCCAACATGGGGGCTTGACAAAACCTGTGCAAAACGTGAAAATAGGGTTGCTTCGATGGTTGAGGCTCCAGATGTCTCCGTTCTAAAGCATCAGGTGATCCTCCGCTCCGCAAAGCGGCAATGCTCCGGCAACGGCGCCACAGGACCGCGTCGGTTGTATGTTGGTTCCGTCTGCGTCATTCAGGAGAACGAACCGTGAAGGTCTTTCGCCGATCTACAGATAATGATACCGATGAGGCTCTGGCGTTCGACTCCTCTGCTGCTGAGCCGGAGGAGACCGAGGAGTGGGACGCTGAGGAGGCTGAGCTTGAAACTGAGCTTGAAGCCGAAGAACTTGAGCTTGACGTCGAGGCGCCTGAGGCGGCGGACATCGAGCCGGTTGAGGACTCGGTGCAGTTGTACCTGCAAGAGATTGGGCAGGTTCCGCTGCTGACGGCGGAAGAGGAGCGCGACCTGGCCATCAAAATCGCCCGTGGCAAGGAGGCGCGCCAGCGGCTCAACAATGAGGAGTATGCCTCGGGCCAGGAACGCTTCCGCCTCGAGCAGGACATCGCCCGCGGCGAGGATGCTCGTCGCAAGCTGATCCAGGCCAATCTGCGCCTGGTGGTCAGTGTGGCGAAGAAATATATTGGCAGCCCGATGGCGTTCATGGATCTGGTTCAGGAAGGCAATATCGGCCTGATGCGCGCCGTCGAGAAGTTCGATTACACCAAGGGCAACCGGTTCAGCACCTACGCGACCTGGTGGATCCGCCAGGCGGTGACGCGCTCGATTGCCGAACAGAGCCGCCTGATTCGCCTGCCGGTGCACCTTAGCGAGTCGCTGGTGCATCTGCGCCGCGCGATTTATAAACTGGAGCAGCAACTCGAGCGTGAACCGACGCCCGAAGAGATCGCCCACGCGCTGGGTATGAGCCTGCGCAAGGTCAAGCGCCTGCTGCGGGCCTCGACCCAACCGGTTTCGCTCGAACAGCCGCTCAATTACGAGAGTGAGGGCCGCGTCGGCGAACTGCTCACCGATGAGAATCAGGAGACGCCCATGGAGATCGCGGCGGCGAATATGCTCCACGCCGAGTTGAATGCCGCGCTCAACGATCTCCCGGAACGCGAGCGCAAGATCTTGCAGTTGCGCTACGGGTTGATTGATGGCCAACGCCGCACCCTCGAAGAGGTCGGGGTCGCCTTCGGCATCACCCGCGAACGCACCCGCCAGATCGAGGCCGAGGCGCTGCGCCGCCTGCGCCATCCCAGCGTGGGCTCGCGCCTGCAGGGGTATCTCGATTAGAACGTTTCTCGTGGATGCGGAAACCCGGTTTCCCCATCCCCCTGCTCCACACCAGCGGAAAAGGTTGTTCCTGGGAGGGCGCAGCCCACCCCGACCCACCCACTGGCTGAGGGGATGGGGAAACCGGGTTTCCCCATCCCCCTGCGCAGGGGCTGCACCCTCCCAGACCCTCCCGCAGGCGGAGGTAGGGGGAAACCGGGTTTCCCCATCCCCCTGCGCAAGGGCTGCACCCTCCCAGACCCTCCCGCAGGCGGAAGTAGGGGGAAACCCGGTTTCCCCCCTACCCCTCCGTGAGGGCCAGACCCTCCCGCAGGCGGAGGTATGGGGAAACCGGGTTTCCCCATCCCCCTGCGCAAGGGCTGCACCCTCCCAGACCCTCCCGCAGGCGGAGGTATGGGGAAACCTGGTTCCCCCAAGTTCACGTTAGCGGCGCAGAAATGGCACATAGAGCGCTTGCCGGCCATCCAACTGGATCGTCTGGGTGAGGGTCGTGCTGTTCCCCGAGCGATCGCTGAAGCGTACTGCCAGCACGTGCCGCCCCACGGTGACCGGCAGGGTCCAGCGGTAGGCGTCGTAGTAGGGTTGCGGAGCCTCAAAGACGCCGTTGAGCCCGAACTGCACGGCCATGATCCCGCCCTGGTCGTCGAGGGCGTTGGTGTCGATGCGCAGCGCGCGCTGGCTGAGGCGTATCACCGCTGTATCATCGCTCGGTGGCGCCCCCGCGAGCGCCGCGATCTCCGCCGGGCGCAGGGCGCGGTTGTAGATCGCCAGATCGTCCAGGCGAATGCCACTGTGCCGCCCTCCTGGGGCAAAGCGTCCCAATCGCAGCACTTCGCCCAGGTCGGTGGGTAATGCGACTCCCTGCGTCTGCGCCGCCAGCCTGCCGTCCAGATAGAGTGCCTTGCGCCCGCCATCGGCCTCCCAGGTGATTGCCAGATGGTGCCAGCCTGCGCCAGATGTGTCAGGCGCGGCGAGCAGGTCGCGGCTAGCCTCCGTGGCGCCGGTCGTCCAGAAGACCCACGCCGGCGCGCCGTCAGGTCCGCTGGTGTCGCGGCGCAGGGCCAGGGTGCCGCGGTAGGCCGGCGCGTCTTCGGGATTGGCGCTGGCGGCGAACAGGTAGCGGCGGGGAACGGCGCCGTCAGGGTAGCCCACGGGCAGTTCGACCCAGAGGCTGATCGTCCCGGCGCGCGGGTCGAGGTTGCCGGCGAGGGGATAGGCAACCTCCGCCGGGCCGGGGTCGAGCGCCTGTCCGGCGCGGCCCGGCCCAAAGCGGGGCGCGCCGCTGCTCCGCGGGAACCCCTGGCCAACCCGTTGCACGAGGTGGCCGTCGAACCCCACCACAAACAGCAGGTCGTCGGGAGGAGCGATGGTGATCGCCGCCGCCGGTGGCGTCTGGTCCAGGCTGGAAAACCGGCTGCTGAGCAGGGGCGCAGTGGCGCCTGGCGGGGTGAAGTCGTAGGTCCCGCTGAGCGTGGGCGACCAGAGCCACTCGCCGGGGAGGCAGCCGGCGTAGGCTGCGCAGGGGTCGGGACCAGGCCCGAACCAGCCGTAGGGATCAACCTGCTTGCCGAAGCGCCGGACCTCAAAATGGAGATGTGGTGTGCCGCCGGGGGCGCGGCCCGGCCCGCTGACGCCGAGGTAAGCCCCCGCCGCCACCGGTATGCCCTGGCTGGTATCAATGCGTCCCTCGAAGAGCGGCGCGAAGCCCCCCAGGTGCCAGTAGACCGTCTCGTAGCCGCCGGGGTGGACGATCACCACCCCGTAGTCGGGACGGGTGCGGGCGTAGGCGATCCCGGCGGCGGCGGCGAGGATGGGCATGCCAATGGGCCGATCGGGGAAGTAGTAGTCGTGGCCATCGTGCCCGTCGTACTGCACGCGCCCCTGCCCGAGGTAGTTCACCACGAGAGAGTTGCCGTCGTCGCCGCTGTCAACGGTGGGGTAGGCGTGGTCGAAGTAGGCCAGATGGACCACCCGGACGCCGGCGGGCCATGGCTGGAGCAAGGTCAGCCCGCCCGGGCCGCCGGCGTCTGCGGATGGGGCGCCGGCAGAGGGCATGGTCGCGCCGAGGGCGGGTGGGCCGATCGGGATCAATTCATTGTTAAAATAGGCGGCGAAGGCCTGGGTGAAGCGTTCGACCACCGCGCGCCACTCGGCGAGGGAGCGCCCCGCGGCGAGGAAGCGCTGCACGGCCACCCCTTCGGGGGCCTGTTCGAGGGTGAGGGTCAGGGTCTGCCCATCGCTGAAGCGCAGGGTCGGCGGGCGCTCATAGGGACCGAGGCCGGCGCGGAGTTCGCGGCTGGCCCAGTCGATCTGCGCGGCGAACCCATCGGGCCCGGCGGGGCCGAAGGGCTGCCGGAGGGCCGTATCGGGCGGCGCCGGGTCGCTCAGCAGGCCCGCGGCGGCCTCGAGCAGCGCCAGGTGCAGGCGGGGGCTGAGGCCATAGAAAAGGGCCGCGCTCTCGATGATCTCGGCGACGCCGCGCCCGTCTTCGCGGTAGCCTTTGAGGAGGCCGGGCTGGGCCTCGAGGAAGTGTTGGACCCCGAGGTCGTCCTGCGCCGCGACGAAGGGAACGGGCGGGCTGGTCGCCAGGAGCGCGGCGAGCAGTACTGCCGCGAGTGTGGCCCGCAGACTCAATGAAGGCTCCAACTGTGGGCATCCTTGCGGATGCGGGTGACGAAGGCGACTACATCGATCCAGGCGCGATAGCCGGGGCGTGGCTGCATCCGGGAGGCCCTGGTGCGCGCCGCCGGTCTGCCCGCGCTGCCGGTTGCCGGGTTGACCCGCGGCAGCGCGCCGCGCGCAGGCGGTACACCCTCTCCTGGCCTCCCACCGCTGGGGCAGGGGCGCGGTTCACTCCTTAACCGGGGGAGGGTCAGAGAGGGGGCGGGATGAGCCGCTCCCGGACGTATCGTCCTCCTGAACCCTGGTCGCGTGGGGGAGCATGCACCACCTTTCGCCACGCCCGAAGGCGACCGCGGAACTTCTGGCATATGACAGAACGTACGCGGTGGAGGGGTGCGGCGAGGCGCAGCCTCCCCGCACCCGTTTTCTCGCCCGCGGCGGCCAGGCGGCCTGGTGCAACCCCCACGGCCCTCCCGCCGCGGGCGGGCGCCAACCGGTTGGTGGAGGGCCGCAGGCCCACCACCCCACGACCACGGAACTCGTG
>Ga0272446_1000264_pt1 | contig 83733 bp, 63 predicted proteins | sample YNPCB0061_FD_194587 | JGI IMG/M metagenome (GOLD analysis project Ga0272446, IMG submission 194587) | Hot spring microbial mat communities from Yellowstone National Park, WY, United States - YNP-CB-006-1 | ecosystem: Environmental > Aquatic > Thermal springs > Hot (42-90C) > Sediment | place... | reverse complement strand
CCAGCACTGCCGCCGGTGCTGTGTCCATCACCACCAGCGGGCAGGGCAGGTTCGGCGCCGAATCGGCTACCGCTTGCAGGCGGGTCATGATTTTCGGAATGTTGTTGGAGAGGTAGGCAAACGCTGAAAGCGAATTCCTTTCGCGGATACGTTCATCGAGATAATCAAATCTGAATTGCCTGTCGGAGACTCCCGGCGGCGCGTTGCCATGGTCGAAAACTGCCACAGCGATTGCCGATAAATCATTCAGTGAAACACCGTAATCTGCAAAGGTCCTTGCGATCAGTGGAAAGTCAAAATCTTTCAGTTCCAATCCTTCGACTTTCGACTTCAGACCTTTGACCTCATCGTCTGAAACGATTCGAATCCCCAGCGCTTCCACCTTTTCCAATTCGTCGTTGAGGGTCGTCGCGGCGGAAGGCGTCATGTAAACCGGAATCCCCGCGCGGACGCATTCCTCAATCGCCCACGCCGAGGGACCGCCGCCCATTTGATGTCCAGTCAGCAGGATCGGGGTCCGTGAGCGAAGCGCCTGCTTGAGGCGGCGGTGAACCATCATGGTGGGTGAAGGCAGGACGAGTTTGAATCCGTTCTCGAGGTCGAGATTCGAATCGTAGAGGAAAATATCCTGTGTGCCTGTGCCGATATCTACCGTTAAGATTTTCATGTGAGCCTCCCTCTCTCCTTTTCAGAGGGGCAGGGAGTGAGGTCAAATCTCAATTCCCAGCCACTGGCGGATGAAATATCCGATGATGAACGAAAACAACGCCACACTCAGACTCAAACCAGCCATTTCGAGAAACCGCGCCTTGAACGATTCGCCCTTGGCGATGGAGATGTAGTAATTGAAGGCGGCGATAATTGCAACGGCAGTTGCCAGCGCAATTACCAGGTCGGCGTAGAAGTTTTTGGGCATGAGCAGGTAAGGCAGGACGAGCAGGGTGACGGTGATGATGTACGCGATACCGGTGTAGATTGCCGCGCGGACAGGATTTTTGGCGGTTTTCTCCGAGCGGGTGGAAAGATATTCGCTCGCCGCCATCGAGAGCGACGCGGCAATGCCTGTGATGAGTCCCGAAAGGGCAATGAGTTTGCCGTTTTGCAGGGCAAGAGTCAAGCCAGCCAGCGCGCCGGTCAATTCCACCAGCGCGTCATTGAGACCCAACACCACAGACCCGGCGTACTGCAGGCGTTCTTCATCCAGCATCTCGATGAGTTGCTGTTCGTGGCGGTCTTCCTCATCCTGAATTTGCTGCGCTTCGGGGATGACGCCGGCAACTGATTCGTAGTTACCCTGCGCCTTTTCCTCGCCCATTTCCATCAGCTTCACGCCGAAGGTGAACCCCAGCAGGCGGCTGACCAGGTAATAAAACCAGACGGCAACCCAGTTCGGCTGAACGTCTTCCCCGGTGTATGTTTTCCACCTTTCGAAGTGACGTTTTTCGTCTTCGGCAATCTGGTCGAGAATCTTTGCATTTTCGGGGGAGTTGATGCGCTTTGCCAGCCGCTTGTAAATGTGATACTCGGTGATTTCAGTTTTCTGGAATAGAAGCAGTTTGTTGCGGATATCTTCGGTCAATTGCATGGTTTTTTCCTTATGTATGCTCACCTGCGCAGCATTATTGCACTCCGACAAAGCGAGGCGGGGACAAAAAACTGCGTTTGTTTTTGTGAATCTATGGCTCAAAAACGAATTTCCGAACGCTCTCTCCGGTTCATTACAGAAGCGCCGGTATTTTAAGCCATTTTGTGTGATTTGGCGTTTCCTTCCCATAGGATGGTGGAATGGGGTATCATAGCATACAATGATTGTCTTACCGATGGAGTTGCTTCTTCCATGAACAATTCTGCTCTGGCAGAGGTGCTTGCCAGTTACGTCCCCAAATTGATCCAAAAACGAATCGCCGCGCACCCCTCCCCAATCGAGACACCGGTGGCAGAAACGATTCAAGCGGCAGTTCTTTTTGCAGATATTTCAGGCTTTACCCGTCTGACCGAAAGCCTGGCGGAGAGGGGACCTGCTGGCGTCGAGTCCATTGCCAACGTTCTCAACGAATACTTCGGGCAGTTGATTGATATTGTGCATCAATACGGCGGCGACGTGGTCAAATTTGCCGGCGACGCCGTAATCGCTGTCTGGAACATCGTTTCGGATGATGGGGTTACCGAGTCCCTTTCCCGCGCCGACCAGTGGCAATGGACGATGCGCGCCGCCGAATGCGCGCTCGAAATCCGCGGGCGGCTTTCCAACTATAAGGTAGAGAACGAAAATCTGTATCTCAAACTTGCCATCAGCACCGGCAGCATTACTGCAGCGCATATTGGCGGGGTTTTCAACCGCTGGGAATTTCTGCTCACCGGTAATCCGCTGGTGGAAGTGGGCATTGCCAATAACATTGCCCGGGCAGGCGAGATACTTGTCACCCCCTCCTCATGGAAGTTGATCCGCAACGACTGCTATGCCGACGTGGTGGAATTCGAACTCAAAGACGCTATTGCCCAGGGCGGGCGGCTGAGAGGCTTGAACAAACCTTCCTCGATCTTCCAAAACCCGATACCGCCGTCCATACCCGACGGCGCCGAGAGCCTCCTGCGTCCTTACATTCCCGGCGCCATCATCAACCGTCTGACCGCCGGGCAAAGCGGGTGGATTGCCGAACTGCGCCGCGCCACCATCCTCTTCGTCAACCTGCCGGATATCAACCAGGGCACCAGGCTGGCAGATGCGCAAAACCTGGCGCGCCTGATTCAACGTTCGGTGTACCGCTATGAAGGAAGCATCAACAAAATCAGCGTGGACGACAAAGGCATCACCATCCTCGCCGCCCTCGGGCTGCCTCCTTTCGCGCACGAGGATGACCCCTCGCGCGGCGTGCAAGCCGCCTTGATGATTCGCAAAGAACTCAACGGGCTGAAAGTGCGCAGTTCCATCGGCATCACTACGGGGCGCATTTTCTGCGGCTCGATTGGCAACGACTCGCGCCGCGAGTACACTGTCATCGGCAATGCAGTCAACCTCGCTGCGCGCCTGGTGAGCGCCGCTGCGCGACAGGAGGAGCTGATTCAAAAATTCGGCATCCCTATTCTATGCGACCGCGTCACCTTTGAAGCCACCAAAGAAACAGTGGAGTTTGAATCGCTTCCGCCTCAGATGGTCAAGGGACGGGTCGAAGCGGTGGAGGTCTTCCACCCCCTGGATTTGAAAAAAAGTGTTATCCGCCCCAAGACGGAGTTAATTGGACGTCAGGAAGAAAAGGTGATTCTGGCTGGCGCTTTGCAGGAACTGGCGCGCGGTGAACAACATCAAACCCTCATTGTGCAGGGAGAAGCAGGCATTGGTAAAACACGGCTGTTCGAGGACCTGGTGCGGCAGGCTGAAAGCCTGCACCTGACCATGTTCCTTGGCGGCGGTGACCCCATCGAGCGCACGAATTCCTACCATGCCTGGCGTTCCATTTTTTACCGCCTCTTTGAAATCGAAGACCTGACAGGCTCGGCGCTGACAGAAGAAGCGCGCAGCCTCATCGAAAGCAAAGTGCTGGCGAAACTCCAACAAATTGACCCGGACCTCGTTCGTTACTTTCCCCTCTTCGATGTCATCCTGCCCATTCACGTTCCCGACAACTCCTTTACTTCCTCCATGGCGGGCGAAATCCGCAGCAGTAACATCCGCGAGGTGCTTTCACGGGTACTCGCCCATGCCGCCAGACAAGCCCCGCTCTTGATTGTGCTGGAGGACTTGCACTGGTTCGATTCCGCCTCCTGGGCGCTTCTGGTGGACATACAACAGAAAGTCCGCCCTTTGCTGCTTGCCTTGAACACGCGTCCCATTCCGGACCCTCAGCCTGTTCAATTCAAACAAATTCTCGATCACCCCCAAACGCGTCTGATCAAACTGGAAGCCATGATGCTCGACGACGTGGAGGCGTTGGTTTGTCAGCGGCTGGGCGTGAAATCCATCCCTCCGGCGATTGGGCGTTTAATCCGTGAAAAATCGGAGGGACACCCGTTCTTCGCCGAGGAACTGGCATACGCCCTGCGCGATTCAGGCATCCTTCTCATCGAAAATCATGAATGCCAGGTCTCTCCTAACTTTAGCAACTTCGAAAACCTGACCCTGCCCGATACGCTCCAGGCTGCCATCACCAACCGCATAGACAGCCTCGCTCCCTCCCAGCAATTGACGCTCAAAGTTGCCAGTGTGATTGGGCGTATCTTTGCCCTGCGTGTGCTTCAGGCGGTGCATCCCATCGAATCAGACCGCGCCCTGCTCCCCAATTTCATGGAAACGCTCACGCGTCTGAGTCTGACACTGGTCGAATCGGAAGCGCCGGATCTTTCGTACATTTTCAAACACGCCGTCACTCAAGAAGTGGCATATAACCTGATGCTGTATTCCCAGCGCCGGCAATTACACCAGGCGGTTGCTGAATGGATCGAACAAAACCACACTGACAACCTCGAATCGTATTACACCCTGCTGGCACATCACTGGTCACATGCCGCCGAAATGCCTGATGCCGCACGGAACGAACGCGCCATTGAAAAAGCGGTGGAATACCTGGAGAAAGCCGGCGAACAGGCAATGCAAAACTTTGCCAATACCGAGGCGATTCAGTTTTACACCCACGCTTTGGAATGGGATGAAAAGCTACCCAAACCCACCGCAAAAGACGCCCTCCGTGAACGACAAATGCGCCGCGCGCGCTGGCACAGCCGCCTGGCGCTGGCTTATTACGGGCTTGGCTCTCTTCCCGCCTGCGATCAGCACGTGCGCGAAGCCCTGCGCCTGCTGGAAAGTCCCGTCCCTGCTTCGCCGTTTCGATTTGTGCTGGATCTGGTTCCTCAGGTTATTCGCCAGATACTCCATCGTTTCCTGCCGGGGCGGTATATCGGCTCGGCTCAGGGACAGGAACGCACAAGAACCATCGAGGTAGCGCGGTTGTACGAACTGCTGGGGCGCATCTACTTCTATGCCAACGAAAACCTGCCCATTATTTACACCGCCATCCGCTTTTTGAATGAGGCGGAGCGGGCGGGCATCTCCCCCGAATTGGCAAGCGCCTATTCCAGCATGTCCATTCTGGCTGGCTTCCTGCAGCTGCACAAACTGGCTGAAATGTATGTGGAGCGCGGCCTGGCAGTGGCAGAAGAGGTGGACCAAATTTCCAACCGCATTACGGTTAGTGTGGTAACCAGCGCCTACCTGCTTACGGTAGGCAAATGGGATGTGGTGCGTACCCGCGTCGAAGAAGCCAAAGCCCTGTGTGAGCGTATCGGCGATTACCGTCAATGGGGCGATTGCACTGCCATGCTGGGCGAAAGCGCCTTCATTGCCGGCGATATAGCTTACTCCATGCACATCCAGAAGGAATTGCTTTCTGATGCCCGCCGGCGGCGGAGTCCACTGCATCAGTGTTGGGGACTGCTTGGGGTGGCGGCGAACAACATCCGGCTGGGTAATGAAGCGGAGGCTCTCCCCATGCTGGAAGAAGCGTTGAAGATCCTGGAGGAGACGCCCAATCTTTCATCCTCTATTGAAACCAACGGTCAATTGGCGCTTGCATATTTTCTGAACGGGCAAGACGGCAAAGCGCTCGAACATGCCACCCTTGGGCTCGACATGGCTTCCGGCGTTTCGCCTACGGTGTATTCGATGGATGTGGGTTACGCCGGCATTGCCGACGTGTTCTTTGGGTTGTGGGAACGGGCGCTTCAATCCTCCGATCACAGCCCAGACGCTGTTCGCTTCAAGTATTTTGCCGAAAAATCGCTCAAACTTCTGCAGGCGTTCAAGAACGTTTTTCCAATTGGCGAGCCGCCCTTGTTGTACTATCGCGGCTGGTATGAATGGCTGGATGGCAAACGCCCTAAAGCCGTAAAACTGTGGCTAAGCGGTTTGGAATCGGCACAAAAGTTCAAGATGAAATACGAGGAAGGTCTGTTTCATCTCAGGTTGGGTGAAGCGCTTTCCAGCAGGGAACATCTCGATGAAGCGATTCGCATTTTTGGAGAGATGGACGCAATTCCCATGCTTCGCCGTGCGCGCGAACTTGCTGACCGAAGGCAAGATTGACCTCCTGTATTCACCCATCCCACGAAGTAACCGTAGAATCCTGGTGACGCTTGTGGGATTTTTTTCACCAACTCATTTCGGAGGAAACATGACCACGCTCGCTTCGACGACCTCAGGGGATTCGCTGCCCGGCCCCGCGCCTCTGCCGCTGCTTGGACGTTTGCCATTGCTTTTACGTTTTGCCTTCCAACCACTCGATACGCTGGAAGACCTGCGCCGAAAGTATGGGAAGATCGTGCGGCTGGGGTTTGGCAAATACCCTGCGGTCATCGTCTTTGACCCGGAATACAACCGTCAGATTTTGCGTGACCCGGACTCGTTCTATGCCTACGAAATTGACCTGGTGCCGGTCAAATTTCCGCCAAACAGTTCGGTACGAGCAGTGACGACCGGCATGCCCCTCATGAACGGTCCGCGCCACGATGATCACCGCTCGGCTTTGCTCCCTTATTTTCATCGAAAGTTCGTTACCCGTTATCACGATGCCTGCGTCGAAGTCACCCACCGCCGCACTGCCGCCTGGAAGATGGGCGCAGCCCTGGATATGCGCGCCGAGATGGAACGCCTCGCCATGTGGCTGGGAACGGCTCCCGTTCTGGGGCTGGACCCGCAAACGGAAGGCGAAGCCATCGGCAGGCAGTTGGAACGCACCATGAAAACCCTCTTCAATCCGTTTGCCCTGCTGCTTCCATACGACATTCCGGGGTTGCCCTTCCACACCTTACTGAAACACGCCGCTGAAATGGAGCGCGTGGTGCGCCAGGTGATTGCCCGTAAAAAAGAAGCAGGATTGGACGGTCAGGACATTCTCTCTGTCATGATTCGGATGCACGAGGAAAACCCCGAGCGACTGAGCGAGGCTGAACTGATTGGTCACACCACCACCATGTTCCGCGGCGGATACAATCCCAACGGCATGGCGCTCTATTGGACGATTTTCCTGCTCAGCCAACACCCTCAAGCGCTCGAAAAAGTGTTAGAAGAACTCGACCATGCCCTGGGCGGCAAAGACCCAACTCCCGAAGCAATCGAAAAACTTCCCTGGCTGGAAGGCGCCATCAAAGAAGGCATGCGCCTCTTTCCTGCCGGCACGTGGACCGGACGCCTCGCCATGCACGACTTCGAACTGGACGGTTATCCCATTTCCAAAGGGACATGGATTGTGATGAGCCCTTATGTGGTACATCGCACCCCCGAAATTTTCCCCGACCCCTACCGCTTCAAGCCGGAACGCTGGCTTACAGAATATCACTCTGCTTACGAATTCATGCCCTTCTCTGCCGGTCCGCGGTACTGCATTGGCACATCGCTGGGAATGATGCAGTTGAAGATTGCTCTTTCAATGCTGCTCCAGCGTTACTCCTTCTCTCTTCGGCCGGGCGCACGTGTGGATTGCGCCGGGCTAAACTCCATCCGCCCTAAAAACGGACTGCCCATGATCGTCCATGCGCGAAGCAGGGTTGCGGAGGCGGTGCCATTTCAGGGCAACATTCATAAGATAGTGCAATTTGCCTGAGAGAGACGGCTTCCCTGCTTTGTGGCGGGGAATGCTCCGCCACAAAGCACAACGATACCCCACCCACGCGGTTAGATAACCCGCCAGCACGTCGGCGATATAGTGCTGTTTTGTAAACAGCGTGGAAAGCGAGACGATAACCACAATCGCTGCCCACAACCTGCTCTGCTTTGGGTGCCAATTACGGTACAACAGGGCGAGCGCCATCGTAGTATACACATGCGCGCTGGGCAAAGCGTCATGATTGCCGCCGGCAACCTGAATGGCGCGCAACAGACTGGCAAGAAAATCATCTCCCTGCAATTCAGGCAAGACCACATAAGTTGGAAAAATGAGATATACCGAAACCCCCAGCAAACAGGTCAAAAACAGTGCGGCAACAGCAGTGCGGAATCTCTCCTCATCCGCTTTCCACACCAGCCATACCAGCCCTCCCACCCATAAGGGATAACACAATACATACGGAATTACCCAAACCGTCCACAACGGAAAAATATCAACTGGCAGTTTGGGCGCAATCCCTCCCTGCGTCAGCAGGCTGGTGGGTATATAGATGGACTGAACGAGAAGCGCCCCCAACATCAAAAGCATTCGTCTCTTGAAAGATGATTTCATGGCTGCCTCACGATTGAGGTCTTGCCCATCCTGCAATGACCTGAATATCCTGCGGAGAAGTACGGCAGCAGCCGCCGATCATCCGCGCCCCCGCCTCATACCAGACCTTCGCCTCCTCGCCAAACGAAGCATACAGCGGGCGCCCGTCCCAATCGTGCTTCGCGGCATCGTACGACTCGCCTGAATTGGGATACACAAGGATGGGCTTGTCTGTTGCCTTTTTCGCCTCACGAATCAGCGAAGGGATGAACTTTGGCGACGTGCAATTGATGCCGACCGCCGCCACCTGCGGACTCGCCTCGATTTGCCGGATACACACCTCAAGCCTTTCCCCCTCACAAACATGCGCTTCATCCCTGCAACTGAAACTGATCCACGCATAGACGCCCGGAAACTCGCCCAAAAGTTTGACCAGCGCCCGCGCCTCAATGGGTGTGGGAATGGTTTCGCAAGCCAACAACTCCGCGCCGGCTTCAATCAACGCTTTCATGCGCAGACGGTGAAAGTCCATCAATTGCTCCTCGGTTAGACCGTAGTTTCCGCGATACTCCGAACCGTCTGCCAGATATGCCCCATACGGTCCAACCGACGCCGCGACGAACGGCTTTGCCCTGCCAGCCCGGTTTGACTCCTCTGCCCAAAACTCCTCTCGCGCTTCGATGGCAAGCCGCACCGATTTTTGAAGCAGCGCCCAGGCTTGCTCCCTGGACAAGCCGTGTTTCATAAAACCTTCAATGGTGGCTTGATAACTGGCTGTAATGGCGCAATCTGCGCCGGCTTTGAAATAATCATAGTGAAGTTGCTTGATGGCTTCCGGCTTTTCAAGCAGCACTTTTGCCGACCACAACTCGTCTTTCAGGTTGTAGCCGCGGCGTTCCAGCTCGGTGGCAAGCGCGCCGTCTATGACGAGGACAGGATAACGGTCAAGAATAGAGGCGATTGGATTCATACCCAGGAGGATACCATAACTCTTGACACGTTGTCTAAAAGGCGGTAATATATATCACATAACGATATATCGAGAATTGATTTCAGGTAAAGAAAATGACATCAGACCCGCTCTCCTATCTTCCTCTTACCGAGCCTACATTTTATATTTTGCTCAGCCTGGCGCCCGGCAAAAAGCACGGGTATGCCATCATGAAAGATGTGAAAGATTTGAGCCGCGGACGGGTGAATTTAAGCACGAGTACCCTCTATACGGCGCTCGCGCGTCTGTTGGAGCAGGAATTGATCGAGCGTCTTGATGATGACGAGCAGGAAACCGGTCCGGGTTTGCCGCGCAAGTCTTATGCGCTCACCGATCTGGGGCGGCGCGTGCTTGAAGCGGAGCATGTCCGCTTGCAGGGGATGGTCAGGGAGGCGCGCCTGCGTTTGCGGGAGGATGGCGCGTGAAACGTTTGTATGCCCTGCTCCTGTATTTATTCCCGAGAGCGTATCGGGAGGAATACGGCGAGGAGTTGCAGTCTGTTTTCGATTTGTCGCTCGATGATGCAATGAGATCGGGCGGGCTGGAAGTTGCGCGTGTGACCCTGCGTGAATTGAGCAGTTTACCGTATGCGGTTCTGCATGCGCACCTGCGGGAGAGGAGAAAAAAGAAAATGATTGGAAAATTCGCCTCACACTTCGACTTTGAGCCGGGTTCTCGAAACGAGACTCTCGCGGCGCTGGCGCCGTTTCTCTTTTTCGGCGCGTTGACAACATTGCTTACCTGGTTGAAGGTGTTCGATTTGATGCCGCTCTGGTTTTCGATCCTCTTTGCTGTTGTTCTTTGGGGAACAGGGTTAACCTTGTTCGTGATCGGTTTTAGAAAGGGTGCGCCGCGCTGGTTCATGCCGTATCTGGGAGTTCCGTTGCCTGTCATCAGTCTGATTGCCTTTAACGCGATTGTCAACCCCGAATGGCGCGGTTTCCCATTCCTGACTGATGCGTCCTGGTTTGCAACGACATTTGTTTATCAGGGAATACTTTGGGTCTGGTTGTTGCTTTCGGTTCTTTTGATTTTCCTGTTCACTCGATTCATCCCGCGCCTGCGCCCGTTCCATCAACGCCTGCGGGCTGACTGGACGCTGCTTTGCTTCCTCCTGTATGGAGCGATGCCCTTTGTGATCGTCCTTTCATTCGAGGAGTTCAAGCGCGAGGAACCGTTTTTGCTGCTGTCTTTTCTGGCGCTGGCACTAGGCGGATGGTTGTACCTGCGAAGTACAACCCCCTGGAAAAAATTCTGGTCGTTGCTGCTTGGCATGACGATCGCCATGTCCATTGCGGTGATGGGACAGACTCTCCTGTACGAAAGTTCCTTTCCTTTCACCAGCTTCCCCCTCTGGACCACAACCCTCAGCACTGTCATCATGTGGATATGGATGGTGCTGTTCATGTTCATTAGCGCGGCGCTTAACATGACAGCGCAAAGTCGATCACATGGATTGAGTCATCCCTGAATGAATATCCCCCCGTCACGTAGCGCAAGTCAGAGACTTGCGCGGCAATAAACACTTACCTTGCTATAATAGGGGTGGAGATGGATATATCCAACGAATGAATCTTTCGAAGAGTTGGGTTTTCTGCAAGCAAGGCGGAGGAAGTGCTTAAGTCCTCAACCGGTTACGGGCTTCCCTTTGCATCCCTGCAAAATGAATACTTGCGCCTCGATTATCTGACCACCACTGGCCCGCGGGTGGTGGGGCTTTACTTCGGCGGAGGAAAAGATAATTTGCTGGCGAGCACCCCCGAGGTCCATTGGGAGACGCCGCACGGGGAATTTTTTCTGCGCGGTGGGCATCGTCTGTGGATCGCGCCGGAGAATCCCTTTTTTACTCCTCCAGAAGAAAGTGTGACCGTTACTCAGGCAGACGACAGGGTGCTGTTGCACAGCGCGGCAGATGTTTCGGGCATAGAAAAAGAAATTGCCGTGCGGCTGGAGGCGAATCGCGTTCACCTGCTTCACCGCGTGACCTGGCATGGAAGTCAGCCGCTCGAACTGGCACCCTGGGCGATTACTCAATTGCGGATAGGCGGGCTGGGTATTTTACCTTTGCCGGCGGAGACTGATGGATTTGCCCCAAACCGAAACCTTGTCTTGTGGTCTTACTCACGCCTGGACGATGACCGCCTGAAACTTTACGATGACATGATTCTTGTGCATGGCAGGAGCGCGGAGCGCGCTTTGAAAGTTGGCGCCTTCAACGCGCATGGGTGGATTGCCTGCGCTTTGGGCGACGCATTGTTTGTAAAGCGCTTTCCCGTGCGCGAGGGCAGGCTCCCCGATTTGGGCTGCAATGCTGAAATGTACGTCAAGGATGTGTGTCTCGAACTCGAAACGCTTGGTCCTCTGGTAACATTACAAACCGGAGAGTTTGTGACCCACGAGGAGACCTGGCAGGTTTTTGCGGGGGAGTATCCTGCCACCCTGGAGGGGGCGAGGCGCGTCTGCGCTATGCTTTCCGAATAACCTTTGTTGGAGATTGAAATGGCAAACAAAATCACCTTCCCCGAAAATTTCCTTTGGGGGGCGGCAACTGCCGCCTATCAAATCGAAGGGGCATGGAACACACACGGCAAGGGCGAATCCATTTGGGACCGCTTCTCTCATACCCCCGGCAATATTTTGAACGGCGACACCGGCGATGTGGCAGATGATCATTACCGCCTGTGGAAAAAAGACATCACACTGATGAAGCGCATCGGTTTGCAAGCCTACCGCCTCTCCATTGCCTGGACCCGCATCCTGCCCGGCGGACGGGGGCAGGTCAACCAGAAAGGGCTCGATTTTTACAACCGCCTTGTGGACGGCTTGCTGGAGGCGGGCATTGTTCCCTTTGTCACTCTCTACCACTGGGATTTGCCGCAATCATTGCAGGATGAGGGCGGCTGGACGGTCCGCTCCACAGCAGAAGCGTTTGCCGATTACGCCAACGTGGTTTCCCGCGCACTCGGTGACCGTGTCCGGAACTGGATCACCCATAACGAACCTGCTGTCGTCACCTGGCTGGGGCACGAAGACGGCGTCCACGCGCCCGGGATTCGCAATCCTGCCGATGCGGTTCGAGTCTCTCATCACCTTCTGCTTTCGCACGGCTGGGCAGTTCCTCTTATACGCCGCAACAGCCCCACCGCGCAGGTTGGCATCACCCTGAACATTAATTGGCGGGTGGCGGCTTCCAACAGCGTGGTAGACCTGCGGCTTGCCCGCGAACACGACGGCAAATGGTTCCGCTGGTTTGCCGATCCACTTTACGGGCGCGGCTATCCTTCTGACATGATCGCATACTTCACCCGTCAGGGGGCGCTTCCAAATGGGCTGGACTTTGTCCGACCGGGCGATTTAGACGCCATCGCATTGCCCACCGACTTCATCGGCTTGAATTACTACATGCGCGAAATCCTCCGCGCCGACGCCTCTCCCAACGACCCTCAAACCGTCTTCCCCAACCCCCAAACTCCCGAACACTGGACCGAGATGGGCTGGGAGAACCACCCCGAAGGGTTGACCGGCATCCTCTGCCGCGTCTATTTCGAGTACCAGCCGCTCAAACTCTACATTACGGAAAACGGCGCCAGTTACTCCACTCCGCCCGACGAAAAGGGCAACGTGCCTGATGAACTGCGTATCCGTTATTTGCAAACTCATCTCGCCGCCGCACACCGCGCCATTCAAGCCGGTGTTCCACTGGCAGGCTACTTCGTCTGGTCACTGTTAGATAATTTCGAATGGGCGCATGGCTACAGTCAGCGCTTTGGCATCGTCTGGGTAGATTATCGAACCCAGAAACGCCTGCTTAAGGATAGCGCTAAATGGTATCGCCGCGTCATCAAAAAGAACGGACTCTCATGAACCGTTCATCCTGCTTCCGAAACTATTGCAAACCGCAAGTGTTTTAGCAGACACGATTTACAAGGAGCATGTATGACTACTGAAACGACCACTTCCCCAAACCCATCTTTTTATGACCGTCCCGGCGTTATCAAAGAAATCCTGCCGATTGCTGAAGGCATCCCCTTTGGTATAGAACGAGTTACCAACTCCGCCGTTGGCATTGGAGGCGTTTACGGAACATGGGGCTTCAGTTACGACAACAACACCCTGCCTCAATTTCTCGAAGAACGACTCGGGCATCCGCTTCCTCCTGACGAGAGGCTGAATCTGTCCGAATTGGGTTTTCTCAACCGACAACATCTTCCCCTTCACCTCACCCAGGAGGAACACACCCGCCTGGAGGTCGAAGTGGGGAAGCGGTTCCTCAGTGAAGCAATTCGCGCCTGTGGCTGGAAACCATCCGAAGTAGACGCCGTCCTGATTGGCATGAGCGCCCCGCTGTCCGAAGATTACCTGAACCGCATCACCCAGGCAGCAGGGATTCCCGAAAGCGCCCTCAAAGTTGCCATCCACAAAGCATGTGACGGCTCGACGAGCAGTTTGCACCTGGCTTTGAATCCGGATCTGCCCGAAAACCTGCAATTGAAAAGCAATATCGCCGAGTCTCTGCGCGGCAAAAAGGTGCTGGTAGGAGGCATTGAAGGGTTGAGCCGTTTTGTCGGTTCATCACATGATTCGAATGCCCTGCAGTTGTTCGGCAATGCGGGAGGGGTTATCGGCGTCATCCCCGGTAAAACGATGAAATTCCTGGCGGGTAAATCGCGTGAGGTGTTCGATGACGAGGGTGTCCTTCAGGTTGCCATGTATTACCCGCATTCCCGCAATTCCAGCAAGGGAACAAACGTGGACGTGACCACGCCAATGGAAAACAACATCCGTGTGGCGGGGCTGATGCACGAGCCCAGCGACGGTTCCTCCATTGCCATGGCAGGACCGATGGGCATGGTCAAGTTGTTTGTGCGCACGGGCGTGCAGGTGGTTCGGGATGTGTATGCCGCCTATCAGGCGCGCCTGGGCGAGCTGGGCATGGCGGGCAAGTCGCTGGCGGTGGCGATTGTGCATCATGCCAATTACAAGATCAACAAGCTGAAGGAAAAACACCTGCAAAATGAAGGCATCATTCTGCCGATGCCCTGGCTGTTGAGCGAATTTGGAAATGTAAGCGCCGCCTCGAACATGATTGCTTTTCTGCGCGAACTCCCCAATCTCAAGCCGCTCGACCATGTGCTGATTGACGGTTTCGGTGCAGGAACTTATTACGACGCGCTGACAGTAGAACTCGGAGGGTAGGAAAAGCCGTCTGGGCTGAAGCAGCCACCCCGAAGTAGGAAGCGCACCGTCCCATCCTTTTGATAGAGGATGGGACGGTTTTTGTAACTTTCATTACAAATTCATCGTCATGATTTTGTAATACGGCACAAGAAGGCGAGCCTACAGCGGATGTATCGTACCAATCGTAATATTGCAGTCATCCGGCTGCTTTTGCAACTCAAGGCATACGAAGGAGAGTACCCGCGTAATTTATTTTCTATGCGGAGATCGTACTTTGTCAGGCTTCTGTATCGTATTTTGTCTATGATTATGCAATCGTAAAAACGCCCCTTTGCGGGGCTTTTTTATGTGTTCATCTTGTGAGGGGTTTGCCCACTGTTTCGAGTAGAAAGGCGTATTCTGAGGCGGTTTCTTTCATAAAGTCATACCGCCCGGATGCGCCGGCGTGACCAGCGTTAAAGTTGACCTTGAGCAGCAGCAAGTTGTCGTCGGTTTTGAGTTCGCGCAATTTGGCGGCAAATTTAGCGGGTTCCCAATAGCCCACGCGCGGGTCATTGAACCCGGCGGTGAGGAGCAGGTGGGGATATGCGGCTGCCTTGATGTTATCGTAGGGGGAGTAAGAGAGCATGTATTCGAAGTGTTCGCGCACAGCAGGGTTACCCCATTCGTCATATTCGTGGGTGGTCAGGGGGATGGAGGGGTCGCTCATGGAGTTGACTACATCCACGAAGGGAACTTTGGCAATGACTGCCTTGAAAAGGTCGGGGCGCATGGTCATGCAGGCAGCAACGAGCAACCCGCCGGCGGAAACGCCCAAAATGGCTAACCGCTCTTTGGAGGTGTACCCGGCACGGATGAGATGTTCGGCGCAGGCGATAAAGTCGCTGAAGGAGTTTTTCTTGCGGAGGAGTTTGCCGTCTTCGTACCATTCGCGCCCCAACACCGATGAGCCGCGCACATGGGCAATGGCATAGACAAAGCCTCGATTCAGCAGGCTGATGCGGTTGGCGTTGAACTCCGCTTCGAGATTTGCTCCATAAGCGCCGTAACCATGCAGCAAGGCGGGGTTGCTGCCATCCCGCGAAAGGTCTTTTTTGTAGGCGATGGAAATGGGAACCTGCCTGCCATCGGGCGCCTCGGCGTGGATTTGCTCGCAGACGTACTGCGATTTGTCGTACCCGATGACCGTTTCCTCTTTTTGGATTTCCCACGCGCCGCTGTCGAGGTGAATATCCACGATAGTGTGAGGAGTGACAAGAGAAGAATATTTGATGCGCAGTTTGTGGGACTGGAAGTTGGGGTTGTGCTCTGGCTCGAAATGATAGACAGGCTCGGGAAATCTGACATAGCGAACGCGGCTCACCCCGTCGGGATCGCTGATACGGATGTGCTGCAACCCGTCGCGGTATTCATATAGCACAAGATGGTTCTCGAATGTTTCCATGCCGCTGAGCATCACCTGCGGGCGGTGGGGGATGACTTCCTGCCAGTGCTCCGGGCTGGCATCTCCCACTGCCACTTTGACCAGTTTGAAGTTCTTTGCATTTTCGTTGGTGACAAGAAAGAAGTAACCTTTGTGATGCGCCGCGTAATATTCAATGCCGGGGCGGCGCGGTGCGATGACTTTCAACCCCTCCTCAGGCTGGTCGGCGGAGAGGTAGCGCACTTCTGTGGTGGTTGTGCTGTGGTGTTCGGTCAGGATGTAAAGGTTGTCGCGGGTTTTGTGCGGATACAGGAAGAAAGTCTCGTCTTCCTCTGTGAAGAGCAGGTCATCCTGCAATGGGTCGCTTCCCAGCCTGTGACGAAAAAGTTTATACGGTCGCTTTGCATCATCCAGCGTGACGTAAAAAAACGTCTCGCTGTCGTTTGCCCATTCGATGCCGGTGCGAAAGTACGCGCTGCCATAAACATTGTGGATAGTTTCCGGATAGGGCTGCCCGCTTTTCAAATCAAGGATGTGGACGGTAAAGATCTCGTTGCCTTCGAAATCCACCGTATACGCAAGTTTGTTCCCATCAGGGCTGACGGCAAAGGCGCTCACACTACAATAAACCTTTTCCTCTGCCAGGCGGTTTTGATCGAGCAAAATTTCTTCGGGACTTTGAGGCGCATCTTTTCTGCGGCAAAAAATTGGATACTGCTTGCCCGCCTCCGTCTTTTGATAATACAAATACCCGCCTCTCTTCTCAGGGACGGTTGAATCGGTTTCCTGAATCCTTCCCCTCATCTCGGAGAACAACGTCTCCTGCAGGGGCTTGAGCGAATCCATGAATTGCTCGAAATGAGACATCGCTGCGCGGAGATATTTCAGCGTATCGGGGTCCTCGCGGTTGCGGAGCCAGTGGTAATGATCCTCGCGGGTGATGCCATGCTGGGTGATTGGGTGAGGCTTTTTGGGTGCGGCAGGAAAGGTTCTCATAACTCTCTTTTCTGTGGTTCGAATGATTGCAAATACGCCGGGCAACATTCACGCGGGAGCGGCTTGCGTTTGATAGATCTTGGCGATCACATCCTCGAGCGGCGGGTCGGAGATGGTGATGTCTGCCACGCTGCCGGCGTTGGTCAGATGCGCGAGCACTTTTTCGACGGCGGTGGTGCGCGTGTCGAAACGCAGTTTCACACCGTAAGTGCCCACCTTCAGCACTTCTGCGCCATCCACGCTGAACGTTTTGGGGACTTGTTCTGCATAGCGCACTTCGACCAGTTTAGAGGTCAGGAAGCGGCGTTTGAGGTTCGAGACCTTGTCCTCGTACACAATCTGCCCATGATTGATGATGATGACCCGTTTGCACAACGCCTCCAGGTCGCCGGCATCGTGCGAAGTGAGCAAAACGCCCACTTTTTCGAGATTTGCCATTTCGCGAATGGCGTCGCGGATGCGCCCTTTGGCGACCACGTCCAAGCCAATGGAAGGCTCATCGAGCAGGAGCAGTTTCGGGCGGTGAAGGAGCGAGGCGGCAACTTCGCAGCGCATTCGCTGCCCGAGCGAAAGTTTGCGGACGGGGGTCTCCAACAGGTCGCCAATCTCGAAGGCTTCAGCAAGAAAGGCAATGCGCTTTTGCGTTTCGTGGTCATCCATCTCAAAGATTTTGCCGAAGAGACGGAAGGTATCTATGGCGGGCAGGTGATACCACAACTGCGGGCGCTGACCGAACACCGTGCCGATGTGGTAGGCGAGTTTCTGCCGTTCCTTCCACGGGACGAAGCCCAGCACCCTCGCCTCGCCGCCGCTGGGATGCAGGATTCCCGTCAGCATTTTGATGGTGGTGGACTTGCCTGCGCCATTGGGACCGATGAAGCCGAGCAGCTCGCCCGCTTCCATCTGGAACGTGATCCCGCGCACCGCTTCAATGGAACTGTACTGCGGCTGAAACAGCGCCCGCACCGACCCGCGTAACCCGCCGGCTTTGCGCTTCGTGAGAAAGGTCTTACGGAGGTTGTGTACTTCAATGGAGGACATAGTTTAGAACCTATCCTGAAATTCGTGCCCTGCCGGTTCCGCCCGGAGATCAATCTCCGGGCTATTCGATACGAAGTCCGCTCAAGCGGACTGAATAGCCGGATGTTAGCCGTCTTCAGACGGCTTTGGATGAGATAGCCCGGACATTATGAAAATTCACAAATAAGTACCGTAACCGCCTAGTTGGCGCTGCCGAAGGCGTCGAACGCCAACAGGCGCGTGAGAGAACGCGCCCTACCCAACGTTACGAGATTATTTTGTTAAAAACCATCATGTCCGGGCGGGATGGCGCAAGAATATTTTTCGGATAGACTCTTATTTTAGCATTAAGATGCCTCCTGCCTGGCGCTGAACCGAACCCTCTTTGTTTAGCGGGGCTTGTAGGCTGCCTCGGGGTAAAATTTACCCATGTTCCAGCGGCGCATTTTTTCCAGACGACATTCCCCGCGTTTTCGCCTGTCTCTCGGATGGATTTTCGTTCTGACCGCCCTCGGCTTGTGCCTGCTTATCCCCTCTACCAGCATCACTTTCGGCGAATTCCGCGCCTCCACCCCCGACCTGCCAACTGCTCCACCCACCCTTACCCCTCTGCCGCTCCCTACCCGCCCGCATATCGGGCGCATCCTCTTCACCTGCACGCGCGGCGACTTCAACCAGTTGTGCATGGTCAACGCTGATGGCACCGGCTACCGCCAGATTACCAACGTACAGGCGCATAACTATTACCCCGTCTATTCACCGCTGGGAGGCGCCATTGTCTATGCCTCCAACCAAAACGGCGGCTATTTCGACCTCTTCCTCTTCATTTTTGAAGGTTCGCGCCTCCTCCGCCTTACCGAGAACATCGGTAACGTCATCTCCCCCAGTTTTTCCCCCGACGGACAAACCATCCTCTTTGCCAACCGCGCCGCAGACGGACCGACCTCCCTGTGGACGGTGGATGTTACCGGCAAAAACCCCAAACTGCTCTATGCCGCTCCTGCCGACATTGTCGCCGCCGATTGGTCGCCCGATGGCAGCGCCATTGCCTTTGCCATGGCAACCGACCGCCCCGGCTCTCACGAAATCTACCTCATGAACCCCGATGCCACGAACATCCGTCAACTGACGCGCGGCTTGGAAGGCATTGGCGGCAGTGTAGATTGGTCACCCGATGGCAAGTACCTGCTCATCTATGCGGGTCCGCCTGGAGATAAAGACATCTTCCGCATAGACGTGGCAGCGCAAACCGCCTCCCAACTCACCGACGGCGGGAACAACGCCGCCGCTTCTTACTCCCCCGACGGCGCATGGATTGCCTTCAACTCCCTGCGCAACAACGACCAGGCAGACCTGTTTGTCATGCGTGCCGATGGCTCGGACCTTCGTCAGATTACCGATCACCCCGAACCCGACTGGCAGCCACAATGGGAGCCGTGACCTGCCCTGCCGGGGCTGAGGCAAGGCTGGGGTGGTCGAATCAGTTGTCGGGGCGGCGTGATGCGCACGTCCCCAACAAGGAAGAAAGGTCAAAGGGCAATCAATCTCCTCCAAACAGGATACAATAGACGTGGCGCCAGGCGCCATCACGCCGATTTGTTCGAGGAAGCTATGCAAAGCCCTTACGCGAAAACCGTCGTCCTTCTTCTTGTCCTTGCGCTCAGCGGGTGTTCTGCACTCCCCTTCGATTTTGCATTTCCCGCTTCTGCCACGCCTGCCCCCACCGATACCCCTGCGCCCACCGTTACCCGCTTCCCCTCGCCAACCGCCACCCGTGACCCGTTTGCCCTCAACACGCAGGCGCCCACCGAGCCTCCCGCCACGCTTCCGCCCGGCGTCCTGCCCACCCGCACACCCACTCTCACCCGCACTCCTCGCCCAACCATCACCCTCGAAACGCTTCCCCCCATCCTGAACACTCCTTCGCCGCTCATCTTCCAGTTTGTTCAGCGTTCGACCAATCAACTGGTGTGGGGAGGGAATTGCGCCGGTGACCGTTCCATTTTGTTCACCGCTACCGTCAATCGCGTGAGGCGGCTCAAGTATGTGCTGCTCTTCTTCCGCCTGCAGGATAAATACAGCGCTCGCGGCACCGACTGGGGCGGCGGCGCCATCATGAAAGATAACGATCAGGGCATTTACTTCTACAAACTCGAACTCGAACAGATTCAGGATTACGATCAGTTCCAGGACGCCTGGCTTCAATATCAACTGGTCGCTTCCACCGCCGGGCTGACCGTGCTGGGGCGCACGGTGGTGGACCGTACCAGTGTTTCCGTCACCCATTGCAGCGCCTTGCCATGACAGGACCCGCCATGAAAAAGACCCTTCCCTTCCTTTTGCTGATTGTTCTGCTTGCTGGCTGTTCCGGCTTTCAACTTTCGGACCTCACTCAACTCCTGGCAACAGCCACCCCCACCCTTCCTGCCGACACCCCCACGCCTCAGCCAACCGTCACCCTCATCCCCACCCTTGACTTTTTCGCCGTCCCCACCCTCACCCCGGTCACCTTTACGCCGGGCGGTGACCCATTTGCCACGCCAGAAATCCCTCCCACCCCAACGCCGGTTCCTCTGCCCACTTTTTCGGAAGAGTTTATCAACGACATGAGCAAAGTCACCTTCTTCGAGCAGAACGTTGGCTTCAGGGGTGTCCTGTTTTCTGCAGCCACTCTCTACTGGGGCGAGGGCGCTTGCACCACCCGCAATATCAAAATGACCGTCTTCGTCGAAGACCCCGCCCGCACCGACCGCGTTTACATGTTCCTGCGCCTGCGCGATAAGCAAAACACCCTCAACGTCAGCGAATGGAGCGCCGGCGCAGAGATGATCAAACTGGAAGACGGCTCTTTTAACTACAACATCGAGCCTCGTCACCTCAGGCGCTACTTCTACTACAAAAACGCCTGGATCGAATATCAATTCGTCTCGGTCAACGAAAAGAACGAAATTCTTGGACGCACCCAACTCTACGACCGCATCCTCTCCCTCGTAAAGTGCGGATTGTGACCTCCTTCCCGCCCGACCTCCTCACGCTTCTTCTTCGGACCTCGAAACTTGCCGCCCTGACCGGCGCCGGCGTCTCCCAGGAAAGCGGTCTCCGCACCTTCCGCGACGCGCAAACCGGTCTGTGGGCGCAGTACAAGCCCGAAGACCTTGCCTCCCCCCAAGCCTTTGCCCGCGACCCCAAACTCGTCTGGGATTGGTACGCCTGGCGGCGCGAAGCCGTCAAAGCCGTGCGCCCCAACCCCGGTCACTACGCTTTGGTGGAAATCGAAAAGCGCATTCCCTGCTTCACCCTCATCACCCAAAACGTGGATGGTTTGCATCACATGGCGGGAAGCCGCAACCTCCTCGAACTGCACGGCAACATCCAGCGCGTACGCTGTTCGGAGTGTTACACCTTCGCCGAAACCTGGGGCGACGATAGCGAGTCTGTGCCGAGGTGCGAGGTCTGCGGCGGGCTGCTTCGCCCGGATGTCGTCTGGTTTGGCGAGGCGCTTCCGCGCGATTCACTCGAAGCGGCGGTGGAAGCAGCGCGGACGTGTGAGGTCTTCTTCTCTGTTGGCACGTCGGGCGTTGTCCAGCCCGCCGCGTCGCTGGCGTATGCCGCCCGCAACTGCGGGGCGGTGGTCGTAGAGATCAACCTCGAACCGACGCCGCTCACACCCAAAGCCGATCTCTTTTTGCAGGGCAAATCGGGGGAGATTTTGCCCGCGCTGGTCAAAGCCGTGTGGGGATGAAAACGGCGCAAGGCTTTTGCCCTGCGCCGCTGTTTTAGAGAACGCCTTCTACGCGCTTTTCAACACCACACCGCTGCGCGGCGGGATGGTGAACCACAACCGCCCCTCCCGAATGGCAACCTCAGACGCTTCCCCAAATACCGCTTTGGGAACTTTCCCCGCCTCATACGTGACGTGAATCTGCTGAGGCGTTTCAGACACATTCAATCCCACGACGAGCGTTTTCCCGTCGAGCGAGCGGGAGAAGGCATACGTGCCGTTTGCCGACCAGAGTCTTTTGTAGTCGCCGCGCCGCAGGGCAGGGTTCTTCTTCCGCAGGGCAGCCAGTTCCTTGACGTGTTCGCGCAGGTTTGTATCCCAGCGGCTCTCCTCCCAGGGGAAGGAGCGGCGGCAGTCGGGGTCGTGTTCGCCTTCCATGCCAATTTCATCGCCGTAATAGATGCACGGCGCGCCGGGGTAGGCAAACAGGAACAACCATGCCAGTTTGAGCGCCGCCTTGTCGCCGCGCACGCAGGAGAGGAAGCGCGGCGTATCGTGGCTGTCGAGCAGATTCAACTGGGCGTAGGTGATGTCTTTTTTGTACAGCCCCAGGTTATGGTCAATGCGGTTGGCAAACTCGTGCGCGTCAATGGAATGACGAATGCCGTGATAGTTGCTTTGCTGGTGCAACACCCTCAAATCAAGATTGCCGTTCGAGAAGAAGGCAATGACCGGTTTGGTCACGTCGTAATTCATGATGGCGTCGAACTGATCGCCCTGCAGCCAGCGCTGCGACTCGTGCCAGATCTCCCCGACGATATACGCCTCAGGGTTGATCTTGCGCACGCGGCGGCGGAACTCCTGCCAGAAGGAGTCGTCGTCAATTTCGGTTGGCACATCCAGCCGCCAGCCGTCTGCGCCAAACTTGATCCAGTATTCGGCAACGCCAAAGAGGAATTCGCGTACAGCGGGGGTGTTGGTGTTGAACTTGGGCAGCGCGGGCAGGTTCCACCAGGCGCCGTAGCCGATGGCGGTCAGGCTGGGCTCGCCGTGACTCAACGCCTTCTGTTCCTGCGGACCGGGGTACGCGCCCCAGTGCTTCTTGCGGGTCAGGCGGTCGGGGTCGAAGTGGAACCAGTCGCGGTAGGGCGAGCCGTCGCCGCATTCGAGAACGTGATGAAACTGCCAGAAGCCGCGCGAGGCGTGGTTGAACACGCCGTCCAGCACAATGCGGATGCCCTTCTTATGAGCCTTATCGAGCAATTCCCGAAAAGCATCATTGCCGCCGAGCAGCGGATCCACATTGTAATAATCGTAGGCGTGGTAGCGGTGATTCGAAGCGGAGGCAAAGATCGGGTTGAGGTAAAGAGCCGTGATTCCCAAGTCCTTCAGGTAATCCAGTTTTTCGGCAATGCCGTACAGGTCGCCTCCCTTGAATCCGTGCGGGGTGGGGGGTGAGTCCCAGGGTTCGAAGGGCAGGTTTCGGGCGGGGTTGCGTTCGCTTTTGGCGAAACGGTCTGGAAAGATCTGGTAGAAGATGGCGTCCTGTACCCAGTCTGGTGCGGTGATGGTCATGGTGTAACCTCGAAGTTGAATTGGATGGTGATTCTAACTTGTTTCGTCCAGGTTGACAGCGGTTGTAACATTCCCGGAATGATGATTTCGAGAAGCCTGTTTTTGACGGTTTTTCAGCCCAGGAGGAACTGTAAGGGGATTTCAACCCGCGCCCGCCACGCGGCTTCGTTGTGATCTGCGCCGTCGAACTTGCGCGTCAACCAATTCGATTCGTCATAGCCCGCTTTGCGAAGGTACTCATCCATTCGCAGTTGGAAGGGTTCGTACTCGGCATCCAAGCCAAGTGTCCCGTAATCGAAATACAACTTGTGCGATTTTGGGTCGGGCAGCATCTTTGCCATCTCGTCCACGAGTTCGCCCCGTCCCGCCGACCAGTGTGTGGAAACACACCCCGCGCCGTAAAACACTTCGGGATATTTGCTGATGGCATACAATGAGATCAGTCCGCCCATGCTCGAGCCCATGACGAAAGTGTCCCGCTGGTTGGGCAATGTGCGAAAGTTCGCATCCACGAACGGTTTGACCTCCTCCACCAGAAACTTCAAATACGCATCCGACACAGGTTCGCCGCCCGCGCGGTTGATGAACGCCTCGTGATGGATCCGTAACGCGTTCGATTCATACGGTCTTTGCGGCATGTATTCGCGCCAGCGGATGCCGCTGTTCCACACGCCGACCACGATCACACTCGGAATCTTTTTGGCTTCAACCAGCCGTGTCACGGCTTTGTCCACTTCCCAAGCCACACCGCCATACGATGCAATCGGCTCGAACAGGTTCTGCCCGTCGTGCATGTACAGCACGGGATACTTTTTATCTTCCGAATAATCAGGCGGAAGCCAGATGTCCACGTTGCGCGCGGCAACGAATTGGGATGGGAAATCCGCGTAACGCTGGATCGTGCCGAGGATGCTCATTTGACGATCATCCCGCTGAACGGCGGAAGGAAGAACCGCTTCCGACTCCCCTCAGCCTGAATCCTGCACTCGGAGTTGGTCATCAGCCTTGGGCTGGACTCTGCGAGCTCCAACTCGAACTCTATCGCCTTCTCTGAAATGTTCATCGCGCACAGGATGCTGTTTCCTCCGTCCGCGCGGCGATAGACGAGGGCTTCCTCGGTGACGAAGATATTTTCACGCCTCCCATATCGCAAAGCGGATTCGTTCTTTCGTATCGCAATGAGTGTGCGATAAAAATCGAACAAGTCCCTGTTTTGATCGTCGCCCCAGGGCATGGGCATGCGCGCCTCTTCGTGGATGGCGCGCCCGTGCTGCATGACATCGGCAGGCTGGGAGAGTCCGACCTCCGTCCCGTAGTAGATGATGGGCGCGCCGCTCAGCGTGAACTGACACATCGCCGCGAGTTTGAGCCGCCCCACGTCGTTGTGCGCGACCCACAAAAAGCGATTCATGTCGTGGTTGTCGAGGAAGGAAGGGCGCGAGAAGGAGTCGGGGAAGTAGGCTTCGTGTCGGTCGAGAAATTCCGCGAATTGTTTGGCGCTCCATTTGCCGAAGGCGAAGGTCTTGCGGAAGGCTTCGAGCAGCATGAAGTCGAGCGCGCCGTCCATGCCGCCTTCGAAGGCGAGTTGGGAGTCGGGCGGGTCAACGGCTTCGCCGAAGGTCCACGAATCGGGCTTGGTCGTGCGCGTGACGCGGCGGAAGTCGGCGTAGAAATCGGGCGTGGGACCGATGCAGTAGTCCACGCGGAAGCCGTCCACGCCGAACTCCAGCCAGTATTTGGCGGCATCCAGCACGTGCTGGCGGGCGGGTGCGTAACGCAGGTTGATCTGCGGCAGGGTCTTCACGCCGAAGAAGGTCTTGTATTTATCGGGATACTGCTCGAAGGTGTACCACCTGATGTAGGGGCTGTTCGGGTCGCGCTGTGCCTCGAGGAAGGTGGGATGCTGGTTCGACCAGTGATTGGGGACGAAATCCATCAGGATGCGGATGCCGCGCGCGTGCGCCTGCTCGATGAGCTCCCTGAAATCCTCTGCATCGCCGAGGCGCGGGTTGATTTCGAAAAAACTGGTCGCGTCGTAGCCGTGATAACTGGGGCTGGAAAAGATCGGCGTGAGCCACAGACAGTTGACGCCGAGGTCTGCGAGGTAATCCAGTTTTTGGATAACGCCGTTGAGCGTGCCATTGCATTTGAGCGAGGGCTTGGGTTCGATCTTCGGGAAATCGTTTGTGGTGTTGAAAAAGCGGTCGGCGAAGATTTGATAGATGACGGCGTCCTTCGTCCAGGCGGGAGGCGGGTCGTCGTCCACGTAGAAGGCGTAATACGCGCCGCTGTCGGCGAAGATTTCTTCGCCATTTCCACCCGCCGCCGCGCGGTAGCGGACAACCGTACCCGCTTCTTGCGCGGGAATCTCCCCGCTGAACGTGCGGATGTAGCCCCACAGGAAGGTGTTCCACTCGGAGGCGGTGGGCGTGAGCGGAGTTGCATAGCCGTTGAAGGCTTGTCCATTGTGACCTTCGGGGTCTGAGCCGTCGTTCGTCCAGTAAACCCAGGCACGGTTGTGAGGATGGTCAGGTCCGAGGGTGAGGAAAATTTGGGTGGGCTGACCAGGCTGAGGGTCGCGCGGGAGGCGTTTGTGAGCGTGGGTGACGCCGCCGAGCGTCTCGCGCAGGTGTCTGAGGCGGGATTCGTCGGTGGCGAGGGTTCCGAAGATGAAGTCTTCCATATGATGTTCCTTGGCGGGTTTTCAAAAAAGGTTTTATGCGTAGGGGACGTTCTCTAACGTCTCCCACTACGGCGTTAGAGAACGCCTGTTACGCATGGATTAGGGGAGGTTCTCTAACGTCCCCCACTACGGCGTTAGAGAACGCCGAGTACGCTATGGAGTGAGTTGGATGATAAAGATGCTGTACGGCGGGAGTTCGGGCAATGGAACGTAGCCGTCGAAGCCGCCTTTATCGTTGGCGGTGAGCGGGGCAGGGGCGGATGAATCGAGCAGGGAGGCGGCGGTGTATGGACCTGCAAGCGGTCCGCTGGTGAGGTCGAGTTTGTAGTCGGTGAGGGGGGCGCTGCCGATGTGGATGAGGACGAGGAGGGTTTCATCACCACTGACGCGCAGGTAAGAGAGGATTTTGTTCGAGTTGGATTCAGCCACGTAGGTTTTGCCGATGCGCAGGGCGGGATGGGTGTTGCGGACCTGGATGAGCGTGCGGTAATGTTCGAGCAGGGAGCCGCTTGCGCCGGTTTGAGCGGCGACATTGACGAAGGGGAAGTCGGAGTTGACGCGCTGCCAGGGTCTGCCGCTGGTGAAGCCGGCGTTGGGGGAAGCGTCCCATTGCATGGGGGTGCGGATGAGTTCGTCGGGTTTGGTGCCGCTCATGCCGATTTCTTCGCCGTAGTAGATGAACGGGATGCCGGGCGCGGTGAGCAGGATGCCCGCGGCGAGTTTGGCGCGCTGTTCTTTATCGGAACCGAGCTGGTTCATGACGCGCGGCATGTCGTGGTTGGTGATGAAGTTGGCGTTGTCCTGTTCGGGGAAGTCGCGCAGGGTGGTCTGCAGAACGAAGCGCAGGCTGGAGACATTGCCTTCGTTGAGTTTGAGCATGGCGGCGGAGAGGTCGAAGTTGAAGGCGGAGTCGAGTTCGCGGTTGGTTTCGGTGTATTTTTTGACGTTGGCGTTATCGGTCCACGCTTCACCGACAGAAAACGCCTGCGGGTTGAGGCTGCGATAGTACTGCCCCCACTCCTCGAGGAAGGCGTGATTTGCCTTCGAGTCAGCCAGTTGATCGCCTTCGACAACATACCGCACCGCGTCGAGGCGAAAGCCATCCACGCCGACTTCTTTCAGCCAGAAGGAGGTGATTTTTTTCATCTCTTCGCGCACGGCGGGGTTTTCATAGTTCAGGTCGGGCATCTGGTCCCAAAAGATGGCGTAGTAGTACAGTCCGTTGCTGGCGCGATGCCAGGCTTTGGCGCCCCAGGGACCGGGGGTGCCGGGGTCGGTTTCGCTCCACACGTACCAGTCATGATAGGGGTTAGCGGGCGTGAGCGCCTGCTGGAACCAGGGGTGTTTGGTTGAGGTGTGGTTCATGACGAAGTCAATGATGACTTTGATGCCGCGTTTGTGCGCCTCTTCGAGCAGGCGTTTGAAATCATCCAGCGTACCGTAAGCGGGGTTGACGTCGTAGTAGTTGGTCACGTCGTAGCCGTGGTAGGAGGGCGAGGGGTGGATGGGCATGAGCCAGATGCCGCGAATGCCCAGGCTTTCGAGATAATCCAGTTTCTCGGTGATGCCGTTGAAGTCGCCGATGCCGTCGCCGTCGCTGTCGTAGAACGAACGGACGAAAATCTCATAGAAGACCGTGTCGTTCCACCAGGGGAAGCCGTCTGTACCGGCGTAGGGGTCGGGTGTTGGGGTCGGAGGGGGCGCAGTCGGGGGTGGAGTCGGCGAGGCGCAGCCCATCAGCAGGGAGACGAGCAGGAGGAACGGGATAAGTCTGGATAGAAGCTTCATCCTTGGGGAAACCTTTTCTGCATTCAAACCGCCTGCGGTTCAAACCTACGGGACGGCTGATGCTGATTCAATATTCTTGATATTCCCGCCGACGGGCAGCCCGCTAGGGACGGAGGCGGGGATGGTGTGGCTGAGGTCGAGAGCGGAGGGTGAGGTGAGCGAGTCGAGGAAGGCGAGCAGCAGGCGCATTTCTTCGTCTGTGAGAGTCACGCCTTCGCTGGGGTTGACCGGCGTGTACCATTTGAGGATGGCGGCGAGGGTTTCGGGCTGGTTCTGGCAGGTGTCTTTGAGCAGGTCGGGTAACTGGCTGGGGTCGTAGTTTTGCAGGCTGGTTTGCGGGTTGAGGTGGTGGCGGATGGCTGCCTCCAGCGTGGTGAAGGCGCCGTTGTGCATCCATGGACCCGTGATGGCAACGTTGCGGAGCGGCGGTGTGCGGAAGGCGAAACGGTCGCAGTCGTTGCCGGTTTCGCGGGCGCGCCCAAGGTCGAGGGGCTGTTCGCGCCCTTTGCCGTCACCGATTTGAGGCACAGCGAGGTTGTGGAATTTCTGGTCGGTGAGCAAGCCCGTGGAGTGACAGGCTGCGCAGCCTGCCTCCCCGTAGAAGAGCAGTGCGCCTTGTTTGGCGTCGTCTGAAAGGGCAGATTGGTCGCCGCGAATGTAGCGGTCGAAGGGGGCGTCTTCGAAGGTGAAGACGGCGGTTTCGTAGGCGGCGATGGCGTTGGCGGCATGCTGGAAGCCGAGTTCGTCGAGCGGGATTTCAGGGTAGGCGGCGCGGAACAAGTCCACGTAGGCGGGGATCGCCAGCAGGCGCGCCATCAGCGCTTGCCAGACGGGTTGGGATTTGTAATCCACGATGGCCGCCAGTTCGTTGGGCTGACCGAAGATGTCCACGTCGCCGCGGTAGCCGCGCATTTCGTCGCGCGAGGTGACGGGGAACATGGCTTGCGCGGCGAGGACGCTGTCGAGTCCGTCCGGGAGGCGGTCGGAGGCTGGGGTGTGGAATCCGGGCTCAGGTCCACGCGAGACGCGCCCGTCCCAGAAGAGAGTCGTCCATTCGGCGTAGCCGAGGTTGTAGAGCGGGGTGGCGTTGCGCGGGACGAGTTCGCGGGCTGTCCCCATTTGCCGCGCTTCGCCAAGTCCAAAGCCGTTTGTGCCGATGGAGACGGGGAGGTTGTCGCCTGTGCCGAGGTTGGGGTGATGGCAGGTGGCGCAGGCGATGTCGCGGTTGCCGCTCAGGATGGGGTCCCAGAAGAGCGCTTCGCCGAGCCTGACGAGTTCGGGGGAGGGCGCGGGTGGGTTGGTGGGCGGTTGGACGTTTGCCTGCTCCATGAGGCGGGCGAGTTGGGCGTCGGGGTTGTTGGTAATTGGTAATTGGAGATTGGTAATTTTGAGGGTGCGGAGGTAGGCGAGGAAGGATGGTTTGCCGATCTTTGAGACGCGGGTTGTTGGGAGCGGTTGCAACGCCGTTTCGCCGTATTGGATTTTGTACCGCTGGTCGGCTTTGACGTTTTGGATGACCTGTTCCTCGCCGTTGCTCCAGCGGATGCGGACTTCTGCGCTTCGCTCTCCGCCGAGACCAAAATACTGGACGAGGTCATTTCCCGCCATGACGCTGGAGCCGAGGATGACCTCCTGCATTTGCGTTCCGCTGCGCGTGGTGACGTAGATGCGGGAGCCGACTGCATCGCGGTTGATGGGCGCGGCGCCGACGAGTTGGATGGCGAGCCAGTGGTTGTCGGAGGTCTGTCCCTGCTGGTTTTTGTAGAGGCGGTAGCCTTCATCGAGGTTGCCGACGAGGAGGTCCACCCAGCCATCGTGGTCGTAGTCGGCGTAGGCGACGCCGATGCTCATGCGGACGTCGGTCGCTTCGTTGCGGCAGGCGACGGGTGTGAAGGTTCCGTCGGCGTTGTTGCGGAAGAGCCGGTTGGCGGCGATGTCTTTGTGGTCGGCGGTGTCGGCGATGGCGAGGTAGAGGTCGCGCCAGCCGTCGTTGTCGTAGTCGAGGAAGACTGCGCCCCAGCCGATGCCGATGGGGAAGTCCACGCCCGCCTGCCCGGCGACGTTCTGAAAAGTGCCGTCGCCCTGGTTTTGCAGCAGTTCCATGGGTCCGACGTTGGAGTAGTAGTAGTCCATGTCGCCGTCGTTGTCGTAGTCGCCGGCGGCGAGCCCCATGCCGAAGACTCTGGAATCGGCGTTTGCTTCTTTTGCGACCTGCGTGAAGCACCAGCCGTTACAGCCGGCGCCGTCGTTGCGCCAGAGTTTGTTGCCGATGGGGTTGATGAATTCGTCGTTGACGAGGTAGAGGTCGAGGTCGCCGTCGTTGTCGTAGTCGGTGAAGCTGGCGATGAAGCCGGCGCCGGTCACGCCGCCTTTAAGCAGGTCGGTGACTTCGGTGAAGGTGCCGTTGCCGTTGTTGTGGTAGAGGCGATCGGGTTCGCCGTCGAACTGGCGCCCGCATTTGGGGTAGCAGGACCAGTTGGCGATGTAGAGGTCGAGGAAGCCGTCGTTGTCGTAGTCGCCCCACGAGGCAGATTTGCTGTTGCGGTCATCTACGATGCCTGCCTGACGGGAAACGTCTACGAAGCCTTTACCCTGCTGGTTGTGGAAGAGGTGATCCTGCCCCCAGTTGACAACGAGCAGGTCTTTCCAGCCGTCGTTGTCGTAGTCGGCGAAGGTCGCGCCCTGGGAATAGGCGTTTGGGAGGGCAACCTGGTCGGTCAGGTTCGAGACGTTGAACGTCCCGTCGCCGTTGTTGCGGTAGAGCGTGTTTTTGCCGATGGGGTCGGTGACGTACAGGTCAATCCAACCGTCGTTGTCGTAATCGCCCCAGGCGATTCCCGCCGACATTTCGATGCCCGCGACGCGGTTGTTCACGATGCCCGCCTGCCGGCTGACATCTGTAAAGACGGGCGGTTGTTCGTCTGGCGGCTGAGAGGCATAGTGCAGATAGCCCTGTATGAGGAACAGGGCTATCGAGAGCATCGCCAGACTTACAAAGGCGAAGAGGCGGCGCATGCTATCCTTTGACCGCGCCTTGCGTCAGCCCGCCGACGATCTGGTCTTGCAAAGTAAGGTAGATGATCATGATGGGCAGGGCGCCGATCAACGCGCCGGCGGCAAAGACGCCCCACTTCTGGTCGAATTGGCCGGAGGTGAAGATCTGCAAGCCGACCATGAGGGTGTACTGGTTAACGTCATTGAGCAGGATGCGGGCGAGGATGAAGTCGCCGTAGGTGCCAATGAAGGAGAGGATGCCAATGACGACGAGGATGGGGCGCAGGAGCGGCAGGATGAGATTCCAAAAGATTTGCCAGTGGGAGGCGCCGTCCACCATGCCGGATTCGTCAATGTCGCGCGGGATGGTATCGAGGAAGCCTTTCATCAGCCAGATGTTCATGCCCATCGAGCCGCCCAGGTAAACCGTGATGAGTCCGGCGTGTGTGTTCAGCCCCAGTTTGGGGATGATTTCACCTACCTGGAAAATTAACACGTAAATTGCCACCAGCGCCAGCAGGTTGGGGAAGACCTGAATGAGCAGGATGGCTTTGAGCATGGTGACACGTCCCTTGAAGCGCATGCGCGAGAAGGCGTATGCCGCCATGGTCGTGATCATCAGGCTGAGGATGGTGGAGATGCCCGAAACTTTTACGGAGTTAAGGATCCATCTGCCAGCGGGTATTTTTCCGAATTTATACTCTGGGTCATTACCAAATAATCTTTGATAGTTCTTCAAACTTGCGTTGCTTGGAATGAGCGACGTCTGCGTGGCAAGTGACTGTGACGGGTCAAAGGATGCGGAAATGATCCAAAGTACCGGGAAAATGGAGAAAGCGATCAGGATGATTGCGATGATAAGCCGTATCGCAATGCTGAAACGCTTCTGGAATTTCTGCGAGGAGCGCAGTCTGCTGAAGGTTTGAGACATGCTAGGCATTTTCGCTTGCCTCCTCCCACATATTTGTGAATCGGTATTGGAACAGGGTAATGGCGCCTACAATGAAAAACACTACGATGGAGATGGCAGAAGCCAGACCGTATTGCACGCCGCGCCCGCCGCTTTCGAACGCCAGTTTATAGACGTAACTGATCAGGATGTCGGTGTAACCTGCCTGGGTGGCGGCGCCTGGAATGGGGGGACCGCCTGCGATGAACAGGTAGATCAGGTTGAAGTTGTTGAAGTTGAACACGTAGGAGGCGATCAGGAGCGGACCGACGGCAATCAGCAGGAGGGGCAGGGTGATGTGGCGAAATTTTTGCCAGCTGGTGGCGCCGTCAATGGTTGCCGCTTCGTAGATTTCCGAGGGAATGGATTGCAGTGCGCCGCTGGAAATCAGCATCATGTAGGGATAACCAAGCCACAGGTTCACAAGCAGAATGGCAACCTGCGCCCAGAAGGGTTCGGTTGTCCAGCGTGGAGCCGTTCCGATCAGGTCGTTCAGGATTTTGTTGATGATGCCAAATTCCGAGTTCAGCAAGCCGCGCCAGATGATGATGCTAATCAAGCCGGGGATGGTGTAGGGGATGATCAGCAGGGAGCGGATGATTCGCTTGAAGGGGAACTCGGGGTCGTTGAACATGATAGCGATGGCAAGCCCCAGCGCAAAGGTCGAAAGAACGCTGACCGTCGGGAAGATAAAGTTCCAGGTGACGATCTGAGCCAGAGGTCCGCGCAGAGCCGGGCTGGTCAGAAAATCCCTGAAGTTTTTGAGTCCTACCACTGTGCGGAAGCCGGGCGAGATGGTCTTGCCAGTGCGGGAAGTGAAAGTTCCTTCCACGTTGTAGTAAATCTCGCCGTTGGATTGATCTATGACGGTGTCGGTGGCTGGGTCGTATTTGAAGCGGACTTGCAGTTCGGCGGCTTCGCTGGGGTTGCGAATCTGGATGACCTGGTCGCCTTCCAGCCCAAATTTGATGTTGGGAAGGTTTTTGTCGGAGGCGGCGAGCAGCGTGTTGAGGCGCTGATAGCCCTCGAGGGAGACGGGAATGCCCTTGCTGTCGGCTTCGCCGATGCCGGGGTCGCCGGGTTTGGCGGGCAGGATCTCCTCGCCGGGTTTTGCCAGAAAGGTCTCGCCGTCCGGATTGATCAGCCACAGGGCGTATTCGCCGGCGTCGTTACGGAAGGCTGTCCATTTATACGCTTTTCCACCTTCGGGTAAAAAGACTTGTTTCTCGATGAGCGGAATTGCCTGTTCTTTGGTGAGAAGGTGCCCATCGCCATAGTTGGTGAATGCCACGTACACGGTGAAGACAATCGGGTAAATGGTAAAAAGGATGAGAAAACCAAGCCCGAACGCCATCCACCGCAGCGGGTATGCCTGCGGGAGCAGGAAAATGACGTTGAACATGACGGCAATGATGCCAATTACCACTGCCAGCTGGTCAAATCCTTGCGACAGTGCGTTTTGGATGAACCAGATGGCTCCGGCATCGAAGATGACAAGCAGAACGATTCGAATCAATTTGGACAGAAATGACTCCTCGGTCACTCCCGACCTTTTCTTTGGCTTTCCCGACATGGCTTGACTCATGGCGACCTCCTTGCGCAAGGTGGATGGCGCGGCGGATAAAGAAAAGGGCTGAGAGACAGATGCCTGTCCCTCAGCCCATACGAACCTATTTAACGATGATCTCGAGCAGTTTGGTTTCGGGGTTGAAGACGAATTCCACAGTGCCGTCAGCAGAGAGCGAGAACTTGTAGTTGTCGCCGTTTTCCTTGCCGTCCACACCGTAGTTGAGCGTCCAGCCGCCGTCAAGGGCAACTTTGGCTTCGTAGTCACCAGCCTTCAGGTTGAAGGGACCGCTGTGGTACAAGCCGTCATCGCCCTTGGTCATGAAGGTGGCTTCGCAGTCGGGCTGCCAGGCACCGGGACAGCCAGCCTGGTCCTGATAGGAGCCCGGTACGTTGATCATGCCGGCGAACTTGTTGGCGATGATGGCGCGGATCTTGGCGGCGCCTTCCTTCATGGCGGTTTCAGGGTCTTGTTTGCCGTCGCGCGCAAGGACGACTGCGTCGTTCCAGTTGCCCCACACCGAACCCATGGCGGGGATGGCGGGCATCATGGTGGCGTTTTTACCAGCCTCGGCGAATGCCTTGAGGTCGGGGTCGTTAACCTTTTCCAGAGCGGGCAGGTAGGCAGGCGGGCGCTGACCGACTTCATACAGTTTGAGCATGATGTCTTCAGTCGCAATGAATTCGTTCAGGAACGCCTGGGCAAGCAGAACGTTCTCGCTCTGGGCGTTGATGAAGAAGCCCTGCGTGCCGGCGAAGGGATAGCCGCCGCTGGGGAAGTTGGTGATGGCGTAGGGGACGCCGGATTCTTTGATGCGGCTCAACGCCCAGGGTCCAGCCATGATGAACGGCGCTTTGCCGGTTTCGAACAGGGCGTGATTGTTCGCCCAGTCCCAATCAGCGGGCAGGTCGCCGGCGGCGACGCCGTCAGCCAGCCATTTGACGCCTTCGATCATGCCGGGGCTGTCCACGCCGAGGTCTTCGGGATTCCAGTCGCCGTTGGGGAGTTTGCCAAAGATGTAACCGCCGAAGGAGGTGAAGATCGGGTAGACGTCGTAGGTGGTGCCGGTGATTGCCATGACGTAATCCACTTTGCCTTCCGCCTTGAGAGCGCGCCCGATCTCCAGAACTTCATCCCAGGTGGTGGGAGGAGTGGGGACCAGGTCTTTGTTGTAGAAGAACGCCAGGTTCTCGGTGGCATAGGGCATGCAGTACAGTTTGCCGTCGAAGGTGCAGGCTTGCAGCGCCACAGGGGCGAAATTATCTTTCTTGTCACCGAGGTCCACTTCTGCGAGCAAACCGTTGGCAACGAGGGTGCCAGCCTGGTCGTGAGGAATCACGATGATGTCGGGACCTTCGCCCAGAGGGGCGGCGACCTGGAAGTCGTCGCGGATGGAGGATTTCAGCTCGACCACGAGTTCGAGGTTGTAGGCGGCGAGCACTTCGTCAGCCAGGTCCTGGAGGATCGGGGCGCGTGTATCGTCAGCCCAGATGCGCAGGGTGCCGGCAGGAGCTGCAGTGGCGGCAGTGGTGGGTTCAGGCGCCTTGGTGGGGGCGGGAGCCTTGGTCGGCTCGGCAGGCGCTTCGGTGGTCGCTGCACCGCCGCCGCAGGCGGCGAGTACAAAGGCTGAGATCAGCAAAAGGCTGAACAGCAGACTTAATTTGGTTTTCATTACTTCTTCTCCTTGTAGAAATTTAGGATATTTTCGCTATTGTCAGGCTACAGTTTCGGTTTGGTCAATTATAAGGGCATCACCTCCTTGAAAAGGATTAATTCACTTCGAAGGGTTCCATGAGGACTGCTTTTGAAGTGGAATTTTTGTTTTCAGCAGCGGCATGGATGGCGACGTTCACGGCTTGAACGATAGCGCCAATCAACACAGAGCGCCGCCCGAGCATGGCACTAGTAATATGTACCCCCTGTTCAGAAGCGCGCATGGCACGCTCGCGCACAGCCTGCCGAATCGGCGTTGTGAGCATATCGCCGACCTGTGCAACCCCGCCGCCGATGATGACCACACTTGGGTTGAACAAATTAATCAAACCAGCAATGGCAATCCCAATGTAAGTACCTGCGCGGCTCAAAATTTCCTGGGCATACAAATCTCCGCGCCGGGCGGCTTCTGCCACCTCCCGCGCTGTGATGCTTTCGACAGGCAGCTCGGCAAGCAGGGTTCGTTTGCCAGAGGCGGCAAGCGCCTGTCCCTGGCGGGCAATGGCGTGACCGCCCGCAAACGCTTCGAGACAGCCGCGGTTGCCGCAGTTACACAGCGGTCCGTTTTCGTCAATCGTCAGGTGACCGATTTCCCCCGCCGCGCCGGTCGTGCCGCCATAGATTTGCTTGTTCAAAATCAAACCTGCACCCACGCCGCTTCCCACTTTGATGTAGGCGATATTTTTCTCACCGCGCCCCGCTCCATATGCCCATTCACCCAACGCGCCCAATTCGGCGTCGTTATTGAGCGTGACCGGCCGCCCCCATGCTTTTTCCAGCGTGGTTCGAATCGGGTAGTGATCCCAGCCTGGCATAATCGGCGGCGCCACCACCATCCCTGCTTCCGTAATGACGGGACCCGGCACACCCACACCCACTGCCGCCAGGTCTGAAACAGACAGACCCTGCTCTTCGAGCATCCTGCGCAGCGTCTGCTCGGCTTTCTCAAGGCAAACCTGCGGACCATCCTTAATATCGAAGGGGACTTCTATTTCCTGGCGAATTCGCGCAGCAAAGTCTGCCACAGCAATACCCATGTGGGTTGCTCCCATGTCTATTGCGCCAACCAGCCCCCGCTGCGAATTGATTTCCAGCACAATGGGCGGGCGTCCGCTGGGAATGGAACGGCTTTCTGTCTCTACAATGACCTTACTTTCCAGCAAATCGTTCACAATTAAACTGACAGCGGCGCGCGTCAACCCCATCTGTTCTGCCAGTTCCGTTCTCGACATCCCAGCCCCCGAAAAGCGAATCAAATCAAGAGCCGCATGTTTGTTAAAACTCTTGACATTGTAGTCCGCTGGTAGCCAGAAAAATGTGCTCACTTTAGCCTTCTTGAGGGAATAACAGGGCAGATAATAGCATATCTTGTTTATTTTTTCAAGAATTTTAACAAACTGACTGAAAAACGCTTCTTTCCCCGCCGACACCTGTTCCCCCTCAACCTACTTCTGCTTCCGCTGACGCCTTTGCCTCTCCATCATCAGACTGAACTCGATCTGCTTCTTCTGAATTTCTCTGCTGATTTCCCTTTTCTTCCCCTCATCCAGCAGCGCGGCATGGACCTGCTTCAACTCGGCGATCTCCTTGAGCAAATCTGCCTCGCGCGCGTTCATCCCGGCATTCTTCAACACCGCATACGCCATGCGGACGTCTTCCGGCGTCTCAAAATACGCGCTCAAGTCAATGGGTTTGCCTTTGCCGGGCAGGTTATCGAACTCCCCGCGCTCCATTGCCTCTTTGATGATCGATTCTACGAGTTTATCGAAGTTCATACTTCACTTCATCTGGCGTATACAGTTTCCCATGATTTTGGCAGTATAACAAAATTGACAATTGATGTCACCTCCTGTAAACTCTTTATATGGACATAGACCTTGACCTTTACCGTCATGAAGTGCGCGTTTCCACAAATCCGCTGGTGAGGCTTTCGGCGATTGATGTTTCACCCGATCACCCTCAGCGGACGTTTGTTTTCATTCACGGATTTGGCGGCAAAGCCGAGCAATGGCAGTATCAGATGCAGAAGTTTGCCGTGGAGAACCGCGTCATTGCCCTGGACCTGCGCGGACATGGTCTTTCTGACAAGCCGGGACGCGGCTATGAGATGTCTCAGATGGTTGAGGATCTGGAAACGGCGCTGACGTTGTTGAAGGTCAAAGGAAAGATCGTGCTGGTGGGACATTCCTTCGGCGGGGCGATTGTCACCGAATATGCGTTGAAACATCCTGAACGAATCGAACGGTTAATTCTGATTGCAACAGCAGGCGAGTTCAAACTCAACCCGTTCTTTCGATTGGGGTTGAGTTTGCCGGTCTGGCTGTTGAGATTGATTGGTCCTTTCACGCGTTCCTGGCTGCATGCGCCGCCGCACGCGCTCAAGAAGCTTTACAGCGAGAACATGTCCCGTTGGCGTGGGTGGGAGCGGTTCGCCAAACTCGAAGTGCCGACGCTGGTGATTCGTGGTCACCGCGATCTGGTATTCGAGCGCCCGTTGTTCGAGAAGGTGACAGAATCTGTTCCGGGGGCAGAAGAGGCGGATATCGGCGTATCCGGTCACATGGTCATGCTGGAGCGGCGGGAGGCGGTGAACCGTTCCATTGAACGCTTCCTCTCCGGCGAAAGTCAACGTTCGTGGCGTGAATCGGATAGCGCTCCTAAAAAGAAAAAAGGCGGGCGTGACGCCCTGCGCCGGGAACGTCCGTGGCTGGAACATTACCAGCCAGGCGTGCCTTACACGGTGAGCGTGCCAAACATCCCGCTGCATCACCTGCTGCGTTCAGCCGTGCGGCGGTTTCCCTCTCGCCCGGCGATTTATTTCGAGGGAAGCCGCATGTCGTATCGCCGCCTGAACCGTGAGGCGAACCGTTTTGCCAACGCACTGATTTCGCTGGGAGTGGGAAAGGGGGCGCGGGTGGTGCTTTTGTTGCCGAATGTGCCGCAAACGGTGATTGGTTTCTTTGGGACGATGAAAGCAGGGGCGGTGGCGGTCTTTGTCCCGCCGGTCATTGAGCCGGAGGAAATTGTGCGTCAGGTGCGGGATTCGGAATCGAGCGTCCTGGTGACGCTTTCGATGTGGGCGGGGCTGGCAAAGCAAATCCAGGATGTCTGTGGTATCCCTCATATTGTCCTGACCGACCCCGCAGAGTATCTTTCCCTGCCGAAGTATCTGCTTTCGCACTGGCGCAACCGTGCCTATGGACTACGCAACGCCGTCCGCTGGGGTGATTTTCTGGGCGGCAACAGCATCAAATCGCCAACCGTGGCTGTGACGCCGGAGGACCTTGCCGTAATCCAATACACCGGCGGAACGACAGCGCAGGCGAAAGGCGTGATGCTATCGCACCGTAATCTGGTGGCGAACGCCCTGCAAACCCGCCATTGGCTGCCAGACGCTGCGGAAGGACGCGAACGATTTTTATGTGTCGTACCGATCTTTCACAGTTACGGTCTGACGACTGCCATGAACGTCCCGGTTTCGGTAGGCGCGGCGATGATTCTGAAAACACAGTTTCAAACGCTCGATGTGCTGAAGACCATCAAAAAATACAAACCTACCATCTTCCCCGGCTCACCGAACATGTTCGTTGCCATCAACAACTTCCGCGGCGTGCGCAAGTATGGCATCCAATCCATCAAAGCCTGCATCAGCGGTTCTGCGCCTTTACCGGTGGAAGTGCAGGAAGCCTTTGAAAAACTGACCAAAGGCAAACTGATCGAAGGCTACGGCTTGACCGAAGCCTCCCCCGTCACACATGCCAACCCGCTCAATGACAACCGCAAAGTTGGCACCATCGGAATCCCGCTTCCCTCCACCGAAAGCCGCATCGTAGATTTGACGCGCCGCAACAAGGAAGTCAAAGCCGGGCAAATTGGCGAACTGGCAGTGCGCGGTCCCCAGGTTATGATAGGGTATTGGAAAAATCCGCAGGCGACCGCAGAAGTCCTCACCGAAGACGGATGGCTCCTCACAGGCGACATCGCCCAGGCAGACGAAGACGGCTACGTCCGCATCATTGCCCGCAAAGCCGATATGTGGTATCCCACCAAAGTCAAAAAGCCTGCCTTCCCGCGCGACGTGGAAGAAGTCATCTACGAAATTCCACAGGTCAAAGAAGTGGCGGTTACAGCAGTGGCTGGGCACCCCTTTGCCTTCATTATCGCTGGCAAAGACGCACCTTCGCCCACCGCTGTCATTGCCTACTGCAAACGCCGCCTGCCCGCCTACCTCGTTCCGCGCTTCGTCTTCTTCCTCGACGATTTTCCACGCACCTTCATCGGCAAAGTTCTTAGAAGAGAGTTAGTCAGACGATATGAAAAGTACGACAAATGAAATCCTCATTCCCACAACGGCAAACTTCATTCAACAGGGAAGCGGCAAACCTGTTATCATGCTTCACGGCATCGCCGCCTCCCTGCACGATTGGAACGACCTGATCCCCGAACTCACCAAAAACGGATACGCCTCCTACGCGCTCGACCTGCTCGGTCATGGCGACAGCCCCAAGCCCGCCTCGCGCGCCTACCATATCGAATGGCTGTTCGAACACTTCCTGCAATGGATGACCTCCCTGCGCCTGACCGAGCCTGCCGTTCTTATTGGACATTCCCTGGGCGGCTATCTTGCACTGGAATACGCCCGCCGCTTCTCTGCCTGGACCCGAGGCTTGATCCTCGTCAGCCCCTTTTACTCACGCCTGCAGCTTCCCCCTCTCCTGCGCCGCTCCTACAGCAACCGTAACCTGCGGGGTATCATCGCCCAACGTACTCCTCAATGGATGTTCCGCATCATCATAGACATCACCAGCCGCGCCATGGGACACAGCGCCGGCGCCCTGCACGCCCTGCCCGAACACATCCGCGCCCAAACCGCCTTCGACTACACCCGCACCGCGCCGGGCGTTTACAACATTCCAAACATCATCGCCGACCTCACGGAATACCTGCCTTCGCTCTCCATGCCGACTCTCGTGGTGTGGGGCGACCATGACCAGACTCTGGCGCCCTCTTCTTTCCCAAAAATGGTGGACGCCATGCCTCGCGCACAAGGGGTTGCCCTTCGTGCCGGTCACGTACCACACCAGTCAAACGCAGAGGAATTCAACGCTCTTGTCCTCAACTTCCTGACCCGGCTCGACTGGGTGACCTAATCTATTTGATCGACTTTGCATAGTATTACAGCGCAAGGTTGATTTTTCGCCGACAGACCGTCCGCCAACACTTGAATCAGGGTGATTGTGTTCGCGCAAATCAGAGACTTGCGCTGCGTGGCGGTGCGATATTCGTTCAGGGGGACTTGACCCATTTGATTGACTTTGCACTGTAATGATAGGGGGGCGTTTTTGTCTGGCGCGAATATTTTAAGATAAATCCCCCTCGTGTCCTCTTGAGGCAGAGGCACCTCCGTGCTACAATGCCCCCTGCAACAGCCAGATGTACGGGGATGCAGTGCGCTAACGCCCACAGATGGCGGATACAAATGTTCTAAAAATGGAGTGAATCTTTTCTCATGCGATGCCCTTACTGCCAGCATCACGACTCTAAAGTGCTCGATACCTCTCACGACAGCCACGGTGGAATCCGCCGCCGGCGTGAATGTTTTAACTGCGGTCAGCGCTTCAGCACTTATGAGCGACCTATCCTGGCGACACCGCTTATCATCAAGCAAGACGGTTCTCGCGAGGAGTTCGACCGGGAAAAACTCGCCAGAGGCATTCGCATCTCCTGTGCCAAACGCCCCGTCTCTGCCGCCGATATTGAGCGGATGATTGGACAGGTGGAGGCTCAATTACAGAAAATGGGCAAGGCTGAAGTCTCCTCCCGCGTAGTGGGTGATCTGGTGATGCAGGTCTTGAAAGAGACCGACCAGGTGGCATACATCCGCTATGCCATCGTGTATCTGGGACTGGACGACCTCCATTCTGTGCGCGACGAAATCAACCGTTTGCTCGAAGGCTGATTCACCGGCAGTGTTTCTCCCTCCCAGGGTAGGGAGGAGGTCACTGCCGCTTTTTGTCTCAAAAAATGTCCAAAAAACTTTTCATTTTCCTCCATAGCGTAGAATGCGCTTTCATCCGCATCTGCAGACTAGCAGGTTTTTCAATCTCTCAATTCCATTAGAGGAGTGTGTATCATGGCAGACAAACCCGCCGCCAAAACCGACCAATCGAAACATGGACTGCTTCCCACGCCGCCCATGCCAGAAGGACTGCCCAAAGCGCAGTTGACAGACAACGCCCGCCAGGTGCTAATGCGGCGCTATGTTCGCCGCGGCGAGGATGGCAAACCCGTAGAAACCATCGAAGAGATGTTCTGGCGTGTGGCTTACCACGTTGCAAAAGTAGAGGAGCAGTGGGGCGCAGATGTGGAAAAGCGCACGGTCGAGTATTACCATTTACTCTCCAGCAAGAAATTCTTCCCGAATTCCCCGACATTCACCGGCGCGGGGACGCCGCTGGGGCAACTGGCTGCGTGTTTTGTCCTGCCCATCACCGACGATATGGGGCGCGACAGCGCCGGCATCTTCCAAACCCTGCGCGACGCGGCGCTCATCCAGCAAACCGGCGGCGGCAACGGCTTCTCCTTCTCGCGCCTGCGCCCCAAGGGAGCCATGGTGCATACCTCTGCCGGTCAGGCAACGGGACCGGTCGGCTTCCTGCGCGTGTATGACCATGCCTTCGGCGAGATCGCGCAAGGCGGTTGTTTATTGCCTGAAACCCTCGTTTTTACGACCAACGGTCTCTTGCGCCTGGATGAGATCGTAGATTCAAACGTGGAAGGCTGGCAGGAGCATACTTTGTCCGTGCCTACGGATGAAGGAATTAAAACTTCACCGCGCGGATTCAATAACGGCGTGGCAAAAATTCTGCGCGTTCACACCCGTGAAGGATTGAGCATTGCTGGCACTCCCAATCACAAAGTCAAGGTAATGACAGACTTTGGACCGCAGTGGAAGGAACTGCAGGACCTTGCGCCGGGCGATTGGATCGTCGTGCGGTTGGGCGAACATACGGGGCGTTTGCAGGTTTTGAAGAAGCCCGTGAAAAGACACGGCAACCAGGCGATGCCCGAATTGCCCTCCATTCTGGATGAGGAATTCGCATTTTTCCTCGGTTATCTTACCGGAGATGGTTTCGTGGCAAAAAGCGACGATGACCATCGTGTGGGCGTGAGCGTGGCGCACAATTCCTACCTGATGGAGGAGATGCCTGCGTTGATGGAAAGGCTCTTCCATGTAAACGTTCATAAAATGCAAAAACCAGACGACCGTTCAGTGACCTTTGTCATGGACAACCGGGCGATTAAAGAATTCCTGCAAATGAACGGCCTGGAAAAGGGAAGAAGCCGCGAGACGTTCGTGCCGCGCTTGATTCGACAATCCCCGCCGAATATTGTCGGCGCGTATTTGCGCGGATTGTTCGAAGCGGACGGATCGTTAACGCATGGATACCCAACCCTCACCACTTCCTCCGCGCGGCTGGCTCGTGAAGTTTCGACATTGTTGATTGGCTTGGGATGTCCTGTCGGTATTCGCACGATTTCGGCTGGGCTGGATCGCTGGGGCGATTCCGAAACGTATCAGGTAAAAATCTCCTCGACCGTTGGTTTGCAGGCTTGGCGCGAAAAAATTGGGTGCGACAAGCGTTCGCGATTTGTTGCCGCTTACTCTTGGGAAAGTGATTTGCGCCGCGAGACATCCCATGTCTTGCCGAATCCGAAATACTGGCTGCAAGCCGCGCTGGATGAAATCACCCTGGAGCAAATAGATAAAAGGGGACGCGGCCAGCAAATCAATTTCCGCGCTGCCGAACCGCGCCTGCGCCGCAAACTTTTACGCTACATACGGGGCAGACGCAACTTGACCTGGTCGGGATACGAGTTATTGAAGCGTGAATATCCCGAGACGTTCGAAAATACGCCCTCCGCAGAAGGCTATTGGTTCGTGGAGGTTCACGGTGTCGAAGAAGCGGGCAGCGCGCTTACACTCGATCTTGAAGTCGCAGATAACCATACGTATCTCGCTTATGGCATGGTGACACACAACACCCGCCGCGGCGCCAACATGGCTGTTCTGCGCGTGGACCATCCCGACGTGGAAGAATTCATCACCTGCAAGACGGACGAAAACTCCATCACCAACTTCAACATCTCTGTTGGCATCACCGACGCCTTCATGCGCGCCGTCAAAGAAGACAAAGAATGGGAACTGCGCTTCCCCGACCCGAAAGACGCCAAAGCCAAAGGCTTCAACGGCACGCTCGAACAGGCTGAAGCCGCAGGCGTCAAAATCAATACCTATGGTAAAGTGCGGGCGCGCGATATTTTCGACAAAATCGTCAAGCAAGCGCATCACAACGGCGAACCGGGCGTACTCTTCCTCGATGCCGCCAACCGCTCCAACCCCGTCCCGCACCTGTATCCGCTCGAGGCGACAAATCCATGCGTTACGGGCGATACCCTGGTTGCTACCCCAAGCGGCTGGAAACGTGCCGATAGCATCCACGAAGGCGATGAAGTTTGTACCGTCCTTGGCGTGGGGAGAATTGCGACCGTTGAAGTGAACGAGAATATGCCCGTATTCGATTTGTATCTCTCCGATGGCGCCGTAATACGGGTCACTGCCTCTCACCAATTCCATGTTCGCTCTTCGCGCACGAAATTCTTCGAACCACGCAGGCTGGATGAACTCAAAGCCGGAGACTGGGTGAGAGTGTATCGCGCTGCTATGCCCGACAATGAAGTCCCCGCCAAACCAGAAAATATGAATTACCGTGAATATGGTTTTTTGGTCGGCGTGCTGGTTGGCGATGGCTGCTATACGCCTCATGCCCTTTCCAAAAACGTGGTTCGCATCAGCACCCATGCAGATGAACAAGAGTGGAATGAAATATTGGTAGACGCTTTTGCTAAAATCGGTATAGAAAAAGTATATACCTATGTAAATGAAGGCAGCCGTTCCATGATGATGGACCCGAAGCCGGGACGTGTGGCGGCAGAATGGGTCAAATCGCTGCCTCTTCCTCCTGCGCGCGGACCAGAAAAAAGTTTGCCTATGGAATACATCAACAGCAATCGTGAATTTCTGGAAGGATTGCTCGATGGCCTGTTTTCTACGGATGGCAGTGTGGACTTGCAAAGCAACCATCCTTTGCTCCGCTTCCACACCTCCAGCCTGGAACTGGCTCGCCAAATCCGCCGCATTTTGTTGATGTTTGGCGTCTATGCGCGCATCAATACCAGTCAGCGGAAACGTCACGAAATCCAAGGACGAACGATTCGTTATGACCGCCCCAAATATGACGTTACTATTGCCGGCGAAAGCCTGGGACATTTTTTTGAGCAAATCCATCTTTCGCATCCCGACAAGCAAAGACGTTTGGAAGAAGCGGCATTGAAGTCGAACTTTACCGGTGGAAATTGGGCGGCACGCGTGGTCAAGATCGTTCCAGCCGGCGTCGCAACAGTCTATGACCTTTACGAGCCGAAAAGCGACACATGGATTACGGAAGGATTCGTTTCTCGAGGCTGCGGCGAACAATGGCTCGGACCTTACGAAAACTGCTGTCTCGGCTCGGTCAACCTCAACGAACACTGCGGACCCGACGGCACAGTGGATTGGGAACTGCTCCGCCAGAGCGTCGTCACTGCCACCCGCTTCCTCGATGATGTCGTCGAAGCCAACGCCTACGTTCCCGCCGTGCCGCAACTGAAAGAAGCCGCCCACCGCGCCCGCCGCATCGGGCTGGGCATCATGGGGCTTGCAGACCTGATGTACCACGTCGGCGTGCGCTACGGCTCGAAGGAAGGGCAGGAATTCGGCGCGCAGGTGATGGAATTCGTCCGCTACCACGCCATGCTCACCAGCATCGAACTGGCAAAGGAGCGTGGACCCTTCCCCGCTATCGAAGGCTCCATCTACGACATGGACAACATGACCTGGACTCCGCCTCAGAGTTTGATCAGGTACGAGCATAACTGGGGCAGACCCGAGGTCCAGTGGGATGCGGTGGTAGAAGGCATCCGCCAGCACGGCATCCGCAACGCCGCGCAGACCACCGTCGCGCCAACCGGCACCATCGCCACCGTCGCAGGCTGTGAAGGCTACGGCTGTGAACCCGTCTTCGCCCTTGCCTACATCCGTCACGTCAACGACAACGGCAAAGACCTCCAACTCACCTACGCCAGCCCGCGCTTCGACGAGGCGCTCAAAAAACTCGGTCTCGGCGAGGAGAAGCGGCAGGAAATCGTCGAACAGGTCATGCGCGAAGGCACCTGCCAGCACATTGCCGAACTGCCCCAGCACATCCGCGATACCTTCGTCGTCTCCGGCGATGTCACCGCCGAAGAACACGTGCGCATGCAGGCTGCCCTCCAGGCATTCGTAGATAACTCCCTTTCGAAGACCATCAACTTCCCCGAAGGCGCCACAGTGGAAGACGTTGCCACCGCCTACCTGCTTGCCTGGGAACTCGGCTGCAAAGGGATTACCGTGTACGTGACCGGCTCGCGCGAAAAAGTAGTGCTGGAGACGAAAGCCACCGCTGAAAAGAAAGAAGCGCCTCAGACTCCGCCTCAGCCTGCTCCTGCCAACACGCCCGAACTCGCCCCCACCTTCTTCCACGACCCGAAGAAGCCGCGCCCGCGCGCGTTGACCGGCAAGACCTACAGCATCGAAACCCCCGTCGGCAAAGCGTTCGTGACCATCAACGAAAACGGCGGCGAGCAGCCCTTCGAAGCGTTCATCAACACCGCCAAGGCTGGCTCCGAAACCGCCGCCGTCTCCGAGGCAATCGGGCGCCTCATCTCCTACATCCTGCGCATGACCTCGCCCATCAAACCGACCGACCGCCTGCGCGAAGTGGTGCGTCAGTTAATGGGCATCGGCGGCGGGCGCTCGCTGGGGCTCGGACCCAACCGCGTCCGCTCCCTGCCCGACGGCATCGGTCAGGTCTTCGACATGTACCTGCGCGAAAAAGCAGGCGCCCTGCCCGTGCTGGAAGAAAAAACCAACGGCGGCAGTCATCAGACTATCGAACAAGAAGCGTTGAAGCAAAAAATGCGCATCGGTGACCTGTGTCCTGAGTGTGGCGAAGCCGCCGTCGTCAATGAGGAAGGCTGCCGCAAGTGCTATGCCTGCGGCTATTCCGAGTGCTGATTCATCCAGCCCTGCAATGACAACACGCGAATCCCGGAATTTTTTTCGGGATTCGCGTGTTCGACAGGAAACCAATGGCAAAACTCATCCCCGCCGCTGAACGCATCCAGCGCGCCCGCAAACTGATTCAGCAAGCCCGCGACCTGCCTGTCCCGACAGGCGGTCTCGGCAAATCTGACTTCTCCTACATCGCCAGCGTCAAAGACCTGCTCCGTCAGGCACGCGACCTCGTCAAATTCATCCCACAGACGGCCGGCGTCTCTGCCGAACTGAAAGCGGAAGTCAAAAAAATCTACGAAGAAATCGAACAGGCAACCCGCGAAATCCTGTACTGACGCGCTGGCTCTGAATGTTATAATCCCCGCCGATGAAAAAATGGAACGTACCCCTCATCGGCTTTTTTCTTTTTACCCTTGTAGTGGCAGGAATGGCGTTACCTTCCCTTAGTGTAACCGCCGCGCCAAACCCGCAAGGCTTTGTCACCGCCACCCCCGGTCCCGACGGGCGCATCCTCTATACAGTTGTCGAAGGCGACAATTGTTCGAGCATTGCCTTCAAACATGGAATTACGGTTGCTCAACTGCGCCAATTCAACACCCGCCTGGACGAAAACTGCACCGTCACCATTGGGCAACAACTGATCGTCGGTCTTGCCGCCCCGCTGACGGCTCCCACTGCGCCTGTCACTGCCACCCCCACACCGTCTGCTGCCGTTCCCACACCCTTTGAAGGCACCACCGAAGTCTGCATTCTGCTCTTCAACGATGTCAATGGCGATGCCCTGCGCCAGGCGAATGAATTGGGCATAGATGGCGGCGCGGTCAGCCTGACCAATGTCAACGGCTCCTACTCCCAGACCCAAACCACCACCTCTGCCGTAGACCCCGACCTGCTCGAACCTGTCCGCTCCTGCTTCACCGACGTGCCAGCCGGCAGGTACAACATCAGCATGGCAGTTCCAGACGGCTACAACCCCACCATGTCTCTCACCTACACCCTGGATGTCAAAGCCGGTGACCGCGCCTCGGTGGATTTCGGCGCCCAAGCCAAAACTCTCACCCTGCAAGACCCAGCCGTGGAACAAAGCGGCGGGCGTTCTTCCCTTTTGGGTATTTTGGGCTTGCTTCTCCTGCTGAGTGGGTTGGGTTTGGGCTATTTTGCCTACCGCTCCAGCCAGCCGCAGAGCAAACTCAAAGGCAGCCCCCTCCTGAAACGATAACATCACCCCATCGGGTGCCGCATCCTCTGCCCGCCGATCAAATGGAGATGCAAATGGAAAACGGTTTGACCGCCGTCTGCGCCGGTGTTGACGATGAGACGGTAGCCGTTGTGGTGGATTCCCTCCTGGCGGGCAAGTTTCCCTGCCACGGTAAAGAGATGCCCCATTAGCGGTTCATCTTCGGGAGAGAGCGCGTTCACAGACTCGATATGCTTGTTTGGCACGATCAGGATATGGGTCGGCGCGACCGGGTGAATGTCGCGGAAGGCGGTCACCTGTTCGTCCGAATAGACGACCTCAGCGCGGGCTTGGCGGGCAACAATCTGACAGAAGATGCAGTGATCGGTCATAGCGGCTTTGATCCTCGAAAAGCGGGCAAAAAGATAGATGAATTGGGCTTTCAACACAGTTGGGGCGCATTTTACCCTCATTCTACCCGCCGTGTTAGAAATATCTCACCTTCCCGCATTGTCCATAAAAAGCGATATAATGCCTCGCGAAGGAAAAAAGAATGAACGAAACAGCACTTACCTGGATTATTTTCATCCTCGCCTTTGGCGGGATGGTAGTTGTACACGAACTTGGACATTTTATTGCTGCACGTCTTGTCAAAGTGGAAGTGGAAGAATTTGGCATCGGCTTCCCTACACCGGGCGCAGTGACACTGTGGGTCTCTCCTGGTTACCTTCTCCTGCGAAGCGGCAAGCGGGTGGAAATCCCGCACAACTTCCGCCTGCCTGTTTTGTGGAGCAGCCTTGTTGATCACGAAGCCAGCCTCACGATCCGTGAAAAGAACGGCAGTCTTATCCTGCAAGCCATCGAGGCGGTTGTACGCGAAAACGCACGCGGCGATTCCCCAGCCTCCGCCGAAAATACCCAAAACCGCCCGATCAAAGCCGGCAAAGCGGGAGATGGCACGGCATTGACCGGCGTCATTGCCGAAGTTCACCCCGGCACCATTTTTACGCTCAACTGGCTTCCCATTGGCGGGTTCGTCCGCCCGAAAGGCGAAAACGACCCGTCTGTGCCAGGCGGGCTTGCCGCCGCCGCCCCCTGGAAACGACTGTTCGTCCTGAGCGCCGGTCCCTTCATGAACCTGCTCACCGCCGTCCTGGTTATCAGCCTGATTATCAGTCAGATGGGCGGAATCATCGTCTCGCCTCCGCCCGATTCCAACGCCACTCAACCGCTCCTCATCACGGAAGTCGTTGCTGGCAGCCCGGCCGAACAAGGCGGGATTCAAGTGGGCGACATCCTGCTCACCGTCAACGGACAGACCCTTACCAGCCCCGAGCTGCTCAGCCAACTGATTCAATCCAGCCTCGACACTCCGCTCCGCCTGGAAGTCCGGCGCGGCAGCGAAACCCTCACCCTCACCGTCGTCCCCCGCCTCGATGCACAGGCTGGCAAACCCAAAATCGGCATCGGCTACTGCCCCGGCTGTGAATTCAAACCCATCGTATCCTTTACCGAAACTTTAGTCTTGAGCCTGCAAGTTACCGGCGCGCAAATCTACGCCCTCGCCACACTTCCCATCCGTCTCCTGCGCGGCTCGATTGACCCGGAACAGGGGCGCCTCATCGGTTTGAAAGGCATCTTCGACATCATGTCGCAGAGCGTCTCCAACGACGTGGAAGCCGCTCAAACCCAACCCTCTGCCCCGCCCTCCTCGGCGCCCAACCCCAATGCCCCCGTGCAGACCCTCTCCCTGATTGCCTTGCTGTCCATCAGCCTTGGCATTTTCAACCTCTTTCCCTTCCCCGCGCTCGATGGCGGACGCATCCTCTTCGTCCTGCCCGAACTCATCTTCCGCCGCCGTGTTCCTCACAAACTCGAAAACCTTGTGCATGGCATCGGCATGGCGCTGCTGCTCATCCTGATGATCTACGTCAACGTGCGCGATTTCATTGACCCTGTCATTCCCTAAAATGAAAACAAAAATGAAAACAAAAATGAAAACAAACAACACCACTTTTCAAACTGTCCTCGCTTCCCTGCTCGACACCAAAAAAGACTTCCCCCGCCGCTACCTGCAATACTTCTCAGATATCGGACCTCTCGAGCTCAAAGCCCTGCTCAACATCTGGCCCCGCGTCAAAGCGGACCGTAAACTGTCCCTGCTCAAAAGGCTGCGGATGGTGGCTGACAGCGACACCCTCCTCAACTACGACAACTTTGCCCGCGCCATCCTGCGCGACCCCGAAGCCGCAGTCCGCCTGCAAGCCATCCGCCTGCTCGACGAGTGCGAAGACCTCAAACTCATCCCTGCCTACATCGAATTGCTGAAAAACGACCCCGATCCCGCCGTCCGCGCGGAGGCGGCGAACGCCCTCAACCTGTTCGTGGACCTGGGCGAACTGGAAGAGATTCCAGAGCGAGCCTACGGGGAGGTACATGCTGCTTTGCTGGAATCAGCCCGAGGGGCGGATGAAGCGACAGTCCGCCGCCGCGCCCTGGAAGCGCTGGGCTGGTCGTCGAATCCCGCAGTGGTCGAATTGATCGAGTCTGCTTTCGAAGGCGGCGTTGACTGGAAGGTAAGCGCCCTGATCGCCATGGGGCGCTCGGCAGACGACCGCTGGGAAGACCGCGTCCTGCGTTCCATGCTCGATGAGAATGTCAAAATCCGCAAAGCCGCCGTTCAGAGCGCAGGTATGCTGGCGTTGAAGTCGGCGCGCCTGCCGCTTTTGCGCATGCTGGAAAGCGAGGAAAACAGCGAAGTGATGACCGCCGCCATCTGGTCGCTTTCGCAAATCGGCGGGGAGGATGTACAAACCTACCTCGAAGCCCTGCTCGACCGTGCGGAGGACGAAGACTTGATAGACTTCCTCGAAGACGCGCTCGACAATCTCGCCTTCACTGAAGACCTCGAGCGTTTCGATTTGATGGCATTCAACCCCGACGATTTAGAACCCCTCGAAGACGTTGACGAAGATGACGAGGAAGAGAAATAGACTGTGCTTTTCTCCACACGGGGCGGCGCGTTGAAAATCTATCCTGCGATTAAACCTGAAGTCACGGAGAAGTTTATAATCTCCGTGATTTCTTTTTGGCGGTCAACCAATGTCGCTTTCAATACTCGCAAATACGTTTGCCAATAACATCCTTCCAATTCTCCTGCTTGGTGGTGCGGGGTTTGCGCTCGGCAAACTCCTGCACGTGGATGCGCGCAGTCTGGGGCGGGTGGTCTTCTACATCTTCAGCCCGGTGCTGATCTTCGACCTGCTCGTCAAAAACCAGCTCAAGTGGAGCGAAGCCGCCTCGATTATCGGCTTCACGGTCACGATTGTGCTTTTCATGGGGCTGCTGGCGTTTCTGTTCGGCAGTCTTCTCAAACTGGAGCGCCCTGCTCTGACTGCCGCTGTTATCACTACCATGTTTGCAAACACAGGCAACTACGGGCTTCCGCTGGTGGCATTTGCCTTCGGCGAGAAGGCGCTCTCATATGCGGGCGTGTATTTCATCACCACTACCTTCATGTTCTACACCGTCGGCGTTGTCATCGCCTCGTTGGGACATATGAACCTCCAGCAAGCCATGAGCGGATTGCTCAAACTGCCCACGCTCTACGCCGTTTTCATCGCCATCCTGGTCGTCGAACTCAACATTACCATTCCCGCGCCGCTCACCCGCGCTGTGGGTCTCGCCGCAGGCGGCACAATCCCTCTCATGCTCGTCCTGCTGGGCGTGCAGATGACGGACGTGGCGCTAACTGGCAACCGTCGAGCGCTTTCGCTCAGCGTGGGGCTGCGTCTGTTCGCCGCGCCGCTTGTGGGGCTGGGTCTTGCGGCGCTGTATGGCATTCAGGGCTTTGCCCGTCAGGGAGCCGTGACGCAGGCTTCAATGCCGAGCATGGTCAGCGCTACGGTGCTGGCAACGGAATATCATCTCGACTCGAAACTCATTGCCGCGGCGGTGTTCGTCAGCACCCTGCTCAGCCCGCTGACCCTCACCTTGTTGCTGGTTTTCCTTGGGAGGTGAGATGCGCTCAGCCCGTTGTGTGGTACTGACATTTTTGCTCGCACTGGCGTTGACTTCTGTGAAACCCGTTGACGCGCAGACGAATGTGGATATGGACCTTGCCGCCTCTGTACAATTTGGGGAAAGCGTTACCTTCATAGCAAGGCTCAAAGCGCCGCTCCCGATTCAAAACGCCTTGATTTACATCCATGACGTTACGCAGAGCGTCACTTATTCCCAGCCTGTAACCTTCGACTCGAACGGCGTCTCCGAATTCCGGTTCGACACACGGCAGAATGCCTTGCGTCCCTTTACAACCGTGCTTTGGCGTTACCAACTAACCCTCACCGACGGAGGGGTCGCTCAAAGCCCCACAGGTTCCGTCCGCTACGAAGACAACCGCTTTGCCTGGCACTCTCTTGAGGCTGATTCGCTTCGCATCCACTGGTACATTGCCGACGACTCATTCGGTCTTGCCGCATTGAATGCCGCGCAGGCAGGGCTTCAAAACATTCGCGGCTTTTTTCCTCCCGATCTATCCCAACCCATAGACATGTACCTCTACGCCAGCGAAAGCGACCTGCGCGGCGCGCTGCCCGGCGCGGAGGCTTGGGCGGCAGGTCATGCCGATTCGGGAGCGGGCGTGATTACGGTCACGGTTGAGGCGGGCGTGGAGCGCACTCTTGTCATGGAGCAGCGCATCCCGCACGAACTTATGCACGTCTTGCTGGCTCGTCAGATCGGCGCGGGTTATCGCAACCTGCCAGCCTGGCTGCGGGAGGGGATGTCTATGCTGGCGGAGGCGTACCCGAATCCTGATTACGACAGGGTGCTGGCAGATGCCGCTGAACGGGATGCGTTGATCCCTATGCGGGACTTGTGCGCTTCATTCTCCCCTCAGGCTGATTCAGCGTTTCTCGCCTATGCCCAATCCCGATCCTTTACCAACTACCTGCGCAGCGTGTATGGCGCAGATGGCTTGCTGACTCTCGCCCGTGCCTACGCCAGCGGCGTGACTTGTGAACGCGGACCCGAGCGCGCTTTCGGCGTCACGTTTGTCAAACTGGAGCGCGACTGGCGGGTGAATGTGCTGGGGCAGGAAAGTGTCGTCTCTATGCTTGAAGATTTTCTCCCCTATCTGGTATTGTTGTGTCTGGTTGTACTTTTTCCGTTCATTGGCATTTTCAATTCTCTACGGACGAAAGGATCTACCCATGGACAATCCAAATGAACTGGTTCGCGCGCATGTTTGGGTGAAGGGGCGCGTGCAGGGAGTCGGTTTCCGCGCCCATGTGGAATTTTACGCGCAGCAAATTGGCGTCACAGGTTGGGTGAGAAACGTGGGGTACGATACGGTAGAGGCTGTGGCAGAAGGGGAGCGCGCCAGGGTGGAACGCTTCATCGGGATGATGAAAGAAGGTCCGCGCATGGCGCGCGTGGATGAAGCGCGGGTGGAATGGGAGAAGCCGACAGGTGAGTTTCGGGAATTTGAAGTGAGGAGAAGTTTGTAGCGTGTAAGCCTCAGGCAAACCCCAAGCCTCGTTCCTTCAACGACACCCACTTCCCCTGACCGATAACCAGATGGTCAAGGACTTCCACATCCAGCAATTTGCCTGCCTGCACGATAGCGCGCGTCACGGCGACATCATCTGGGCTGGGGGTGGGGTCGCCGCTGGGATGGTTGTGAATCACGATCAGCGCCGAGGCATTCTGCCGCACGGCTTCTTTGAAGACCTCGCCAACTCTTACCTGCGATGAATTGACCGAGCCTTTGTACACTTCCGTGATTGTGATGACGCGGTTTCTTCTATCCAATAAAATCACGCGCAAGTGTTCCTGTTCCAGCGCCGACATCTCATACGAGATCAGCGCAGCGGCGTCGGCAGGGGAATTGATGGTGGGGCGCTCCGCCGGGGCTTCGAGGGCAAGCCGTCTGCCGAGTTCGATAGCGGCTTTGATCTGCGCGGCTTTGGCGTCGCCGAGTCCATGCTGTTTTTTCAGTTCTGCAAAGGGAGCGCGATGCAGTCCCGTCAAGCCGCCGAAGGTGTTCAGCAGGCGATGTCCCACTGCCACTGCGTTCTCGCCTTTGACTCCAACCCGCAGCAGAATGGCAATCAGTTCAGCGTTGCTCAAAGCCTGAGGTCCCAGCGATGCAAGCCTCTCGCGCGGGCGATCCGCTTCGTGCAGGTCGGTGATACGGTAAACAGAGCGGGTTGAGGAGGGGGGCATAGATCTTTCCTGAAGGGGAGGATGCCGCAATTTTAACTCCAAACTTTGCTTGACATCCCCTATTGCATCAAGTAGAATTCGCTTCGCTTTGCGGACGGGCCTGTAGCGCAGTTGGGAGCGCGCCTCAATCGCACTGAGGAGGTCAGGGGTTCGAATCCCCTCAGGTCCACAGATTTACGATGGACGATTTTGGATTGACGATTGAAAAACCGCAATCCAAATCGTAAATCTAAAATCTGAAATCGAAAATTGAAATTGTCCCGGGCCCATAGCGCAGTTGGGAGCGCGTCTCAATGGCATTGAGAAGGTCGGGGGTTCGAATCCCCCTGGGTCCACACATGCGTAGGCGTAGCAGGCGTTCTATAACGCCGATTCTCGAACGCCGCTGCAAAAGTTACAACAGGAGTAGTAGGTCATCCCGTCAGCGAGAAGGGAGAGCGAGGTGGAAGCCCTTCAATGGCATCGAACGGGAATGCCGCACAAGATCGAACTCGCCTGTTATCCCGCAAGGGAGACTGCGCCGGTGAAGTTTCACTGTGAAGTGGAAAGTAGTCGGCGACGGGAATGCCCGTTACAGCAACCAAAGTGACGTTTGCAGGTTTGAGCGTTGATATGTTTGAACGTTCCAACTTGAAAACGTAATTCGGGTGGTACCGCGGAGAGAAAACTCTTCGTCCCTGATGTGGATGAAGGGTTTTTTGTTTGCACGAGGGACGATGGCGGTAGGATTCGGTCAATCGTCCATGGTTAATCATCTATGGTCTATGGTTAACGATCTCTAGTCAATCGTCAAACTTGAAACCTGAAACGAGGTAAGAATGGCTGTTACAAAGAAGAAAAAAGAAGAAAAAAAGAAACCCGTCAAAACGCCCGCAAATAAGGCGAAAAAGGCTGTAAAAAAGGCAACCAAGCCCGCCGTGAAGAAATCTGCGGCGAAAAAGCCTGTTGTGAAGAAAACGCCCAGTTCTGCGGTGAAGAGCTCTGGGGCGAAGAAGCCCGCCGCCAGGAAATCCACAGCGAAGACCACGCCAAAGGGTCAGGCTGTCCGGAAGAGCGCGGCGGTCAAAGCCTCGCCTGCCAAAAAGACTGCCCCCAAGGCAAGTGCGAGCAGAAAAACCGCCGCAAAGGCGATCATCCCTGCGCCGGTTTCTGCCATCGCACCGGTTACCGAAAAGCCGAAAGCCGTCGTCCCTGTCGAGGAAACGCCAAAGGCGATTCAACCTGCTGCGAAGCCCGAAAAACCGCCGAAAGACAAATCCTTCACTCCGCAGGTCTTTGAGAAGAAATGGCAGGCAAAATGGGAAGCGGACAAGTTGTACCGCGCCGTCATTGATGAGAGTAAGCCTAAACATTACGCATTGACCATGCTGCCCTATCCCAGCGGCGACCTGCACATCGGTCACTGGTATGCCATGACCCCCTCCGACGCCCGCGCCCGCTTCAAACGGATGCAGGGCTATAACGTTCTGTTCCCGATGGGCTTCGATGCTTTCGGTCTGCCTGCCGAAAATGCCGCCATCAGAGACGGCATCCACCCGATGAAACGCACCATGGAAAACATCGAACGCATGCGAAAACAACTGCGCTCGATGGGCGCCATGTTCGACTGGGAGCGCGAAGTGGTCTCCTGCGACCCGCGCTATTACCGCTGGACCGAATGGTTCTTCATTCAACTCTTCAAACACGGGCTGGCATATCGCAAAATGTCGCCGGTGGACTTTTGCCCGCGCTGCAATACCACCCTGGCGCGCGAGCAGGTCTGGGGTGAGAACCGCGTCTGCGAACGCTGCGGCACGCCGGTTATCAAAAAAGACCTGGAGCAGTGGTTCTTCAAGACAACCCAATACGCCGATGAACTGCTCAACTTCGACGAATTGGACTGGCCCGAGCGCGTAAAGGTGCTGCAAACGAACTGGATCGGACGCAGCGAAGGCGCGTCGGTCATCTTCAAAACAGAACAAGGCGACGATATCGAAATCTTCACCACCCGCCCCGATACGCTCTGGGGCGCCACCTTCATGGTCTTCGCTCCCGAACATCCGCTGGTGGACAAAATCACCGCCCCCGAACAGCGCGAAGCCGTCGAAGCCTACAAAGCCCAAGCCGCGCGTCAATCAGACATCGAGCGCGAGGCGGCGGATAAAGAAAAGACCGGCGTGTTCACCGGCGGCTACGCCATCAATCCCGTCAACAACGAACGCATCCCCATCTGGATTGCGGATTATGTGCTGATGAGTTACGGCACGGGCGCAATTATGGCAGTCCCCGCGCACGACGAGCGTGACTTTGCCTTTGCCAAAAAATATAACCTGCCCATCGTCGAGGTCATTAGACCTGATTCCCCCCACCCTCTCCCCCCAAATAATTTGGGGGGAGAGAAAGAGGGGGGCGAACTAAAAGCGCCCTATACCGGCGCGGGCGTCATGGTCAATTCGGGACCGTTCAACGGCACAGAGGTCAACACCGAAAAGGGGCGCAAGAATCCCGGCATCAGCGCGGTGATTGACTGGCTGCAACAGCAGGGCATCGGCAAAGAAGCGGTCAACTACCGTTATCGCGACTGGTTGATCAGTCGTCAGCGTTACTGGGGCGCGCCCATTCCGATGATCTACTGCGAAAAACACGGCTGGAACCCCGTCCCCGAAGATCAACTGCCCGTCCTCCTGCCCGAAGACGTGGAATGGAGACCGACAGGCGAATCGCCGCTGAAACTGCATCCGACCTGGAAGAACACCACCTGTCCCATTTGCGGTGAGCCTGCCGTGCGCGAGACGGACACCATGGACACCTTCATGTGCTCCTCATGGTATCACCTGGCGTACCTCTCGCCCTACTACGACAAAGCGCCCTTCGATGAAGCCGAATACAACTACTGGATGCCTGTGGATACCTATACCGGCGGCATCGAACATGCCACCATGCACCTGCTCTACACGCGCTTCTTCCACAAAGCCCTGCGCGATATGGGCATCACCGAAGGCAACGAGCCGATGATTCAACTCCGCAACCAGGGCATGGTGCTGGCAGAAGATCACAGCAAAATGTCCAAGAGCCGCGGCAACGTCGTCGCCCCCGATGTGCTGGTTGACAAATACGGCGCCGACACCGTGCGCGCCTACCTGATGTTCTTCGCGCGCTGGGAGATGGGCGCGCCCTGGGACTCGCAGGGCATCGAAGGAACTGCCCGCTGGATGCGCCGCGTCTGGACCCTGTTCACGGATCCGACTCCGCCCAAAACTGATTCTGCCTACGATGGGCGTCAGTTACGCCGACGCGTTCACCAAACCCTCAAGCGCGTCACGCACGATTTCGAGAACTTCGAATTCAACACCATCATCTCCTCACTGATGGAACTGTTGAACGACATGTACAAGGCGCGCGAAGCCGGTGCCGCTGGCAGCCCCGCCTGGGACGAGGCGACTGAAATCTACCTGAAGATGCTGGCGCCCGTCGCGCCGCACATCGCCGAAGAACTGTGGACGAACCAGCTGGGCAAGCCGTATTCGATTCACCAGCAGCAATGGCCCCCGGTGGACGAAGAAGCCGCCAGGGAAGAGATGATCGAACTACCGGTGCAGGTCAACGGCAAGGTGAGGGACAGGATCACGGTCCCGGCGGAGGCGACGGAGGAAGAAATCAAATCCGCTGCGCTGGCTTCGGCAGTCGTCCAGAAATACCTGGATGGCAAAGAACCAAAGAAGGTGATCGTAGCAAACAAGCGGCTGGTCAGCGTGGTTGTCTGATTGCCAGTTGAACGACAAAAAATCCCTGAGAGCGGCGGCTTTCAGGGATTTTTGTTTCTCGGCAGTGTGACCGTGAGAAGCAAACCGTCATCGGTCTCGTGCGGGTCATCCATTTGCCCGCCGTGCAGTTTGACCAGCGAAGATAAGATGAAGCCCAGCATGGCATTGTCCATTTCGAGCGGGGTTGACGGCTTGTTCCCGTAACTTTGGGCGCGGATGGTTAAATTAGAGTTGGAATCGCTGGCTGAAAGCGCAACCGTCCCCTCGGTCACATGCAGCGAGGCGAAAGTAAGCAGGTGAGAGACGATCTGGCGCATTTGTGCCTTATCTACATTGAAGATTGGGTTGGACAGGTTTGTTTCCACCTTCAACTGTCTGGAGGGGTTTTGACTCTTCCAGCGGTTGGCGGCTTCATTGACGATTTCGGCGATATCAGCCTCTTCGGGCGCGAAGGGCGTTTGTCGGTTGTTCAGGCGGGCAATTTCGACCAAATAATTGATGAGCGCCAGCATACGCTGACCGGCGGTAAACACGGTGGTCAGGTCTTTTTCCTGCGTTTCGTTGACGGGTCCGTCAATGCCTTTGAGCACCACTTTGCTGAAGCCAATGATAGAGTTGAGCGGCGTCTTCAGGTCGTGCGATGCCCACGAGAGAAAATCGTCAAGGTTGAAGCGCTCGTTTTCGCCCGTCCAAGCCAGCGCCCCAATAACTTTTGGGTCGCCTGCCAGTTCAGCCGCCTGTTTTTCGTTTAATTTGTGAAGCAGGTACAGACGGATCGCCAGTTCCCTTTTGGCTTCCTGCGGCGTGATCTTTGCCGCTTCCAGTAATTCGGTTGGGATTTCCAGAATGGTTTGGTTCATTTTTCCCTTGCCTGTTTTGATGCGCCTTATGGTCCGCCCATATCCACTGTCCAGTAGCCGCCATACGAACTGAACTTGTTATAGACGTATCCCACGCCGATTTCGGTCACGCGCGAGTTGAGCACTGCCTCCCAGTGTGTTGGGTCGCTGCGCCACTGGTTCATGGCATCCTGCGGCAAGCCAATGGCGATGATTTCGAGGTAGTAAGGGTTGGTGTAACCGGCGTTGATCAGCCGGTCACCGATCCATGAGCCATCTGAACCGCTGTGACGGAGGAAGTCGTTGCACGCCATATCCAGGCTATGACCCTGCGCGGCGGCAGTCAACTGCGGGTTGACGGTCAGGGCGGGGCGCCCAACCTCGGCGCGCGCCTGATTGATGAGTTCGATTAATTGCTGAACGTAGCCTTCGTTGACGGTGTACTTGCAATTACCGATTTGTGACACGATGGGCGTTCCCGCGATATTCGATGCGCCTCCTGTCCCGACCACGACCTGCACCCAGAAAATGGACTCGGTTCCCATGCGGACGGTTTCGCCTGCTGCGTTTTGCAGCCTGAAGTTGCCGCGATAGATTTTATCAGCAGTGGGGGCGGTCAGTTGGACGGAGACCTCTACCGTTGCTTTGGGCGGAGTCTCTGGCACAGCGACGGAATCGGGCGCGCTCATGCGGTCGCCGTCCACAAAGACGACGGTGTATCCGCTCCAGGTGCAGGTGCCGGTGTTTTGCAGTTTCCAGGTCTTGGTGAAGGTCTCGCCGGCGTTGACGCGCGTGTTGTCGGGGTAGGTCACGTCTTCGACGAGGATGGCGCTGTCGCGGCAGGAGGCGGGAGAGGTGGGAACGGCTGTGCCCGAAGCCGCCTTTTCGGGAGTGGAGGTGGGGGGAATCCGCGTCGGCACCAGCGGGGCTTGTTTGGTCGGCGGCAGTGTCGAGGTCACGAAGAGAGGCGGCGCGGGCGTCCGCGTGGGCAGGGGTTCTGTGGAGACCTTCACGCAGGAGACCAGAATCAGAAAGGGGAGCAGGTAAAGCCAGTTCTTTTTCATGAATCTTTAGGGTTTGGCAAGCACGAGGACGTAATAGCCGTAGCCGTTGAAGAAAGCATAGCCGACGCCGATTTCGGTGTAGGTGGCGCTGAGCAGGTTCTGGTTGTGGCGCGGGTCGGTGGCGTCGGTCTTCCACCAGTTGACCACGCCGGGACCATCCAGCGGAGGGTTGCTGCCGTACACGTTTTCGCTGACTTGTGAGGCAACATAGCCCGTGTCAGCGACTCGGGTGGTCGGTGTTGAGCCGTCGGTGCCGGTGTGGGTGAAGAAGTTGTTGCACGCCATGTCGTTGGCATGGCGCTGGGCGGCGCGGACGAGCAGGGTGTTCACAGTGTAGGGTGGCAGGTTGTTTTGGGCGCGGTAGGCGTTGATGGCGGCGATGACGTCGGTCAGTCTGATGACATCCGTCGAGAAAGCGCAGGAGGCAGTGCCCGCGCCAGAACTGCCCGGCGTGACGCCTGCCGAAACTGTGGGCGGGGTGCCCGCTGTGGCAGTTGCCGCGCTGGTAGAAGCAGCTGTGTTTTCCACTTTGATGATGAGCCACAAGCGGGAATCGGCATCCACCTGTATGATCAGCCCCTGCGGGTTTTTGATGACGAAATTTCCTCGGTAGGTGCCGGGGGTGGTGGGAGCAGTCAATTGCACGGAAATGTCGAGGGTTTGACCGGGGTAAGTGATTCCCAGCGGGACGGAATCGGGCGCGCCCATGCGATTTTCAGAGTAATGGGTGAGAACGTAGTCGCTTGCCCAAATGCAGGTGCCGGTGTTGCTGATTCGCCAGGTTTTGGTGAAGGTTTCACCTGCCTTGACGACGGTGTTATCGGGGATTGTCACATCGGCAACAAACGACGCCTTGTTGGTGCAGTTGGGGTCGTTGGGAGGGCGGGCGGCGGGCGTGTCGGTAACGGGAGTTGCGGGGGGTTCCGTTACTTCAGGGAGCGGGGTGGGAAGCGCCTGAGTGGGCGTGGGAGGCGGCGTGTCGGTGGGGGCGGGTGTGGCAGTTGGCGCGGCAGTCTCAGCCCGGCAGGCGGAAAGGATGAGGGCTGCAAGCAGAATGAAGATGAACAATTTTTTCGACATCGGGACCTCCTTGTATCAGCGGTTAATTTGCGTGTAGGCAAGATGGGGTTTGCTCTGCACGGCAGCATAGGGCTGGTAACGAAACGGCGCGGGTAAATGTTCCTCGTCATTATAGCATTCGATGGGTGATACAATCGCGGCATGGGCACGCTTTACCTCGTCGCAACCCCAATTGGCAACCTCGAAGACATGTCGCCGCGCGCAGTGCGTATCCTCAAAGAGGCAGCGCTCATTGCGGCGGAGGATACGCGGCACACCGGCAAACTACTCAAGCATTTTGGCATCGAAACGCCTCTGACCAGTTACTTTGAGCACAACAAACTCGCCAAGCTGGATTTCATCCTCGAAAAGCTTTGCACAGGAGATGTGGCGCTGGTTTCAGATGCAGGGACGCCGGCGATCAACGACCCCGGCTACGAACTTGTCCGCGCCGCGCTCGCTTCGGGCTTCGACGTGAAGCCGGTTCCCGGTCCCTCAGCCCCCCTCGCCGCCCTGACCGTTTCCGGCTTGCCGACAGACTCATTCCTCTACCTGGGTTATCTGCCGCACAAAACGAATGAACGCCGCAGGTTTATCGGTCAAGTTTCAAACCTGACCTACACCTTGATCTTCCTCGAATCGCCTTACCGCATCGTTGAAGCGCTCGAAGATTTGCTCACTGTGTTGGGTGACCGCCGAATCTGTGTGGCGCGGGAGATGACCAAGATGTTCGAGGAATACTGGCGCGGGAACATCAGCGGGGCGGTGGAGTATTTCAAGGCACAGCGGGCCAGGGGGGAATTTACGCTGGTGGTTGAGGGAAAGCCGAAGGATGACGGCGAAAAATGGACGGAGGAGCAGTTGTCGGCGGCGATTGAAGCGGGAATCAGAGCCGGGAAGTCTGCAAAGGAATTATCTGTCGAACTGTCTCACCAAAGCAGATGGAACAAGAAGGACATCTACGCACGAATCAACACAATCAGTACTTCACGAAGCGCGTAATTGGCGCTGTCGAAGGCGTCTAATGCCAGTTTTGCGCTACACCTGCCCTCCCGCTCCGCTTCGCTTCGGGGATGCTTCGCAATGGCGGGCGGCGCCAGGGGAGAGCGCACACCACGCGAGGTTTTCGTGATTTACTGACAACAAAATAATCGGGCTGCGCGGAGATATCCTTCTGTGTCCATGTCATCTCGTTAGCAGAGGGCGATGGAGTGTAACTTCAGCAACATCCATTATAATGAGCAGGCTTGACGGGCGATGACCCGCTCAAGACACCCCCGGAGGAAAAATGTCAAAACAAGATAATTTCGGTTTCATCTTCAGCAATGAAGACAGTGTCATGCGGGTCGCCGCAACTGCCAATGTCACATCCTGGCTGGTTCTTTTGGCGTTCGTGGCAACTTTCGTGACGAATTTCTGGCCCTTGTTCAATGGGACGGTTCCGTTTTCGGAATTGTTCAATCAGCCTGCGTCTCTCGTCAATGTGTTCTATATTTTGGTTATGGGTGTTGTGTATTTCAGCATTCTACAGGGCGTTAGCCGTTTGCTCCATCTTGGTCTTGATCTTTATTATGCAATGGATCCCGGCGAAGAGGAAGACACGGTTGAATAAAGCCTGAGGAGTTGAAAATGGCAGAAGAGAAAAAAGACGAAAAAAAAGAAGAGAAACCCGCCCCCAAAGATAATCTCATCGTTACGAAACATTCGGTGCGGATTGGCGGGAAGACCATCAAATACACGGTCACAGCGGGGACGATGGTTTTGAAAGAGGAAACAGCCGACCGTGAGAAAGAAGCGGAAGGTGAGAAGCCGCGCGCGCAAATTTTCTTTGTCGCCTATACCAGGGACGATGTGCGCGATCCGTCCAGGCGCCCGCTGACGTTTTCATTCAACGGCGGGCCGGGTTCGTCGTCGGTGTGGCTGCACATGGGTGTGCTGGGTCCGCGGCGGGTGCTGCTGAAAGGCGACGGTGAACTGCCGAAACCTCCCTTCAAAATGGTGGACAACGATTTCTCGATTCTCGATGAGACCGACCTGGTCTTCATTGACCCGATGAGCACAGGCTACAGCCGCCCGGTGGAAGGACAAAAGCCCAAGGAGTGGCACGGCTTCAAAAAGGATATTGAGTCGGTGGGCGATTTCATCCGCCTGTACACCACGCGGTATAACCGCTGGCTCTCGCCCAAATTCCTCATCGGCGAATCCTACGGCACAACGCGCTCGGCGGGGCTTTCGGGCTATTTGCAGGAACGGCATGGTATGTACCTGAACGGCATCATGCTGATCTCGGTGGTGCTCGATTTCACGACCATTGATTTCAACGTCAACAACGACCTGCCCTACATCCTCTTCCTGCCGGGCTACACCGCCACCGCCTGGTATCACAATGTATTGCAACCCAAACGGACGTTGAAAGAATGGCTCAAGGAGGCGGAGGAGTTCGCGCTCGGCGATTACGCCAGGGCGTTACTCAAAGGCGATTCGCTCACGAAGGAGGAGCGCGCCGACATCGTGAAGCGGACGGCGTATTACACGGGCATTTCCGAGCAGTTCATCGAGCGTTCCAATTTGCGCATCAATGACCAGCACTTTTTCAAGGAACTCCTGCGTGAGCGCGGATTCACGGTCGGACGCCTCGACAGCCGCCTCCTCGGGCGCGACCGTTTGGGCGTGACCGAACAGCCCGAATACGACCCCCTGCTGACGAACATCATGGGACCGTACACCGCTGCCTTCTACGATTACGTCCGCCGCGAGTTGAAGTTCGAGTCTGATTTGCCGTATGAGATTTTGAGCCGCTTCGTGCATCCATGGTCGTATAAGGAGTTCGAGAACGCCTACGTCAACGTGGGCGAGACCCTGCGCGCCGCAATGACCTACAACCCCTACCTCAAAGTCTTTGCCGCCAATGGCTACTACGACCTCGGCACACCCTACTTTGCCACCGAATACACCTTCAACCACCTCGGGCTGGATGAGCAGACGCGCAAAAACGTCTCGATGGAGTATTACGAGGCGGGGCACATGATGTACATCCACATGCCTTCGCTGAAGAAGATGAAGAAGGACCTCTCAAAGTTTATCAAGAGCGCGATGTAGATCGCCCCATCGCCAGATTTTTCGCCACGGATTACACGGATTCGGCGGATTGTTCCAATTCGTCCGTCAAAATTCGTGAAATCCGTGGCTGAATTTTTTACGGCTCCCAGATGATAGTCACCACGCCGTAAAGGTATGGCTGACCATTGACATATTCAATGCCAACCAGCAGAGTGCGGAAATCGAAGAACTGGTCGGAGGCAGGCTTGTACAGGTTGTAGAAGCGGATGTTGGGGTAGGGCCATGGGCGTCCGAGCGGGAACACCTTTGTGAGGTCGTCGCAGTAGGTTTCCATGTTTGGCGCATTGAAGACCTCCAGATATTTTGGCTTCACCGTAGCATTAAATGTACCCGTATCGGGTATGCCGCTGGGTCCGCCGCCCCAGTTATAGACTGTGGTGTCGGTGTAAATGCTTGCTGCAGCGGCTGGCATGAAGTTGATGCCTGGTCCATATGCCCACAGGTGAATGTTCACGCCATGAACAGGGCTGACAATCGGGCTGAGCAAACTTCCATCGGCTTGATTCAGGCTTTGCTTCAACTGCTCGATGAGCGGCAGAATGCGCCCATCTGCGCAGAAGGCTTCGTGAGTGACGTATTCCGTCAGATAGTAGGAATTGACCCAGCCGATCAACCCGTCATTTCTGCGGACTTCGACCCATACGGCTCCATCTGCGCTGACGCTTGGTCCTGTCCGATACACATCGTTTGCCTCCGACGCAAAATACCCGACGATGGGCTGGCTGACGCCCGCCCCTGCGCGGATGTTGAGCACATCATTCGCCGCCACGTTGACCACTGCGTAGGGTCCGATGAGGTTGGCGGGAGTGACGAAGCCAAAGGGTGCGATGAGCACGCTGTGCCAGTACAAACTTCCATCCGCACGCTGCGTGACATAGAGAATGGCTTCCATCCTGCCATCCAAGCCCCAGCCGGAGACGTATAAGGCTTTCGATTTGGCAGGGTCCAGCCCCATGACGGTGTACGGGTTCGACCCGCCGAGCAGGGTTATCAGGTCTTTTGATGTGTCGGGAACGAGCGCTGCGCCAATGTGGTTGGTGCGCAGATATTCGATGGCGGTCTCCGATTGGTACACCGCCCCCTGCGACTGCCAGTAGGCAAAGGTGAAGGTCTCGTTCATGAGAGGCGGCAGGGCGCTGAAGTTGCGGGCGTTGAGCGCATTGACTACCGTCTGGGCAAAGGCGGCAGGGTCGGGCGAAGGGGTGGCAGTAGGGGGCGGCAGAGGTGTGTCGGTGGGGGTGGGAGGAGCAGGCGGAGTTCCGGAGAGAAGCGTCCATGTGTAGCCGCCGTCCAGGGTCCGGTAGAGAAGCGTGGCGCCGTTCGAGGGTGCGCGAATTGCCCATCCGGTGGTCGGTGAGACGAAGTCGAGCCCGCGGAAGTCTTCGCTGAAGTTGACGTTGGGGGTGATGGTCGTCCAACTGCCGCCGCCGTCGCTGGTGACGTGGAACACGTTCGACCGGTCCCAACTGATGGCATGGTTCAGGGATGTGATGTCGGGGAGTTCGGCGTTGCGGGCGAAGGCGGGGGAGGGCATCCAGGTGTTTCCACCGTCGCGGGTGGTGTAGAGGAACAGGTCACGCATGCCTGCGCCGGTTGTCATCCAGACCGGCAGGATGGCGTCATTCGTCCCGAAGAATTTCGGCGCGGTGGTGGAGATGTAGGCGGTTTCGTAGCCGGGCGGTATTGTCAATTGAATGCGCGACCAGCTGACGCCGCTGTCGGTGGTTTTGTAGAAGTAGAAGTAGCCGTCGGTGGGAATATCTCCGCCAACCCAGCCGGTGAGGGGATTGCTGAATGTGATGCCCTGTTTGTGCCCGCTTAGCGGCAGGGTGCTGCTGGAGCCGGGTACGGTGGGGTCGTTGTCGTAGGTTTTCGTCCAGGTGGCGCCGCCATCAGTGGTTTTGTAGAGGGCGACGGATTGTTTGTTCATTCCCGCGCCGGTGATCTGGAGCACGTAGCCGGTGGTTTCATCCAGGAATTGGATGAAGCCGCTGTCGAACGGCGCGCTGAATTGGTTCCAGGTGGCGCCGCCGTTGGTGGTGCGGTAGAGCGTGCGGGTGCGGCTGATGACCCAGCCGCTGCTGGCGGAGGAGAAGTATGCGCCGCCCGGCAGGATGCCTGGCAGGACGTTGTACCAGGTAACGCCGCCGTCTGTGGTGCGGAGGATGGCGTCATCGCTCGCTGCCCAGCCGTTGAGGGCATCGAGCATGTACAGGCTGCGCAGGGTGGGATTGGTCACCGGAGTGCCGGGGGCGGCGATGGGGGTGGAAGTGGGAGGCAGGGGGGTGAGGGTGGGAACAGGGACGCCGCCTTTGCGAACGATCATCGGTCCGCCCCAGCGGACGCGGTCTCCGCTGGCGGTGCCGGTGGCGAGGATGGTGAGGATGAAGCGCACGCTGCGCCCCGCCAGGGGGGTCAGGTCTACGTCGGCGGTGTAGTTTTTGCCGTCGTTTTGTTCGCGCCACTGCCAGAAGTTGAAGATGCCGCCGTTAGGGGTCATGTAGTCGAGGCGGAAGGTGACGTAGCAAGCCGCGCCGTAGTCGCAGCCGACGACGGTGCGGAAGCGGTCACCGGGTTGGACGGTGAAGGCGGGGTAAAAGCCCTGGATGTAGCCGTTGTATTTGTTTTCCGGTGACATCAGCAGGCTGGGCAGGGGTCCTGTTGTGCCGTCTTCGAGGCGGGAGAAGCCATCGGCGAGGAGGAAGCCTTTGCGGTCGCCCGCTGTGCCGGGGCAGGGAAGTGTGCCGGCGCCGCTCTTCCATTGGGCGGAGCAGGCGTTGAGCCAGAAGTCGTAGCCCATTTCGTGCGGCGGGTTGCCTGCCACGTTGATTTCGACCCAGAAGGGCTTGGAGGCGTCTGCGCCAATGCCGAAGAGTGTGCCGCTGGCGTTGGCAAGGATCCAGTAGCCGCGATAGTTGCCGGGCGCGGTGGGGGCGACCATGTTGACGGTCACATCTACGGTTTCGCCCGGATAGACGAGGTAGGGCATAGGCACGGCTACCTGGGCGTTCATGAGTTCGCCGCTGTAGTAGGTGATGCGGTAGTCTTTCGTCCAGGTGCAGGTGCCGGTGTTTTTCAGCCGCCAGGTTTTGGAGAACGCCGCGCCGGGTGAGAAGAGGGTGCCGTCGGGGACGTTGACGTCGGCGACGAAGGAGGCGCGGTCACAGCCGGGTGGTGTGGGGGTGGGGGGCGGAGGGGTGATCGGCGTTGGTGTCGGTGTGAGGGGCGGGAGGGGGGTGAGGGTCGAGGGAGGAAGCGGGGGTTGTCCTGTGCCGGCGCGGATGATGCGCGGCGATCCCCAAATGGCGCGGTCGCCTTTTGCCACTCCGCTGGAGAGGAGCAGGAAGACGAAGCGGACTTTTTGCCCGGCGAGGGCGCTCAGGTCTATGCTGGCGCGGTAGAAGCGTTTGTCGTGCGCTTCCTTCCAGGACCAGAGGGTTTTTTGTACGCCGTTGGGGAGCAGGTAGTCAATGCGGAAGGTGACGTAACAGCCGGTGGCGCCGAACTCGCAGTTGACAAGGGTTTGCAGGGTGTCGCCCTTTTGAACTTGAAACTCCGGGTAGGTTGCCTGAATGTAGCCGTTGTATTTGTTTTGGGGTACGGTTAGAAGTCCGGGCAGGGAATCGAACGAGTCGTCTTCGAGGTGAGGTTTATCCACCTGGTAGGCAAAACCGCGGCTGTCGCCGCTGGTGCCGGGGAAGGGGAGCATGCCTGCGCCGCTCTTCCACAGGGCGTAGGGGGAGTTGGCGACGAAATCGTAGATGACCGTATTTGCCGCCACCACGTTGATGTCCACCCAGAAGGCGTCATCGCCTGAAGCGCCAATGCCAAACTGTACGCCCGAAGCGTTGGCTAGCTTCCACAGGCTCTTGTAGCGTCCCGGTGCGGCTGGCGCGGTCAGGTTGACTGAAAGATCGAGCATTTGTCCCGGCGGGACGTTGACCGGCAGGTTGATTGCGGTCACCGTTCCCATGGCGTCTCCGCCGATAAACACCAGCCGGTATGCCGTCGTCCAAGTGCAGGAGCCGGCGTTCATGAAGCGCCAGGTCTTGGTAAAGGATGCGCCCGGCGCAAAAGACGCCCCGTCTGGCACGGTGATGTCGGAAACGAATTGTGCCTGATCGCAAAGGGCTGCGGCGTGCGCCGCAGGGACCGCCTGACCAAGTAACATTCCCGCCAGTAAGACCATACTCACAAGTTTTTGCCTGAACACGGCAGCCTCCTCTGGAACGTGCTTGAACGTCCCACTTAGAGCCTATCCGAAAAATGTTTTTGCGCCATCCCGCCCGGACATGAATGTCCGGGCTATCCATCCAAAGCCGTCTGAAGACGGCTAAACCCGGCTATCTAGTCCGCTTAAGCGGACTTTGTACTGGTAGCCCGGAGATTTATCTTCGGGCGGAGCCGGGATTGCGGGAATTTTCGGATAGGTTCTTAATTATCTTTGCACAAAGGAGGCGCTCAGACATTAAAGATCGCATAACAATTTCAATGCAATAATTTCGGCGAAATCTGTTGTAAAATCTCTGCACAAACTTTCTTTTGGGAGCCTTTATGAATCTTGACGATCTTGCCCGCTTCAAACAACTCGACAGCCTCAACATGCTTGGAGAAATCAATAATCTGCCCGACCAGTTGGGTTTTGCCTATCAACTGGGTCTCAAGCATCCGCTTCCGGAATGGAGAGACATTCGCCAGGTGATCATCGCCGGCATGGGCGGCTCTGCCATTGGCGCCGACCTGCTCGCCGCGTACAGCGCTTCGCTCGCCCCGATACCTGTTTTCGTCCACCGCGACTACAGCCTCCCCCTCTTTGCGCGCGGCGAGGAGACACTGGTCATCTGCTCCTCGCACTCCGGCAACACCGAAGAGACGCTGGATGCCTTCGAAGCCGCGCGCAAAGCCGGCTGTCGCATTGTCGCCGTCTGCACAGGCGGCGAACTGGCAAAACGCGCTACATTGGCGGGCATTCCGCTTTGGACGTTTGACCACGCCGGTCAGCCGCGCGCCGCGGTGGGATTTTCGTTCGGTCTGCTGCTGGCAATGTTCCAGCGCCTGGGCTTTCTCCCCGACCAGAACGAAGCCGTGACCGACGCCATCAACGCGATGAAAAACATTCAACAGCATCTGCGGGCAGAAGTCCCTGCTGCAAACAACCCCGCCAAACGCTACGCCGGTCAACTGGTGGGAAGGTGGGTGACGATCATGGGTTCAGGCATGCTCAGCGTGGTTGCCCGCCGCTGGAAGGGACAGTTGAACGAAGTCGCCAAGGCGGCTGCCAATTTCGAGTTCATCCCCGAAGCCAATCACAACACGCTGGCAGGCACGCTCAATCCGCAGGATGTTCTCAACGCTCATACCATCACACTCTTCCTTCAGTCCGCCTCCGATCATCCGCGCAACCGCCTGCGCTCAGACCTGACGCGCAAAGCCTACATGCTCGAAGGCATGAACACCGATTTCATCGAAGCGCGCGGCAACCATCCGCTTGCTCACATGTGGACGCTGATCCTGTTTGGCGATTACATGGCGTATTACCTGGCAATGGCATACGGCGTGGACCCAACCCCCATTCAGGCTTTGGTCGAGTTCAAGAAGGCGATGGCAGAGGCGAAATAGCTGCCCTGCCCGGTGCGAACAAACGTCCCGAATGCCTCAAAGGCGGCTTTCGGGACGTTATTCTTCCAACGTTATGTATTTTTTGTGCGGCTTGATGCCCCCGAAGCCTTCAAACGCGCCTTTGATTGCCTTCATATCCGCTTCGATGTCGTCGGTTGGATAAAAGGGCTGCGGATGAATGCGCACGATTCTACGTTTACCATCCACCGCCGCAAAGACGATGGGAATCCCCGCCCCTTTGGCGATGTGATAGAAGCCGCGCTTCCAATCCGTCACATAACCGCGCGTTCCTTCCGGGGTGATGACCAGCATGAATTTCTCCGATTCTTTGATGGCGTTCACCATCTGCTCCACCAGCCCGGTGGGCTTTTTACGATCCACCGGGTAGCCGCCGGCGTAGCGGAAAAACCAGCCCAGCGGCGAGCGGAACAACTCCGCCTTGCCCATAAAGCGGACGTTTGCCCGCAGGGTGAATGCCAGGCCGAGAAACAGCATAAAATCCCAGTTGGAGGTATGCGGCGCGCCAATTATGATGAACTTTGGCAGGTCGGGGAGTTTCCCGTCCACACGCCAGCCTGCCAGCCGCATCAAAAAACGCGCCAGCAGGTGAAGCAGGAAACTGAGAATAGGGGTATTGAAGATGGTAGTTTTCATGGCTTGAAAGTATGGTTAAATATCTGCATGGACTTGAAATTGCCGATCCGCTCCACAGTGTATCACACTGAAAAAACTTTGCAGCGCCTGCGCTTCTTCTCTCAACCTGCGAATCTGCCCATCCTGTTGGGCATTTCCTTTCCCAAAAGCGGCACGCATCTGCTCGACCAAATTCTGCTTGGCTTCTCGAAAGTCGCGCCGTATGCCCGGCGGGTGCATTCCTTTTACGCGGAATACGAAGGCGAAAGCGGAGTCAAACGCGTGCCCGAGCAAGCGCTGCGCTGGCTCGACTCGCTCCGCCCGCGCGATGTTGCCTCGGCGCATCTCTTTGCCCGCCCCGAAGCCGTTGCCCGTGTCTGCTCGCCAAAATTCGTCCCCTATTTCATCTTCCGCGACCCGCGCGATGTGGTCGTCTCGCACGTCTTCTACGTCACCGAGATGGAAGCGCGCCACGTTCACCATGCTTACTACGCTTCGCTGCCCGACTTTGAGACGCGGCTGCGCGTCAGCATTTTGGGCCGCGCCGACCCTTCGACAGGCTCAGGGCAGGCGCGATTTGAATTCCCCAACATTGCCGCGCGCTTCGCTCCCTACCTCAACTGGCTGAATCAGCCTGAAGTGTTGACCATTCACTTCGAAGACTTGATTCAGGACCGGGTCCGGACATTGAACCGCATCCTCGACCATTTCCTCGCCCGAGTTCCGCTTCCGACTCCCCGCAGCCGGATTCTCGACTGCCTCGAAGCCTCCATCAACCCCTCGAAATCTCCCACCTTCCGCTCCGGCAAGACGGGTGAATGGAAGAAATACTTTACCGCTGAGCACAAGACGATTTTCAAGGAGGTCGCCGGAGACCTGTTGCTCAAACTGGGGTATGAAAAGGATAACAACTGGTAAGATGAAACGACTGACGCAAAGCCGCTGGTTTGAAATTCTCCTGTTGGCGATGATTGCGGGGTTGACCTACCTGCCGCGCATCGGCGAGATGGGCTACTACCGCGACGACTGGTACTTCCTCTACGATGCGCTGGTGAGCGGGGCGAGGGCGCTCATCGAAATCCCTCTGCACACCCGTCCCATCCGCGGACCGTTGTATGCGCTGTATTTTTCGTGGTTTGGGTTTAATCCCCTGCCCTATCACATTGTCATGTATCTCACCCGTCTGCTGGGCGGCATTGGCGCATTGTGGCTGTTCAATTTGATTTGGGAAAAGAAGCGCAGCGCCAATTTCTTCATGGCAACGCTGTTCGTGTTGTTTCCCGGTTTCCTGTGGTGGGTGGCGGGATTCGAGTTCCAGCCGTATGTGCTAAGTGTGGGGCTGCAGGCGTTCTCCATTGCTTTTACGCTCAAAGCGGTTTCAGCGGATTCCATGCCCAGGCGCCTTGGCTGGACGGTCGCTGCTCTGCTTTCGGGGTGGGCATACCTGGCGCTGGTCGAATACGCCATTGGCATGGAAGCCTTGCGGTTGATCGTCGTGTATTTGTACCTTCGGCGGCAAATGCCGCAGAGTTCCTGGATGGCTGTGGCAGCGCCGCTTGTGAAAAAATATGCCCCGCATCTGCTCATTCCGGGCGTTTTTCTATTCTGGTATCAATTCCTCTTCGATAACTGGCGCAAAGCGCAGGATGCCGGAACGCAGTTGAGCGCCTTGCTCTCCTCGCCCACGACGATGCTCTGGCATCTCATCGAACTGGCACGCAGTTGGTTGAACGTGGCGCTCTTTGCGTGGATTGTTCCCTATTATCAAAATTTTTACAACAACCGTCTGAGAGACATTCTCGCCAGCCTGGCATTTGCCACCCTCATTCTTGGTCTGGTCGCTTTTGCCAACAGGTATTTGGATGGCGGAGAAGAAGATGCCAATGGCAAAGGCGCCGCGTGGCGTAGAGAATTGCTGTGGGTCGGGTTCTTTGGAACGCTGGGGGGTGTTTTGCCGGTCGTTCTTGCCAACCGCGTTGTGACCTTTGAGCGCATTTCTCAATACACGCTTCCCGCCTCCCTGGCAGGCGTGGTCTTCTTGAGCGGCTTGCTCTATTCGGTCTTTCCGCAGACGCTGCGCTCTGCCCTGCTTGCCGGCTTGATTGGGCTGGCAGTGCTTTCACATCATGGGCTTGCCGCGCAGGCAGTCACGGAGGAGCAGATCATCGCCGGGTTTTGGCGGCAGGTCGTCTGGCGGGCGCCGGCCATCCGGTCTGGGACGACGCTGGTGGCGTACTATCCGGACGTCAATTACGCGGATGGCAACGACGTGGTATGGGGTCCTGCCAATTTCATCTACTACCCAAACTGGCAGGGACGCATGCCGGTGGATATTCCTCTGCCCGCCTCACGGCTCGAACCCGATAGCCTCCTGCAAATCATCAATGGCAACAAAGCCTTCGAGCAAACCGACCTGGTGATTAAGTTTATCCACGCTGAGACAAATTACAAGAATCAACTCATTATGACCCAGCCATCGCCAGCTGCTTGCGTGCACGTCCTGGATCCGCGCTGGCCCGACCTTTCTGTCAACGATCCGCCCTTTGTTCATGCCGCGTACCGCCATTCGAAGGTTGAAAATATCGTGACGGATGCTGATTTTCCCGCCGTGCCGTTCTATGGGTTTGGTTCCGAACTTCGACGGGGGTGGTGTTACTACTATCAGAAGGCTGATCTGGCGCGCCAGCAAGGGAACTGGGAAGAGGTGGCACGTTTGGGTGACGAAGCCCAAAAGAGCAATCTCACCCCAAATGACCTGGTGGAGTGGATGCCCTTTTTGCAGGCGTATGCTTTTCTTGGCAATCAAAACCAGGTCAAGGGAATTTCCACCCGCATCAACGAAGAACCGTTTTATCGCCAGCTTGCCTGCCGAAATCTCAAGGCGATGACGGAAAACGGGTATCCCCTTGCTCCCGAAATGCAAACCTATATTGAGGAACTGTTTTGCCAATGAACTGTTCTATTGTCATTCGTGCGTATAACGAGGAGAAGCACATCGGTCGTTTGCTGGAGGGAATCCGTCAGCAGACGATACAAGATGTGGAAATCATTCTGGTCGATTCTGGTTCGACCGATGGGACTGTTTCGATTGCAGAAGGCTTTGGCGCGCGCGTTGTGCGAATCCTGCCGGCGGAGTTCACGTTTGGGCGGTCGCTTAATTTTGGGGTCCAGGCGGCGACGCGTGAATTCGTCGTGATTGCCAGCGCGCATGTTTATCCCGTCTATCCCGATTGGCTGGAGAGTCTGCTGCGTCCGTTTGAGGATGAGAAGGTGGCGTTAACCTATGGCAAGCAGCGCGGGCCGGTAACCGCAAAATTTTCGGAACAGCAAATCTTCCATCAATGGTATCCCGATGTGAGCAACCTCGACCAGCCCACCGCATTTTGCAATAACGCCAATGCCGCTATCCGCCGTAGTTTGTGGGAACAGCACCCCTACGATGAAACGTTGACCGGGCTGGAGGATGTGGAATGGGGCAAGTGGGCAAAGGAACAAGGTTATAAGATTGCGTACGTGGCTGAAGCGGAAATTATTCACGTTCACAACGAATCACCGCGCGGGGTCTATAACCGTTACCGCCGCGAAGCCATGGCGTTGCGGAAGATTTACCCAGAAGCGCACTTCAATCTTTACGATTTCGTCCGCCTGACCGCCACCAACATTTTCAGCGATGTGTGGCATGCCGCGCGGGATGGCGTATTGCTGAAGAACATTGCTTCAATCTTCTGGTTTCGTTTCATGCAGTTTCATGGAACGCGAATGGGACACCGCGAGACGAGCCTTGTCACCCCGCAATTACGCGAGACGTTTTATTACGCCAGGCAGAGAGGGAAAAAAGAGACAATGCAGAGAGATGTGGAACCGATCCGTTACGAATCTTGAAGACGGCTGGCGGCGCAGGCGAAATCTTTCGTCTGCCTTCCGTTAGAGCGCCACTCCCATTACTGCCACATAATGCGCTATGGCGGCAAGCAGTACAAAGATATGCCACATCTCGTGAAAGCCGAACACCCCCGGCTTGAAGTTAAAGATTTTTGTGATGTACACAATGGCGCCCAGGGTGTAAATCACGCCGCCTGCAATTAACCAGCCAAATACCCAGCCAGGCAGCGCCGCCAGCATTTGACCCGATGCGCCGACAGCCAGCCAGCCCATCAGGATGTAGATGCCGGCATTCAGCCAGCGCGGCGCGCGGATGTAGAACACCTTGACGATAATCCCTATCAGCGCCAGTGACCAGATGATGCTCAACATGCCCCACTTCCAAAACCCCTCGAAGGCATTGACGCAAAATGGCGTATATGTGCCGGCGATGAGCAGGTAAATGGCAGAATGATCAATTTTGCGGAAGATTTCCAAAGCCCTGTCCTTTACGCGCACCATGTGATAGGTGGCGCTTGCAGAAAACATGGAAATCAGGCTGACACCATAAACAGCGAGCGAAATGACTTTGGTTGGTGTATCCCAACCCACAATAAGCAGGGCAATCAAGCCTGCAAGCGCAAGTGCAGCGCCCGCCCAATGCGTGAGACTGTTGACGGGTTCACGAAGTTTCTTAAACATACTTTTCCTTTTTCTATTTCTTGGTAGCAACAACGATGATCAGCGTACCGGACTTTCTTTCCAGCATATGAATCTTCACATCGTATTCAGATTGTAACAGAGACTCCCCTATTTTTTGGCGGATGATCTGCACTGCATCAGTTGGCGCCTGACCGGTGACTCGGAACAGCCACGCAAGGAATCTGTTTTGGGGCAGCGCGGCAGGCAAGACGACGAACCTGCCTCCGTCCGAAAGACATCTCCTCACCTCTGACAGTGTGCGCGGGTCGGTGATGTATTCCGCAGGGAACGTGGCGAGGATGGTATCGAACGCCCCATCTCGAAAAGGCAGCGCCTGCGCCAACCCGCGTGTGATGTTGAGCGGTGTGTTGAGGGTGGGAGACTTCTTATCTGCTCGAAGCGCATTCCGTCGGGCGAGACGAGTCATCGGGGCAGATTCGTCCATCGCAACGGCAGTCCAGCCTCGGCGGAGGAGGAAGCGGTGCAGGTGACCGGGTCCGTGACCGATTTCCAGCGTCCGCGTCCCTGTAATGAACGGGACAACTTCCAAAATCCACTCCTGCCAATGCCCAAACGAAACGACAGCCGCAACCAGGTCGTAGGTGAAAGCAAACGGGTGATAGAGCAGGTGAAAAAAGACCTGCAGGAGCGTTCTCATAAACAAAACGAGGGTCTGACCGTCGTGTCAAACCCTCGCACGGATGCCTTTTGTTTCAGGCAGCAGATGATTCGTCGGACTTTTTGCCCTTGCGGATCGATTCGACTGCCGTTTTGCCGCGTTCCCGAACTTCCTCTACAACCGCTTTACTGCGTTCACTGGCTTTGGTGTAGACCTGGGTGCCGCGTTCCTTCAACTGACGGGCAAGTTCATCGGCGCGGGCGCGCGCTTCCTGGGCGGCGGCTTCGGCGCGGGCGAGCGCTTCTTCAGCCGTTTGCTGGGTTTTATCGCGCAGTTCAATGGATTTGTCCTTGATCAGGGCGCGGGTTTCTTCGCCAGATTGCGGAGCAAACAAGAGCGCCACAACAGCGCCGGTCAGCCCGCCTACAATGAAGCCTACGAGAAAGGCTCCGAATTCATCACGATCAGACATAGTAACCTCCTTGGGGTTTGGTTGATTTTTACAAGAATGTAACTGACGTTTTGTCAGGCAAAACGCATTGTGCGCTCCCTGGCGCACTTTTGCAAGAGTTCCATTATTTCTTTTTGATGCCCATCAATTCTAACATACGATTCAAGCCTGCCAGATAACCGTTCAGTTTTATAACAGGTTCGACCACATTTTCTCCTAAAAACTCTGCCGTGCCGCGCAGGTTATTGACGGTTTCGTTGGTGGCTTTGAGGATGGGGCGTACTTCGTTTTGAAGCAGATTGATCAGGCTTGCCATTTGCACAATCAGGATGACCAGCGCCACGCCGATGACCAGCGACTCAAGCGCCACGACAATGATGAAAATATCACGGATCTTGTCTGTGGGTGTGGCAGGCTGGAGCAGGAAATAGATCGCCGCGCCGAGCAACGCCAGCAGGATGACGCCTCCTGCAATGACGCCTGCCAGAGTGCGCTTCATCTGCTTTTCCCCTTCGTCTTTCGGGGTGTTTTCTTCAGCGGAAGAGGTGACCGGGATTTCCGTGTTCATTTGCGGTGTTGTCATAAATTTATTATAGCATAGGCGACTGGCGTTCTTTGAACAGTTTCCTTGACATTCTGAAACATCTCAAGTATTATATCACAAACCGACCGTTCGGTAGGGAAACTATGACCCGCGAAGATATCCTCGAAGCCGCCGCGCAGGTGTTTCGTCAGAAGGGCTTTCATGGTGCATCCATGAGCGACATTGCTCAAGCCGTACACCTGCAGAAAGCCAGCCTCTACCATCACGTTTCATCCAAACAGGAAATTCTGCTCGAACTCCTCGATCAGGCGCTCAAACTGCTCCTTGAGCGGATTTCCGCCATCGTTGCTCAAGACCTTTCTCCCGACCAAAAACTGCGGCAGATGATTTCCGAATACCTCCGCATCCTCGACGAGAATCTCGACCTCGCTGCCGTTCTTCTCTTCGAACACCGCGCACTGGAACGGCGTCAGCACGCCCGTCACGTTCCCAACCGCGACAAATTCGAGCAGTTGTGGCGCGGCGTCCTTGCCGAAGGGGTTGAAGCAGGAGTCTTTCAATGCGAGGATATTCCCATGACGGCGCGCGCCCTGCTTGGTCTGATGAACTGGACGATCACCTGGTATCGCAGCGACGGCGAAAAAACCATCCAGCAAATTGCCGATGACTATTCCAACCTGCTCTTGAATGGACTGCTGAAATGACTCGGATAAACTACGCCGTGTTCGAAACGTCCAACGGGGTAAAAATTCACCGTCTCCCGGTTCAGGCGTTTCCGAAGTTTTGGGCGTGTGTGTACCTTGTCTCTGCCGGGGGGCAGAACATTCTCATCGACAGCGGCTCCGGCACCGAACCCTCGCACGAAGATTTGCTGAACGGCTTGCAGCAGGCGGGAGTGCTGCCATCTGAACTCACCCACATCCTTTTGACACATGCGCACATTGATCATTACGGCGGACTTCCCAAACTCAAACCGCTGACCGACGCAAAAATCGGATGTCACGAGCTGGATGTACAGGTCGTGGCGCATCACGACGCCCGGCTTGCCCTCATCTCCCGCCGCCTCGCCTCTTTCCTCGCTGAAAGCGGGCTTGCCAAAGAAGAAATTGACACCCTCCTCGGCATTTACCGCTTCACCAAAGCCCTCTACCGCTCCGTCTCTGTGGACTTTGTTTACAGCGACGCCGCCGACCATGTTCCAGCGTTGGAAATCATCCATTTGCCGGGGCATTGTCCGGGTCATGTGGCGATGCGGGTTGACGATGTCGTCTTCTGCGGCGACATGGTCGTGGAGGGCGTCACGCCGCACCTCGCGCCTGAGTCCATCAATCCCTTTGGCGGTGTGGATCACTACCTCGCCTCGCTGGCGCGCCTTCAACAGTGGGCAGACGGCGCCCGCCTGATCCTGAACGGTCACAACGACGCGATTACCGATTTGCCCGCCAAAGTAGATGCCACACGCCAACACCTGACCCGCCGAATGAGCCGCGCCCTGCAAGCCCTTGCCGAACCGCTGACGATTGCCGAAGTTTGCCGCGCCGTGTACGGCGAAATGAGCGGATACAACCAACTGCTGGTCATCGAAAAGACGGGCGCCTACATCGAATATCTCTACGAGCATGGCATGATTGAAGTCACCAACTTCGAAGAAGTGGAGCAGGGGCAGCCTGCCCGCTATCGAAGAGTTCGGGAAGTCTCGGAAACTGAGATCCTTCCAAAGGAGAAAACCTATGTACTCATTTGACCCAACTGAAGAACAACAAATGCTGATTGACGCAGTGAGGAAGTACGCCGCCAACGACCTGCGTCCTGCCGCGCGCGACGCCGAGGAGGGCGGGGAACTGCCCAAAAAACTCGTCGGCAAAGGCTGGGAACTCGGCTTGCTGCAAGCCTCCATCCCAGAAGCCTACGGCGGCTTCGGTGAGCGCAGCGCCGTGACAGGTGTGCTTGCCATCGAAGAAATGGCGTTTGGCGACCTGGCTGGCACACTGGCGGTGATGACGCCCAACCTCTTCGCCATTCCCATCCTGCTGGCGGGAACGGAAGAGCAGAAGCAGGCATACCTGCCAAAGGTCATCGAGGGCGATTGGGCGCCGTACACTGCCGCCCTCATCGAATATGCCTTCGACTTCGACCCGCTTGCCCTCAAAACCACCGCCGCCCTCGAAGGCGACTCTTACGTTCTCAACGGCGAAAAAGCCTTTGTGCCGTTTGCCAAAGACGCCGAAGCCATGATCGTGTACGCCGCGCTGGATGGCGTCACGCAGGGATTTATCGTCCCGAAAGATGCGGCAGGACTGACCATTGGCGACGAGCGCGAGAAATTGATGAGTCTCAACGCCCTGCCGATGTATCGCGTCAAATTGGAGGACGTCAAAGTCCCCGTAGCGAATCGCCTGGGCGGCGCTTCAGGCATGGACTTTGAGCCTGTCCTCGCTTCGATGAGAGTTGCCTCCGCCTCAGCCGCAGTCGGCGTGGCGAATGCCGCCTTCGAATACAGCAAGAACTACGCCAAAGAGCGCGAAGCCTTCGGCGTGAAGATTGCCCAAAAACAAGCCATCGCCTTCATGCTCGCCGAAATGCGCACCGAAATCGAAGCCAGCCGCCTGCTCACCTGGGAAGCCGCCTGGAAACTCGACACAGGCAAGGAAGACGCCTTCACGGAGGCTTACCTTGCTTACATGGGCGCGGTGGATATGGTAATGATGGTTACCGACCGCGCCGTGCAGATTTTGGGCGGTCACGGTTACATCCGCGAGCACCCTGTCGAGATGTGGATGCGGAACGGCAGAGGCTTTGCCACGTTTACGGGACTTGCCATTGTTTAGCAGGTGGTTGAGTAGGCGGCGGGTCTCGATATGTCCTTCGGACTACTCGACCATCGCCGCCGTATCGAAACCACAAAGGAGTTACCATGCCAATCGAATTTGAAACCCCCAAACCAATCGCACAGACACAGTTTGTATTGAAAACGGTTGCAGAAGAAATGATGCGTTCGAAGTCGCGTTACTTCGATGAACATGAACATGAAATTCCCTGGGATTACATCGAGTTCATGCACACCGCCATGAAAGCGATGGGCGCAGGCTCGCTCGCTCCTCAGGAGAAAGGGAACGGTCACGAAGGCGGGGAAGAGAAAAAAGAGAAAAGACCGCCAATTGCCTATCAGTCGCTGGCGGCGCAGATCGAAGCGCTTGCCTGGGGCGACGTGGGGTTTTATCTCTGCACCCCTGGCGGCGGGCTGGGCGCGGCGGCAGTGCAGGCGGCTGGCACGCCCGAACAGCGCGCAAAGTTCCTGGCGCGCTTTGCGGGCGAGAAACCCACCTTCGCCGCCATGTGTATGACTGAGGCGGGCGCTGGCTCAGATACCGCTTCCATCCGCACGCGCGCCGTGCTGGACGAGAAGACCAACGAATGGGTCATCAACGGCGAAAAGATTTTCGTCACTGCAGGAGATAAGTCATTCAACGAGTACGAGAAACTCGGCAAAGGTTTCCTTGTGGTGTGGGCGTCCATTGACCCGTCGGCGGGGCGCGCGGGTATGCGGGCATTCGTCGTCGAAGCGGGGACGCCTGGGGTGCGGGTGACGAAACTGGAGCACAAACTTGGTATCCGCGTCAGCGACACGGCGGCGATTTCCTTCGTAGATGTGCGTGTGCCGTTCGACCACATCCTCGGCAGTCCCACCGTGGAGAAGACCACCACAGGCTTCAAGGGCGCGATGGCGACGTTCGACGCGACTCGTCCGCTCGTGGCGGCGTCAGGCTTGGGCGTGGCGCGAGCCGCTCTCGAATTCCTGAAAGAGAAACTTGCCGAGAACGGAGTCCAGATTCGCTACGGGCTGCCGCGTCAAAAGCTGACCGCCGTCGAACGCGACGTAATTGACATGGAGATCATGCTCAAGTCGGCGTGGTTGATGGTGATCAAGGCGGTGTGGATGGCAGATAACAAACATCCCAACGCGCTGGAATCTTCGATGAGCAAGGTGAAGGCGGGCGACGTGGGGACGAAGATCACGCAGAAGGTGGTGGAGATTCTGGGTCCGCTCGGCTACAGCCGCGAATTCCTCGCCGAGAAATGGTTCCGCGACGCGAAGATCACCGACATCTACGAAGGTACGGGGCAGATCAACCGCCTGGTGGTGGCGAGGCAGATTCTGGGATACAGTGGAGCGGAGTTGAGGTAAATGGTGATTGGTAATTGGTAATTGGTGATTGGAGATGAGCGATGGCGAGGTTTGAGGATTTGCAGGTTTTGAAGGCGGCTGAATTGATCGCCGATTTGATTTGGAAGCGCGTCGTTGTCTGGGATCAGTTTGCTAGAGATGTTGTTGGAAAGCAATTGGCGACGGCTGTCGATTCGATTGGCGCTAATATCTCCGAGTCGGTCGGACGATATAACTTTGGCGAGAAACTGCAATTTCTCTACTACGCGCGCGGGAGTCTCTTTGAGTCTAAATTCTGGCTGAATCGAAGCCGCGAACGAGGTTTGATGAAGTCGAACGAAGCGCAGGAATATGCGGACAGTCTGACTACATTGGCTCGTCAGCTCAATACTTTCGTCAGCGGATTGAGAACGGTTCGAGCGGAACAGCCTAAAGCCAAGACCACTGCAATTCGCGAATCGGCAGCGGATTACACTGTCGTTTCTCTTGAGCAAATTCCCGATCCTCTTTTCTCGGATGAAGACCTCGCCTTCCTTGCCAGTTAATTACCATGTACTAATTACCAATTACCTTTTCACGTGCCACATGGAAAAGGAGACAACATGAACTACCAAATCAACAAAGCCGTCGTCATCGGCGCAGGGACGATGGGCGCGGCAATTGCGGCGCATCTCGCCAACGTGGGCGTGCCTGTGACGCTGCTCGATATTGTGCCAAAAGACGCGCCAGCAGATGACAAAGCGGCGCGCAACAAGATTGTCAACGCGGGGTGGGAGGCATGCCTGAAAGCCAAGCCCGCCAATTTGATGTCGCCTGAATTGAAGACCTTCGTCAAACTTGGGAATCTCGAAGACGACTTCGGGGCGGTCGCCGAGGCGGATTGGATTTGCGAAGCCATCGTCGAGAACCTCAAAATCAAGCAGGACTTGATGGCGCGCATTGACGAAGTCCGCAAGCCGAACGCGATTGTATCCACAAATACATCGGGGATTCCTGTGACCTCTATCGCAGAGGGGCGCTCGAAGGGCTTCAAGCAGCATTTCCTCGGCACGCATTTCTTCAACCCGCCGCGCTATTTGAAACTGCTGGAGATCATCCCGACGAAGGACACTTCGAAGGACGTGGTCGAGTTCATCAGTCACTTCGGTGAGTATCGGCTGGGCAAGGGCATTGTGCTGTGCAAGGACACGCCCAACTTCATCGGCAACCGCGTGGCGTTTGGAACGGGCGCCTTTGCGCTGGATTTCATCCTGAAAAACGGCTACACCATTGACGAAGTCGATTCCATCACTGGACCTTTGATCGGGCGCCCCAAAACCGCGACCTTCCGCCTCATTGACCTGGTGGGCATTGACGTGTGGGATCACGTGGGACGCAACCTTGCGCCGCTCATTCCGCACGACAAACTGGGGCAGCAATACCTCAAAGCCGAAGCGCCGAACAAATTGATTTCGACCATGATCGAGCGCAAGTGGCTGGGCAATAAGACCAACATCGGTTTCTACAAACAGGTTCGCAAGGAAGACGGCAGCAAGGAATTCTGGACTCTCGACTTGAACACCCTCGAACACGTCCCGCCGACCAAGCCGCGCTTCGACTCGGTCAAGGCGGCGAAAGACCTCGAGAATCTCGGAGACCGCCTCAAGGTCATGCTCGAAGCCCCTTCGGGCGACAAGGCGGCGCAACTGGTCAAGGCGTTGACGTATCAGGCGTTCCAGTACGCTTCATCCATCATCCCCGAAGTGGCGGATACGCCTAAGCCGATTGACGACGCCGTCCGCTGGGGGTTCATGCACGAAGCGGGACCGTTCGAGACGTGGGACATGCTCGGCGTGCGCGAGACGGTCAAGAAGATGAAAGCCGCGGGCTATCCCGCCGCGAAGTGGGTGGAGACCATGCTCAAGGCGGGCGTCGAGTCGTTCTATCAGTACAAGAACGGCGAGAAGGTCGGCGTGTATGACGTGACCAAAGAAAAGTATGTGAAGATCAAACGACCTGCGGGCATGGTCTTCCTGAAGGATTTACGCGGTACGAAGAAGGTCATCAGCGAGAACGCGGGCGCGTCGCTCTACGACATCGGTGACGGGGTGGCGCTGGTGGAGTTCCACACCAAGATGAACGCGCTCGACGACGACATCTTCAACATCGCCATCGAAGCGCTCGACCGCGTGGAAAAAGAGTTCGAGGGACTGGTGATCGGCAGCGAAGCCGAGAACTTCAGCGCGGGCGCGAACCTGTTCATGGTGGTGGTCGCCGCGCAGCAGGGCATGTGGGATACGCTGGACGCGGCTGTGCGAAAACTGCAAAACCTGAACATGCGTATGCGCTACTTCCCGAAACCCGTTGTGGTTGCGCCTGCGGGCCTGGCTTTGGGCGGCGGCTGTGAAGTGACCATGCACGCCTCGCGCGTGGTTGCCGCGGCGGAGACGTACATCGGGCTGGTCGAACTCGGCGCGGGCGTCATCCCTGCGGGCGGCGGCACGAAGGAAATGATGCGCCGAATCATCAACCCCGCCATGAAGACCGACAACGCTGAGCCGTTCCCGTTCATTCAGCGGGCGTTCCTGCAGATCGGTCAGGCGAAGGTTGCCACGTCCGCTTATGAGGCGCGCGACATGGCAATTCTCAGTCCGTGTGACCGCATTGTCATCAACCGCGATCATCTGCTCACCGAAGCCAAGAAAGAAGCGCTGCACATGGCGGCGTCTGGTTATTGTCCGCCCGCGCCCGAACTCATCTACGCTCCAGGGCGCGATATGTACGGCGCGATGAAAATCGGTGCATGGTCGTTCAAGGAAGGCAAATACATCACCGAATACGACGCGCACATCGCCACCAAACTCGCCTATGTGATGGCAGGCGGCGACCTGACCAAGCCGCAATGGGTCAGCGAGCAATACATCCTCGATTTGGAGCGCGAAGCCTTCCTGTCGCTGTGCGGCGAAGAAAAGACGCAGGCGCGCATGTGGTCGCTGCTGCAGACGGGGAAGCCGTTGAGGAATTAGGAATTGCGAGTTAGGAATTAGGAATTGCGAGTTAGGAGTTAGGAGTTAGGAATTAGGAGATGGACATGGCTTACGATAAAGAGTTGCCGCTGGATGATTGGGTAAAGACTTTGCCTGTTTCATTGAGAAACGACCCTCTTTGGAAGTCGGCTTACTATCGTTTGGCTATGTACCTCTACGACCTGATGTGGTTGGACGCTGAAAAGATCAACAAGGATTTTCGTGGACGTGAGATCGTCCATCAACTTGTGCGGTCTTCGGGCAGTGTTTGTGCTAATATGGAAGAAGCCTTTCGGCGCGGTATTGGAACGCCAGACTTTGTTCGGATCATGCGAATCTCTCTTGGAGAACTTGGAGAAACGCAAGGCTGGTATTTCCGCGCAAGACATATCCTTGGAAACGAACTTCTGGAAAAACGGATCAAGGTCATCCAACAAGCCATTGCGCTCACGGTAAAAGTCATTGACCAGAATCGTCGCAAAAAATAATCCCTAACCTCCTAATCCTTAATTTGTAATTATCAAGGAGATACCTATGACATCAAAAGATGCAGTGATCGTAAGCGCCGTTCGGACTCCCGTCGGCAAAGCCAAAAAGGGAGGACTCGCCACGGTTCGCCCCGACGAGATGTCTGCTACCGTGATCCAAGCCTTGCTCAATCGGACGCCGAATCTCGATCCCGCCGAAATCGAAGACGTGGTCTTCGGCTGTGCCTTCCCCGAGGGCGAGCAGGGCATGAACATCGCCCGCATGATTGCCCTGCGCGCGGGACTGCCCGACATCGTCCCCGCTGAGACCATCAACCGCTATTGCTCGTCGGGCGTGCAGTCCATCGCGCACGTGGCGTACATGATCAAGGCAGGCGACATCGAGGTCGGAATCGGCGGCGGAGTGGAGTCCATGTCCATGGTGCCGATGATGGGCTACAAGTTCTCGCCCAATCCGCACTTCGCGCAGGATTTGCC
>Ga0272446_1000263_pt1 | contig 84082 bp, 68 predicted proteins | sample YNPCB0061_FD_194587 | JGI IMG/M metagenome (GOLD analysis project Ga0272446, IMG submission 194587) | Hot spring microbial mat communities from Yellowstone National Park, WY, United States - YNP-CB-006-1 | ecosystem: Environmental > Aquatic > Thermal springs > Hot (42-90C) > Sediment | place... | reverse complement strand
TCGAACGATCCGGCGCCTCCTGTCGCACCAGCTTTTCCACCGCCTCATAGAGCACGTATCCGGCGAGCAGGAAGAACGAGACGCCGATCAGCCGCAGCGCCCGCTGCTCGAATTCTTCCCTGCGGTGGTGGTCGTCCATCCGCAGCCGCCACAGCATCACCGCGCCGGAGATGCTTTCGATCACCGCATCGACGCCGAAGCCCACCAGCGCAATGCTGCCCGCGATCACACCGGCGGTGATCGACACCGCCGCCTCGATGACGTTGTAGCTCAGCGTAATGTACTCGAGCCGCAAGCCCCTTTGTACCTGCGACTGCCGCTCCGTCAACCCTGCCCCTGCCATCCCTTTCATTGTCGAACACCCGAGCGCGGCGCGGCATTTCGCACCTCGCTATCCTGAGAAGGAAAGGCATCTCTGATGAAACGAACCAGGTTGTTCCTCCTCGCCCTGCTTGCAGGATTCCTTGTCCATGCCGACGAGGGCCTCTGGCTCTTCAATGCGGTCCCGGAATCGCAGCTCGCTGCAAAGCACCGTTTCAAGCCATCGAAGGATTTCCTGGACCACCTCCGGCTCTCCTCGGTCCGCTTCGGCGGCGGCTCCGGCTCCTTTGTCTCTCCCAACGGACTCATCTTCACCAACCACCACGTCGCCTCGCGCTGCATCCAGAACGTGAGTTCGAAAGAGCACAACTACATGCGCGACGGCTTTTACGCCGAGACGCCCGACAAGGAGCTGCGTTGCCCCGGGCTAGAAGTGCAGGTGCTGGTTGACATCCAGGACGTCACGGAACGCGTGAACCAGGCCGTGACGGCGCCGCCTTCCGACCCGAAAGCCGCCACGCAGCGGCAGGCGGCGATGAACACGATCGAAAAGGAGTGCATGGACCAGCACGGAGGCGCGTGCTCGGTGGTGACGCTCTACGCGGGCGCGCTCTATCACCTGTACCGCTACAAAAAATACACGGACGTGCGGCTCGTCTTCGCCCCGGAGGAGTCGCTTGGCTTCTTCGGCGGCGATCCCGACAACTTCACCTATCCGCGCTACTGCCTGGACATCACGTTCCTGCGGGCCTATGAGGATGGCAAGCCGGCCTCCACTCCGCATTACCTGAAGTGGTCGAAAAACGGGCCGCGCGAGGGAGAGCTGGCGTTGGTCAGCGGCCATCCGGGCTCGACGGATCGCTTCATCACGCTGGCGCAGCTCGAGTTTTTGCGCGACGTTACGTATCCGCGCACGCTGCGCAATCTCAAGGCGATCATCGGCGCGCTGAAGGAGTATGGCGCGAAAAGCGAGGAAAACCACCGCGTGGCGCGGGACAAGCTGTTCGGCGCGGAGAATTCCTTCAAGGTGCGCGACGGGGAGATGAAAGGCATGCGCGAGGCGTGGCTGATGGACGCCAAGCGCCGGAGCGAGGAGCAGTTCCGCGCCGCGGCCGCGGCCAACCCCAAAGCACAGGCGGAACTCGGCGGCGCGTTCGAGCAGATCGCGGCGGCTTATCAGAAATGGCGGCCGCGCTCGCCCGAGTACTTGCTGGAAGCCGGCGCGACGCTGTGCGACATGTTCACCTTTGCGCGCCACCTGTACCGTCTCGCTGAAGAACGCCCCAAGCCGAATGCAGAGAGGCTGCGCGAGTACAGCGACGCGGCGCTGCCCTCGCTCGAGCTGCGGCTCTTCGCGCAGACGCCGGTCACGCCGGAGCTGGAAGCGCTGATGCTCGAAAAGTGGTTCGAGCTGTTGTCGGCCGAACTGGGCGCGACCCACCCCGTGGTCCGGCAAATTCTCGATGGCCGGACGCCGGCCGCGGCGGCGCGCGAGTATGTGCTGAGCTCGAAGGTGCACGAAGTGGCCGAGCGCAAGCGGCTGGCTGCGGACCCGGCGGCTGTCCGCAACTCCGGTGACGGGATGATCCGGCTGGTGCGAATGATCGACCCGCAGGCGCGGGCGATCCGGAAAGCTTACGAGGAAGAGTTCGACTCGGTCGTGCGAGACGCCTCGTCGCGCATCGCCCGCGCGCGCTTCGCGCTGTATGGAACATCGGTGTACCCCGATGCCACCGGTTCTCTGCGGCTTTCGTTCGGCGCGGTGCAGGGCTACCGCAACGCGCAGGGGCAGCCTGTTGGCTGGGCGACGGATTTCGACGGGCTCTTTCGCCGCGCCACAGGCGAGGATCCCTACAAGCTGCCCGCCCGCTGGCTGGAACGCAGGTCTGCGCTGAAGCTGAGAACGCCGTTCAACTTCGTCTCGACGGCGGACATCATCGGCGGCAACTCGGGCTCGCCGACGGTGAACACGCGCGGGGAAGTGACCGGCATCGTGTTCGATTCGAACTATGAGGCCATGCACAACCGGTTCGTGTACGGGATGGACCGCGGCGAGCGGTGCGTGCACGTCGCCTCCAGCGGGATCATCGAGGCGCTGCGGGCGGTCTACGGCGCCACGCGGGTGCTGGAAGAGCTGGGCTTTGCGAAGACGGCGAAGTAGGCGTCGAACAGCACCTCGCGCGGCCGCTCGCCGAAAACGGCGGGCAAGGTCTCATCCATCCATTGCCGGATGGCGGCAGCGCTCTCGCCCGCGCGGATCGCGGCGGCGGCGTTGGTCTCCGTCATCATGTAGTCCGCATAGCGTGGAGCGTCGTAGATCTCGCGCTCCTCGATGAGGCTTTCGGCCACAGGCTGGAAGAGCCCGCCGGCGAGGGCGCGAAGAGCAGGCGGATCCAGAGCGGCGGCGCCGTCATCGGGTTTCGGGCAACGGCTCAGGAACGCCTCAAACCATTTCTCAAGGGATTTGTCATCGCCAAAGCGCTTGCCGGGCGCGAAGTCATATACGATCAGCAGACCGCCGGACGACAGCACGCGCGCCGCTTCCCGCAGGGCGGCGGGGATGTCGGTGTAGTTGAGGCTGCCCGCGGCTGTGATGAGGCGGCAACAGCCGTCTTTGAGTGGAAGGCTCTCCATAGGCGAGGCGAAGAAGCGGGCCTCGGGCACGCACGCCGCCGCCTGGCGAACCATGGAGAGAGCCGGGTCGGCCCCGAGCGCCACGCTGACATACGGAAGCATTGCGCGGGTGGAAAGACCCGCGCCGCAGCCAGAATCAAAGCCGACCCCCTGCAAGCGCGGCGAGCCGGCGGCGCGCAGCGCGCGCGCCAGAATGCGCGCGTGCAGCGGCGGGCGAGCGCTGGCGTAACCCTGCGCCAGGTGCGGCGCGTCAAACGGACCCGCTGCTCTCATTCCTTGCCTCGCGTGGCTGAAGTGTAGCATGAGGATATGTTCCGAGCCGTATCCCTCGCGTTACTCGCCTTGTCGCTCCTCATCCATCTGCCCGCCCAACAGAAGAAAGGGCTGGAACCGGAAACCCTGTTCGACATGGAGAACATCTCCAACCCGGCGATCTCGCCCGACGGCAAGGCGATTGTCTTCGCCCGCGGGTTCGTGGACCGGCTGAAGGATCAGCAGCGGAACAACCTGTGGCTGATCACCGGCTGGAGCGACCCTGCGGGCGCAAAACTGCGCGAGCTGACCGCCGGGCCGTGGCGCGATTCCTCGCCCGTGTGGTCGCCCGACGGGAAGCGGATTGCTTTCCTGAGCGACCGCGACGGCACGACGCAGATCCATGTGATGTGGGTGGACACGCGCGAGGTGGCGCAACTGACGCGGGTCGAGAAAGCGCCGTCTCAGATCCGCTGGTCGCCGGACGGAAAGAAGATCGCCTTCACCATGACCATCCCCGATGAGGACCCGATTCTTCCGATCAAGCTCCCGAAGCGGCCTGAGGGCGCGCAGTGGGCCAAGCCGGCGGTGATCGTCGACAGGCTGAGCTGGGCCAGCGACGGCATCGGCCCCGTGCCCAAGGGGTGGTCGCACATCTTCGTGGTGGACGCCGTGGCCGGCGGCACGGCGAAACAGATCACGACAGGCAAATACAATCACCGGGACCCGCAGTGGTCGGACGACGGGAAGACGATTTACTTCAGCGGCATTCGCAAGCCGGACGCCGAATACCTGCGCAACGACAGCGAGATTTACGCGCTGGATGTGGCCACGGGCAACATCCGCCAGCTTACGGACCGCAAAGGGCCGGACAACAATCCGAAACCGCACGGCAAATGGATCGCATACACGGGCTTCGACGACCGGCTGCTCACCTACCATCTGCCGTCGATTTACCTGATGGACAGCGAGGGCGGACAGAAGCGGCTGTGGGCGGGCGATCTGCCATCGGGACCGGGCGAACTGCACTGGAGCGCCGATGGCTCCGGCGTGTTCTTCACGATGGAGGAGAAAGGCGCGGCGCAGCTTTATTTCCTCCCGCTGAACGGCGCGCCGCGGAAGCTGACCGATGGCGCGCACGTGATCTCGCAGGCAAGCCTGTCGAAAACCGGCGACATTGCCGCGGTGCGGTCGTCCTTTTATGAGCCGGCTTCGCTGGTGCACGTGCGCGGCAATACCGTGACGAAGATCCTCGACGCCAACCAGGATGTGCTCGAAGACCGCGCGCTGGGCGAAGTGGAGGAGATGTGGTGGGACGGGCCGGACGGCTTCAAGATTCAGGGCTGGCTGGTCAAGCCCGTGAATTTCGACCCCCAAAAGAAATATCCGTTGGTGCTGTATATCCACGGGGGGCCGTGGTCGATGTACAGCGTGGCGTTCAACTGGGCCTGGCAGAATTTCGCCGCCAACGGCTATGCGGTGCTTTATTCGAATCCGCGCGGCAGCACAGGCTACGGGCAGGATTTCGTCAACGGAATCCAGTATGCGTACCCCGGCAAGGATTACGACGATCTGATGGCGGGCGTGGACGCTGCGCTGAAGAAGGGTTTCATTGACGAGCGCAACCTGTTCGTCTGCGGCGGCAGCGGCGGCGGCGTGCTGACGGCGTGGATCGTGGGCCACACGAACCGCTTCCGGGCCGCTGTTTCGATGCGCCCGGTGATCAACTGGCACAGCTTTGCAGGCACGACGGACGGAGTGATGTGGTACGACCAGTTCCGCAAGAAGCCATGGGAAGACCCGATGGAATATGCAGTGCGCTCGCCTCTGCATTACGTCGCCAAAGTCACCACGCCCACCATGGTCATGACCGGGGAAGCCGACCTGCGCACGCCCATCTCCCAGAGCGAGGAATACTACCGCGCGCTGAAACTTCTGAAGAAGGACACGCTTCTGGTGCGCGTGCCTGAGGAATTTCACGGCTGGCGGCGGCCGTCGCACCAGCTCATGCAGCAGCTTTACCTGCTCGCGTGGTTCGAGAAATACCGGGTGAAGGACAACTGATGCAGCTTGATTTCACGCAGGCGCTGCTGAACGTCACGATTTTCTGGATCCTCACCACGCCGCACGAGTTTGCCCATGCGTTTGTGGCGGACCGCCTGGGCGACGACACGCCCCGGCTGGAGGGCCGGGTGACGCTGAACCCGCTGGCGCACGTGGACTGGATGGGAACGGTGTTCGTGCCCTTGTTGTCGTCGCTGTTTGGCGGCGTGTTTTTCGGCTGGGGCAGGGCGGTCAACACGAACCCGGCCAGGCTGCGCGGCGGCGCCAACGGGCTGTTGGCCGTGGCCCTCGCCGGGCCGGCCAGCAACGTGGTGTTCGCCCTGCTGCTGGCTGTGCTCGCCGCGGTCTTTCCTTCGGCGCTGGAGATTCTGTTCCGCGCCGCATTTATCAGCCTGTTTCTGGCGCTGTTCAACATGATTCCCATCCCGCCGCTCGACGGCTCGAAGATTCTGATTGCGGCGCGCATCCCGCTTGCGTTCTACATCGAGCTGACGCGGTTCGGATTCATCCTGCTGCTGGTGCTGATGTTTTCCACCGGTTTGGGCCGGTGGCTGGTGGAAGCGAGTTACACGGGCGCAATGCGCCTGTTTCTTCTGTTCCGGTAAGAGGATTGGCTTATGATCACGCGAAGATCCCTGATTGCCCTGCTGGTTCCGCTGATGCTGGCGGCTCAGCCGCGCCCGGCCGCGCCGCAACCGCTGCCCCAGGCGGCAGCCGAACGTGCCGCCTACATCCGCCAGCACTACACCAAACACGAAGTGTTGATCCCGATGCGCGACGGCGTGCGGCTGTTCACCTCGGTATACGTCCCCAAGGACAGGAGCCGCACCTACCCCATCATGCTGTTACGGACGCCGTATTCCGTGGCGCCGTACGGCATAGAAAACTACCGCATGAGCCTCGGCCCGGCCAGCGAGAAGTTCATGCGCGAGGGGTTCATCTTCGCCTATCAGGACGTGCGCGGGCGCGGCCGCAGCGAGGGCGAGTTCGTCCACGTACGGCCGCACATTCCGAACAAGAAGTCGAAGACCGATGTGGACGAGGCGTCGGACACCTACGACACGATCGACTGGCTGGTGAAGAACATCGGCGGCAACAACGGACGCGTTGGCATGTGGGGCATCTCGTATCCGGGCTTTTACGCGGCGATGGGGGCTCTGGATGCCCACCCTGCGCTGAAAGCGGTCTCCCCGCAGGCGCCCGTGATCAACTGGTTCATTGGCGATGATTTCCGGCACAACGGCGCGCTGTTCCTCGCCCACGCCTTCAATTTCCTCGGGGCATTCGGAAGGCCGCGGCCTTCCGAGGGGCTGCTGGCGGACTCCCGTTTCGAGATAGAAGGCCCGGACGCATACACGTTTCACCTCTCCATTGGCCCTTTGGCCAACTATGACGAGAAGCTGTTCAAGGGGCAGGTGAAATTCTGGCGGGAGCTGCTCGAGAACGATCACTACAACGAGTTCTGGAAATCGCGCGACCTGAGGCAGCACCTGGTGAACATGAAGCCCGCCATGCTCACCGTGGGCGGATGGTTCGACGCCGAGGATGTCTACGGGCCGCTGCGGCTCTACGAATCGGCGGAGCGCCAGAACCCGGGCGCGGTGAATCTGCTGGTGGAGGGGCCCTGGAGCCACGGCGGCTGGGCGCGCACAGACGGCACGTCGCTCGGCAACATCAGCTTCGCTTCGAACACTTCGAAGTTCTTCCAGGAAGAGATCGAGTTCCCGTTTTTCATGCAGCACTTGAAGGGCGAGACCGCCGCAAAACCACTTCCTGAGGCTTTTGTTTTTGAAACCGGGCGCAACGAGTGGCACCGCATGGACGCCTGGCCTCCCAAAGAGTCTCGCCGCAGGACTTTCTATTTCCGCGAGGAAGGGCGGCTTTCCACGGAGGCGCCGGCGGTTGCGGACGGCTTCGACGAGTATCTGTCCGACCCCGGCCGGCCGGTGCCGTTCCTGCCCTACATCGACCGCGGCATGAACTACAACTACATGACCGACGACCAGCGCTTCGCCTCGACCCGCCCGGATGTGCTCGTGTACCAGACGGAGCCGCTGGAGCAGGATTTGCGGATTGCCGGTCCGCTGAAAGCGGTGCTGCACGTCTCCACCACGGGCACGGACGCCGACTGGGTAGTGAAGCTCGTCGACGTTTTCCCCAACGACGCGCCGGACCCGCAGCCCAACCCGAAAGAGATCCGCATGGGCGGCTACCAGATGCTGGTGCGCGGCGAGCCGTTCCGCGGCCGCTTCCGCACGGGCTTCGACAAGCCGTCGCCGTTCACGCCAGGCAAAGTAGAACTGGTGGAGTTCGAGTTGCCGGACGTGTTCCACACCTTCCGGCGCGGGCACCGCATCATGATTCACGTGCAGAGCTCATGGTACCCGCTGGTCGACCGCAACCCGCAAAAGTTCGTGCGGATTCATGAGGCAAAGCCCGCAGACTTCATCAAAGCGACGCACCGCGTCTACCGCTCGAAGCAAACGCCGAGCGCGGTCATCCTGCCGGTGCTCGAGTAGCGCCCCACAGCACGAGCAACGTGGCCGCCGCGATGGTGACGGCGCGCGGCAGCCCGAGCGACTTCTCGCTGCCAGCCTCGAGCTCCGCCTCCCGTTCCACACGAAAGATGCGCGGAATGTTTTTGATCGTTTTCAGGAGGCGGCCGCGGAGAATCACCAGGACCAGGGCGGCGATGCCGCCGAGGATGGCGTCAAACACAAAAATCACAATCATGTACTGCGGGCCTGCCAGCGCGCCAATGGCGCCCATGATCTTGACGTCGCCACCGCCCAGCCAGCGCATGACAAACAGCGGAACCAAGATCAGCGCCGCCAGCCCCAGCCCGGCGCCCGCCGTCTTGAGGCCCGCCAACCCCGCAAACCACGTATTGAGCGCAATTCCGGCGGCGATGCCGCCCAGTGACAGCCAGTTGGGGATCTCGCGGCGCTTCAGGTCCGTGAAGGCGGCGATAAGGACCATCGCCGCCAGCGTGGCTTCGATGAAGGGATGCAGGGGCGTCATGCAGCTCCGGCTCGCGGAAGCTTTCATTCTGCCAGAGCCGCGGGCGTCCCTGCGGCGCCGCCTAGTTCGTCTGCGACGCCAACTGCGGATGCGTCACCACGGGATTGTAAACCGGCTTCAGGGTGCGCAGGTAGGCGTAAATGGCCCGCAAGTCTTCGTCGTTCATGTGCGCGTAGCCGTACCAGGGCATCACGGTGAAATTCGCCTGCACGGAGCGCGGGGCGGTCCCGTACGTCAATGCCCCGTAATCGCGGAATTTCCGCACGAACCGCTCTTCGCTCCACTTGCCGATGCCGGTTTCCTCGTCGGGCGTCAGATTGGCGCTGCGAGCCACAAATGGCCCCACGGCGAACTCATGCCCCCCGGCGAATTCCCTCCCGGGCAGCGGCTTGCCGTTCTTTAATTCGGTGTGGCATTCCAGACAACCCGCCACGCTGGCCAGGTACTCGCCGTAGCGCACGCGGTCCTGCGGAGCAGGCGGACGGGGCGCGTGCAGGACCGGCTCCGGCTCGAAACGTGTCAGGATGCTGACCGGGAAGTTCAGCGCGGTCTTCGGCAAGGCGTTTTTCACCGGCGGCAGGCTGTTGAGGTAAGCCACCAGCGAGTAGATGTCCTCGTCGCTCATCTTCGCGAACTGCCGGAACGGCATGAAGCCGAACAGCGGCCGTCCGTCCCTGGAAACGCCTTCGCGGATGGCCCGGATCTTCTCGCCGTCCGTCCACTGGCCGATCCCCGTCTCCGGGTCCGGCGTAATGTTGGGCGCCACAATCCTGCCGGGAAATCCCAGTTCTTCCGGAAACACGAACCCCGCGCCGGTTGTGGCGGGAGTGGAGATCATTGCAAACTTTGACGGATCGCGCGGGCTGTGGCAGCCAGCGCAGTCGGCGACGTTGTGAAACAGATACCGGCCGCGCTCGATGCGCTCCGGCGTGGACTCCACGCGGATCTGCTGCGCGGGCCGGGATTTCGGGGTGGCAAGCGAAAGAAAGGCGCTCGCTCCTCCCACGGCCGTGATCAGACACACGGCAGATGCGATTCCCAGATACTTCAGGCTCATGGCCCCTCCTTCTGACAGACTCTATGAGTGTGAACGGGCCACGGGACCGGAGGTTCGGCTCAGGATGAACTGTTTACAATTGCGGCGCGCCGTTCAAACCGCCTCGCCGACGCGGTGCAGCTTCATCATGTTGGTGGTGCCGGGACGGCCGATGGGCTGTCCGGCGACGAAAACGACGGCATCGCGGGGTTTGACAAGCCCGCGTTCGAGGAGGACCCGATCCATAAGCGCCATCATTTCGTCGGTCGAGGAGACGTGCGGCTGCGGAATCGCATGGACGCCATATACGACGGAAAGCGCGCGCGCCGCGGAGGAAGAAGGCGTGAAAGTGAAGATGGGCACGGGCGGGCGGTAGCGGGCCACGAGCCGCGCCGACGTCCCGGAGGCGGAGAAGACCACTATGGCCTGTGCGCCGGCCAACCGTGCGGCGTGGAAGGCCGCGTCGGCGACAATTTCCGCGTGGGTGACCGAGTCGCGCCGCGGGAGTTCCCGGAAGCCCAGCCGGCCCAGCGACAGTTCCGCCTCATGTGCCGTGCGGTCCATCATACGGACGGCCTCCACCGGGTACTTGCCGACCGATGTTTCGCCGCTGAGCATGACGGCGTCAGTGCCGTCGTAAATCGCATTGGCCACGTCGCTCACCTCGGCCCGCGTGGGGAAGGGGTTCTCGATCATGGATTCCAGCATTTGCGTGGCTGTGATGACGAATTTCCCTGCGCGCCGCGCCTGTTCGATGATGGATTTCTGGATGAAGGGGACTTTTTCCATCGGGCATTCCACGCCCAGATCGCCGCGGGCGACCATGACGCCGTCCGTTTCCGCAAGGATATCCTTGAGGTTTTCGACGGCCTCCGGTTTTTCGATTTTCGCCACGATGGGCAGATTGACGCCTTTTTCTTCGAGAAACAGGCGCAGCCGCAGGATATCGGAGGAGCGGCGGACGAAGGAGAGCGCCACAAGGTCGATGCCGGATTCGAGACCGGCCTGCAGGATCTCCATGTCCCGGCGCGTAAGGGAAGGGGTGGATAGCTGCGCACCAGGCAGGTTGATCCCTTTCTTGTCTGAAACGACTCCTCCGCGGATGACGCGGCAGCGCGCCTTCACGCCGTCCGCTTCGAGCACCTTCAACTCGAGCGCACCGTCAGCCAGAAGGACGCGGTCGCCCGGCTTGACGTCTTTGGCGAAATCCTTGTAGGTGGTTGAGGCGGCACAGGCGTCGCCTTCAATTTCTTCGGTGGTGATGACGAATTCCGCGCCCTCTTCGAGCACCGCCGCCCCCCCCTCAAAGCGGCCCAGTCGAATTTTGGGACCCTGCAAATCGAGCAGAATCCCGATGGGAAACGCGGTATCGGCGCTCTGCTCGCGCACGAGCCGGACCATCTCCGCCCGCCACTCCGGCGTGCCGTGGCTTGCGTTGAGGCGGAACACATCCACGCCGGCTTCGATCAAACTGCGGATCATCCCGGCGCTGGAGGTGGCGGGACCAAGCGTGGCGATGATTTTCGTGTTCGTCATAAACGGCGGCGGCGGCGCGGCGTGCGCTACCATATCCTTTTCCATTATGCCCGTCCACCAGGCGGTTCTTCTGGCAATCATCCAGGGCTTGACCGAATTTCTGCCCATCAGCAGTTCCGCGCACCTTGCGCTGGCGCCATGGCTGCTGGGGTGGAAGGACCAGGGACTGGCGTTCGACATTGCACTGCATTTCGGCACATTGCTGGGTGTACTGATCTACTTCGCCAGAGACTGGTGGCGGATCCTGCTGGACGGGTTCGGCTTCCGGAGGCAGACCACGGCAGAGCATGCGGTGCCGCGCCACATGCTGTGGATGTTGGCTGCGGGCACTGTGCCGGTGGGGATCGCGGGACTGCTGCTGAAGGATGCGGCCGAGACGGTGTTCCGCACGCCCTGGGTGATCGGCTCCATGCTGATCCTTGTAGGGCTGCTGATGGCCTGGGCGGAGCGCAGCGCAAGGTTCACGAGGGATGTGAGCGAAGCGAGCTGGAAAGACGCGCTGCTCGTCGGCGCCGCCCAGGCGCTCGCCGTAGTGCCGGGCACTTCGCGCAGCGGGATCACGTTGGTGGCGGGACTGTTCCGCGGGCTGGACAGGGCTTCGGCGGCGCGCTTCTCGTTTCTGCTCGGAACGCCGGCCATTGGCGCCGCTGCGGCGGACGCTTTCCTCGACCTGTACCGGGCGGGCGGCATCCCGCCGGGCGAGCGGGCGGTATTCTTCTCCGCCATGGCCGTGAGTGCTGCCACGGGATGCGCCGTGATCGCCTGGTTCCTGCGGTTTCTCCGCCGCAGGACGTTGCGGTTTTTTGTTGCATACCGCATCAGTTTTGGTATACTCGTACTCGCTCTGGCTTTTTTCCGCCGGCTGGCGGAATGAACACGATTCAGCCATCTCCTGCGCCGCGCCTGAGGGAGTTCGCGGGTGTGGTGTGCCTGGCGCTGGCCGCCGCACTCCTCTTCTCGCTGGCGTCCTTCGACCCCCTGGATCCGAGTTGGAACACGGCGACAGGGCGCCATCCCGCTTCGAACAAAATCGGCATTGTCGGCGCGCACGTCTGTGATCTACTGTTGCAGTCATTCGGCCTGGCAGCCTGGCTGGCGCCCGTTGTACTGCTCTGGACAGGGCTGGCGTGGCTGCGGCGGCGGCCGCTGTCTTCTCCTCTGATCCGGATGACCGGCATCGTCCTTTTAGTCGTTTCGGCCGCAGCGGGGCTGGAGCTGGCACGCACAGGGGATTGGCATCCGTTGCCTTTCGCGGCAGGGGGGCTGTTCGGATTCCTGGTTGCCTCCTCGCTGGAAGCGGTTCTGAACACCTTGGGAGCGGCTATTTTCCTGCTGCTCGCGGCGATGCTCTCCCTGTATCTGATTTCCTCCTTCTCCGTCGAACGGCTGGCGGAAACTGTGGAGCGCACGATCGTGCCCGTCTTGCCGCGGTGGCGGCGCGTGCCGGTTTCGTCATCGCCTGAACCGGAAGACGGGGACACGGCCGGCGCGCCGCCCCGCCGTGCGGCTGCGGCTGCCGCAAGCGCCGCGGTGGCTGTGTCGCCGAACGGCCTCACAGCGGACCTGCAAGCGGCGTCAGACCTGGTTCAGGAGCCTGCATCGCCGCCGATTGTCGAGCTGGAAACGCGCCCGCTGGCGGAGACTGCGGCTGCGGTTGCAGTGGAAGAGATTCCGATCCGCGCCCTGGAAGAGCCAGAGCCCGCTCCCGCAGCCAAGCCCAAACGCACCGCCAAAGAAGAGCTCTCGCGGAGGGCTTTCTACCGGCTGCCGCCGACAAGGCTGTTGAACGCGCCTCCGGACCGCGAAGCCTACGATTCCGAGGAGCTGAAGGAAATCGCCGCGCGCATCCGCAGCAAGCTCGAAGAGTTCAACGTGTACGGCAACGTGGTCCAGATCAATCCAGGGCCTGTGGTGACCACGTTCGAATTCAAGCCCGATGCGGGCGTGAAAATCTCCAGGATCACCACGTTGAGCGAAGACCTGTGCCTGGGGCTGCAAGCCGAGTCCATTCTCATCGAGCGCATCCCGGGCAAGCCGACCGTGGGCATTGAAGTGCCCAACACGCGAAGAGAGACGATCAGCCTGCGCCAGATTCTCGAGTCGGACGATTTCATCGACTCCACCTCGCGGCTGACCATCGCCCTGGGCAAGGACATCACGGGTCGCATCCGGATCACCGAGCTCGAGAAAATGCCGCACCTGCTGATCGCGGGCTCCACCGGCAGCGGCAAGAGTGTGATGTTGAACACGCTGATCATGAGCGTGCTTTACAAGTCAACGCCCGAAGAAGTCCGGATGATCCTGATCGATCCGAAGCGCGTGGAGCTGGGCATTTACGACGGCATCCCGCATCTGTTGACGCCGGTGATCATCGAGCCGAAGAAGGCGGTGAACGCGCTGCGCAACGCGGTGCTCGAGATGGAGCGGCGGCTCAAGCTGCTGGCTTCCTACGGCGTGCGCAACATCGAGCAGTTCAACAAACGGATCCGCGAGCTGAGCGAACGCCCTTTGTCGCTGTTCGACGAGCAGCAGGGAGCGGAGGCAGCCGAACCGGAAAAGCCGCTGCCCTACATTCTGATCGTGATCGACGAGCTGGCGGACCTGATGATGCTGGAGCGCGCCGGCGTCGAGGAATCGGTGATCCGGCTGGCGCAGATGGCGCGCGCGGTGGGGATGCATCTCGTGCTGGCGACGCAGCGTCCGAGCGTGGATGTGATCACCGGGCTCATCAAGGCGAACTTCCCGGCGCGGATCAGCTTCCGCGTAGCGACGCGGGTGGACTCGCGGACGGTGCTGGACGTGATGGGCGCCGAGCACCTTCTGGGCAAGGGCGACATGCTGTTCCTGCCTCCCGGCTCTTCGCGGCTGGTGCGCATCCATGGCGCTTTTATCACCGAGAGCGAGATCACCGAGGTGGTCGACTTCTGGCGGAACCAGGCGCAGCCGGACTACGACCAGAGCTTTCTGCTGGCGCCTCCGTCGGACGACGAGGGCGAGGAGGACGAAGACGAGGAAGACAGCTACGACGATCCGCTGTACGTGGAAGCTGTCCGCATCGTCTGCCAGGTGGGCAAAGCCTCGACGTCGATCCTGCAGCGACGCCTGAGGATCGGTTACGGCAGGGCGGCGCGCCTGCTGGACCGCATGGAGAAGGAAAAGATCATCGGTCCGCCGGATGGGGCGAGGCCGCGCGACGTGCTGCGCCGTCCGGACTGGCTGGACGCGGCAGGCGGACCGAACTGAGTTTAGCGCTGAAACGCTTGAGCCCCCGGGGGCCGAACCTGAGCCCGGCCCCCGGGGACTTTTTTGCATAAATCATTTTTCCAGCTTTTTGTTTTTGCTGGCGAGGTCGCCGCGCGCTATGCGTTCCCCCCGGACGAAGACGCTGTGGATGCGGCCCAGTGCGCGGATGTCCTCGAGCGGGTTGCCGTCGACCACCAGCAGCGTGGCTTCCAGTCCTTCGCGCACCCGTCCCAGCCGCGACGCCGCGCCGGCCCGCTGCGCGGCCGCGGACGTGGCCGCGCGCAGAACTTCGCGCGGAGGGATGCCGGCTTCAACCCACAAAGCGAGCTCGTGAACCAGGCCGGGGCCATGCAATTGCAGCCAGCCTGCCGCGGCGCTGCCAGGCGCCGGGAGCTGGCCTTGTTCGAACAATCGCCGCAACGCTGCGGCGGCTTTTTCAAGGGCCCCGGGAACAGGCTGGTGTTGCGCCCGCAGCGCAGCGAGCCCCTGCAAATACGGCCCCGCAAAGAACTGCCGGGCCAGATCTGACTGGAGCACGGCGAGGTCGCCCGCAGCCGTCTGCGCCGCGGTGAGACTGACAGGCGGGGGAGCGGCGCCGGGCAGGATCTCGGGACCGAGCCATTCGCCGGAATCCACGCGGGCGCGCGCCGCGTCGGCGAGTCCGCCGGGGTCGCGCACGACACCGAGCCCGCCCACGCCGCTGTAGACGTAGGCGGCCAGCGCACGCTCCACGGCATCGCTGGAAGGATCGCGGTTGCCGCCGGGCAGAAGGATGCCGGAGTCGATCAGAGCGGGAAGCAGCGTGCGTCCCCCGGCTTCGAGGGCCTCGGCGCGCACTTCATCGGCATCCGGGGTGGAACCTTCATAGACCTTCTCGATGCGGCTGTTGCGGATCAGCACGCCGCCGCGCTCGATGACCGAGCCATCGCCGGGGAAGATGCGGACGTCCCGGATCAACCAGGACTGCGAGCGGCGCGACTGCCGTTCCAGCATCCGGACGCGGGTCTCGTTCCGCTTGTCGTACAACTGCCAGGCGCCCATCAGAAGAAACGGAACCATCACGCCAGCGATCCAGAGTTTGGCGGCAGGCTTGACCTTCTCGTCCTTCTCCCAGCGGAAAAGCTTGATGCTGACCCACAGCGCCACGGCCATTGCCAGCAGCATGGCGCCGATGGCATCGCGGTTGTCCCACGCCGTTTCACCGCGCACGAGGATGCCCTGCGTGCCGAGATACAGGTGAGTGGCGGGAAGGAACTGCGCCAGCTTCTGGAGCCAGTCCGGCAGGATCTGCAGCGGCACGGCGGCGCCGGACAGCAGCAGCATGGGCATGTAGAGCAGTTGGGCGATGATCTGGCTCTCCTGCATGCTGTTGGCCACCGAGGCGATGATGAGCCCCATGCTGCGGAACGCCAGCACGCCGGTGCTGACCACGATAAGAAGAGACCCGAGGTTGAGCGGCTGATCCCAGCCGTAGCGCCAACGCGCGAGGCTGATGAACAAGGCGACAGAGGGAATGAACACGGCCCATCCGGTGATCATGGAGGCCGCCAGCAGCGGCGCCGGCGTGATGGGCGCCACTTTGAAGCGGCGCAGGATGCCGGCTTCCCGGTCCATGGTGGCGCGGATGCCGCCGCCGAAAAACCCTGTGCCCAGCACGCCGAACATCAGCACGAGACTGAGGACCTGCGACATCGCGCCCGGGCTCGTCTTCGCTCCCATGCCTTCGCCAAAGGCGACAAAAAACAGAAGCGGCATCAGGAAATTGAAGAACAGCACCACGCGGTCGCGGAGCGTCAGTTTCAGCGTGATGGCGATGTAGGCGGCGTATGCGCGCAGGCGCACGGCTATTCCCTCAGGCTCTTGCCCGTCAGTTCGAGAAAGACGTCCTCGAGCGCCGGGCGCTTGATATGCAGATCTTCGATCTCTACGCCCGCGCTTTCCAGCCAGCGCACAAGCTCGACAACCACGCGGGCAGGCTTGGCTGCGGAAGCCGTCAGCCGGGTGCGTCCGTCGTTGATCGAAACCGCCACTTGCCCTTGCCACGATTCCGGCAACGCCTCCGGCATGGGCTGCGAGGTGGCAACCTCGACTCTCGCGTGCCCCAGCACGCGCTCCTGCAACTCCCTGGGACTCCCCATGGCGGCGATGCGGCCTTCATCGATGATGGCCACGCGGTCGCAGAGCCGCTCGGCTTCCTCGATGTAATGCGTTGTGAGCAGCACGGTCTTGCGCTGCTCTTTCAGGCGGCTGATCAGCGTGTGGATTTCCAGCCGCACCTGCGGGTCGAGTCCGGTGGTCGGCTCGTCGAGAAACACCAGCTCGGGATCGTTGACCAGCGCCAGCGCCAGCGCGAGGCGCTGCTTCTGCCCGCCGGAGAGCGTGCCGTACAGGGCGTTGCGCTTGTCCCAGATCTGGAGTTTCTTCAACAGGCCGTCCACCGCCATCGACCGCGTGTAGAAGGCCGCAAACAATTCCGCCGCTTCATGTACTTTGATCTTTTCCGGGAGATTGGTGGCCTGCAGAGCGACTCCGATGCGGTCCTTCACCTCGACGGTCTCCTTTTCCGGATCAAATCCCAGAACGGAAACCTCGCCGGCAGTGCGCTGCCGCAGGCCTTCCAGGATCTCCACCGTGGTGGTCTTCCCTGCCCCGTTCGGTCCGAGCAGGCCGAAGATTTCCCCGGAAGCGACTTCGAAGCTGATGCCGCGCACGGCTTCAAAGCTGCCGTAGAGTTTGCGCAGGCCTTGGACGCGGATGGCGGCGGGGGAGTCGCTCATTGCCTAGCGGCCCGAGAGAACCTGCATGCAGGTTTTCATGAAAGCCGGCAGGTCGTCCGGCTTGCGCGAGGAGACGAGGTTGCCGTCCACGACCACTTCGCTGTCCTCCCAGAGCCCTCCCGCGTGGATCACGTCGTCTTTGATCGCGAAAAACGACGTGCAGCGCTTGCCGCGCAGCACGTTGGCCGAGCACAGGCACCACAGCCCGTGGCAAATGGCCGCCACGAGCTTGCCCTGTGCGTTCATCTCGGCGATGAAGTGGCTGGAGACGGGGTGCCGGCGAATAAAGTCCGGTGCGAATCCTCCAGGAACGATCACGCCGTCATAGTCGGCGGCGCGCACGGCGTCATACGACTTGTGCGAAACGCAAGGATAACCGGTCTTCGACGGGTAACTCTTGGGCGCTTCCGCGGCGATGAAATGGGCTTCCGCACCGGCCTCGATCAGGCGGTAGTACGGATACCAGACCTCCATTTCCTGGTACTGCTGGTCGACAAAGATGGCAACACGCTTACCCTTCAGATCCATGTTCTTCAGTGTAGCGTGCCGCGGGACGCCTGCTAGCGGTGCACCGGGTCGGCGCGCTTGAGGCGCGGCTTGAGTTGTTCGGGAAAATCCGCCGCTTTCGAGCGGTCCGGATGGCGCAGGTTCATCTGCCCGCCGCGGTCAGGCTGCAGCGGAATATACATGCCGCCCGTTTCTTCCAGAATCTTCCACAAGCGCGCCCTGAGTTCTTCCGCCGTTTTGCGGTGCTCGGGCTGAAGGATCAGATTGCGGCTTTCCAGCGGGTCTTCCTTCAGGTCGTACAGTTCGTCGAGGTCCCAGAGTCCGTGGACGCGCACGAATTTGTAGCGGTCCGTGCGCAGGGCGTGGATCGTGGGCGTCTGCGGGAAGTTGCGCTCCCAGTAATACTCGTAGAGCAGCTCGCTGCGCCAGCCCGCCGTCGCGCCACGCAACAGGCGCAGCCAGCTCGCACCGTCGATGCCCGGCGGCGGAGACACGCCGCAGGCTTCCAGCACCGTGGGCATGATGTCGAGGTTCGCCACCACCTGCTCCACAGTCCGTCCGTTGCCGAACAGTTCCGGACAGCGCGCCAGCAGCGGCACGCGCATCGACTCTTCGTAGGCGGTGCGCTTGTCGATCAGCCCGTGCTCGCCGAAGGCGAATCCGTTGTCGCCCATGTAAATCACAAGAGTGGAATCCAGCTCTCCGCGCGCCTTCAGCGCGTCGAGAACGCGCCCGAGGCTTTCGTCGACGCCCATCAGTGTCTCGGCGTAGCGCTTGTAATACTCGCCGACGTCGAGATCCGAGTGGTACGGGTAATCGACGCCGTGCCAGGAGTTGCGCTGGTTCTGCACCCACATGGGCCGTCCTTGGGCGTATTCGCCCGCAGCAGCCATGGTCCTGGGGTAGACGAATTGGGCGTCCTTGTACATGCCCTTGTGGCGCGGCGCCGGCTCGAACTCCGCATGCACGGCTTTGTGGGACAAATACAGGAACCAGGGCTGGCTCTTCGGGAGCGAATCGAGCCACTGCAATGCGTAATCGGTGAGCTCGTCCGTGATGTAGCCCTTCTGCGGAACACGCTTGCCGTTGATGTTGAGCCCGCTGGCGCTCGGGTTGTACGTGCCCTGGCCGCGGAAGCTGACCCATTGATCGAAGCCGGGCTGAGGGTCGTCGCCCTCATGCCCCATGTGCCATTTGCCGAAGAAGCCGGTCTTGTAGCCCGCTCTTTGCAGATAGGACGGGAAGAAGACGGTGCCCTTCGGGATGGCGGTGTTGTTGTCCACGATGCGGTGCCGGTGCGCGTAAACGCCCGTGAGGATCGTGGCGCGGCTGGGGCTGCAAAGCGCGGTCGTGACGAATGCGTTGGGGAAGTGCGCGCCTTCGGCAGCCATGCGGTCCATCCAGGGCGTGCGGAGCCAGGGCTGCGCCTTCATAAAGCCCATGGCGTCGTAGCGGTGATCGTCGCTGAGAATGAAGATCACGTTGCGCCGCTTGCCCGTCTGCGACGCCGCGCCGCGCAGCACCGCCGGCGCGCCGGCCAAGATTTCACGTCGGGTGATCATAATCCGTCGCCTTGGCCGGATTGTATCAGGGATGAAAGACAGCGGCCGGGCTAAGGCAGTGGTAGGCGGAATTGCTTTTGCGGCCGGCCCATCCCGGCTTGGGCAAGCCTCTGGATCCGCGCCCTGTCAAGATAAACGCCCCTCGACGCAACCCAGTGGAAGTTCTTCATGTCCGGTCGCGGGCAGGTCTGCGCGCCAGCCAGCAGTTTCTCAAGCCACCTTTTTTTCTGAATTACCGTTTCGACGTCGCTCGAGCACGCCGGATGGAATTCCACCCACTCAAGGCGGCGCCTTCCACCGGGGCCAGTGATTTCAAGGCCATAATCCCAACGGTTTTCGTTCGCATGACTTTTCCGGAGAGCCCCATCGAGATCGACCGAGGCGTCGAACCGCCAACCGTCTCTTGTTCCCAGCACTTTGGAACAATCTGCGTCCAGCGCCTGCTTGCCGGGACAAATGACTGAATGATCCAATCCGATGCCGCGGATGATGCACGACCTCAGCAAGCTCATCGGCACTGCCTCCTGGACACCACGTCGGCCACGACATCACCGATGTTTGCAGTGAAAGCGGTCAATCCACCCCATCCTCGAACCGCGGCCTCGTCATCACCGAGATCCAGCGACGAGATATCCACGGCCCTTTCACCAATCGGGAAGTAGTAAGTCCTGTAGGTTTTACCGAGCGCCGCTCTTGCCACCGTTTCTATAAAAGGGCTCCCATTTACTTCGAACATTCGGCGCACGTCCTTCGATTCGGCGTGATGCCTGCGGAAAAGTCCGAGAGCCCAAACCACGTCCAGTACATGGGGGGAATGCGTGGAAAGGTAAACGCGGTATCCCCTGCGCAAAAGCTCCAATACGACGAGGAGAAAGGCCGAAATCGCCCTGGGATGCAACCCCATCTCCGGCTCTTCTATCACGACGTGCTGCAGCGTGTCCCGGCGCTGCGCGCCCCCGGCAGGCATCAGCCACAACAGCCCCAAGAGGAGCGGAGTGAATTCACGCTGCCCGGCAGACCAGTTCATGAACGGCAAGCGGGCTCCCAGGCCCTTGAGCACGAAGCGCTGCTGTGCTTCCGTCCGGTCCAGCAGGAGTTCAAAGGGGCCGAATAGCGCTTGCGCGAGGGCTTCCCGGATTGCCTGATTCATCCTCCCCTCGGAAGGAAACAACCTTTCCCTGCCGGTGAATTCTGTCTGCACCAGGCGGTGGATGTTGTCGCTGAAGGAGCGGACAACAAACGGATCGCCCGCGCGGAAATCGGAAAACGGATGAGTGAGCCCGTCGCGTAACGCCATGACGCGTTGGGCTGGCAGGTAGAACACTTTCGGCTCGCCTGGCCTGCCTTTCGTCGTTTGGAGGCGCGAGGATGGCACTTGACGGCCATTCAGAGCAACCTCTGTCTTGTTCGTCCACAATCCCCCCATGCCCTCGCCAAAATAGATGCGGAAGAATCTTGTTGCTTCACTCCAATGGATGTTGTTTCTCCTCAGCTCATGGACAATGCCGGGACGGTCCACCAGCAATTTCATAAGCTGCAGGAACAAACTCTTCCCGGCCGCCTGAGGCCCGACGATGACAGTCAGATCCCCGAATTCGACGTCGGCCTCGACGATTGGGCCAAAATTTCTCACAGTTATGCGTCGTAACGTACCCACGGACTGTCGCCCCCACGAGAGCATATCACGGCGAGGCCGACGCCCACCAGCTTTTACGCGCATTGAGGACTGCAGCCGTCTGCCTGGCGCTTTGCCTGATACACTCCGGAATATATGCTCTACACGGGACTTGAGCACACGGCCATTGCGTCTCCCCGGCCGCAGCAGCTTGCGCAATGGTACGTCGATACGCTGGGCTTCCGCATCAACCACGAGTATGGCGGCAATTTCTTTGTCAAGGCGCCCAACGGCGCCATGCTCGAAATCATTCCCGGCGAAGGCGAGCCGCTGCCGGCACAAATGAAGACGCCCGGCATCCGCCACATCGCGGTCATGGTCTCGGACTTCGACCAGGCTGCGGGAGACCTGAAACGGAAGGGCGTCAACATCCTCTCCGGGCCGCTGAACCTCTCGGGCAACCGCCTGCTGTTTTTCACCGACCTGGATGGCAATCTGCTGCACCTGATCGCGCGCCCTGCACCGCTGCCCTGACGGAACCGAAGCCTTGATCCGACGCATCTTTTCCGCGTTCCATTACCGCGACTTCCGGCTGATGTGGTCGGGTGCGTTTGTGTCGAGCATCGGCACGTGGATGCAGAAGCTGGCGCAGAGCTGGCTGGTGCTGCAATTGTCCGGCTCGGCGTTCTTCCTGGGGCTGGACAATTTCCTTGGCGAGATTCCCATCTTTCTGCTCGCCCTGGTTGCGGGCGTTGCGGCAGACCGCATCGACCGCCGCCGGCTGCTGGTGGCCTCGCAGTTCGTGCAGATGGCCTGCGCGTTCTTGCTGGCGGCGTTGTTCGCATTCGGCCATGCGCGTGTATGGCACATTCTGACGCTGTCATTCATCGTGGGAACAGCGCAGGCGTTCGGCGCTCCGGCTTACCAGTCCCTGATCCCGTCCCTGGTGCCGCGCGACCACTTGCCCAACGCGATCGCGATGAATTCGATCCAGTTCAACCTCGCGCGCGTCGTCGGGCCGGTGGTGGGCGGGCTCGCGCTCACCCACCTGGGAGCGGCGTGGTGCTTCGGCCTCAACGGGCTCAGCTATGTCGCCGTCATCGCCTCGCTGCTGCTGATCCAGGTCCGTTATGTCCCGACGGCTGCGGAGGAGTCGGTCATGGATTCGATGAAGCAGGGGCTCGGATTCATCCGCAGCCGTCCGGGAATGTTTCCGTTGATTTCAGTGGCGTTCGTGTGCACGTTCCTGGGCATCCCGATCCTGGTGTTCCTGCCGGTGTTTGCCAAGGAAGTGTTCGGTGGCAATGAGACGACCTACACGATTCTGCTCTCCACGGAGGCAGCCGGCGCCATCACCGGAGCGTTGCTGGTGGCGGCGCGCGGCCGCAGACCGCACATCGGCCGCGATGCTCTTGCGGGGTTGATTCTGCTGGGAGTCTTTGAGAGCCTGTTCGCTTTCTCCAGGAATTTCCGCCTCAGCTTGCTGTTTGTCTTCTTCGGCGGAATGGCGCTGATCGCCTGCTTCGCGCTGCTGAGCTCGCTCGTGCAGTTGATCGCCACGGACGAGATGAGGGGGCGCGTGATGAGCCTCTACAACATTGCTTTCCGCGGCGGCATGCCCATCGGGAGCCTGGCCGTTGGCGCTCTGACGCCCGTGTTCGGCATTTCGGCCGTGGTGGGCGCCTGCGGCGTCCTGCTGGCATGCACAGCGACGTGGCTGCTGCTGTTCCACCGGAAACTGGCGGCGCTGTGAGCGGGGGCTATGCCTTTGCCCAGTTGCGCCGCTCAATGAATGTCTCCGGCTCGTAGGCGACGCCTTTCTCCAGCTTCTTCTCTTCGCGCCTTGTCAGCCACAACATGACGGGGCCGAGCGCCGCGGCGACGGCCGAGGAAAGCGCGCCGCACTCGCGCCGGATTTCTTCGCGCAGTTCATGAACCCGTTGCGCCACTTCGGCGTTCTTCCTCCGCATGTGCCTTTCCATCGCCCAGAGCACGGCAGAATAAGACGTGCGCAACGCCAGCGCTTCGCGCTCGAAGCGCTCCCGCACGCGCCAGTCCGGATAGAAACGGTACTTCCTCACCCCCTCCAATGTCGTGCGGCAAATGCGGTAGAGAGAGGGGCCGTTCAGCTCAAAATCCCGCCAGAACGCCCAGTCCAGGAATTTCTTTGAATCGTCCCGGCTGATGTGCGGATGACGCCAGTTGAACTTGTACTGGCCGTGGACGTCGGCAAGATCGACGTCGATCAGCGTGCCCTCCTTCTCCATCCGCTGGTGGAGCGGCGTGCCCGGAAGCGGCGTGTAGAGCATGAACTGGTGAAAGTCCGTCTCGTGCTTGCAGGCGTAGTCGATCTCTTCGCCGATATTCTGCGGCGTGTGATGATGCATGCCTACAATGGTGGAGCCGAGCACCCGGATGCCGTGGCTGCGGAGGTCGCGCACCAGGCTCAACGTGTCAGAGCCGGCAAGCTTCGCGTAGCCGCTTTGCGGCGACTCCAGCCCCATCCACACCCACGAGATGCCGAGCTCGACCAGCTCTGCCATGCTGTACTTGCGGATCGCGTTCGCCGACGAGAACACATACAGGTCCCAGCTCTTTCCGCCCTGCTTCATGCAGTCGAGCAGTTCCATGGCACGCCGCCGGTGCAACAGGAAGTTCTCGTCCATGACGAAGAACGACTTGTAGCGGAAGGCGCGCTCGGCCTTCTCCATCGCCTCGTAGATCTCGCGCCCCGTTTCGAAGAAGTTGATGAAATTGCCTTTGCCGCCGAAGAACGCCGAAGTGGTGCAGAAGTCGCAGCCCATGGGACAGCCGACGCTGGGGATGATGGTGGCCGCCGTCGAGCCGAGATTGCCCGGCAATTTCAGCCCCATGACGCGGTGGCCGAAGCCGGAGGCGATCAGCGGATGCTCCACTTTCTGGCGCGGGTCCTGCCCCAGGAACTCCCGCATCCACCTGACGCCCTCGCCCTTGACGATGTGGTCGGCATCGATGATGTATTCGAGCCCCGGTATCGCCGCAACGTGCCCGCCCACAACGATCACCGACTTCGGTGAAACGCGGCGCACGATCTTGCACATCTCGCGCACCTTGCCCACATTCACGATGATCGAGCTGATGCCGACCACGTCGTAGTCGTGATCGCGCAACTCCTGCTCGAACCGCTCTTTCGTGGGGAAATCGAGAACGGTGGAAGGGTTCTCGATGTTGGCCTGGATGAACATGATGCCCCACGAGCGATGGAACATGCGGAGGGAATAGGGGCCTTGCGCCCGCGTCACCTGGTTGTGGTACAGCTCCATCGGGTTGATCGAACGGCTGCCGTACTCGTCGTCCTGGGCGTACGGGCCAAAGACGCTGGTCAGCAGAACACGGGCCTTGGGGCCTTTCGGATGCACAATCATCGGACACTCGCTTTCTATCTCGGAAACTCGGATCTGGAGCCCCGGTTGTCTTAATTGTACACCCGCAAGCCGCTCCCGCCCGCCGCGAATCGCGGCCCGGCTCAAGCGCTCAGGGAAGGAAGGCCGGCCAGGGCCATGGCCAGCTCGCTTTCGTCATACTGCTGGTCCACCAGTTTGCCGGCGAAGTAGTCCATGTAGGCCTGCATATCGAAGTGCCCGTGGCCGCACAGGTTGAACAGGATCGCCTCGCTGCGGCCCTCCTGTTTGCAACGCAGCGCCTCGTCGATGGCGCCGCGTACGGCATGATTGGCTTCCGGCGCGGGCATGATCCCTTCCGTCCGCGCGAACAGCACGCCCGCCTCGAAGCAGCTCAACTGCTGATATGCCTTCGCTTCCAGCAACCCCAGCTCCTTGCAATGGCTCACCAGCGGCGCCATGCCGTGATAGCGCAGGCCGCCTGCATGGAAGCCCGGCGGCGTGAACGTGCTGCCCAGCGTGTGCATCTTGACAAGCGGTGTCAGGTGCGCCGTGTCGCCGAAGTCGTAAGCGTATTTTCCGCGCGTGAGCGAGGGACACGCCGCGGGCTCCACCGCCACGATTCTCATCTTTTTCCCGCCGCGCAGCATGCGGCCGATGAACGGGAAAGCGATGCCGGCGAAGTTCGAGCCTCCGCCGGTGCAGCCCACTACCACGTCCGGCTCGTCGCCCGCCATGGCGAGCTGTTCGATGGCCTCTTCCCCGATCACCGTCTGGTGCAGCAGCACGTGGTTCAACACGCTGCCCAGGGCGTATTTCGTGTCCGCGCTTTGCGCGGCCACCTCGACCGCCTCCGAGATGGCGATGCCGAGACTGCCGGGATGATCGGGTCGCCTCTCGAGAATGGCCCGTCCGCTGGCGGTCTCTGCGGAGGGTGACGGAACACAACGCGCCCCGTAGCTTTCCATCAACGCCCGCCGGTACGGCTTCTGCTGGTAACTGACCCGGACCATGAAGATTTCAATCTGAAGCCCGAACAGCGCTCCCGCCAGCGCCAGCGAAGAGCCCCACTGCCCTGCGCCGGTTTCGGTGACGATCCGCCGGACGCCCGCCTCCTTGTTGTAGAAGGCCTGCGCCACAGCCGTGTTCGGCTTGTGCGAGCCGGCAGGGCTGACGCCTTCGTACTTGTAATAAATGCGGGCCGGCGTGTCGAGCGCCTTTTCCAGCCGCCTCGCGCGGTACAGCGGCGTAGGGCGCCATTGCCGGTAGATGTCGCGCACAGGCTTGGGGATCTCGATCTCGCGCTCGGTGGAGACCTCCTGGGCGATCAGGCTCATCGGGAAGATCACTTCCAGGTCCGCCGGCGTGACCGGCTGCTTCGTGCCCGGGTGCAGCACCGGCGGCGGCGGCGCGGGCAAATCGGCGGCAATGTTGTACCAGAACTTCGGAAGGCGGCTTTCATCCAGAACGTATTTGATCTCGTCGCTCATGTTTGCTTGCTTCTCCGACTGGGAGTCTGAAAGTGGCGATTGTATCAACACGGGCCTCGGCCGCGCCCGCTTCGCCCGCGCCGATCATGCCTCGCCGGGCATTGGCCGTTTGAGGCACCCCTGCCATTACAATGGGAGGTGAGGCGGCCGCAGCGGGCGGCGAGCCTCTGCCTGCGACATTATTCTTGATTCTTGTTTTGGCCTCAGTGAAGTGACTCTGCACGCGCCGGACCCGTACCGCATCGCCATCGCCGCCTCTTTTACATCAGAGCCCATCGAGCCGTTTCTGAAGTTCTGGGGGCGCCGGCTGAATTCTCCTTTTGAGACGGTCTTCGCACCTTACAATCAGATTCTCCAAACCCTGCTCGATCCTGGTTCGGCATTCGCCGCAAACCGGCACGGCGCCAACGTTATCCTTTTGCGCGTCTCCGATCTGGCGCAGACATCCTCGGGTGGAGCCGCAATGGCTGAGACGGCAGCCGCCAACGCGCGGCAACTGGCCTACGCCGTCCGGTCCGCGCTGCCGAGGTTCAGCGTGCCTCTGATTCTCATGCTGTGCCCGCCCGACGGAAATGCGGCGGTGGCAGAGGCGGAATCGGCATTGCGAAGTTCGGTTGCCGCTCTGCCGGGACTCCATTTCCTGCACTACGCCGACGTGCTCGCCGTCTATCCGGTGGCGCAGGTGCAGGACCCGCGGGCGGCGGAAATTGCAAGGATCCCCTACACCGAAGAGATGTTTGCGGCGCTGGCGACGATGATCGCCCGCCGCGCGCATACGCTTTCCATGCCGCCCTACAAGGTGATCGCCACCGATCTGGACAACACCTTGTGGCGCGGCATCTGCGGCGAGGACGGCCCTGCGGGCGTGGCGCTCGATCCTGTGCGGAAGCGCCTGCAGGAATTCCTGCTCGAGCAGCGCGCGTCGGGCATGCTGCTGGCTATCGCCTCCAAGAACAACTTCAACGACGTCCTGGAGACGTTCAGCACCCACCCCGAATTCCCGCTGCGGCTGGAGCACTTCGCGGCGTGGCGTATCGACTGGAACCCGAAACCCGTGAATCTGGCCTCCCTGGCGGCGGAACTGAATCTGGGGCTGGATTCGTTCATATTTCTCGACGACAACCCGAAGGAGTGCGCCGAGGTTTCTTCTTCTGCGCCGGAGGTGTTGTCGCTCGCGCTGCCGCCTGATCTGGAGGAACTTCCCGCCTTTCTCGCTCACATCTGGGCCTTCGATCATCCGTCAGTGACGGAAGAAGACAAGCGGCGTTCCGAACTGATGGCGCAGTCGCTGGAGTTTTCGCGCGCGGCGGAGTCAGCCGCGTCGCTCGAAGAGTTCATCGCTTCGCTGAATCTCCGCGTGGACGTGCAGCCGCTGGCGCCGGAGCGGCTGCCCCGCGCGGCGCAACTGACGCAGCGCACGAACCAATTCAACACCACCGCAATCCGCCGCACGGAAGCCGAGTTGGCGGCGCTGGAGCAGACTCCGGGCGTCAGCATCTTCACCGCGGAAGTGAGCGACCGTTTCGGCGAATACGGGCTGACCGGGCTGGTGGTTGTCTACAAGCGGCTCAACGAGCTGTATGTGGACTCGCTGCTGCTGTCCTGCCGCGTCCTTGGGCGCGGCGTCGAGCACCGGATTCTGGCGCGCCTGGCGGAACTGGCGCTCGACGAGGGCGTCTACACCGTCACGGTGCCCTTCACGCCGACGGCGCGGAACACCCCGGCGCGGACGTTTCTGGAGTCCATCCCGTTCGGGCAGGCACACGAGGACAACGGCGGATTGGTGTTCCGCTTCCCCGCCGTGGAGCTGCAGACGTTGCGCTGGTCGCCCGGCTCCGCAGGGGAGAGCGTCCCCGCGCCGCCGGCCCCCGCGCGCACCGCCATGCGCACATTCAACGCTTACGCGGAGATCGCCAGATCCCTGCGTACGCCGGCGCAGATCCTGGCGGCCACGCGGCGCGAGGCGGCCCTTGCGCAGGCGGCTGCGCCGCCGCATGCGTTCTCGTCAGAAACGGAGGAAAAACTGGCCAGACTTTGGGCTGAATTGCTGCAAAGATCTGTAGCCGATTCCAGCGCCAATTTCTTCGATCTCGGAGGACACTCTTTGCTTGCCGTGCTGCTGCTGATGCGCGTCAAGGAAGAGTTCGGCGTGGAACTGGCTGTCGAAGATGTGTACTCCGGTTCGCTGACGCTCGGTTCGCTCGCTTCCATCATCGAAGCCCGGCGGCTGGGAGCGGCGGACCCGGACGAGTATGAAGCGCTGCTGGCGGAGATCGCCAATCTCTCCGACGAGGAAGTGCGCGCGCTGCTGGAGCGCGAAATGCAGCAGGAGGAGTAGCCGTGCGGCTTCTGCTGGCCTCCAATGCCTCCTACGACCCGCCGCGGGGCGGATCCACGCGCTCCAATCTGGCGTGGCTGCGCCGCCTGGCGGCGGCAGGGCACGCCTGCACGGTGGCGGCTTCTTCCGTGGACGCGCAACGGCGCGAGTCGGAGATGGACGGCATCCGGATCCACTCCATCCCGTCGCTGTCTCTCCACGCAGGGGAATTGGGCAGGCTGGTCCGCGAGACGCAGCCGGACCTGGTGCTCGTATCCAGCGAAGACCTCTCTCACACGCTGCTGCGGGAAGCCGCCCGCACGGCGCCCGGGCGGCTCGTGTATCTGGCGCACACGCCGCAGTTCCTGCCGTTCGGGCCGGAGGCATGGCACCCGGATCCGCCGGCGGCCGCGCTGGTTCGCGGCGCCGCTGCGGTGGTGGTGATCGGCCGCCACATGGCTGGCTATGTTCGCGAGCACCTCGGGAGGGAAGCCGCAGTCGTCCACCCGCCGGTTTATGGCCGCCCGCCCTGGCCTGAACTGGCCGATTTCTCCCGAAAAACGGCGCTCATGATCAACCCGTGCGCCGCGAAAGGAATTTCAATATTTCTCGATCTGGCGCGGCTTTTTCCCCAATTCCGGTTTGAAGCGTTGCGCGGCTGGGGCACCACCCCGGAGGACGAAGCGGCCATGGCCGCGCTGCCGAATGTTACGTTGCTCGAAAACGTGGCCGACATCGAGGACGTGCTGCGGCGATGCTCTGTGTTGCTGATGCCTTCGCTCTGGTATGAAGGGTTCGGGCTGATCGTCATGGAGGCCATGCTTCACGGCATCCCTGTCATTTCTTCCAATTCGGGCGGCCTTGTGGAAGCCAAGCGCGGAACCGGGTATGTGATCGCCGTCCGCCCTGTGCAGGGCTACCGGATGGAGTTCGACGCCGCGCATATGCCGCGGCCCATCCTTCCCCCGCAGGACATCGCCACATGGGCCCAGGCGTTGCGGCGGCTGATGGAAGACCCGGATGAGTACCGCGCCGAGAGCGGCCGCGCGCGGGCTGCGGCGGTCGAGTTCGTTTCCTCGATCGATCCTGACGCTCTTGGCAAACTGCTCGAGTCCCTTCCTGCACCGGCGGCGCAGCAGCAGGAAACGGCGCCTTCAACCGGAAAGAAGGCATTGGATGAAGCGCGCCGGGCCCTGCTGCTTCGCGAACTCCAGAAGAGGCGGCGCCCGCAATGAGAATACTGCTGGCGCACAACTCCACCTATTTCCCCGCCTTGGGCGGCGGAGACAAAAGCAACCGCCTGTTGATGGAGGCGCTGGCGGCGCACGGGCACAGCGTGCTGGTGGTAACACGTGTTCCGGAGTTTTCCGACGCTTCGCATGAACGCCTGAAGCGCGAACTCGCTGTCCGGTCGATCGCGGCCGAAGAGGATGCCGAATCGCTGAGCTATCGGCTGAACGCGGTGCAAGTACGCGTGCTGACACGGCGCCCGCATCTGCGGCAGTTCTTCCAGTCTTGTCTGGAGTCGTTCGAACCGGAGATCATCGTCACTTCCACCGACGATCCCGGGCAGATCCTGTTTGACCTCGCGGTGCGCTACCCGCGCGCCAGGGTGGTGTATCTGGTGCGGGCCACGATTGCGGTGCCGTTCGGGCCGGACAGCTCGATGGTGAGCGCAGCCAAGACAGAGAACCTGCGGCAGGCCGACCTGATTGTCGGCGTTAGCCATTATGTGGCGGGCTACGTGCGGGAGTGGAGCGGGCTGGATGCGATCCACGTGCCCATCTCGCTCCTGGAACCGGGCTCGGAGTTCCCGCTTCTGGGGCGGTTCGACAACGAGTTCGTGTCGATGGTGAACCCGTGCGCGGTGAAAGGCATCAACATCTTCCTGGAACTGGCGCGGCGCATGCCGCACCTGCGGTTTGCAGCCATCCCGACGTGGGGCACCACACCGGAGGAACTCGGCCAGTTGCGCGACGCCGCCAACATCACTCTCCTGCCGAGGGTGGACAACATTGACGAATTGCTCTGCCGCACGCGCGTGATGCTGGTTCCATCCGTGTGGGCGGAAGCTCGTTCCCGAATCGTGCTGGAGGCAATGAGCCGAGGCGTGCCCGTGGTGGCTTCCGACGTTGGGGGATTGCATGAAGCGAAGCTCGGCGTTCCCTATCTGGTGCGGGTGAATCCGATCGTGCGCTATGAATCCGCTCTCGACGCCTCGATGGTGCCGGTTGCGGAAGTGCCGCCGCAGGATGTCAGGCCCTGGCAGCGGATTCTGGAACGCCTGACCACGGACCGCGCCCATTGGGAAGAGATCGCCGCCGCCAGCCGCCGCGCGGCGCTTGAATACGCTGCCTCGCTCTCGGTGGCGCCTTTCGAGCACGCCTTGATCGAGTTGCTGAAAAAGCCGAAAAAGGCCGTAGCGCCCGGAGGGCCGAAGCCGGCGCTGAGCGAGGAAAAGCGCCGCCTGCTCGCATTGAGGCTTTCGCGCAAGGCGGCCGGCAAGCCCTCCGCCACGCACCCATGGTTCCCCAACATCCACTCGGCGCCGGAGAACAAACTTCGTCTGTTTTGTTTTCCTTGGGCGGGAGGCGGGGCGTTGCCATACCGCGCCTGGAGCCAACCTTTGGAACCATCGGCCTTTGTGGTTCCTGTTCGGCTGCCGGGGCGCGAATCGCGCGCTTCGGAGCCGCCGTTCGAGCGCATGGAGCCGCTTGTCGGCGCATTGCTCAAGCAGATCCGCCCGTTTCTCGGCGCGCCGTTCGCCTTTTTCGGCCACTCCATGGGCGCCGGCATCGCGTTCGAGTTGGCGCGTGCCTTGCGCCGCGCCGGCCTGCCCCTGCCGCGCTCGCTTCACGTCTCCGGCGCGCGCGCTCCGCAATTCCGCCTGAACCATGTGCCGCCGCCTGAGCCGACGCTGCGCGATTTCATCGAGGAACTGCGCCGGCTGGAGGGGTTTCCCCCGAGCGTGCTGAACCAGCCGGAACTGCTGAAGCTGGCACTGCCGGCGCTGCTGGCGGATGCGCGTTTGTACCGCACCTACGTATATTTGCCGGAACCGCCGCTGGATGTGCCGATCTACGCCTACGGCGGCGACGCGGATCCCAATGTGACTGCCGCGCATCTGGAAGCGTGGCGCGAGCAGACCACGTCGCATTTTGAGCGCGCCGAGTTTCCCGGCGGCCATTTTTATCTGGAGTCAGCGCTGCCGGCTCTGCTCGCGACGCTGCGCGCACATTTGCTGAGGCAGCCAGGCGAGCCGTAGCGGAACACGGCGCAGGAGGAGCGTACCGCACCCGGCAATGGCTCGGGAACTGTCCTGACAGAACCCGAACTGTCATTGTCAACAGGGCAGACTTCTCGCGGGGCCCGTGCCTAGAACACCTCAACCACGGCAAAGCCCGCCGCGCGCGCCGTCATGATACCCTTCCGGAGAAGCAGGCCGCCCAGATGCGCCGGCGCCCCAGGAGGCTGTGATGCAAGGCAACGAGCAGAGCGAGGTGCAGGAGCGTCTGGATGCCATCTCCAGAGCTCTTGCCAGATTGAGCCGGCGGGTGGAGGAACTGGAATCGCGGCTGAACCGCGTGGAACAGCCTGCCGCCACGCCTCCACCGCTGCCCCCGTGGCCGGAACGGGACAACGCGGCTGCTCCTGTGGTGCAGGAAGAGCAATGGTCGATGCAGCCTGCACAGAGCACAGTTCCGGCGGAGACCTCTGATCCTGGCAGACAGAAAGCTCCACCCACCGCAGAGTCGGTGGAGAGTTCGTTCGGCCTCGCCTGGATGAATCGCATCGGCGTGGTGACGTTGGTGCTGGGCGTGGCGTTCCTGTTCAAATACGCCGCCGACAATCAGTGGATCGGGCCGTGGTTGCGCGTGGCGCTGGGAGCGCTCGCCGGGCTCGCGGCGCTAGTGCTTGCGGACCGCCTGCACAGGTCCGCACAGCGCGTGTTCGCGATGGGCATCACGGGGCTCGGCATCAGCGTCTTGTACGTGTCCTGCTACGCGGCTTACGGCTTCTATCAACTCGCGCCGCTGCTGGCTTCGTTCGCGGGAATGGTGTTGACCACGGCAGCGGCCGCCTGGCTGGCGTTGCGCTATGAGGCGGCGGCCATCGCCGTGCTGTCGCTGATCGGCGGCTTCTTGACGCCGCTGGTGCTGTCGACCGGGCGCGACGCGCCTTGGGTGCTGTTCCCGTATCTGCTCATGCTCATCGCCGGCGCGGTCCTGCTGCGGCGCAGCCGGGGGTGGGCAGCCGTGGAATGGCTGGCGCTGCTGGCAGGGGCGGCGATCTACGCAGCGTGGTTTGCGGATCACTTTGCGCCTGCCAAGCGCGTCCCGGCCGCTTTCTTTCCGATTGGCGCGTACGCGTTATTCCTGCTTTCGCCGTCCTCCGCGGTTCGGCAGCTTGCCCAATTCGGCGCGGGCGTGAGCACCGCTTTCGTCTTCCGGCCGGAATCCGCGCTGCTGTTCGCCGTGCTGTTGCCGCTGGCTGCTGTGGGGCTGCTGCGGGACATGCCCGCGGCGGTCGCCGCGGGATTCTGGATCCCTTACTGGATTCATGCCGCCTCCCTTGAGGCGGGCGAGGACTTCTTCGTCCGCTTTGCAGGAGTTGCGTGCGGCTTTGCCCTCCTGCATGGATGGCTGCTGTGGTGGGGCCGGCGGCGCGCTGACTCCCGCAACTGGACCTTGGCGGCCGTTTACGCGGCAAACGCGGTGGTTTGGTACGCGGCGTCTTATGCTCTTCTCGAACCGGGGCGCCACGCCTGGACGGGAGCCTTCACCCTCGCCGCAGCCGTCGTTTTTGCCGCCGCCGCGGGGATCGTTCGCCGAATGGAGGCGCTGGCGCTCGAGTCAGGCGTGCTGTCCGTGGCGTTCCTCACTCTGGCCATTCCCATCCAGTTCGGCGCGTGGAGAGTGAGCGTGGCGTGGATCCTGGAAGCCGTTCTGCTGGCGTTTCTGGCTTCCCGTTTCCAGGCGCGCCTGCCGCACTGGATTGCGGCCGCCGTGCTCATGCTCGGCCTCTGCCGGACGGTTTTCGCTGACGTGTCAATGACCGTGGAGCGGATGTTTGTCAACACACGCTTCTTCGTGATGCTTTGGGCGGCGCTGGGCTGCTGGATCAGCGCGTTGATGCTGTCGCCGCGCAGCCTGGCCGCAGCCTCCTACATCGCCGGTCACCTCATGATGCTGGCCGGGGTCGAACTGGAGATCCTCGGTCAAATCCAGCGCACGGCTGCGTCTGAAGATGTGCGGAACGCTTCCATTGTGGCCTTCTCGCTCGTCCTGGCCGGTTATGGTTTCGCGCTGGTGGCGCTGGGAGTGTTCCGGCAAACCCGGTTGGACCGGGCGCTGGGCCTGATGGCGCTCGGCTTCGTCGTGGTCAAGCTGTACTTGTACGACGTCTGGCAGCTCGGAAAGCTCCTTCGCAGCGCCGCGTTTGTCGGGCTCGGACTGCTGCTGGTGGCCGCTTCGTACCTTTACTCGCGCCACAGGGAAAGATTGTCGCGATGGATTCGCTGACCGGCTGTATCAGCTCTTCTGTTCGAGCAGCGCAGGCAGTTCCGGCATGGAGTGGATGACGAAGTCCGGAGGGGCTTCCTTCAGCGATTCCGGGCTGATGCCGTATGTCACGCCGACACTCCGGACCCCGGCATTGCGAGCCGTGAGCACATCGGTGGCCGAGTCGCCCACCATCCATGTCTCCCTCCGGCGCGCCTGCGCCTCTTCCATCAGCGTGCGGATGCCGACCGGATCCGGCTTCTTCTGTTCGAAGCTGTTTCCCCCGTAGATCTGAAAAAAGTACGGCGCCAGTCCGAGCCCTGCGCACATGTCGCGCGAGAACCGCTGGGGCTTGTTGGTCAGCACGGCCATCTTCACGCCGCGCGAGTGGAGCTTTTCCAGCGTCTCCACGACGCCCGGGTAGGGGCGCGTGTGATCGAGCATGTGCTCGCGATAGTAGCTGAGGAAGAAGGCGAGCGCTTCTTCCACCTGCTGCTCCGTCGCTTCGGGCCCCATGGCGCGCCGGATCAGGACAGGCGCGCCGTTGCCGACGTAAGAGGCGACCACATCGTGCGGCAACGGCGGCATGCCCATGTAGCCGCGGGCCGCATTCACCGAGTTGCAGAGATCATCGACGGAGTCTACCAGCGTGCCGTCGAGATCGAAAATCACCAGCGCCATTTGCCTGTTTCCAGTGTAGCCGCAGGCACGGCGGCAGGCGCCGGAGCGCGGCATCACCCGGTCAGCGCCGCGAACCCCATCTTGCCGAGCACATACACCAGCCACGGCGCGAGCACGCCCCACACGGATCGCCCGAGCGGCATCTTGCGCGCGCCGCACAACGCGGTGAATCCTGTGGCGATGAGAATGATCGTCCAGATCGTAAACAGGTCGAGAGAGTTGGCCAGGCTCCGCAGCCAGGCGGCGGTATCCCGGCTGAGGAACGATCCGATGCTCAGCCCGCTGGCCGATTCCATGTCGAACTCGTCCGGCGGCTTCAGGTACAGGATCGCCAAAAACATCAGGTTGCCTGCGATGGAGGGCGGCAGGTAGGCGTAGGCCGTGATGTTCAGCGCCTCTTTGTAATTCACCTCCGCGTCGAGCAGGAACCGGTAGGAGAACAGCAGCGCCGCCGCCGCCACCAACATGCCCGCGAGGATGGCGATGGGCGGAAACACACGAATGGCGATGGGCATGAACTTTCGTTGCTGCTCGTAGACCTGGGCGCGCTGGTCGGCGCTCATTTCCTGCACCTGGCGGCTCTGTTCGAGAGCTTTTTCGATCATCAGGTCGTAGCCCACCCGCTGCACCATCGCCGAAATGACGACGACGTTGAGCAGGATCATGGCGATGGCGATGATCCACCAGCGCCCGTTGCGGGCGATGTCGGCAAAGACACGGGACGGTTCGGCGAACACGCCCGAGATCCGCTGGATCTCGGTCAGAGGTTGATCGGCAACTGGTTGTGACATGGCTCCTCACGAGAATAACGTTCGGGCGGTTTGTTTTGTTCAAAACAATCACACCCGGCGCCGTATCACCGACGCCGGGCGGCCCAGCCGTTTCACTGTTGAGAAGTAGCATGCTGGAATCAGAAGGACAACCGGATATGCGCATCCCGTTCAACCCCTCCGTTTATGAGCATGCAGCCCGTTGGGCAGGCTGCAGCCCGTGGGAGGCCTCCCGCGATCCGGAGAAGATGTTCCGGGGCCACCGTGATGCATGGCTCGCCTACCGCCACACACCCGTAGTGGTCGGCATCGACATTTACAATCTCGAAGCCGAGGCCTACGGAGCGCGGGTTGTCGCGCCGCAGGGAGAGGACTCCATTCCCGCCATCGCGGAACCGCTGTTCGCGCGCCTGGAAGACGCCCTCGGCATTGCGCCATTCGATCCTTCGCGCGACGGGCGCATCGCCATGGTCATCGGCGTCGGCCGCCGCCTTCAGGCGGCGTTGCCGGAAGCCGAAGTCCGCATCCCCGTCGCCGGCCCCTTTTCCATCGCCATCAATCTGCTCGGCATCGAGACGGTTTGTGCCGCTGTGGCCGAACAACCGGAAGAGACGCGAAGCCTGCTGCTGCGCCTCGCCGAAAACCAGGCCGGCTTCATTCAGGCCGTCCGCGATGCCGGGCTCAAAGTCGCTTTCTTCGAGTCCGCCGCCGCTCCGCCGCTCATCTCTCCTCGGCAGTTCCGCTCTGTAGAGTTGCCTGCCCTGATGCGCGCCCTGGAGATCACGAGGGAAATCACGGGCCTCGCATCGCCGTGCATCCTCGGCGGCGACACTGTCAAGATTCTCGACGACCTGCTCTCCACCGGCACCAACTACGTCGTTTGCAACGTGGAGACCGACCAGCAGCGCTTCGTCGACAGCCTTTGCGCGACCCATCCCCGCGTCAACGTCCGCATCAATATGGACCCGCGCATCGTCGCCTGCCCCGATCCAGACCGGATCTTCGCGGAAGTGGACCGGATCCTCGCCATTGCCGCCGGGCGCCCCAACTGCCTGATGGGCACCGGTTGCCTGCCGCTGGAAACGCCTCCGGAAAGCATCCGGCTGATTCGCCAATACCTCGCGGGCTGAGGCGTTTCCCTGCTTGGCTTGTCGGCCCGGCGGGCGTAGAATCATAGAGGATTATGCGGCCCGCCTGTCTCTTATCTCTCTTCCTGCTCGTGTGCGGCACCGCCAAGGCGCAGAGCGGCAATCTTCAGCCTTTCCGCCTCTCCTGGTTTGGCGCGGACCCCAACATCACAAGCTTCGCCGGCTGGAATCAGCCCATCGCTGTGGACTCTCCGTGGGTGCAAGTCAACGAAGAGGGCCACTATGCGATCGAAGGGCGCCGAATCCGCTTCCTTGGCGTCAATGTCGGCGCCGCGACAGCCTTCCCCGACGCGGTGCGCGCCGAAGCCCATGCCGCGCGGCTGGCCCGTTTCGGCTTCAACAGCGTGCGCTTCCACCACCTGGAAGCGCCGTGGGTGAAGAACGCCGTGTTGATTGATTACGCAAAGGGGACCTCCCGCGAACTGTCTCCCGAGAGACTGGAACGGCTGCATTATTTCGTGACCAAATTGGCCGAAAACGGCATCTATTCCAACATCAATTTGCTGGTCAGCCGGGAATTTCAGCCCTCGGACGGATTGGGTTCTGAAATCAGCCGGATGGAGTGGAAGGATCAACATATTCTTGGCTTTTTCAACGACACGGCGCTGGAGCTGCACAAGGAGCATGCGCGCAAGCTGCTTTCAGCGCCGAACCCGTACCGCGGCGGCACGCCGCTGGCGCGGGATCCCGCGGTGGCGTTTGTCGAGATCATGAACGAAAACGGGCTGGTCCAGAAATGGCTTGAGGGGGTGACGGATGCCATGCCCGAGCGTTACCGCCGCGATCTGCAGTCAAAGTGGAACGAGTGGCTCTGGGCCAAATACGGGACGACCGAGGCTCTGAAACAGGGCTGGGGCGTGATCGACCAGGAACTGGGGCCGAACCTGCTGGCGAACGGAGACTTCGCCGCCACCCCGGCAGGGTGGACAGGAACCTGCTGGACGACAGCGTTGCAGTGGACGGTCGAATGCCACCAGAACGCCCGTGCTGCCGTGTCGGTTTCCAACGACTTTCAGGGGCGCCCTGCACTGCTCGTTGACGTGCAGACGCCGGGAGGCGCCGCCTGGCATGTGCAGCTCAACCAGCCGCGGCTGGCCGTGGAGTCCGGCAAGACCTACACGTTTCGTTTCTGGGCGCGGGCTGCGAGCGCCACTCCTCTGAATGCGGGTTTGCAGCGCGCCCACACGGATTGGGCGAGCTTGGCGCCTTCCATTACCGTCACACTCGGCACCGAATGGCGGCAGTATTCAACCACGTTTCAGAGTTCGGTGACGGAGTCCAATGCGCGGATCAATTTCAATGGATTTGGCGACCGCACGGCGAAGGTCTGGCTGGCACAGGTGGAGTTTCGCGAAGGCGGCCAGATCGGCGTTCTGCCCGAAGGGACCAGCCTGGAGAATGGCAACGTGCCCAATGTGGCGCGCGGAGGCGCCGGGGCCACGCTGGGGCAGCGCCGTGACTGGGTCCAATTTGCGCTGGATCTGGAGAAGCGGTACTGGAACGAAATGCGGCGCTATGTGAAAGAGGACCTGGGCTATCCGGGCATCGTGTTCGCCACCATCATTTCCAACAGCCCTCCCAACACGCAGGGCGGCATGGATGCCATGGACTCCCACGCCTACTGGCAGCACCCGCAATTTCCCTCCGGACAGGATTGGAACCCGGACAACTGGACCGTCAACAACGTGTCGATGGTGAACAACCCGGCCGGCTCAACCATCGCCGGCATCGCCCGGCAGCGGGTGAAGGGCAAGCCGCACAATGTGACTGAATATCAGCACGCTTCTCCAAACACATATTCCACAGAAATGCCGCTGTTTATCTCAGCCTATGGGGCGCTGCAGGATTGGGACGGCATCTGGTTTTTCGAATACCCGACCGGCACCGACGAATATGTGACCGGCTTTTTCGACACGGGCGGCAATCCGGGCAAGATGGCGAACTCGCTGGTGGCGGCGTCGCTTTTCCGGCGGGGAGACGTCGAACCGGCTGCGCAGGAATATGTCATCCGGTTCGATCCCGGCACTGAGCTGGACGCCGTGGTGAATCGCGGCTACGCCTGGCGCATCGGCGACGGATCCAGCATTGGCGTGCCTGCGACGCTGGGGCTGGTCTCGCGTGTTGCGCTGTCGATCGGCCCTGAAGCCGAAGGCATGGAAGAGATGCCGGAGTCCCCCAAAGGCCCGGTTTACGCCGCCGACACCGGGCAAATTGTCTGGAGCGTGGAGCAGCAAGGCCGCGGCGTACTCACGGTGAACACGCCTTCCACGAAAGCCGTGGTTGGATTCTCCGACGGCCGCGCCTTTGACCTCGACGGTGTCATCATCGAACCGCAGACCACCCGCCAAGGCTGGTCTACCATCGCCATTACCGCGCGGGAGGGCGAGTCGCTCACCGGAAGCGGCGCTGCGTGGGGCGTGATCGTTGCTACGGGCGACCACGAAAACACCGGGCAGATCTGGAAGAACGAGCAGCGGAATTCCGTAGGACGCAACTGGGGCCGCGCGCCCGCTCTGATTGAGGTGATCCCGGCCACGATCACCCTTCCGGTCGCGCCGTGGCGCGTCTCTGTCTGGGCGCTCGATGAAAACGGCAACCGCTTCGCCGATGTTCCCGTGGAGGACTTTGAAGGCAAAGCGCGCTTCCGCATCGGCGAATCCGGACCCACGATGTGGTACGAGATTTACATCAGCGCCGCACCGTCCGGCGAATGAATTCCGGGGTCTCGCTCAAGAAAGAATCAGAAAGAGGAGCACAAGGCTCCGCTTCCGATTCTGGGAACGGGAGGCCCAACGCTTGTCCGGCGGGGCGCAGTTCGGAACCTGTCGGTGCGATCCGGAAGAATTCCGGCGGCAAGTCAGCCGCGCAGGTTTCGCGGCAGCCGGGTCAATTTGCGGCCAGCCGCGGTGCTCGCCGGATCTGTGCGAGAATCAACCTCCGAGAGCCCAGGATGAACCAGGAACAAGACTCGCCCGGCACGGCGCCCTTGCTGGTGCGGCATGAAGAAGAAGCGCCGCGTGAGCGCAGCACATGCGGCTGGCGGCACCGGCTCATCAGCCGCGAGGATGCCGGCACGGGCGTTGCCGCCTGGGCGCACGCGGTGGACATCGACGGCGCCAGGCTCCATTACCACAAACGGTCGACGGAGCTTTACTACGTGCTGGGCGGCGAGGGCAGCGTCGTGCTGGACGGCGTGGAGCACCCGGTGCGCGCCGGTTCGCTCGTCCATATCCCGCCTGGCGTGGTCCACGGCGCGCGTGGGCGGATGCGCGTGCTGGTCATCGGCATTCCCGATATTGCGGATGACGACCTCTTCTTTCCCGGGCAGTATTCGGAAGACCGGCCTTGAGAGTGCGCTCCTGCTGATAAGATAGGCGCAGGAGCGCGGCCTGTGCGCCGCGCCGCAGTGCAACTTCACAGAGAGGGACTCTGATCATGAGCGATTCGCGCACGAGAGAACATGCTTCATCCGCATCGGCGGTCAGCCGCCGTCAGTTCGCCTCCGTCCTGGGCGCCACGGCGGCGGGCGGCGCAGCAACCGTCCGGGCTTCCGGCGCGCCTTCGAAAGCGGCAGAATGGGTCACGCTGGGCAAGTCCGGCGTCCGCGTGACGAGGCTGGCTCAAGGGACGGGCTTCAACGGCGGCGGCCGGTCGAGCGAGCACACCCGCATCGGGATGAGGGCGTTCACTTCGATGGTGCGCCGCGATATCGACCTGGGCGTGACGTTCATGGACACGGCGGATCTCTACGGCTCCCACCAGTATCTGCGCCGCGCCCTGGACGGCGTGCCGCGTGAAAAGTACACCGTGATGACCAAAATCTGGCCGCGCACCGAGTATTGGAATGCCTATTCCGGCGGCGCCAGAGCGGAAGTCGACAGGTTCCGCAAAGAATTGAATACGGATTTTCTGGAAATCGTCCTGCTTCACTGCATGATGAACGATCAGTGGGCACAGGATTTCGCCCGCGGCATGGACGAACTGAACGAGCTAAAGGCGAAGGGAATCGTGAAAGCGGTGGGCGTCTCCTGCCACGATTTCGGCGCGCTCAAGATCGCCTGCGCCTCGCCCTGGGTGGATGTGATCCTGGCGCGCATCAACCACGTGGGCAAGGCAGCTCACATGGACGCCTCGGTCGAGGAAGTGGTCCCGCATCTGAAGCAGGCGAAAGCCTCCGGCAAGGGCATCATCGGAATGAAGATCTTTGGCGCGGGACGGATCAGCAAGCCGGAAGAGCGCGATGCCTCGCTGCGGTTTGTCTTCCGGAACGGCCTGGTGGACGCCGTGACGATCGGCATGTTGAGCGAGGCGGAGATCGACGACACGGTCAGCCGCATCGACAAGACGCTGGCCGGCTGACCGCAGGCGGCGTGTCGACGCACGCCTGTGATGATTCACCGTCTTTGGAAGCCCGCCCGCTTGAGGCGCCTCGCCCGTTGCGGCAGCGAGGCGCCTCGCCGTGCAGTCCCCCTTCCGGCGTCACCTCCCGGCCGCCGGCGGAATCCTCTATCGTGAGAAGGGTGCTCTATGCGAGTTCTGGCTCTTGTTCTCATTCTGGTTCTGACTGCTGTTTCCGCAGCCGCCCTGCAGCAGGCTTCCAATGATGATCAGATTTACGATCTCGTCCGGCGCCGGCTGGCGGGCGATCCCGACGTCCGGGGCGGTGCGCTCGACATCACGGTGAAAGAAGGCGTTGTCACGCTCAAGGGCGTCGTGCGTTCGGAGAAAGCGAAGAAGAAGGCCGACAAGCTCACTCGCAAAGTCAAAGGCGTGAAAAGCGTCGTCAATGAACTCACCGTGAAGCCGGCAGGACTGTGACGCATGACGGAGTGGGAACTGAAGCCCGTCGGCGTGGTCCGCTGCGATGTCCGGGAACGGAAGCAGATGCCTGTGTGGGGCGTGCCCGCCAGCATTGAAATTCACCCGGAATTTGAAGAGGCGCTGCACCGGATCGAAAAACATACGCATATCTGGGTCATAGGGTGGCTCGTGCAGGGCGCCTCGGAAAGAAACGTGTTGCAGGTGACGCCGAGAGGCGTCTCTGAGAGCGGCCCGGAAGGACTGCACGGCGTGTTCGCCGTACGGTCCCCCGCGCGCCCCAATCCGCTCGGGCTGACGGCGGCGCGCCTGCTCCGCCGCGAAGCCCGGCGGCTGGACGTCGACCGCCTCGATTTTCTCGACGGCACGCCCGTGATCGACATCAAGCCGTATTTCATCAACCGGGATTTGATCTTCAGCGCCGGCGGACGGCAAGTGGGGAAACCGCGTTCACGCGAGGATTTGCGCGAGAGCCTCCTGGTGCAGGCGGTGCAGTTTCATGGCAGCCGCAGCCCGGAGCTGGAACTCGGCGTGCGCATCTTCGAGCATTACCGCGCCACCGTGCATGACATGAATGACCCGGGAGGCTACCGCTTGAAGGTCCCGCTCTCACGCCCGGTGTTGGTCGATGCGCTGCAGGGCATCACGCGGGCCACGGCAGGGCGAGGCACTCTCCTGTTTCATCAGGACGAGACGGTGGTGATTGACGAGAAAGCGGAGTACCGGCTGCTTCCGGCGCTGCCGCCAGACGTGCTCGGAGCCTCCGATGCCGAACTTTTCGAATTCCGGCTGCTCTGACCCAGGCTTCAGGCGAGCATCTTCTTGACAACTTCGCCGTGCACGTCCGTCAGGCGGAAGTCGCGTCCCATGTGCCGGTAGGTGAGCCGCGTGTGGTCGAAGCCCAGGCAGTGGAGGATCGTCGCCTGAAGATCATGGACGTGGACAGGGTCTTCGACCACATTGAAACCAAGATCGTCGGTCTTGCCGAGCACTTGCCCGCCGCGGATGCCTCCCCCCGCCAGCCACATCGAGTAAGCCAGCGGATGGTGGTCGCGCCCCGCATTCTCCGGGTCGGCCGTGTTCCGAATCTCCACAATGGGCGTGCGGCCGAATTCCCCGCCCCACACGACAAGCGTTGATTCGAGCAGCCCTCGCTGCTTGAGATCCTTGAGAAGCGCTGCCGTGGGCTTGTCGGTGCGGTTGCAGTTCTTCTTGAGATCCCGATTGAGATACGTGTGCTGGTCCCAACTCGCGTCCATCATCAGGACGAAGCGAACGCCGCGCTCCACCAGCCGCCGCGCCAGAATGCAATTGGTGGCGAACTGGCGCGTCACCTTATCGTCGAGCCCGTACATTTCGCGGATGTGCGCCGGCTCGCCGGAAAGATCGGCGAGTTCGGGAGCGGCGGATTGCATGCGCCACGCCAGCTCATAGTTGGCGATGCGGGAAGCGATCTCCTGGTCGCCCGTTTCGGACAGATGCTCCCGGTTCAGATCCCCGATCAGATCGAGCGTTTCCCGCTGCGTCTCCGCGGAAACGCCTTCCGGGTTGGAGAGGTACAGGATCGGGTCGCCCGAGTTGCGGAACAGCGTGCCCTGATAGTGCGATGGCAGAAACCCGCAGGAGAAATTCGAGGCGCCGCCGCTGGTGCCGACGCCGGAACTCAGAACGACGAAGCCCGGCAGATTCTTCGATTCGCTGCCAAGCCCGTAAAGCACCCATGCGCCCATGGTGGGGCGCCCAAGCTGGATGGAGCCTGTGAACAGCAGCGCCTGGCCTGGGTGGTGGTTGAAGGCGTCGGTCTGCATGGATCTCACCAGACAAAGGTCGTCGGCGCAGGAAGCGATGTGCGGGATGTAGTCGGAAAATTCGATGCCGCTTTGCCCGTGAGGCTGGAAAACGCGCGGACTGGGGAGGATTTTCGCGTCTTTTTTCGTAAAAGCGAGCCGCAATTGCGACGCAAGCGATTCCGGCAGCGGCTGGCCGGCATATTTCTGGAGGCCTGGTTTCGGATCGTAAAGATCCATCTGGCTGGGCGCGCCTTCCATGAACATGAAGATGACGTTTTTCGCCTTGCCGGGGAAATGCGGCTTCTTCGGCAACAGCGGATTTGCCGTGTCCGCCGTCTTGCCATCGGCGGCAAGCAGATCAGCCAGTCCCATCATGCCGATGCCGCAGGCGACTTCCTTGAGGAAGCGGCGGCGGCCGAGGAGTGAGCGGAAATCATGTTCATTCATGGCAGGTTCACTCCCGTGTGATGAATTCTTCCAGGTTCAGCAAAGCCCGCGCAGCGCTGGCCCAGGCGGCGTGCCCGGCTTGCAAAGGAAGCAATGCCTGTGATTGCCCTTCCCGGGCTTGCAGCGCGGCGGAGTGCTCGCGCAGGAACCTCTCCATGCGTTCGCGCTCCCTGCCTGTGGGCGGCCGCCCGAGGGCCAGAAGAAACGCGTGCTCGATGCGCTGCTCCGGGGGCGCTTCGCGCAGCAAGCGCAAGGCCAGAGATTGCGCTGCCTCGAAGAAAACCGGGTCGTTGAGCAAATTCAGCGCCTGCAAAGGCGAATTGGAGCGGCGGCGGCGCGCGCATGAGGTGAAGGAATCCGGCGCGTCGAAATTCATCAGCATCGGATAAGGGGCGGTGCGCTGGAACAGGATGTAGAGGCCGCGACGGTACCGCGCCGGCCCTTCGTCTTCGACCCACTTGACGCTGTTGGCGTATCCCAGCTCCGCCACGCCCTTGGGTTGCGGGGGCCGCACGCTGGGGCCTCCCACCTGCGTATTCAGCAGCCCCGCCGCCGACAGGGCGCTGTCGCGGATGTTCTCGGCCGGGAGCCTGATCCGGGACTGGCGGGCGAGCAGCCGGTTCTCCGGGTCTTTTTCGAGCAGGTCGCGCCTCACCTGAGAGCTTTGCCGGTAGGCGGAGGAGGTCACAATCAGCCGGATGAGCCTCTTGACGCTCCAGCCGTTGTCACGAAATTCCGAAGCCAGCCAGTCGAGCAGTTCCGGGTGGGAGGGCGCCTCGCCCTGCGTGCCGAAATCCTCGCTGGTCTTGACCAGGCCCTGTCCGAAAAATTCCTGCCAGACGCGGTTGACGATGACGCGGGCCGTGAGCGGATTCTCCGAGGAGACCAGCCATCGCGCCAATGCCAGCCGGTTGCGCGGCGCGTCTTTGGGCAGCGGCGGGAGGAACGCCGGCACATCGGGCTCCACGGCAAGTCCGCGGGCCCGGAAGTCGCCCTTCAGGGCGATGTGAGTCGGGGGCGGGTCTTCCAGTTCAAACATCGACATAGCCTGCGAAAGCCGCGGGTATTCCCGGTCCAGTTTGTCCAGACGTCGCCGGAATTCGGCCAGGCAGCGGATTTTGTCGATGTCCCGGTCCGGTTTCAACGGCCCGGGATTGCGGACGAACCAATAGAAAACCGCTTCGTTTTCTCTCTCATTCCGGTTCTTTTTCCCTTTTCTCAGGAGATATTCAAACCGGTCCAGCATCGGCCGGCTATTCGATACGGCAAAATCCCAGTCAGGATCCTTGCCGGGATTCGCCATCGCCCAGCGGATTTTTTCTTCCCATTCCTCCTGCAGCGGCTCCACATCGAACTCGCGGATCAGGGCCTCGCGATGCCGCAGGTAGTCGGGGCGGCGCCGCATCCACTCGCCGAACTCGCCCGGCAGCGGGGCGTCGATGTTGACCTCCTCGCTGCGGTTGAAGAAGGCAAGCAGTTGATAGTATTCCTTCTGCTTGAGCGGATCGTACTTGTGGTCGTGGCACTGGGCGCAGCCGGCAGTGAGCCCCAGCCACGCCGTGGCGGTCGTGTTGACGCGGTTGACGAGCTGCTCGAAACGGTTTTCTTCCGGATCGGTGCCGCCTTCGCGGTTGGTCAGCGCGTTGCGGTGAAATCCCGTGGCGATGCGCTGCTCCACCGTGGCTCCGGGGAGCAGATCGCCGGCCAGTTGCACGATCGTGAACTGGTCGAAAGGCATGTCGCGGTGGAAGGCATCAATCACCCACTGGCGCCAGCGCCACGCCCAGGGACGGACCAGGTCCTTTTCAAGTCCGTCACTGTCGCCATAGCGGGCTGCATCCAGCCAGGCGCGGGCGCGCTGCTCGGCGTAATGCGGGGAAGCCAGCAGCCGGTCCACCACTCGCTCGTAGGCATCGGGCCGGGAGTCGGCGAGAAACGCCCGGACCTCTTCCGGCGTCGGAGGCAGACCTGTCAGATCCAGCGTGACCCGCCGCAACAGCACAGCTTTGGGCGCCTCCGGCGAGGGGGAGATGCCTTCCCGTTCCAACCGCGCGAGGATGAACCTGTCGACTGGATTGGCGGCCCATGATCGCAGCGTGACATCCGGCACGGGCGGCCGGCGGACCGGACGGAAAGACCAATGCGCGTTCGAAGAGGCAACTGCCGGCGGCGGCGCAGGGGTTTCCTTTCCGGCGGCTTCCTCGGGCCACTGTGCGCCTGCCTGGATCCAGTTTTTGAGCAGCGCGATCTCTTGCGGCGTCAAGGACGGACCGACCGGCGGCATCCGCAGCTTTTTGTCCGTGGAGGCCACGCGCTGGATCACTTTGGACCCTTCGGGATCACCGGGAAGGATGACAGGGCCGGAGTATCCTCCAGCAAGAGCGGCCTTGCGGTCGTCGAACCGGACTCCGTTCTGGGCAAGCGAGCCGTTGTGGCAAGGCATGCACCGCTTGGCCAGCAGCGGTTCCACGTCCTGGCGGAAGTCCACCTTCGGTTGCGCGGACAGGCTCAGCGTGCAGCCGTACAGAAGAATCCCTGCTACGCCCCTCATGAGTGGCTTCATTCTATCGCAAGTCTCGGGAAAGGAGAGGCGAGAGGCGGGACGGCGGGGCAATGACAGATGCAGAGCGCGAGGGCGGGCGTGCGCCGTTGCTGCAGATGGCTCTCTGTGGCAATCTCGACAGCATCCTGCGGGTCATGAAGGACGGGCAAGAGCGCACAGAGCGGGAAGGGACGGGAACGCGACGCTGGATGTTAGCGCAGCTCGCGAGCCAGAACGCCGAACAGGGACCAGCCGACCTGCACCAGCGCTATGACTTCGATAATGCGGACCAGGGCGACGAGCCGTTCACTCATGAACTCGAAGCGGAGCAAGAGCGCGCAGATAACGGCAACGTAGGTGACATAAGGATTTACCGTCAGCGGGTAGAGGTTCAAGTAGACGACGGCGCCGAAATAGTAGACGAGCGGCCAGTTGTTATCGACGCGCATGCGGAGGCGCGACAGAGCCAGCCAAAGAGTGCCGCCGAACAGCCCGACGGTGAACAGGAAGCCGATGTTGCTCATGTTGGGATCCGCTTACCGGCCTCGGGTAGATACCATCATACGCTGGACAAACTCATCCCGCGTGGTGTTCTTGGGCGAAGAATGGGTGATCAGGCGCCTTGGCAGCCAGTCAATTCGCAATGCTTCCGCCTCCGGCCCGGCTCCGGACGAGGTCGGATCCGGGACGGAACACGGCGCGCCCCCTGGCGGGCCTTCCTGTAGCGAATCACCCCGGCGAGGCCATTGCACCTGACAGGAATCGGCGGCAGGATTGTGCTTTGGAGTTCGGTTTCAGCAGACCTCATGCAGCCACGGGCCGAGCCTGCGGCGCGATTTCGCGAGATGAAGGGCGGGTGAGGTGGGGAGGGCCTCCCCGCCCTGGAATCCCGCGCACCGCTGCTTCCGTTTACTCTTCCGCGTTGCGGCTTCTGCGGCGCATGATGATCGCGGCCAGAAGCACCACCGCGAGAACGGCGCAAACGATACGGACAATCGAGTTGCTATCCATGAGATGTTCTCCTTTCCCTGAAACGCTGCGGATTCTTGTTATTGCCTCCGAGCCGGCTCCGCGCTGCCGCCTCAGATTCCGGTCATCATCGGGATGAGCTCCCGGACGATTTTGACCGCCACTGGTCCTACCGTCACCACGAAAAGCGACGGCAAAATGCAGAAGAAAATCGGAAACACAAGTTTGACGCCCAGCTTGGCGGCTTTTTCTTCCGCCACCTGCCGGGCCTGGACGCGCATGAAGTCGGCGTGGGCGCGCAGGCTCTGGGCCACGCCGGTGCCGAACCGATCCGCCTGGATGAGAACGGCAACCAGCTTCTTCAGATCGTCGACGGCCGTGCGCTCGGCCAGATTGCGCAACGCCTCCGCGCGCCGCTTGCCCGCCTTGAGTTCAATGTTCACCATGGCGAATTCTTCGCTGATTTCCGGGTGGGCGTGTTCCAGTTCCTTGGCCACCTGCACGATTGCCTGGTCGAGACCCAGTCCGCTCTCCACGCAGACGACCAGCAGGTCGAGCGCGTTCGGAAGTCCGCGCCGGATCTGCCGCTGCCGGCGGCGGCTCATCCAGTTGACGTACTCATTGGGGCCGAAGAAGCCCACGGCGGCGGCCGCGGCCACGGCGGCGAACTTGTTGAAGATCTCCGAGGCGGAGCCCCAAACGGCAATCGTCATCACGAGCGGCAGGCCGATTCCGAGAACCAGTTTGGCCCCGTAGAGCAGTTTCAGGGCGTTGGGCCCGCGCAGTCCGGCGCGCACCAGCCGGCGCTGCATTACGGTCATGTCCTTCGGCGAGGCAGGCACGAGCGAGCCCAGGCGGTTGAGCAGATCGCGGAAGACGAGGCTTGGATGAACCGGCGTCTCTTCCGGCTCGACCACGACGCCGGTGACGCGCTCGATGTACTCTTGCGGCCGCACCCAGAGCCGCATTCCCACCAGCGCGACGCCCAGGGCGACGGTGATGAAGACCAGCATGGTCAGAAAGATGGAAATCACTGCCTGGCCCTCCTCGTCAGATTTCGATGTTGACGATCTTTTGGATGATGGCGTAGCCGATCAACTGCAGCGCGATGGCGCCAGCCATCATCCAATTGCCCACCTCTTCGCGGATGAAAAAGGTGACATAGTCGGGATTGACCACGAACATCATGGCGGCCACGCCGATCGGAATGAGCGTGAGCGCCGTCCCGGTCATGCGCCCGTGCGCGCTGATGGCCCGGATCTTGCCACGCAGTTTGAAGCGTTCGCGGATCACGTAGGCGAGCTTGTCGAGAATCTCGGCCAGATTGCCGCCGGTGCGCTTCTGCAACAGCACGGCCGAAATGAAGAAATGGACGTCGAGCGAGGGCACCCTATGCCCCAGCTTTTGCAAAGCCAGGTCCAGCGGCATGCCCAGGTTGTGCTCCTCGAAGACGCGCCGGAACTCCCCGGCCAGCGGCTCCTGGAACTCCCGGTGAAGCATTTCCAGTGAAACGGAGAAAGCATGGCCGGCCCGCATGGAGCGGGCCATGAACTCCAGGCTGTCCGGGAACAGTTCTTCAAACTTGCGCAGCCTGGTGCGGCGCTTGGAGGCGACATAGAGCAGCGGCAGCGAACCGGCCGCGGCGCCAACCAGGAAGGCGGCCAGGCGGTATTGGGCGGGCAGGAGGCCCCAGGAAAGCCAGAAGCCAATGAGGAACAAAGCGAGGCAGAAGTGCACCAGCCGGGCCACTTTCCAGCGCAGGCCCGCCTGTTCAATAAGCCTTTGCAGGCGGTCGTGCAGTTCGAGGCGGCGGATGATGCGCAACACGAATCTGCCGGTGTTGTGGTCTTCGACGGCGATCAGCGGCGCGTGGCCGGATTTGCCGCCAGATTTCGCCTTCTTCTTTTTCTCGGGCAGGCCGAGCACGCGCGTGGTGATCTTCTCCGCCCCGGCCGTCTGCGCCCTTCGCCCCACCAGCAGCCACAGGCCGAGCACGCCGAGCCAGGTCACCAGGAACACCATCAGGAACAACGCCATTTCAGACCTCCTCGACTTCGTCGAAGATGTCCGGCCGCAGGCGGATGCCCGCGGCCAGAAGCTTTTCGTAAAACTTGGGCCGGATGCCGGTAGCGGCAAAGCGCCCGAGGACCCGGCCTTCAGGCGACAGGCCGCGTTTCTCGAACACGAAGATGTCCTGCAGGGTGACGATCTCGCCTTCCATGCCGGTGACCTCGGTGATGTTGGTCACCCGGCGGGAGCCGTCGCTGAAGCGCGCCGCCTGCACCAGCAGGTGCACGGCGCTGGCGATCTGCTGGCGAATGGAAATCAATTGCATGCTGGCGTTGGCCATGGAGACCATCACCTCGAGGCGGCTGATGCCATCGCGCGGGGAGTTGGCGTGAATCGTGGTCAGCGACCCATCATGGCCGGTGTTCATCGCCTGCAGCATGTCGAGCGCCTCGGGACCGCGCACCTCGCCCACGACGATGCGGTCAGGGCGCATACGCAGGCTGTTGATCAGCAGCTCCCGCTGCCGGACGGCGCCGTGGCCTTCCAGGTTCGGCGGCCGCGTCTCCAAGCGGACGACGTGGGGCTGCTTGAGCTGGAGCTCGGCCGCGTCCTCGATTGTCACGATGCGCTCCTTCGGGTTGATGAAGAAGGAAAGGGCGTTGAGCAGGGTGGTCTTGCCGGCGCCGGTTCCGCCGATGATGATGATGTTGAGCCGCGCCTTGACGGCCGCTTCGAGCAGCTCCATCATGCCTTTCGTCATGGCCTTGCGCTCGACCAGGTCGGCCGGCATCAGCTTGTCCTGTGTGAAGCGGCGGATCGACATCACCGGGCCGTCCAGCGCCAGCGGCGGGATGATGGCGTTGACGCGGCTCCCGTCCAGCAGGCGGGCGTCCACCATCGGATTGGATTCGTCCACGCGGCGGCCGACCTGGCTCACGATCTTGTCAATGATCCGCAGCAGGTGGGCGTCGTCGCGGAAGGTGACGCTGGTCAGCTCGAGCACGCCTTTGCGCTCCACGTAAACCTGCTTGCTGCCGTTCACGAGGATGTCGGAGATGGTCGGATCCTGCAGCAGCGGCTCGAGCGGCCCGAGGCCGAAGACTTCGTCGAGCACTTCATCGCAGATTTGCTGTTTTTCGAGCGCGCTGAGCAGCGTCGGCTCGCCGTCGATCAGCGAGATCAGCGCCTGGCGGACCTCGGTCCGGACGCGCTGGTTGTCAATCGTGGCGAGGGCCTCGAGATTGATCTTGTCGAGCAGCTTGCGGTGGAGAGTGAACTTCAGCTCCTGGTATTCCGGCTTGAGGGCCGTTTTCGGGCGTCCGGCGCTCTTCAGCAGGCGCTGTTCCCAGCTCAGTTGAGGGACCGGTTTCTGCTCCAGGTTCGGAATCATCGAGCCTTGCTCCTACCTCGATACCGCGCGGGCCGGAAATAGCCCGCTGCCTATTGATCGGCCGACAAGAGGGAAAACTTCAGGCTTCTTGCTCACAATTCGGCCGCCACCGCGCGCCCCTCGGCCGTTGCCCCTTTCGGCCTCCCAGCGGCCGCTGCAGGCCCCTGCACTTTCTTTATCATCTGTTCCAGAGCCCGGCCGAGTTCGCATTCGGCGCCCAGGGCCTCGACTCTGGTGACCGTGCGGTGCACGTGCTGCGGATCCTCGGGCAGGGTGGCCAGCACGGGGCAGCCGAAGATCTTTTCCATGTCCGAGGTCGACAGCCCGGCGCCCTTTTCCAGCCGGTTCACTACGATCTGGAACCGGTCGCGGCCGTATCCCAGTTGCGACAGCAGCGCCACCGCCCGCCGGCCCATGTGGAGACTGACCAGATCCGCCGTGGAGACCAGCAGCGCCGTGTCCACCTCGGACAACGCCAGCAGACTGTGCGGATGGAAGACAGACGGCAAATCCACGACGACGACGTCATACATCATGCGGCTGTATTCGAGCACTTCGTGCAACCCGGTGGCATCCAGGGATTCCGACACCGGATCCTCGGGCGCGGCGAGCACATCCATGCCGCCCGCCTGCACCACCAGCGCCGACCACGTTCCGGGATCCAGCCGCGAGGAGCGTTCGATGGCGTCCAGCACGGAATACGTGGGACGCAATTTGAGATGGAAGGCGACCGAGCCCCCCAGGATGTCCAGATCGACCACCAGAACCCGGCGGCCGGTGAGCCGTTTCAGCGCAAAGGCCCCCTGGATGCATGCCGTCGAAGCGCCTGAGCCGGGCTTGGCGGGGGCGAAGGCGATCAGAGAGCCCGCCTCCTGCGGCTTGCCCGGTTCCGGCGCCTTCAGCCTGCGGATCCTGGCCGCAGCCTCCCGCTGGGCGTGTGCCTCGAAAGGGACAGACAGGAACTCGGACGCGCCGGAACGGAAGCACCGGATGACCACTTCCGGGTCGGGGCGGTAATGAAGACCCACCACCTGGATGGGCGGCTGGACGGAGGCAGCCGCCTGGATCAGCGCAGTGGCGGAATCAAAATCCGAGGCCAAATCCATGAGGAGCACGTCCGGCTGGATCTGCCTCAGACGCATCTCCAGAGCCGAGGCCGACGGGTACTCCTTGAACTCGGTCAGGACCTCAAACACCTTCGGGTCGGCGGCCGCTTCGCGGAACTGCTGCGCCAGGTTGCGATCCACCGCCACCAGTACCGCAGTCAGAGCCCGTTCGCGGGCGCCCGAGCCGCCATGCATTGGGATGCACCTCCGGTCTTTCCGCCTGTCCGTCCGGGCCGGCTACTTCAGCTTGCCCGACGGCTTCGTCAGGTCCTGCCGCCGTTCGGCTGCCGGGGGCTTCTCTCCGGCTGCGCCGGCACCGGCGTTCGAGGATCCGGGCATGCCCTGTGGCAGCATGGCCGGCGGGAAGACACCGAGCGGCATATGCGGAAGCAGCTTCGGATCGGAGGCTGCGGCGGGCTCCACAATTTCGGGAGTCACCACAACGATCAGCTCCGTTTTGCTGCGGTTTTCGTTGCGGCTGCGGAACAGCGCGCCGAGGAGCGGGATGCTGGAAAGGCCCGGGATGCGGCTCAGATTCTCCGTGGTGCGGTCGTCGATCAGGCCGCCAATGACGAAGCTCTGCCCCGGCGCCAGTTCGATGTTGGATTCGACGCGGCGGGTGGCGAGAGCGGGAATGGTGAACCCGCTCAAGGTGATCGCATTCGCGATGTCGATTGTCGACACTTCCGGCTTTACATACATCTTGAGGGTGCCATTCTCGGTCATGTTGGGAGTGAAGGTGAGCCGGATGCCGAACTCGCGGAATTGCACGGTGACGGCGCCGGCATTGGCGCCGCCCTGCAGCACCGGCACCGGGAATTCGCCGCCCACCAGGAAGCTGGCCTCCTTGCCGTTGCTGGTGAGCAAATTGGGCTCGGCCAGAATTTGCAGGAAACCCTGCTGCTGCAGCGCCCGCAGGGTGGCGGCAAGGTTCAGGTCCGGGCGAAACGCGAAGACGTTCAAAGCGTCGGTGAGATTGAACTGGCTGCTTGTGCCTGCCGCCTTGCCCGGGATTACGCCGCTCAAGTCGGTCGCCCGCGGCGGCGAGAACTGCCCGGTTGTCACCAAGCCGGGCGTGTTGGCCGCTCCGGTCGAGATGATGTTGAGGCCGAACTGGTTCAACTGGCTGCGGTTCAGTTCGGCGAATTTCACCCGGAGCAGGATCTGTTTGTCGGCGGGCGCGGGTTTCGTGCGGAGGTTGTTCACGACGTTCTTTGTCACGCCTTGCAGCAACGCCGTCGCCCGGTCGGCCACCGCCTGCGAGGAGACGGCGCCATTCAGCGAGATGGAATCGCGCGCCGCCGACACCTGGATGTCCTCCCCGGGAAAGGTGTCGCGGAGGAGCTTGCGGAGTGGCTCGAGATTCATCTCCACGTTCACGTTGTAGAAATTCCTCTGGCCCGATTTGGCCCACACGACCAGCGTGGCCGAGCCGACCCCCCGCGCGTGCAAGAGAATCTCGCGCGTCGAGACGGGCACGTAGTCGACGACCTCCGGATTCGAGGTCGAGATGCGGCTCACGTCCTCGGGATAGTCAATCACGACGCTGCGCCCGAGGGTGACACGGATCTCCTCGGCGCCACCCTGTCCCCAGGAGGGCGCGAGAAAGACGATGAAGAAGGCGGCCGCAAGCAATGTTGCGAGCCGGCGGCGGATGAGAGACTGGCAATTCACGGGTTCCTCCCTGCGTCCTGAACGGACTTCGACGTCTGGAGCGTCTCCACCTTCTTTTCCACCCCGCGGATAGTGATGATCTGATCGGGCACAGGCGCAGGAGGCGGCGGAGGCGGAGGCGCCACAACCATTGCCTGCTCGCGCGCGGCCGGACGGCGGCGGCGCGGGTTCACCTCGTCGAACTCCTCGTCCGGCGTCCCGCCTTCTTCTGCCAGGAGCTTCGCGTGCCTGCCGTAGATTGCGGTCAAGCTAAGCCCGCCCGTCTTTTCGATACTCTGGTCGCCGCCGTTGCGCAAAACAAGCTGAATGCGGCCTTCGTTGCCCGCCAGGGTCAGCAACTCCGCCTGTTGCGGCGTGACCAACAATGTCACATTGGGCGCATCGACAGGCTTGCCGGAGGCGTCGGTCTGCAGCGTCTTGCCGGCTGACAGCACGAGGATGTTCTGCAGGATCGTCTTGGTGACCGTGTTGCGGTTGCCGGGCGGATGACCGGTGATGAGCACGTCCACCCGCATGCCGGGCAGGACGAAACCGGCCACGCCCACGACGTCGTTGACGCGGACGGTCACGGCCCGCATGCCGACCGGGATGATCGGCGCCAGGCCCACGCCGCTGCCCCGCTGGGCCAGGCGGCCCTCCAGGATCGGCTCCTCGGCCAGGATGTTGGCGACGACCGGGCGGTCGAGCACATCCTCCGGCTTGCTGAAGCCGCCCTTGGGGAACGCCTGGGCGGGCAGCTTCACCACCTTGACGTCGCTCGCCTTCACCGTCAGACCCACGGCCAGCGGACGGGCTGCGACTACAACGTCCTTCATTTCGACCGCCTCGGTCTTCTTTGGCTGGCTGCCCGCTTTCGAGGTCATCGAATAGAAAATGGCGCTGACCACAAGCGCGAAGACAAGGCTGACTGCGAGAAGTGTCAAAAACCTACGATCCATGGAAAAGCCTCCAATCCAATGCCCCGGCCCGGGCGCTCCGATTCCTCCGACATCCCAAGGCGCCGCTGGCGGCGCAAATCCGCAAACCTCTCATTGGCGTTCTCCCGAACCAGCATGCGCCGGACGCGGCGCCTCGACGCAAGAAGATTCCCCTTGCACCTGGGTCTCCAGCCACAGGGCGCCTGTCGCCAGCCCTGCGGATAGCGCAAAGCGCAGCAGATCCTGCCCGTCGGGCATGCACCAGGCGGAATCGGCGGCGGCATCTGCCGCAAAGTCCTTGCGACGTGTTGGCCCGTCCTGTCCGGCTGCGGACATCTCCGTCTCCTGTCCCTCCATCGGCAGTCTCATGGAATTTCATTAGGCCCCAGCGCAGGATTCCGGATGGAATGCGGCGGCACGGAAGCTGTCTGCTGCGCGGCCGGCCCTCTCCTTCGGAACAAGACCGCTTTCCCGTCGTCTTCGACCAGCCTCCAGCCGGGGCTGATCTTCAGCAGGCTGGCCAAGGCTGTCTGGGGGGAAACCAATACCGTATCGAACCGGTACTTCTCGAGCACGGCCTCCCATCCGGGGCGTCCTTCCATCGCCCGCAAATACTCCTCGGCGATATCGCGGCCGTAAAAGTCGCTCCGGCCGTCAAAAAAGACCTTCACCCTGGGCCACAGCCGGTAGATCAAGTAGTCAGCCCACTGATCCGCAGTGAATATCCGGGCGCCCGCGAACTCCGCCTGGCGCCGCTCCACGATTGACCGGGGGAATCGCTCGGCCGGGAAGTCATCGAAATACGGGAATGGAACCGCGCGCAGCAACACCAGCGCGGCAATCGCCGCGGGCCACACGCTCACTCGCTTCAGTTCCGGCGCCGCTTCGCGCGCCAAAGCGCTCAACACGGACAGGGGCGAGCGCCGGCCTCCGCGTTCGGCCCAATCCGTCCAAAGGCGCTGTAGTTCGGCCCCAACAAACGGCATCGCCACTCCAATGAACAGCGGGATATGGCGTGCCGATTGCAAGGAAGCATGCGCCCAGAAAAGAATCCACAATGGCGCCACAAACTGCCGCCGCAGCAACATCACGCCGCTGGCGGCCACGCCTGCCAGCAACGCCAGCTCATAGTGCAGCATCGGCTCGCCGCGAAACGACGGCGCCCGGAATTCCCCCACCAGATTGCGGATGTAGTCGGCCTGGAGATATTGGAAGATGTGCGCGTGCAGCCTCCAGCCGTATGGGTTCAGCAGGGTGGCTGCCAGGCACAGCGCCGTCAGCCACGCGTACCGTCTTGCCGCCGCCCAACTGCCCGTGCCGGCCGCCGCTTCTGCTGCCGAGCCTGCGGCAGCCAGTCCCAGAATGGCGATCAAGGCCGGCCATCCTCCGTGCAGGTTCGCCCAGAGCGCCGCCAAGGGCGCCATCAGCCAGATCATGCGTCCCGGCTGTTTCCGGTCCGCCTCGATCCACCAGGCAGCCGCAGGCAGCAGCACCATCGTGAACAGGTGCGGCCGGGCCAGCAGATGCAGAGTCGCAGCCCCGAAGCACGCAAACGCCAGCGGCAGAGCGATCCAGAGATTTGCGCCCTGCCACAAAATGTGCCGGAAAACAATGCCGCAGAAGGCGACCCCCGCCACCATGCCGAACAGCGCCACTGCCTGTACGCCGCCCGCCTGGTGCAGCAGCGCCCAAATTACGTCCGCCAGCCACTCCCAGGCGAACCACGGCTCCCCGGGCTTGGTGAACGAGAACAGATCCCGGTGCACGAACCGTCCCTGCTCCAGGATCCACTGCCCGGTGCGGATGTGCCAGCCCGTGTCGCCGTCGGCCAGCAACAGCCCCAATCCCCCTTCCGCCAGGCTGAAAAACCAGAAGGGAACCGCAATCAACAGAACGTCGAACAGGGATGGCCTCAGCCATCGCTCGCCAAAGCGCCAAGCCACCCTTGGGAGCGAAGCCCGATTGGGCGCCGTCCTGCCCGGATCGGGCGAAACCGTTTCTGCCGCAGCCTGCGGGCTTGCCATCCAGTTCCCTGCCAACCTTATCCATCGGCGACTCGCCGCCACGGGATTAGGGCGATCCGGCAAATTCCTGTCCGGAGCGCCTCTTGCCCGGTTTCCCGGGCCGGAAACTGTCCGGCTCCCCGCCTGCGCTTCGCTTCTCGGTGGCGGTGAAGGTCGATGAGAGGAAAATAATGTTTCAATCCGGTCTCTCCGCTCTTGCGTTCCCGCTCCTCTCAATGCACAATCAGGAATAGAGATATCTGAAGTATCTCCTCCTCCAACACAGGCCGACTGCTTCCTCCTCCGGCAGTCGGCCATTTTTCTTGGTTACCCCTAACTATTGACCAGCATGAGACTTTTGGTCTGGCAGCTTGTGTCGAGTCCCTCCAAGACCGGCCCTGCCGGCGCCGGCCGTGAAATCCGGTTCTGACCGTTGCGCCCAACATACGCGCAACGGGCGCCTGAATCCCGCATGGAACCTTCCCTTGGCCTTTTCCGCTTGGGAAGTCCTCCCTGCATCCAGCCCGACGAACCGAGTCCCACCGGCTGTTACGGGTCGTTGCGAGGGGCGCACAGACAGCCCCGGGCTTGCACGAGGCACGCATCCTGCCTTGCCCTTCCGGCCCCCATGAGCCGCCTGAGCCACAAGGCGGCGCCCGCAGGGCAACTGCGGCGCCGGGCGTCGAGCAACTTCACCCAAAGGGAGTTGGCAGGGACGGAGAGCGCCGTTGAAAGCATATGGACCCGGGTTTTCGCCTTCACGCGCAAGCCGGCGGAAACCAGCCGCGAAAGGCGGCCCGCGCCAGAAAAGGGCCGTGCTCCCCACCTGCCCCCGGAGCCCTACGGCGGGTGTATACTGCCTCGGTCGAAGAAGCTCACGATAGAATCGCTGGCCGAGACGCAACCATGAAACACGAAGCAGCCCTGCTGGCCTTCCTGTCAATTCTGGCGCCGGGAGCCCTGACGGCTGGCCAGGCGCAGCCACAGCCCCGCGTGGCCGTGCAGCCCGCAGACACCGGGGAGGCGCTGGTGAACCCTGCCATGGGTTGGGTGTTTCACCATTACGACAACAACCTTGTTCGATACGGCCTCGATCTGGAGCCATCCGACACCGTCGACGATTACCCGGGCGCCAGCGTGGTCTATTTGCGACTTGCCTGGTCGTACCTGGAGCCGGAAGAAGGCAAGTTCAATTGGGCGATCGTTGATACTCCGGCGCAACGCTGGATTGACAAGGGCTTCCAGGTGGCCTTTCGGTTCACTTGCGCCGAGTCTGACCCGAAGCAGCCTTATGCGACGCCGAAGTGGGTCCGCGGTGCGGGCGCCAAAGGCTATCCGTTCACGCCGCGGAAAGGCATCGACGAAAACGGCCCGATGTGGGAACCGAAGTACGACGACCCGGTTTTTCTGGAAAAGCTCGACCGATTCCTGGCCGCGGCGGCGGCGCGCTACGATGGCAACCCGAACGTCGCATTCATCGACGCCGGGTCCTTCGGCGTCTGGGGCGAGGGCCACACCCACGCCACCACGAGGCTGCCCTACGACGCGCGAACGGTGAAGATGCATCTGGATCTGCACAAAAAGCACTTCAGGAAGACGCTGCTTGCGGCCAACGACGACTTCTCGAATCAGGGACGGGGCCTCGAAATCCTGCATTACGCCCGAGAGCTCGGCATGACCTTGCGAGACGACAGCATTCTCGTCAACTGCAAGGACAAGGCCTACCACCATGCCTACGTTGCCGACCTCTTCTGGCCCAGCCTGCCTGTGGTGCTCGAGATGGAACATTACGGCCATTCTGTGTCACGGGGCTGCTGGGAGGATGGAAGCCTGTTCCTGAAGGCGATCGAGGACTACCACGCCGCCTATGCCACCGTGCACTGGTTTCCCCGGGAGTTCTACCAGAAGAACAAAAAGCTCGTCGACGACATCAACCTGCGTCTCGGCTACCGCCTCCAGTTGCTCGAGGCGTCGTGGCCCGCCGAACTGAACCGCGATCAGCCGCTCACGGTGGGGTACCGCTGGCGCAACGCCGGCGTCGCCCCTTGCTATCCCGGCGGGCACCCTGCCATCACGCTGAAAGACGCCAAGGGCGGCATCGTGGGAGTTTTCGTAGACGAGGGTTTTGACTTACGCGCGCTGCCTGTCGGCCCGCCGGGCAAGGCGCTGGCGGTCGGCCGGCAAGAGAAGGAATCAAGCCAGGCCGACAGGCCCCTCATCTCGTTCATCCTCCCGCCTGAGCCGGTCTTCAAGCCCGGCGCCTATGAGGTGTTCATCTCGGTTGGAGACAGGACGGGCACGCCGAAGATCGCGCTGCCGCTGGCAGGAAACGACGGACACCGGCGGTACCGCCTCGGCAAGGTTGTTGTCCGATAAGCGAACGGCGGCGGACTCCTGCCGCGACAAGGCGGCTGCAGGTTGGGCAACCCGCGAGCCCGGATGGATTCCGTGCCGCTCGGGTTCTCTGTTCGCGAACGAAACGACAGATCCCTTGCGCGCGAGCATCGACTTCTTTCATCCCTGCCGCCCTGCAGGCTGCGCTGGCCCGCGGCTTTGGTTTGGCGGACGAACCAGCGGCCGCAGGGGCGGGGCAGGACGCCCCGGAAGAGGCTCGCCACAAGGCCCAGGCGCGCGGGATGGCCCTGGGCGGCGGCGAGGTGCGACTTGCCGCCTGCCCCCATCGGAGGCGCAGTTTTAAAAGTCCGCAATCGGCACGATATTCTAGATATTTTCTCCACCGGCACATGCCTGCAACCGGGAAGCGTCCAGTGGCCGGTTCCATGTGGGATGGAATAGTACGATATGCCGAGCCGGCGAGACCGGAAGCACAAAAAAGCCCGCAGTGCGAAGCCTCCTGCGCCCTCGCAGCCGACGAGGTCCAGCAGTGCTCCGCCTCCTGCGCCTCCACAGCCGGACAGGTCCGGCAGTGCGCCGCTTCCTGCTGCCTGGCAACCGGCGCAAGTCGAGGTCTGGCGTCTCGATGCCAGGCTGGTTTTCGGCCTGGTAGTCACCCTGCTGCTGACCGCCGTCAACATTTACCGGGCCGCCACGCGGTCGATCGCCGGCGACGAGGCGCTGACGTATCACTGGTACCTTTCCGGCGGCTGGAGTCTCATTTTCACCTCCTACAGCGCCAACAATCACGTGCTCTACTCTCTGCTGGCCAAGGCGTCCATCTCGCTGTTCCCCGTATCGGAATTTTCCCTTCGCCTGCCGGCCTTGGGCGCCGGGATTCTCTACCTGTTGGCGGCATGCCGGATCTCCGCGGCTCTCTGCCGCTCCTTTCCGGCTTATGCCCTCTGCTTTCTGGCGATCAGCCTGAACCCGCTCGTGCTGGATTTTCTCAGCTATGCGCGCGGTTACGGACTGGCGACCGCCGCGCTGCTATGGGCGATGTATGAATCCATCCGGGACCGCTCGGGCGCGGCTCCGAACCCCGTCCGGCTGGGCGCCTGGTGTGCGGTGGCCGTGTGCGCCAACCTCACGCTGGCGACGGCGGTGGCGGCGCTGTTCACGGCTCTGGCGGCGCGCCGGCTCGCCATGCGCAAGCCCCTTCGCCCGCTTCTGGCAGCTGCTGCTTTGGCGGCTTTGATTTGCGCCGTTATTCTTGCGCCGCCACTCCGGCATGCGAACAGGGACAATTTCTACGCCGGCACGAACACGGTGGCGGAAGCTTTCCTCAGCCTGACCGCTCAATCCATTCCCGAGGCAGGCCGTCCAGACCGCTTGTGGACAGCCGCAGCGTTGCTCCTTCTGGCCTCAGCCATGGCCGCATACAGGCCGGGGACGGCGCAGGCCCTGCCGGCTCAGGTCCTTTTGCTCTGTCTGGCCGCGCTGTATGCAGCCCACCGTCTCATTGGCCTGCCGTTGCCGCTGAACCGCACCGGGCTGTATCTCATCCCGCTCTTCATTCTGGCGGTGGCAGGGGCGATCGAGCTGTTGCCGCAGTCTCTGTTTGCCCGGGGATTGAAAACAGCGACCGGTGCGATTGCGGTCATCATCCTGTTTTATTACGCGAAGAATTTCCGGCTCGACCGCTATGCTGTGTGGCCCGAGAGCGCCGCCACGAAACAGGCCGTCAACACCATCCGCCGCCGCATCGCGCAGCAGAACCTGCCCCGGCCCGTGCGCGTGGCCGCGACCAACTGGCTGTATCCCGCCCTTGAATTTTACGCGCGCTCCGAACCCGGCTGGTTTGTCTCCCGGGTCGTGGACCGCGGCTGCATTCCTTACGACTACTATTTCTCCATCCCGCCCTCCGGCGAGCCTGATCCCCCGGCCGCCGCCGGCGCAGGGGAGCCTCCGCCAAGGTACGATTTTTATCTGCTCCTCCACTATGAGTGGGTTCATCTCGGGCGGTGCGGACTCTCCGAAATCGAGCGCTATCCGGAAGCGCGCGTGTTGCTGGCGGTTCCGGCTGACCGGAATCCGGCCAGCCGCTGACAGGCCGGCACTGCCGCTCAGGCGCCGCGCGGAATGGAGTCAAGGAAAGTGGGTGCGGCCGGTCGCCACCCCGGCTCGGAGCCATCGGTTTGCCGCACTGCGGTCGTCACCGAACTACTGTTGCTTGCCGCGAAGGACTCCCGCCCGCCGCCCCCATGTTCCCGCCCGGCAGAACGGCGTCCGTACCGGGCGTCGCCCTCCAGGATCAGGACGCGCCCGTCGTGACAGTCCCGCCGCGGCAGGCGAGCGAGCCGCCGGACAGCGCGGATGCGCCTGAAGCTCGGAGCGCCCCGGCCGCGAGGCGCCCCGCGTTTCATTCATCACAGAGGGCAAACGCAACCGGCCGGCAGGGCGGCCGCTCAGACCTTGTCCGGAACCACAAACGGCTTCCGGTACTGCCGCTTCATCATCGCGCTGGCTTCGGCGTCGCCGACGATGTCGCCGGTGGCCGGGTCGATCTTCAGGCTGCGGCCGACACGATAGCTGATGTTGGCCAGGTGCATCAGCGTGCAACTGATGGCGCCTTCCTCGATCTGCCCGTTCAGCATCTCGGGCTTGCCCGCCCGCACGGCGTCGATGAAGTTGGCGTGGTGCGAGCCGCCGGCCTTTTTCGACGGCCCCGGCTCGGCCTTCTGCCCCAGGAACACCTTGTAGGTGTCATAGCCGTCGATGGCCATGTAGCCCTTGGAGCCGTAGAAAACATTGCCCACCGTGTTGCCGCCGCCGCCGCCCGGCCGCTCGCCGATGCCGGCTTCGTGGTTCGTCATCCAGTGGCGCACCTCAAAGCTCATGAACTTCTTCTTGCCGCCGGAATCGAACTCGTAGGTGGCCACCAGCACGTTCGGCGTCTCCTGGTCGTCGTCGAACATGAAGTGCCCGCCCATGGCGCTCACCTTGCTCGGGAACCGCACATCCAGCAGCCAGCGGCAGATGTCGACTTCGTGGATGCCCTGGTTGCCGAAGTCGCCGTTGCCGTAATCCCAGAACCAGTGCCAGTTGTAATGGAAGCGGTTCCGCGTAAACTGCCGCACCGGCGCCGGCCCCAGCCACAGGTCGTAGTGCACGCCCGCCGGCACAGGCTCTTCTTTCGCCCGCCCGATCGTGTCGCGCCACTTGAAGCACAGCCCGCGCGCCATGTAGACGTCCCCGATGACGCCTTCGTCGATCAGCTTCTTCGCCTCTTGCAGGCCCTCGGTCGAGTGCGCCTGCACGCCGTGCTGCACGCATTTGCCGTATCTCTTCGCCGCGGCCACGATCTGGCGCGACTCGAACACGTTGTGCGAACACGGCTTCTCGATGTAAACGTGCTTGCCCGCCTGCAGCGACCAGATCGTCTGCAGCGTGTGGTTGTGGTTCGGCGTGGCGATCGACACGCAGTCGATCGACTTGTCCTCGAGCATCTTGCGGATGTCCACGTAGCCCTGCGGCTTCTTGCCCGTCGCCTTCTCCACTTCCTCCAGGCGCCGGCCGAGAATCGACTCGTCGATGTCGACCAGCGCGGCCAGCTCCACGTTCGGGATTCGCTGGTAAGAGCGGATGTGGCTGTTGCCCTGCCCCCGCAGGCCGACCACGGCCACGCGGATCGTGTCATTGGCGCTTGCCAGCGCGCTGGATCGCACAGCGGCCCCGGCGGCGGCGCTCATCAAAAAGGAACGGCGGTTCATGAGATCATCACTCCTGTGGGTGTGCTGCCTGACACTCTATCGCATCCTCGCGAAAAAGGAAAGGAATTGATATGCCACTATCCAACGACGAAGCCCGCCTCCTGGCTGGTTACCTGCTCGCGCAAATCGAGCAGGAGATGGCAACGACGCGCCGCGTGCTGGCGGCTGTGCCCGCCGGCAAGGAAGACTACTCGCCGGACGCCCGTTCCATGACCGCGCTCCGGCTTGCCTGGCACATCGCCAGCGCCGAGAAATGGTTCCTCGATTCGATCCTCGCGGGCAAGTTCGAGTCAGGCGATTCGAGCGGCATCCCCGAGAATATCCGCTGCGCCGCCGATGCCGCCGCCTGGTATGAAGCCAATCTCCCCGCTGCCATCGCGTCGTTGCGCGCCGCCCCGGCCGAGACCTTCTCGCGGATGCTCGATTTCTTCGGCATGATGCAGGCCCAGGGTGTCGACTTCCTGGCCCTGGCGCTCAAGCATTCCATCCACCATCGCGGCCAGCTTTCGGCCTACCTGCGCCCCATGGGCGGCAAGGTTCCCGGCATTTACGGCCCCAGCGGCGACTCGGCCTGAGCCCGGCCTGCCCGGTCAGAGCTGCTTGCGCTTTTCGATGCGGTAATCGCCCACGCCCGGCATGCGGATCACGCGGCACATCTCGAACAGCCGCGACCTGGCCCGCATGCCGATCCGGTCGAGCAGCGTCGTGCGGATGTCATAGCGCGACGGCGCGCCGTCCGGCAGCCGCTCGATCACCTTGCCCCCCATCTCGGGGTCGGGCAGGTTCGTGGTGGCGATCAGCGGCTTGCGCTCGTTGCAACGGTGCGTGATGATCGACGTCACCGTGTCCTCCACCCAGTCGGTCACGCGGTGCGCGCCCAGATCGTCCAGCAGCAGGATCTCGCTTTCGAGCGCCGTCTCGTAGGCTTCGCGCGGACTCTCGCCGCTGGACGGGTCGTAGCTGGCCCGGATGCGCTCAAGCAGCATCTGGTAGTCCATGAAGACGCCCGCAAAGCCGTATTCGATCAGCCGCCGCAGCACCGCCACGGCCAGGTGCGTCTTGCCCGTGCCCGGCTCGCCGATCAGCAACAGCCCCGGCGGATCGACGTTGGGAAAACTCTCGCAGTACTCGCCGAGCATCGTCAGGATCATCCGCAGCTCGCCCGAGCCGCGGTCGGAAAAGTTCTCGAACCGGTCGTTGCGGTAATTGGCCGGAATGCGCGCCCGCTCCAGCATTTCCGCTGACCGGTCGCGGTTCTGGCACGAACACCGCTCGGCCGCGCTCAGCCCGTCCCGCTCGACGATTTTCCAGCCCGTGCCCCCGCAGAGAGGGCATTCCTGTTCCGCCATGATCTCGCAAGGTGATTGTAGCAGCGTGGCAGGCACTCGAGATTGCGCTTGCCGCAGCCGGCAAGGCCGCGTCTCATCCCCTCCGCGGGGATGCTGGCGGCCCGAGGCCGAAGCCGTCGCATGCCTCGCCTGCGCCTCGCTATCCTGAAAGGGCCCATGCCCCGCAAGAACGTGCTCGCCGGAGGCATCATGTCCGGCACGTCGCTGGATGGCATCGACGCCGTGGTCGTCGAACTCGCCGGCGCGCGGGTCAATACGCTCGCCTTCCACACGGCTGCCTACCCGGCAGCCGTGCGCCAGGCCCTGCTTGGCGTCTCCAACGCGGAAACCCACACCCGCGACATCGCGCGCCTCCACTTCTTTCTCCCCGAGTTGTACGCCGAGGCCTTCCTGGAAGCCTGCCGCAAGGCGCGCGTCAAACCCGCGCAGGTGGCCGTGCTCGGCTGCCACGGCCAGACCATCTATCACGAAGGCCGCCCTGCGTCCTTCCTGGGACGCCGCGTCGCCTCCACGCTCCAGATCGGCGACGGCAGCGTCCTCGCCGCGCGCACCGGCGTGCCCGTGGTTTGCGATTTCCGCCCCGCCGACATCGCCGCCGGCGGCCAGGGCGCCCCGCTCGTCCCCTATGTCGACTACCTCCTCTTCCGGGACCCGAAGCTCCGCCGCGTCGCCCTCAATCTCGGCGGCATCGCCAACGTCACCTGCCTCCCGCCCGCCTGCAAACCCGAGGAAGTCCTCGCCTTCGACACCGGCCCGGGCAACATGGTCATCGATCAGCTCGTGACGCGCTTCACCGGGGGGCGCCAGACCTACGACCGCGACGGCGGCATGGCCGCCTCCGGCAACGTCCATCCCTCCGCCGTCCAGCATCTGCTCGAAGACGAATACTTCCGCCTCCGCCCGCCCAAGTCCTGCGGCCGCGAACAGTTCGGCGCGGCGTTTGTCGAGCGCCTGCTCGGCCTCGGCCTCAGCCCGGAAGACACCGTCGCCACGGCCGCCTACTTCACCGCCGCCGCCGTCGCCGACGGCCTCGCCCGCTTCGCCGGCGCGGAAGAGAATCCTCCCGATCAGGTCATTGTCAGCGGCGGCGGCGTCCATAACAAGACGCTGATGCGCTTCCTGCGCGCGGAGCTGCCCGAGTCCGACGTCGTCCGCAGCGAGATTTTCGGCATCGATCCCGACGCCAAGGAGGCCATCGCCTTCGCCATCCTGGCCCGCGAAACGCTCGAAGGCCGCCCGGCCAGCCTGCCCCCGGCCACCGGCGCCCGCCGCCCGGCCGTCCTCGGCAAGCTCTGCCGCCCCTGAACCGGCCTTGTCCCGCGCATAAAATCAAACTTGGGCTTTTCTGTTTTATGCCCTCGCGCCGCCAGTTTCTGCTCTCCGCCGCCGCCGGCCTCGCCCCGGCCCCGGAGCCGCGCCCCGGCCCGGCTTTCCGCCTCTGGTTCGCCGAGCCCGCCGCGCACTGGAATGAAGCCCTGCCCATTGGCAACGGCCGCATGGGCGCCATGGTCTTCGGCGGCGTGGACGAGGAGCGGCTCCAGATCAACGATGACACGCTCGTCTCCGGCGCCCCGGGCGTGGACGATCTCCCGCTCGACGTCACGCGCCGCTTCGATGAAGTCGTCGCGCTGCTCAAGGAAAGGAAGTTCGCCGAAGCGTCGGAAATCATCACCCGCAACTGGACCGGCCGCTCCTGGCAGTGCTACCAGCCCGCCGGCGACGCCGTCTTCACCGTCTCCGGCGCGGGCGCGACGGAACAGTACGAGCGCGAGCTCGACCTGAACTCCGCCGTGGCGCGCACGGCCTACCGGCGCGGCGAAACCATTTTCACCCGGGAATGTTTCGCCTCCTTCCCCCACAAGGTGATCGCCGTCCGCTTCCAGGCGTCTTCCTTCGCCGGACTCTCGATCCGCGCCCGCCTCCGCAGCCCGCATCCCGGCGCGCGCGTCGAACCCCTCGGCCGCGCCGCCCTCCGCCTTCGCGGGCGCGCCCCCGGCTTCGTCCTCCGCCGCGCGCTCGAGTGGGTGGAACAGCGCGGCGAGCAGTGGAAGTACCCCGAACTCTGGCTCGCCGACGGGTCGCGCCGCCCCGGCGCCGCGCAGGTTCTCTACGAAGGCGAAGCCGGCGCGCGCGGCGCGCAGTTCGAACTGCGCCTCGCCCTGCTCTTCCATAACGGCACGGCGCGAATCGAGAAAGACGCGCTCGCCGTGGACGGCGCCTCGGAAGCCGTCTTCCTCATCGGGTCGTCCACTTCCGTGCGCAACAACGACCTCGACTCCGAAATGCGCGCGGCGCTCCGCTGCTCCTGGGACACGCTCCTGCACCGCCACGTCGAGGACTATCAGAGCCTGTTCCGCCGCTGCACCGTCAGCTTCGGCGAATCCCCGCAGTCGGCTCTCCCTACCGGAGAGCGCATCGAGAAATTCTCCTCGGGCGCCGATCCGGCGCTCGCCGCCCTCTACGTGCACTACGCCCGCTATCTGATGATTGCCGGTTCGCGCCCGGGAACCGAACCCCTGAACCTGCAAGGCATCTGGAACGCCGAAATCATCCCGCCCTGGGCCAGCGGCTACACGCTGAACATCAACACGGAGATGAACTACTGGCTGGCTGCGGCCGGCAATCTGCCCGAGTGCGCCGAGCCGCTGCTGCGCATGGTGAAAGAGCTCAGCCGCAACGGCGCCCGCGTCGCCCGCTCCATGTACGCCCGCCCCGGCTGGGTCGCCCACCACAACACCACGCTCTGGCGCGGCGCCTGGCCGGTGGACAACGACGCCATGCCCTCCTTCTGGCCCATGGCCGCTCCGTGGCTCTGCCGCCACCTCTGGGAGCAATACGAGTTCACCCAGGACCGCCGCTTGCTGGCCGAACTCTACCCGGTGATGAAGGGCGCAGCCGAGTTTCTGCTGGCGTGGCTCATCGAAAATGACGACGGATTTCTGGTCACTCCTGCCGGAAATTCCCCGGAAAATCTCTTTGTTTACACCGATCAGAAAGGGCAAAAACGGAGCGCCGGCATCTGCATGGCGCCCACGCTGGACATGGCGCTGGCCCGCGATCTTTTCGCCAACTGCATCGCCGCCGCGGAAATTCTCGGCGCCGACGAGGAGTTCCGCAGCAGGCTTTCAGAGGCCCGCGCCCGCCTGCTGCCTTACCGCACCGGCGCCCGCGGCCAGGTGCAGGAGTGGCCGGAGGACTTCGAGGAACGGGACCCGCAGCACCGCCACCTCTCCCACCTCTATCCCCTGCATCCGGGCGATGAGTGGCATCCGGAAGAGACGCCCGAATGGTGCGCCGCCGCGCGCCGTTCGCTCGAACTCCGCGGCGATGGCGGCACCGGCTGGGCCCGCGCCTGGAAGGTCTGCCTCTGGGCGCGGCTGCAGGACGGCGAGCGGGCCTGGCAACTGCTGGCCCGCCTGTTCGAGCCTGCCCGCACCGCGCCGGGCGAGTACCGCCGCGGCGGCGTCATGCCCAACCTGTTCTGCTCGCACCCGCCTTTCCAGATCGACGGCAACTTCGGCGGCGCGGCCGGCATCCTCGAAATGCTGCTCCAGAGCCGCTCCGGCTCGCCCGCCGCCGGCGGCGCGCAGGCAAGGCTGCCGCTCATTCACCTCTTGCCGGCGCTGCCCTCCGCATGGCCTGATGGCGAAGCCTCCGGGCTGCTCGCCCGCGGCGGTTTCCAGGTCGAGATCCGCTGGCGCAGCGGCCGCCTCGAAGAGGCCCGCATCCTCGCGTCCGCGCCCCGCGCCTGCCTCGTGCGATACCGGGGGCGCACCGTCGAGATCCAGGCGCCGGCCCTGATTGACGCCGGACGCTTTTCCTGAGGGCCCGCCGCGGCTTGCCACGTCCCGTCCCGACCCCTCACAATGGCAGTGAACGCCACAGAGGAGCCGGCCGCCATGCTGAAATCCCTGCCCGAGTACGAAGAACTCGCCCGCGCCGCCCATGGCCACCTCTGCGCCGGGCAGATCCTCGGCATCCGCATGGCTCTGCACGGCCTGTCCTTGCTCGGCCTCGACGACCCGGCGGGCGTCCACCGCAAGCGCCTCATCACCTTCGTCGAAATCGACCGCTGCGCCACCGACGCCATCGGCGTCGTCACCGGCTGCCGCCTGGGAAAACGCGCCCTGAAATTCCTCGATTACGGAAAAATGGCGGCGACATTTTGCGATCTGGAGACAGGAAAAGCAGTCCGCATTGCCGCCCTCGAGTCCAGCAAGGAACGGGCGCGGGAACTGTTTCCCCATCTCGAAAAGCCCGCCCTCCAGCAGATGGAGGCCTACCGGGTGCTCCCGCCGGAAGAACTGTTCTCCGCGCAGTGGGTGGATGTGCGCCTGCTGCCGCAGGACCTGCCCGGGTTCAAGGGCCCTCGCGTCTTCTGCGATGCCTGCGGCGAGCGGGTCAACTTCGGCCGCGAAGTGGTCCGCGACGGACGCACCCTGTGCCGCGCCTGCGCCGGCGGCAGCTACTATGATCCTCTGCCACATCACTGACCGCCGCTCGGCAGGCGGCGTCGAGGCGCTGCTCGCCCTCATCGAACGCAACGCGCGCGCGGGCGTCGGCTGGATCCAGATCCGCGAAAAAGACCTCGACGCACGCTCGCTGGCGCTTCTCGTTCAGGAAGCCCTCCGGCGCTGCGGTCCTGCGAAGATCCTGGTCAACTCCCGCGCCGACGTCGCCCTCGCCTGCGGCGCCGCGGGCTTGCACTTGCCCGCGGACTCCCCGCCGCCCTCCGCCTGGCGCCCCGTCTGCCCCCCCGGCTTCCTCATCGGCGTCTCCTGCCACACGGTGGAGGAACTGCGGGAGGCGGAACGCGCGGGCGCCGATTACGCCCTCTTCGCCCCCGTCTTCCGCCCGCTCTCCAAGGACGACGCGCGCCCGCCGCACGGGCTGGAAGGGCTGCGCCGCGCCTGCGCCGCCGTGCGCATCCCCGTGCTCGCCCTCGGCGGCGTCACTGCGGAAAACGCTCTGCTTTGCGCAGAGGCCGGCGCCGCCGGCGCCGCGGCCATCACGTGGTTTCAGTCGAGCGACCCCGCGTTTCCCAAGCCGGGATGAGACGGACGTTGGTTTGGATTCCATGCACGTCAACCGCTTTTCAGGAAGAGCAGCAGATTACTTGAAGGGCCGCCCTCCGTACCCGGAAGCCGTGGTGGACCTGCTTGAGGAGCACGGGCTCGCGCCCGGCTCGCTGGCGGCCGACATCGGCGCCGGGGCCGGCGCCGCCTCCCTGCTCTTCCTCCGCCGCGGCTACCGCGTCATCGCCGTCGAGCCGAACGACGACATGCGCGCCGCCGCCCTCGCGCTCGGCATCGACGCGCGCCCCGGCACGGGCGAAGACACGGGCCTCGCGGATGCTTCCTTCGATCTCGTCCTCTGCGCCCAGGCCTTCCACTGGATGGACCAGCCCCGCGCCTGGGCAGAGTTCCACCGCATCGCGCGGCCCGGCGCCTTCATCGCCCTGCTGTGGAACAACCGCGTCCGCTCGGGCACGCCGTTTCTCGAAGAGCTCGAAGCCCTGCTGCACAGGCACGCCGTCGAAGACATCGCGTGGGCCGAACGCATGGAGATGCGCCGCTGGCCCGGCATGAGCGAAGCCGTGTTTCCCAACGTGCAACGGCTCGATCACGGCGCCTTTCTGGCGCGCATCTCTTCACTTTCGTGGATGCCGAAGCCCGGCGCGCCCGGCCACGAGGAGATGGCCGCCGCGCTGCGCGAGTTGTTCGAAAAGCACAACCGCGGCGGCTTTGTGGAAATGCCCCACGAGTGCGCCGTCTACTGGACGCGCCGCCCGTAGCCCCTCGCGCTGGCGCTACGGCTGCCCCTCTTCCCCGATTTCCCCTCGCGCTTGCGCGAGGGCCCCAGCCGTGTTCCCCTCGCGGCAGCGGACAAAAAGAAACAGCCGCAGAGGGGAGCCCCCGGCCGAGGCCGGGGGGAAACCTTGAAAATCAGTGGCGCGGGGAGAAGCACACTGCCCCGCGCCACCTCAACAAACCTGGTTTCCCCTCGCGCTTGCGCGAGGGCCCCAGCCGTGTTCCCCTCGCGGCAGCGGACAAAAAGAAACAGCCGCAGAGGGGAGCCCCCGGCCGAGGCCGGGGGGAAACCTTGAAAATCAGTGGCGCGGGGAGAAGCACACTGCCCCGCGCCACCTCAACAAACCTGGTTTCCCCTCGCGCTCGCGCGAGGGCCCCAGCCGTTCCCGCCGTGGCGCGCCTTCTCCCCCGCCCTGCGCTCAGGCGCCGGCGCGGTCGGGGCGCCATTCCGGCCGGCACATTTTGTCCAGGTAATGTTCGGGAAGGCGCCAGTAGAGCGGGCAAGGCGCATCGGGCAGGTTGTACCCGAGCAGGCTGTTGGCGAGCGCCTCTTCCGTCAGCGGCTTCACGTCCACCTGCCGCGGCTCCTGCTGCTGGAACGGGAGGCGCTGCTTGAGCTGCTGCATGTATTTCAGGTAATGCCGCTGCCAGCTCTCGACCGATTGCAGCGGCGGCACCAGCACGCGCACCCGCTTCTGCCCTTTAAGCCGGAACGCCGCCCCCGCCACGGCGGGGATCTGATCCGTGTCGCCGCTGATCACGTAAGCCGTCTCGAAGTTGCCCGCGAAGCCGTCCAGCAGCATCTCGACGGCGATGTTGACGTCGGTCTCCTTCTCCTGCCGCAGCGCGCTTCCTTCCGAGCGGTAATAGCCGAACACGGTCTTCAGCCCCGGAATGGTGGAGGCGGCGCGAAGCCAGAGGTTGTAGCGCTCGTGCTCGTCTTTGCTCGCCTCGACGCCTTCCGTGACCGGCGCGGTGAAGTAGCGGATGTGGTACAGCCGCGTGTCCGGATCGAGAAAGTGGCGCTCGACCAGGGCGCGGAAGTCGCACCAGACGAGGCCTGAAAGCGAGAAGCCGCGCTTCTCCTTCTCCGGCTTGAAGTGGTTGCGGACGCCGTAGTAGAAGTTGAAGCCGTCGATGTAAAGCGCGGCCGGCCGCATGGCGGGCTCACCCTGCTGTCATCGTCTCCGCATTCCAGGTGCAGATGCGGCCTTCGTAATAACTGGCGTTGCACAGCAGCGCGGGGCCCGAGGCGCGGAAGCCGAACACCGCGTCCTCGAAATGCGGCTTGCGCGTGCGCACGGCCTGGATGAAATTGGCCATGTGGCGCCGGTGCGCGTCCTCGCCGCTCACGAAGCGCGTTTCGCCGGCCGCATCGAGCATCTGAGCCGTCACCTTCACCAGGGGATACTTCTTGCGGTATTCGCGCACGTATTGCTCCTGCACCGCTTTGGGGAAGGTGTCGATGATGTAGCCCGGCTCGCGCTCTTTCGGGTGTCGCGCCAGCGTCACCGAACGCACGTCCGTGGTGAGCGTGCCTTCATTGCCGATGAAGCGGAAGCCGAAATCCTCCTGCGGCTTCGAGCTCTTGAAGTTCACGCGCAGCAGGAAGGTGAACTCGGGGTGCGTCTCCGATTTCGGGTAGTCGATGACGGCGTATTGCGCGTCGGGCGATTCGCGCCCGTCGCGCCAGTAACGGATGCCGCCAGTCGAGTAAACGCGCGACGGCCCGAGCGCGCCAGTGGCGGTGTGAAGACCGGTGAGCAGGTGGACGTACAGGTCGCCGGCGATCGCCGTGCCGTAATCCAGGTAATTGCGCCAGCGGAAGAGCCGGATGGGCTCGAACGGGCGCTTGGGGGCATGGCCGAGGAAGCGGTCCCAATCAATGTTGACCGGCGAGGCGTCGGGCGGGATCGAGTACTGCCACGCGCCCATGGCGGTGTTGCGGTCGAGCCACGCCTCCACCATGTTCAGCTCGCCGATGGCGCCGGAGCGGATCAACTCGCCGATCTTGTGGAAGCTGAGCGCGGAGGCGTACTGGCTGCCCACCTGGAAGATGCGCCCGCTCTTGCGGAAGGCTTCGATGACCTGCTTGCCCTCCTCGATTTTCTGGACCATCGGCTTTTCGCAATAGACATCCTTGCCCGCCGCGAGCGCGTCGATGGAGATGCGCGCGTGCCAGTGGTCGGGCGTGGCGATGATGACCGCGTCGACGTCCTTCCTGGCGAGCACCTCGCGGTAGTCGCGCGTGGTGAAGATGCCCGGATAGGTCTCCTGCATCTTTTTGAGGCGCGCGTCATAGACATCGGCCGCCGCCACCACGCGCACGCCCTCGTTGAGCAGCGCATCGCGCACGTCGCCCTGGCCCATGCCGCCGGAGCCGATCAATGCGATCTGGATCGTATCGTTCGCCGAGTATGCCATGGCCGCCTCTTATGCCTTCACCGCCATCTTTTCCGGATCCCAGCCAACCGTCTTGCCGCCGAAGTAACTCGTGTTGCTGAGCACGGCGGGAGCGGCGGCGCGGAAGCCGAACACGGCGTCCTCGACCAGCGGCTGCCGCGCGCGGACCGCGGTGAAAAAGTTGAGGTGGTGCTCGTACTGGTCGCTGTAGCCGCGCGGGGGGAGCCAGCGCTCTTCTTTCGCAGCGTCCATGTTAGCCGTAGTGGCTTCGCGCGGCGGGTATTTCTTGCGGTGTTCGGCGAGAATCTTCTTCTGCGTCTCGCTGTCGAAGGCGCCGGCGCTGGTGCCGGGGTCGCGTTCCGGCGGCGGCTGGATGAGCGTCACGCCGCGGTCGATGACGAGAATGCCTTCGCTGCCGGTGAAGCGGAAACCCGAGTTTTCGCCCGCGCCGTTGACGAAATTCACTCTCAGCGCGAGGTTGAAAGCAGGGTGGGATTTCGCTTTTTCGTAATCGTAGAGGCCGACCATGACGTCGGGCACATCGCGGCCGTCTTTCCAGTAGCGCAGCCCGCCGGCGGCGAAGATGCGCGAGGGCCCGAGCGAATCGAGCACGAAATGCAGGCCGCTGAACAGGTGCACGAACAGGTCGCCCGCCACGCCGGTGCCGTAGTCCTGATAATTGCGCCAGCGGAAGACGCGCACGGCGTCGAACGGGCGCTTGGGCGCGTGGCCGAGGAAGCGGTCCCAGTCGACGGTCTGAGGCGAGGCGTCAGGCGGAATCGGGTACTGCCAGGCGCCGAGCGAGGAGTTGCGGTCCCACCAGGCTTCCACCATGTTCAGCTCGCCGATGGCCCCGGCGAGGTAAAGCTCGCGCGCCTTGGCATAAACGGCGCTGGAGACGCGCTGGCTGCCCACCTGGACGATACGGTTGGTGCGGCGCGCCGCGTCGATGAGGGGCATTCCCTCTTCGACCTTCTGCACCATCGGCTTCTGGATATAGACGTCCTTGCCCGCCTCCATGGCGTCGATGGCGATGCGCGCGTGCCAATGGTCGGGCGTGGCGATGATGACGGCGTCGATGTCCTTGCGGGCGATGACCTCGCGGTAATCACGGGTGACAAAGACGTCCTTGCCCCAGACTTCCTGCGCGCGGGCAAGCCGGCCCTGGTAGATGTCGCAGACGGCGGCGAGCTTCGTGCCGGGCACGCTCACGGCGGTCTGCGTGTCGCCGTAGCCCATGATGCCGAGGCCGATCGTGGCAAACTGAATACGGTCATTCGCAGACCGGCCGCCCTGGGCGGCTGCCGCAGCGGGCAGGGCTGAAGCGGTGGCGGCCGTGGTCTTGAGGAAATGGCGCCGCGTGGATGGCATGACTCCATTCTAGCGGCGGCCGCACGCGGACGATTTCATGCCTGCTTTCCGCACCAGCGAGCGGATCTGCATCGCCTACTTTGCCTACACGGCGATTGTGGCGGCGGCGCGGCCCGTCGCCTCGGCCGTGCGTTGGGAAGTGTGGGCCGCCGATGCGGCGGTGCTGGCGGCGCTGTGGCTGCTGGCTTCCTCTCGCGCAGCCCGCCATGCCGGGCTGGCTGTGGCGCGCGACTGGCTGCCGCTCGCGCTGATCCTGCTCGCCTACCGGCAAATGGGGTGGATGGCGCTGCCGCACGAAAACCGGGACTTCGAGAATTTCTGGATCGGGCTGGACCGGCTGCTGCTGCACACGCTCGGAATGAAGCGAGCCATCGAATCCCTCGGGCCGTTGCTGCCGAACCTGCTGGAGATGTCCTACCTGCTCGTGTACGTCATGCCGGTGGCGGCCACGGCGGTGTTCTACGCGGCGCGGGCGCAGGACAGGCTCGACAGAGCCTATACGATCGTGCTTTCAGCCACGCTGGCGACCTATGCGCTGTACCCGTTTTTTCCGAGCGAGCCGCCGCGCGCGGTGTTCCCGCTGGAGGATCTGCCGGTGATGAGCGCGCTGCGGGCGTTCAATCTGAAGATCCTGGGGGCTTACGGCATTCACATGAGCGTGTTTCCGAGCGGCCATGCGGCGGCGGCGTTCTCGTGCGCCTTCGCCTTGCGGCGGCTGTTGCCGGAGCACCGCGCGGCAGGGCGCGGGTTTCTGTTGATGGCGGTTCTCATCGCGGTGGCGACAGTGTACGGGCGATATCACTTCGCGATTGATACGATCGCCGGACTGGGCATGGCGCTGGCGGCGGAAAGGTGGGCCGGGGTGCGGTCCGCCTCTGTCGTTCCACTCGGCCCCGACCGGTGACCGGCGGCACAGGCGCACTGTTGGCCGCTATGGTTGCGCTATTCTCCGCGCCGCGTTGAAGGCAAGGGCATCGGGGACCGCCGCGGGCAGTCTCCGGGTCTGTCACCTTTCTTCGGCAGGATTCTCGTAAATAGAGCCAGGGACGATCTGGTGCATGAGCCGCCAGCACGGGAAGTCGAGGCGAAATTTCCAGAACCGGCGCCGGATCTGGCACGTCAAGTGCTGTGGAGGGATGAGAAGAGGAAGTGGGGGTTGAGATGTGGATCGGAGCGATCATCACGGGGCTCATGATATTGGGGCTGTTGCTGTCGATGCTGGGGCAGTCGCCGCGCAAGGAAAGCTGAGTCGTTTCTCTCCAGGGGCCGGTACTTTTTGACTCACGTCGCCGCCTGGCGCGGCAATTTTTTCCGACTTCAGGTACATCTTGTGCAAGCCTGGCACGACCGCCGGCATGGGATCTGCCTGTGGTTATGATCCATGGAGCTTTCGCTCGAGGGCCGGGAAGCCAGCGCAGGCGTTGTGCCGGGTACGCGCGGGAGTATGCTGGATTCGGGAGACGAACCGATGAGAGCAGCAGCTCTGATTCTCTGGATGGCCGCCTCGGCGCTGGCGCAACCGCCGGGCTACAGGCTGGTGTGGGCCGACGAATTCGACGCGCCGGGTTTGCCCGACCCGGTGCGGTGGAACTATGAGCGGGGGATGATCCGCAACAACGAGGCGCAATTCTACACGGTGGAGCGGCCGGAGAATGCGCGCATCGAGAACGGCTTCCTGGTGATCGAAGCGCGGCGGGAGAACTGGAGCCAGGACGGCAAGACGGCGCGCTACACCTCGGCGAGCGTGACCACGCAGTGCCGCCAGTACTGGCGCTATGGGCGGATCGAAGTGCGGGCCAAGCTGCCCACGGGGCGCGGCACGTGGCCGGCGATCTGGCTGCTGGGGCAGAACATCGACAAAGCAGGCTGGCCGAAGTGCGGCGAGATCGACATCATGGAAAACGTGGGCTTCGACCCCGACGTGATCCACGCCAACATCCACACCGAGGCGTACAACCATGTGCGGGGGACGAACAAGGGCAACCGGATCACGGTGAAGGCGCCCTACGAAGGGTTTCATGTGTATGCGCTGGACTGGACGCCGAAGCGGATCGTGATGTCGGTGGATGGCAAAGAATATTTCACTTACGAGAACGAAGGGACGGGCGCAGCGGTGTGGCCGTTCGACCAGCCTTTCTATTTGATCCTGAACCTGGCGATCGGCGGCAGTTGGGGCGGCCAGCAGGGAGTCGACGATGCGATCTTCCCGCAGCGGTTCGAGATTGACTACGTGCGCGTGTACCAGCGTGATTCGCCGCCCAGGCCGGCGCGGGAGCGGTAGCCGGAATGAAGCATCCCCGCATGGGGCGCGTGCGTCTGAATGAGGGGAACGGGGCGCCCGGCGGGGGCCGGGGAAAGAGCGCCTCGGGCTACAATTGAGATCTATGGAATCGTCTTCAGGCGGCCACCCGGCGGATGCGTCCCTTACGGGCAGTTACGCTGTGGTGGCCTACATACCGGAGCCGCTGGGCGGCTTCCTGAATACGATGCGGGCGGATCTGGTGCCGGGTTGCACGCTGCGGTCGCACATCACCATCCTGCCGCCGCGGCGCCTGATGGCGGCGCCGGAGGACTTGCAGGGCGAACTGGCGCGGTTCGCGCACGAGATCCCGGCATTTGAAGCGGCGCTGGGCGAGGTGGAAGTGTTCGCCTCGACCGGAGTGATCTACCTGTCCCTGGCAGCAGGGCGGCAGGCCGTGGAGCAGGCGCACCGGACGTTGAATCACGGGCTGTTTTTCGCCGAGGACCTGTTTCCGTTTCACCCGCACGTGACGGTGGCGCAGAATCTGGGCGCTCTGCCGTTCGAGCAGGTGCTCGAGCAAGCGCGTCGGAAGTGGCGGGAGTGCGAGCTGCCGCGGCAATTCCTGGTGGAGGAGTTCACGCTGGTGAGGAACGTCTCTCCCGGCTGCTGGGAGGACTTGGCAACCTGGAAGCTGGCGCCGGTCAGCCTTCTCCGAACAGCGTGATCTGCCCCGTGGGCTGCCTGGGTTTGCGGGTGCGGCGGGCGCCGCCGATGACGCCAAGCACGGCGGCGGAAGCCAGGCTTTGGGCCGGGGCGAACACGCGCTGGGTGTTGCCGGCGGGATCAGGCGGGGTGAGCATGACGCCGGCGCCATCAAGCTGAAGCAGGTCGTTGGGGAGCACGCCCTCCAGGCGGGCGCCGTCGCGGAAGCGGAGTTCGACCCACAAACCGGGAGACTTGGGGCGGGCGAGGAACTCGCGGCGTTCTTCCCAAATGGAAGGACCGCTGAAGTCGCGCACAAACGAAACGGTCTTCACCTGCGCGGCGGGAAGGCGGATGACGGCGCCGTCCGCGCTGAGCAGCTCCAATTCAGCGCCCTGGATGAGCGACTGCGCGTGGACGTAGCCGCTGACGCGGGACCGGTCATACCGGTCGACAAGCACCTTTTTTGCGGTGGATCCGCTCAAGCCGGAACGCGCCCCCTTGGCGCCCGCAACGGGGCGCCGAAAAGTGAGCCTTTACTTTCAAAGAATTACGCTGGTATTGTATCATTACACCAATGGCTGCCGAAGAAGTGTTGGCAGGCGCGATGGAGGCGTTCCTGTCGTCGGCCCGGGTCGAGAAAGGGCTGTCGGCCCATACGATCGCCGCTTACTCCTTTGATTTGAAAGATTTTCTGGGGTTCTGCCAACGCCGCCGGGCGGGCTGGCCGGTGACGGCGGAGGATCTCCGGGCGTATCTGGACGGGATGCGGGAAGCGCGGCTGAGCGCGCGGACAGCAGCGCGGCGGTTGTCGACACTCAGGCAGTTTTTCCGCTTTCTTCTCCTGGAAGGACGCCTCAGCGATGATCCGGCGGCGCTGCTGACGGCGCCGAAGACATGGCGCAGCCTGCCGAAGTATCTGACCGGGGAACAAGTGGAAGCGCTGCTGGCGGCGCCGGACGACACGGCGCGGGGACGGCGGGACCGGGCGATGCTGGAGACGCTGTACGCGACGGGCCTGCGGGTGAGCGAGCTGGTGTCGCTGCGGCTGGCGGACGTGAATCTGGAGTTGGGTTTTGTCCGGGTGACGGGCAAAGGGGGCAAGCAGCGGCTGGTGCCGCTGGGATCCAAGGCGCAGGAAGCCTTGCGGGATTATCTGGGGCAGGCGCGGGGAGCGTTGTTGCAGGGGCGGGCGAGCCCGCACCTGTTTGTGACCGGGCGGGGATCGGCGATGACGCGGCAGGCGTTCTGGATGCTGCTGCGGCGCCATGGATTGCAGGCGGGGATCCGCCAGAAGCTTTCGCCGCACGTGTTGCGGCACAGTTTTGCCACGCATCTGCTGGAAGGCGGCGCCGGTTTACGCAGCGTGCAGACGATGCTGGGCCATGCCGATATTTCCACGACCGAAATTTACACCCATGTGATGCGCACGCGTCTGAAGAGCACCGTGGAGCAATACCACCCACGAAACTGACGCCGCGGGGCGCGCTGAAACGAGGCCGGCACGATGAGCGATTACATGTTCATTCTGGAGAATCACCTGAGCGTCGAGCAGCGCGCGGTGCTCGACCTGGTGCAGCAAGCCGCGGCAGCGGCCAACATCAGCCTGTTTCTGACCGGCGGGGCGCTGCGGGACATGCTGGGCGGCTTTCCGATCCGCGACCTGGATTTCACGGTGGAGGGGCCGGCGGTCAAGTTTGCGCGGGACTTGGCCAAGCAGCATAAAGCGGAAGTGGTGGCGGTGGACGAACTGCGCAAGTCGGCGGAACTGCGGTTTCCCTCCGGGGCGCGGTGCGCCATCACGATGGCGCACACGGAGAAGTTCAGCAAGCCGGGCGCCAAGCCCCAGGTGACGCCGGCGCCGATCCACGACGACCTGAAGTGCCGCGATTTCACGATCAACGCGATCGCGCTGTCGTTGAACCGGGCGTCGCGCGGGCTGCTGATCGATCCGACCAATGGCGCCGGCGATATCGAGCACCGCGAGATCCGCGCGGTGAGCCCTTGGTCGCTCTACGACGACCCGGTGCGGCTGCTGCGGCTGGTGCGGTTCAAGACGCGGTTCGGGTTTGCGGTGGAAGAGAAGACGTGGCAGCAGTTTCTGAATGCGCGCGAGGCCGGCGTGCAGAAGCTGATCGCGCCGCGGGCCCTGTATCAGGAGCTGTACGAAATCACGCAGGAGCCGAATCCGGGCGACGTGTTCGCGGCGCTGGATGCGGAGGGGCTGCTGACGCTGTTTTCGCCGGGTTTGCAAGGCGCGAAGGTGAATCTGCCGGCTTTCCAGAAGCTGGCGAAGCTGAAGGCGATGATCCCGTTCGGCGCGCCGTTCCCGGTGGATTGGTACGCGATTGTGATGTACTGCCTCGCCGAGAAGCTGTCGCCGAAGGAGCGGGCGGCGCTGATCGCAGCCACGCAGATGACGAAGCAGGAGGCGGCGCCCTGGCAGAAGCTTGAGGATTCTGCCAAGAAGCTCGCGACGGCGATCAAGAGCGCGAAGCTGAAGCGGGCGTCGCAGACATTCTCGGTGCTGTCGAAGGCGCCCGGCGAGCAGGTGCTGTTGCTGGGTTTGACGAGCGAACACCGGGTGGTGCAGGACCGGATCAAGAACTTCCTGAGCCGGTGCCTGGCGGTGGCGATGGAAGTGACGGATGCGGAGGTGAAGGAGGCGTCCGGGCTGGAGCCGGGCTCGCCAAAATTCCAGAAGGCGAGAGAGGAGCGCATCGCGGCGCACCTGGACGGGCGGCTGCGCAAGCCGGCGCCGCCGCCCGAGCCCGAACCGCCGCCGGCGCAGCCGCAGCGCTCGCCGATCCTGCGCGGGGCGAGGTTCCGGTAAGGGCGGCTCCAACAGTTCTGCGATTGACCGCCCGCCTCGACAATGGTATTCTTTTGAAAGCGTCCCCTACGCTCGTAGGCGAGCATGTTTCCTGAACGCCCTCCTGCTGCGGCAGGAGGGCGTTTTCATCAGAGCGCCGATGTTCAAGTCCGTTGTGATGATAGACGGTGGATATCTCAGGGCGGTATCCACGGCGGCACGCTTCAAATACACGCCACCCTTCATTCAGGCGGTGGCCCGTCAATGCCACAATCCGGGCGAGGAATCGCTTCTCAAGATACTTTATTATGATTGCCCTCCATTTGCGGGAGAGCTGACATATCCAGTCTCATCCAAGAAGGAGAAGCGCACCCCGGACGCCCATTGGCTGAACGAGCTTTCCAGGATGGATTATTTTGCAGTCCGCTTGGGGACAGTCAAATTTCGGGGATTAACGCTCCTTAAAGTTCCACCGCCTCCGAGAGCTCTCACCGATGAGAATTTCAAGCCGGTCTTCGAACAAAAAGGCGTGGATATGCGCATTGGAATTGATATTGCGTCCATGTCCGAGCGCGCCATCGTTGAACGTGTCGTGTTGCTGAGCGGAGACACAGACATGGTTCCTGCGATGAAGCATGCCCGCAAGTGCGGCATACAGGTCGTAGCCGTTGAATTGCCGGATCGCAGATTGCCGTCCGACCTCCTTACACACGCTGACATCCATCGCAAGATCGACCGGCCTCCGGAATTCAAGCCCCAATAATCTCTTTCGCAACCGTGCTTTTATCCAGATCGATGCCGGCAGGCCGGCTCATTCGAGCCACAATGAGAACTAACAATAAAGTCCTTTTCTGTTTCCTGCCCCCGCTTGTCAACGCGTGCGTCCTTCTCTTCAGTTTCCAGGGCATAACCGTTGCAGGACCTGCCGGAGACTTCCTGCGTGATTTTGCCGCCGACCAGAAGCGGATCTGGACGGCGCCTTTGCGGATGTCCCCGCGGCAGGCATGGACGCTGGCGCTGCCGCTGGCAGCGGGCACGGTGGCGCTGAAATCCACGGACCGCGCCTGGGTGGATGCATTGCCCGGCACGCCGGCGCAAAGAGACTGGAGCCGGCGCGTGTCTTTGCTGGGCTCCATGGCGGGGCTGGCGATGGCAACGGCGGCGACGACGGGCTACGGGCATTACGCAGGCAAACCGGCATATTCCCATATCGGGCGCGACGCAGCCCTGGCGCTGGCCTCCGGGCTGGCGGTGACGTATGCACTCAAAGCGGCGGCATGGCGCGAAAGGCCGGATGCGCCGGGCTCGCGCGGGTCGTTTTATTCAGGAGGGGACTCGTTCCCCTCCGGCCATGCGTTGACCTCTTTCGCTGTGGCGGCGGCGGTGGCGGCGCATCCGCGAGCGCCGCGGTGGCTGAAAATCACGCTGATTTCCACGGCGGCGGCGATCAGCGCAAGCCGCGTAACCGGCTACCGGCACTGGCCGTCGGACGTGTATTTCGGCGCATTTTCCGGGATTTTGATCGGCCGAAGCATCGCCCGCGCGCCGCATGTCAGGTGAGGTATTTCAGCGGGTTTCCTTCGGCGCGCGGCGACAGATACCTCCGTCCACGGGGGGACTGACTTTGCAAGGTTGCGGAGAGAGCGGGGCGGGACGGTGGTGTCAGTGCCCGCTGTAGCGCAAGCACAGGGGCACGGTTGGGGCCCTCGCGCAAGCGCGAGGGGAAACCCGCAAATATAGAGGGGAAACGCAAAGAAACAACGGCGGCAATCCGCGGTCATGGCGGGGCACGGTTGGGGCCCTCGCGCAAGCGCGAGGGGAACCAGGTTTGTTGAGGTGGCGCGAAGCAGTGTGCTTCTCCCCGCGCCACTGATTTTCAAGGGTTCCCCCCGGCCTTGGCCGGGGGCTCCCCTCTGCGGCTGTTTCTTTTTGTCCGCTGCCGCGAGGAGAACACGGTTGGGGCCCTCGCGCGAGCGCGAGCGGAAACCCGCAAATATAGAGGGGAAACGCAAAGAAACAAAGGCGGCAATCCGCGGTCATGCCGGGGCACAGTTGGGGCCCTCGCGCAAGCGCGAGGGGAAACCGGGGAAGAGGCGGCCGCTCCACGCACGGCTCTGAAAATGCGGCCGGCATAGATGCGCCTTGTCTTGCCGTCACCGCGCGGTGTATTCTGCATCTGCCCGGATTCATACGAGGAGTGCTGCCATGTTTGATGAATTGCGACCCGAGGTTCTTGTGGTGGGCGCCGGCCCGGTGGGGCTGTTCACGGCGCTGGCGCTGGCGCGGCGGAACGTGAACGTGCGGATCATCGACACGGGCGTGTGGGCATGCACGCACAGCTACGCGCTGGCGGTGCATCCGCAGGCGCTCGATCTGTTCGCGCAGCTTGGGCTGAAAGAACGGATCCTCGCCGACTCGTACCCGGTGCGGCGGGTGGCGTTCTGCGACAAGGACGGCACGCGCGTGGCCGTGGATGCGGGCGACGCGGCGCACCCGCTGGCGGTGGTGCGGCAGGACGCGATCGAAAACCTGCTGGAGGACGAACTCGGGAAGCTCGGCATCCGCGTGGGCTGGCGGCAGGAAGCGGCGGCGGTGTCGCAAACGGCGGATCATGCGCGGGTGACGGTGCAGAAATTCGAGAAGGAATCGCGGGGCTACATCGTCGCACACACCGAGTGGGTGGTGGCGAAGACCTGGGATCTGGAGCCGAAGTTCGTGGTCGGCACCGACGGATACAACTCGCGCGTGCGGCGGACGCTGGATGCGGAGTTCCCTGAAGTGGGCCCGGCGCAGTATTTCGCGGTGTTCGAATTCAAGACGGACGCGGATTTGCAGCACACGGTTCGGGTGGCGCTGGAGGGCGGCACGATGAACGTGCTGTGGCCGCTGCCCGGGGGCGCAGCGCGGTGGAGCTTCGAGCTGCCGGGCTATTCGCCCGCGGCGCCGGATCCGGTGGAGGCGTTGCGGAAAGCGGGCTTCGGCGATTTTCCGTCGGAAAGGCAAAAGGACCGGGTCCTGCTGTCGCACGGGCTGGACCTGCCGGTACTCGACGAGGAACACCTGCGGCAGTATCTGCGCGAGCGGGCGCCGTGGTTTACGGGTTCGATCGAGAAGCTGACGTGGCGCATCGTGGTGCGGTTTGAGCGGCGGCTGGCGAAGCGATTCGGCGACGGGCGGCTGTGGATGGCAGGCGATGCCGCTCACCTGACAGGACCGGCGGGCGTGCATTCGATGAACCTCGGCTTTTGGGAGGGCGATGATCTGGCGGCGCGGCTCGAATCGGTTCTGCGCGGCGGCGTGGATGCGGGCACGCTGTCGGCCTATGATGCGCGCTGGCAGCCCGTGTGGCGGCAATTGCACGGCCTGGATCGCGTTCCCGCCCCCGGGCCGCAGGCGGATGCGTGGGTGGCGGAGCATGCCCCTCAGATTCTGGCCAGCCTGCCGGCGTGGGGTGCAGCCTATGAAGACCTGGCGTCGCGTCTGGGATTGACCGTGGCGTGACGCCGGCGCTGGTGTCTGCGGCGGGCTGCGCCGTTTCCGGAAGAACCCGCGACGGCTCTCTCGAAAAGCGCCGCCGCGGCAAGGCCGCGCATTCGCCTGCCCCATGCACAGAGGGATTTCGTAGGCTGGGAGAGATGCGAAGCCGGTGGCTCGTGCTGGCTGCGGCGCTACTGTTTTCGACCGGCGGCGCGGCGATCAAATCGACGGCGCTCACCGCATGGCAAACCGCGGGACTGCGCAGCGCCGTGGCGGCCGCCGCGTTGTATCTGTTGCTGCCGCAGGCGCGCCGCTGGCGCGACAGGCGCGCCTGGCTGGTGGGCATCGCCTATGCGCTGACGCTTGTCTTCTTCGTGCAGGCCAACAAGCTGACCACGTCGGCCAACGCGATTTTCCTGCAATCCACCGCGCCCGCCTATCTGCTGGTGCTGGGGCCTCTGCTGCTCCACGAAAAGCCGCGGCGGCGGGACCTGCTGGTGGCGGCGGCGCTGGCGTTGGGGATGGTTCTGTTTCTGGCCGGGAGCGAGAGTTCGGCCGAAACGGCGCCGGACCCGAAGGCCGGCAATCTGTGGGCTGCCGCTTCCGGCCTGACCTACGCCTTCGCTCTCGCCGGATTGCGCTGGCAGGCGCACTACTCCGGCCGCAAGGATGCGGCGCTGTCCACGATCACGGCGGGCAACGTGCTGGCGGCGCTGCTGTGCCTGCCCTGGGCGCTGCCCATCGGGAGCGCGCAGGCAACGGACTGGGCGGTGGTGGGCTATCTGGGCGTGTTCCAGATCGGCGTGGCCTACTGGTGCCTGACGCGCGGCATGCGCGATGTGCCCGCGTTTGAAGCGTCCATCCTGCTGCTGGCCGAGCCCGTGCTGAACCCGGTGTGGACGTGGCTGCTGCTGGGCGAACGGCCGGGCGCGCAGGCAATGGCGGGCGGGGCGGTGATCCTGGCAGCCACATTCTGGAAGGCGTGGAGCGAGCGCAACGGCGCGCGCGCGGACGGCTGCACCGGCGGCGCAGAATCGGGCGGAAGGAGAACCGCGAAAGCGGATTACGAACCATGAACCTGAATCGACGCCTGTGGTTGGCGCAATGGATGACGTGGGCCGCCGGAGCGGCGCAGTGGGGCAAGCCCTCCACATTCCAGTGGAAGGCGCGGCTGAGCGACGAGGCGCCGCCGCCGGAAGCGGAGATCAAGCTGTGGTACCGCGAGCCCGCAGCGCAGTGGGACGAGGCGCTGCCCGTGGGCAACGGGAGGCTGGGGGCGATGGTGTTCGGCGGCGTCGAACTTGAGCGGCTGCAACTGAACGAAGAAACCCTCTGGGCGGGCGGGACGCGGGACGCGAACAACCCGGCGGCGCTGAAGGCGCTGCCCGAGGTGCGGCGGCTGCTGTTCGAGGGCAAAGAGATGGAGGCGACGAAGCTCGCCGAGAAGACCATGCTCGGCATCCCGCCGCATGTGGAGTCCTATCAGCCGCTGGGCGATTTGTGGATCGAGATGGCGGATGTCGAGGAGGTCTCCGGTTACCGCCGGTGGTTGGACCTGCGCTCGGCCACGGCAGTGACGGAGTTCACGCACCGCGGCGCGAGATTGCGGCGGGAGGTGTTCGCGTCCGCGCCGGACAACGTGCTGGTGGTGCGGCTGGTTTCCGATGCGTCCTTCTCCGCGCGCGTGCGGCTGGCGCGGAAGGAGCACGCGATGACGGCGGCGGACCCGGCGCGCGCGGGCTCGCTGGTGCTGCGCGGGCGGGTGAACGGCGCGGGGATGCAGTTCGAAGCGCGCCTGGAGGCGGAAGCGCGCGGCGGCGGCGTGGAGGTGCAAGGATCGGAGATCGTCCTGACCGGCGTGCGAGAGGCGCTGCTGCGCCTGGCGGCGGCCACCGATTACCGCGGGCGTGCGCCGGCGGCGCAGGCGGCCGAGACGATGAAGAAGGCCCGGCGCCCGTATCAGGAATTGCGGCAGAGGCATGAAAGCGAGCACCGGGTGTACTTCGACCGCGTGCGGCTGGAACTGCCCGCCGATGCGGCAGCCGAAGCCCTGCCGACAGGCGAGCGGCTGGCGCGCGTCAAGCGCGGCGAAGCCGACGAAGGGCTGGCGGCGCTGTATTTCCAATACGGGCGCTACCTGCTGCTGGGCAGCTCGCGGCCGGGCTGCCTGCCGGCGAACCTGCAAGGCATCTGGAACGAGCACATGAAAGCGCCGTGGAACTCCGACTTCCACACCAACATCAACCTGCAGATGAACTACTGGCCGGCCTGCGCGGCCAACCTCGCCG
>Ga0272446_1000262_pt1 | contig 84119 bp, 84 predicted proteins | sample YNPCB0061_FD_194587 | JGI IMG/M metagenome (GOLD analysis project Ga0272446, IMG submission 194587) | Hot spring microbial mat communities from Yellowstone National Park, WY, United States - YNP-CB-006-1 | ecosystem: Environmental > Aquatic > Thermal springs > Hot (42-90C) > Sediment | place... | reverse complement strand
ATCGCGGCGCTGATCGGCATCCCGGCGCGCTACCCGCTGCTGACGGTGCTGATCTGGGAGCGGCTGTCGGGCATCGGCCCCTCCGCGCTCAGCCAGGTGGCGGCGCTGTCCATCCTGCTGGCCGCGATGGCGCTGCCGGGGCTGGCCTTGCAGGCCTTTGCGGCGCGGGCGGCGTCGCTCGCCTCCGCCGCGCCCTTCCGGCCGCTGCCGATGCGCGGCGGCAGCGCGGCGAGCGCCACCGTGCTGTTCTACGTCCTGCTGGTGCTGGTGGTGCCGATGCTGGCGCTGCTGTCGGCGGCGCTGGTGCCGGCGATGGGGGTGCAGATCGGGCCGGACACCGCCACTTGGCGCAACTTCGCCGCGATCTTCGCGCCGGGCGCGCACACCCTGCGCGCGCTGACCAACTCGCTGCTGCTGGCGGCCTCGGCGGCGGCCGTGCTGGCGGTGGCGGTGGTGCCGGTGGCGCTGGCGCTGCGCGCGCGCTGGGTGCGCGGCGTGTCGGCGGTGGCCGACCTGCCCTACGCCCTGCCCGGGGCCTGCACCGGGGTCGCGGCGATCCTGATGGCCTTCCTGGTGCCGGGCGCGGCGGCGCTGTACGGGACTCTGTGGCTGATCGCGCTGGCCTATCTGACGCGCTACCAGGCCCTGGCGCTGCGGCCGGTGGCGGCGTCGGCGGCGCGGCTCGACCGGCGGGTCGAGGAGGCGGCGCAGGGCCTCGGCGCCGGGCCGTGGCGGCGGCTGGCCGAGATCCAGGCGCCGCTGCTGGCCCCCGCGGTCGCGGCCGGGGCGATCCTGGTCATGCTGCTGTCGGTGAACGAGGTCACCGTGTCATCGCTGCTGTATGGCCCGGGTTCGCAGACCCTCGGCGTGCTGGTGTTCACCCTGCAGGAATCGGGGCAGAGCCCGATGGCGGCGGCGGTGTCCTGCGTGTCCATGCTGCTGGTGGCGGCGCTGATGGGGCTGGCGACGCTTGCCGGCCGTCGCCTGCCGCCCGGGACCCTGCCCTGGCGTCCGTGAGGGTTGCGGCGCCGGGCGCGGCGTGACTGCATGAGGCGATGCAGGACCCTTCGCCCCGCAGCCTGTCCTCGGCCCGCGCCCGCGCCATCCTGCTGGTGGTCGCCTCCGGCGCCACCTTCGCGGTCGCCTCGGCGTCGGTGAAGGCGGTCGGGCCCGACATTCCGCTCTGGCAGATCGTGCTGTTCCGCAACCTCATCGGCTTCCTGGCGCTGATCCCGGTGCTGCACGCCGCCGGCGGTCTGCGGGTGCTGCGGACACGGCATCCGTTCGGCCATGCCCAGCGCATCTTCTGGGGGCTGATCGGCATGGTGGCGGTGTTCTACGGCTACATCCACCTGCCGCTGGCCACCGTGACGGCGCTCGGCTTCACCATGCCGCTGTTCCTGACGGCGCTTGCCATGCTGCTGCTGAAGGAGAAGGTGGGGTGGCGGCGGCGGACCGCGGTCGGCGTCGGGTTCCTCGGCGTGCTGGTCATGGCGCAGCCGCAGGCGGGGGAGGAGACGGACCTCGCCGCCGTCGGACTCGTGCTGTTCGGCGCCTTCGCCTGGGCGATGGCGATGCTCTCCATCAAGGCGCTGGGCGACAAGGGGGAGCCGGCGGTGGCGATCGTCGCCTGGTTCACGCTCGGCTCGGCGGCGATCGCGACCGTGTTCACGGTGCCGGTGTGGGTGACGCCGACGTGGTGGCAGCTCGCGCTGCTCGTCACCATCGGCGTCGTGTCGGCCGCCGCGCAGCTGATGATGACGGAGGCCTACCGCACCGGCGAGACGACGCTGATCGCGCCCTTCGAGTATTCCCAGATCCTGTGGACCGCGGCGCTCGGCGCGCTGATCTGGTACGAGATGCCGGATGCGTGGGACGCGCTCGGCATCTCGCTGCTGGTCGGCGCGGGGCTGTACATCTGGTACCGCGAGGTGCGGCTCGGCGTGCGGCGGTGAGCGGGCGGGCGGGTCACTCCGGCCGGATGCCGAGGGCGGTGACGAGGCGCTCCACCACCACGCGCTCCGCGTTCAGCCGCTCGGACAGCGCCTCGGGCGTGCCGGGGATCGGGTTGAAGCCGTTCTGCGCCAGGATCGGCGCCAGCGAAGGCTGGCCGAAGGCCGCGCGCACCGCCGTGTTCCAGCGCGCGATGGCGGCGGGCGGGGTGCCGGCGGGGGCGACGAAGGCCGTCATCGCCGCCGGGCCGTTGACGAAGCCCGGCACCGTCTCGCGCAGCGTCGGGATGTCGGGCTCGGTCGCGTAGCGGTCGTTCGAGGTCAGCGCCAGGATCCGCACGCGCTCCCGCGCCGGCAGCACAGGGGCGAGCGACAGCACCGCCGCCGGCAGCTGCCCGCCGGAGAGGTCCGTCACCGCCGCCGCGCCGCCGCGATAGGGGATGTGCGTCATGTCGGTGTTGGTGAGCTGCTTCAGGAACTCGCCGGCCAGGTGATGCGGCGAGCCGACGCCCGGCGTGCCGAAGCCGATCCGGCCCGGGTTGGCGCGGAGATGCGCGAGGAACTCGGCGACGTTCACGACCGGCAGGCTGCGCGCGACGACGAGGCACATCAGCCCCTCGGCCCCGGCGGAGACGGGCGTGAGTTCGCGGTCCGGGTCGAAGCCGAGGTCACGCATGAAGAAGCGGTTGGTGACGAGCGGCGCGTTGGTGGTCAGCGCCACGGTGTAGCCGTCGGGCGCGGCGCGGGCGACGCGCTGGGTGCCGATGTTGCCGGAGGCGCCGCCGCGGTTCTCGATAACGACGCTCTGGCCGAGGGAGGCCTCGAGGCCGGGCGCGAGGGCACGGCCGAGATGTCGATGGTGCCGCCCGGCGGATAGGGGATGACGAGGGTGACCGGGCGGTTCGGGAACGTCCCCTGCGCCAGGGCGGGCGCGGCGAGGGCGGCGCCGGTGAGCGCGAGGGCGGCGCGGCGGGGGATGCGCGGGGACATGGGGCCTCCGGGCGTTGGAATTTATAAAGCGCTAGCGGAGCCCCGGGGCCGGTGCCAGCGGAATCCTTGACCGGCGGCGGCGCGGGGCGTATGCGACTGGGCATCCGGGACTTCTCCCGAACGTCACGCCGGCCCATCGGGGCGCCGGCGCCCGCCGCTCCGCGAAGGCTCGCGCAGCGGCGCGTTCGGCTTTGGGCGCCCGGCGGAAGGAGCGAGCGGGGCCGATGTTCGAGGCCTTGGGCAACAGGCTGACAGGCATCTTCGACCGGCTGCGCCGGCGCGGCGCCCTGTCGGAGACCGACGTCTCGGAGGCGCTGCGCGAGGTGCGCGTGGCGCTGCTGGAGGCCGACGTCGCGCTGCCCGTGGTGAAGGACATCATCGCCCGCGTGCGCGAACGGGCGGTGGGGGCGGAGGTGATCCGCTCCGTCCAGCCCGGGCAGCAGGTGGTCAAGATCGTCCATGACGCGCTGACCGAGGCGCTGGGGGGGCGCCCATCGCGATCGCAGGGCGATCGCGATGGGGTCCCGGGTGGCACGGCGACCACGCTGGACCTGAACGCGCCGGCGCCGGTGGCGATTTTGATGGTCGGGCTGCAAGGCTCGGGCAAGACGACGACGACCGGCAAGATCGCGCTGCGCCTCAAGACCCGCGAGCGGAAGAAGGTGCTGGTCGCGAGCCTCGATACGCAGCGGCCCGCCGCGCAGCAGCAGCTGGCGACGCTGGCGCAGCAGGCGGGCGTCGCGTCGCTGCCGATCGTGCCGGGCGAAGGCCCGCTCCAGATCGCCGCGCGCGCGATGGATGTGGCGCGGCGCGAGCTCTACGACGTGGTGCTGCTGGACACCGCCGGGCGGCTCTCGATCGACGAGGCGCTGATGGCGGAGGTCGCCGCCGTGAAGGCCGCGACGAAGCCGCACCAGACGCTGCTGGTCGTGGACGCCATGACCGGCCAGGACGCGGTGAACACCGCGCGCGCGTTCCATGAGCGGCTGACCGTCTCCGGCATCGTGATGACGCGGGTGGACGGCGATGCGCGCGGCGGCGCGGCGCTGTCCATGAGGGCGGTGACGGGCGCGCCGATCGTGCTGCTCGGCGCCGGCGAGAAGCTGGATGCGCTGGAGGAATTCCACCCCGACCGCATCGCCAACCGCATCCTCGGCATGGGCGACATCGTCTCGCTGGTCGAGCGCGCGGCCGAGACGATCGACAAGGACGAGGCCGAGAAGCTCGCCGCCAAGATGCAGCGTGGCGGCTTCGACCTCGAGGATTACCGCAAGCAGCTCGGCCAGATCGGCAGGATGGGCTCGCTGCAGGGGATGCTCGGCATGCTGCCGGGGGTGGGCAAGCTCAAGCAGCAGCTGGCGGATGCCAATCTCGACACGAAAATCCTGAAGCGCCAGGAGGCGATCATCTGCTCCATGACGATGGCGGAGCGGCGCAACCCGGACATCATCAAGGCGTCGCGCAAGCGGCGCATCGCGGCGGGCTCCGGCACCACGGTGCAGGAGGTGAACCGCCTGCTGAAGCAGTTCGACGACATGTCCGCGATGATGAAGCGGATGAACAAGCTCGGCCAGAAGGGGCTGATGCGCGGGGGCCTCTCCGCGCTGCTCCCTGGCATGACCAACCGACGACCCTTCTAGAGACAGGACAGGAAAGGATTACCGCATGGGCCTCAAGATCCGGCTGGCGCGCGCGGGCGCGAAGAAGCGCCCCTACTACCACATCGTCGTGGCCGACAGCCGTTCCCCGCGCGACGGGCGCTTCATCGAGAAGCTGGGCTCCTACAACCCGATGCTGCCGTCGGACCATCCGGAGCGCGTGCGGCTGGTGGCCGAGCGCGTGACGCACTGGAAGGCGCAGGGCGCGCTGCCGACCGAGCGGGTGGCGAAGTTCCTGGGGCTTGCCGGGCTCGCGCCGATGCCGGCGCTGCGCGAGCAGCCGAAGCAGGCGCTGCCCAAGAAGAAGGCGCAGGAACGCGCCGCCGCGGCGGCGAAGGGCGCCTGAGCCTCCAGCCCTTCATGCCGAACGCGCTCGTCCTCGTCGGAGAGATCGGCCGCCCGCATGGGGTGCGTGGGCTCGTGCGCCTGCGGTCCTTCACCGCGGATCCGGCGGCGATCGCCTCCTACGGGCCGCTCTCGGACGAAGGCGGCGGGCGGCGCATCGTGCTCGAATGGCTGGGCAATGGCTTGGCGCGCATCGAGGGCGTCGAGGACCGCGACGCGGCGGGGCGGCTGACGGGCACGCGGCTGTTCGTGCCGCGCGACCGGCTGCCGCCGCCCGAGGCGGACGAGTTCTATCTCGTGGACCTGATCGGTCTCGCGGCGGAGGACGAGGCGGGCGCGCCGCTCGGCGAGGTCCGCGCGGTCGAGGATTTCGGCGCAGGCACCTTCCTGACGCTGGCCGACGACCGCGAGGAACAGCTGATCCCGTTCACCAAGGCCGCGGTGCCGGTGGTGGACATCCCCGGCCGCCGGATCGTCGTGCGCGTGCCGGAGGAGCGGGTGATCCGCCCGGAGGAGGAGGCGGAGGCAGGCCTCTCCGCCGAGCCGCCGCGCGCCCTGCCCCGCCGGTCCGAGGGCGCGGAGCCGCGCTCCGCCGCGGCGCGGCAGGCGGCGTCGCAGCGCGCGCCCGCGCGGGAGCGCCGGCGATGACCTGGCGCGCCGTGCCGATCACGCTGTTCCCGGAGATGTTCCCGGGGCCGCTCGGGCACTCGCTCGCCGGCCGCGCGCTGCGCGACGGTATCTGGGCCTGCGAACCGGTGGATCTGCGGGGCTTCGGCCTGGGCAGGCATCGCAGCGTGGACGATGCGCCGTTCGGCGGCGGCGCCGGCATGGTGCTGCGGCCGGATGTGGTGGATGCGGCCTGCGCGGCGGTGCCGCCCGGGTTGCCGCTGGTCTATCTCTCCGCCCGCGGGCGGCCGCTGACGCAGGCGCGGGTGAAGGCGCTGGCGGCAGGCCCGGGTGTTGCGCTGCTCTGCGGTCGCTTCGAGGGCGTGGACCAGAGGGTGATCGAGGCGCGCGGGATGGAGGAGATCTCGGTCGCCGACGTCGTGCTCTCGGGCGGCGAGCCGGCGGCGATCCTGCTGCTCGACGCCTGCATCCGCCTGCTGCCTGGCGTGATGGGCGCGGCGGACAGCGCCGAGGAGGAGAGCTTCTCCGCCGGCCTGCTGGAATACCCCCACTACACGCGGCCGGCCGAATGGCAGGGCCGCGCCGTGCCGGAGGTGCTGCTCTCCGGCCATCACGGAGAGGTCGCGGCTTGGCGTCGCGCGCAGGCGGAAGCCGCGACGCGCGAACGCCGCCCCGACCTCTGGGGCCGATACGCCGCGGCGCGCGCCGCGGGATTGCCTTCCGCGGCGGATGCCGCCTACACCGACTGACCGAAAGGAACCCCTGACCATGAATCTGCTGCAGCGCTTCGAGGAGGAGCAGAAGGCGAAGCTCCTCGCCGCCCGTCCGGTGCCGGACTTCCAGGCCGGCGACACCGTGCGCGTGATGGTGCGCGTGGTGGAAGGCGAGCGCACCCGCACCCAGGCCTATGAGGGCGTGGTGATCGCGCGCTCCAACCGCGGGCTGAACAGCAACTTCACCGTCCGCAAGCTGTCCTACGGCGAGGGCGTGGAGCGCGTGTTCCCGCTGCACAGCCCGAACCTGGCGGAGATCACCGTCGTCCGCCGCGGCCGCGTGCGCCGCGCGAAGCTGTATTACCTGCGCGGCCGCACCGGCAAGTCGGCGCGCATCCAGGAAAAGGCCGCCGACAAGGGCGCGGCGAAGGGCGAGTGACGCGGGCCGGGCCGGCGCGGTTCGCCGGCCCTGCCTGACGTGTTCGGGAAGGAGACGCCGGTGACGACGCCGCGCACGCTGTTCGACAAGATCTGGGACGCGCATGTGGTGGAGCGGCTGCCCGACGGGACGGTCCTGCTCTACATAGACCGCCACCTGATCCACGAGGTGACGACACCGCAGGCCTTCGAGGGGCTGCGCGCGGCGGGCCGCAAGGTGCGGCGCCCGGAGGCGACCCTCGGGGTCGTGGACCACAATGTGCCGACGGACAGCACGCGCTTCACCGGGATCGAGGAGCCGGAGAGCGCGCTGCAGGTCGCAACCCTCGAGCGCAACGTGAAGGCGTTCGGCGTGCCCTACATCCCGCTCGACGATCCGCGGCAGGGAATCGTGCATGTGATCGGGCCAGAACTCGGCCTGTCGCAGCCGGGCATGACGATCGTGTGCGGGGATTCCCACACCTCGACGCATGGCGCGCTCGGCGCACTGGCCTTCGGCATCGGCACCTCCGAGGTCGAGCATGTGCTGGCGACGCAGACACTGTTGCAGAAGCCGGCGAAGAACATGCGCATCACGGTGGACGGCACGCTCGGCTTCGGCTGCAGCGCGAAGGACATCGTGCTGGCGATCATCGGCAGGATCGGCACCGCGGGCGGCACCGGCCACGTGATCGAATACGCGGGCGAGGCGATCCGCGCCCTCGACATGGCCGGGCGCATGACGGTGTGCAACATGTCCATCGAGGCGGGCGCGCGCGCCGGCATGATCGCGCCGGACGAGAAGACGTTCGACTACGTGAAGGGCCGCCCCTTCGCGCCGAAGGGCGAGGCGTGGGAGAAGGCGCTGGCCTGGTGGAAGTCCCTTCCCTCCGATCCGGGCGCGACCTTCGACCGCGAGGTGCGGCTTGACGCCGCCGACATCGCGCCGATGGTCACCTGGGGCACCAACCCGGAGGCCGTGCTGCCGATCACCGGCCGCGTGCCGAACCCGGCGGAGGAGCCGGACCCCGCGAAGCGCGCGCAGATGCAGCGGATGCTGGACTACATGGGGCTGACGGCGGGCGCGCCGATCGCCGGCACGCCGGTGGATGTGGTGTTCATCGGCTCCTGCACCAACTCCCGCATCGAGGACATCCGCGCCGCCGCCGAGGTCGCGCGCGGGCGCCGCGTGGCGGACGGCGTGCGGGCGCTGGTGGTGCCCGGCTCGGGCCTCGTGAAGAAGCAGGCGGAGGAGGAGGGCCTCGACCGCGTGCTGAAGCAGGCGGGCTTCGAGTGGCGGGAGGCCGGGTGTTCCATGTGCCTCGGCATGAACCCGGACCGCCTCAAGCCCGGGCAGCGCTGCGCCTCCACCTCGAACCGCAACTTCGAGGGGCGGCAGGGACCCGGCGGGCGCACGCATCTGCTCTCGCCCGCGATGGCGGCAGCGGCGGCGGTGACGGGCCGCCTGACGGATGTGCGGGAGATGGCACGATGAAGGCCTTCACCACGCTGACGGGCATCGCGGCGCCGCTGCCACTGGCCAATGTGGACACGGACCAGATCATCCCGTCGCGCTTCCTGAAGACGATCGAGCGCAGCGGGCTCGGCCGCGCGCTGCTGGCGCCGATGCGCTACCGCGACGACGGCAGCGAGAACCCGGACTTCGTGCTGAACCGCGAACCCTATCGCCGCGCCGAGATCCTGATCGCGCACGAGAACTTCGGCTGCGGCTCCTCGCGCGAGCATGCGCCCTGGGCGCTGCTCGACTTCGGCATACGCTGCGTGATCGCGCCCTCCTTCGCCGACATCTTCCACAACAACTGCTTCAAGAACGGCATCCTGCCGATCCGCCTGCCGCGCGAGGTCTGCGACAGGCTGATGGAGGACGCGCGGCTCGGCGGCAATGCGCGGCTGACGGTGGACCTGACGCGGAATGTCGTGGTGCGCCCGAACGGCGAGGAGATCCCGTTCGAGGTGGACCCGCTGCGGCGGAAGATGCTGCTGGAGGGCCAGGACGAGATCGGGCAGACGCTGGCGCACTCCGCCGCGATCGGCAGCTTCGAGGCGCGCCAGAAGGCCGCCCAACCCTGGCTCTACGCCTGAAGGACGAGGCATGCCCGCGAATCGCAAGCTGCTGGTGCTGCCGGGCGACGGCATCGGCCCCGAGGTCATGGCCGAGGCGCTGCGCGTGCTCGACTGGATGGCCGCGCGCCGCGCCGTCTCCTTCGACGTGACGGAGGGGCTGGTCGGCGGCGCCGCGCTGGATGCGACCGGGCATCCCTGCCCGGACGAGACGGTGGAAGCCGCCAAGGCCGCGGACGCGGTGCTGTTCGGCGCGGTCGGCGGGCCGAAATGGGACAAGGTGGCGTTCGAGCGGCGTCCCGAGATCGGCATCCTGCGGCTGCGCAAGGATCTCGGGCTGTTCGCCAACCTGCGCCCGGCGCTGGTGCTCGATCCTTTGGTGGATGCGTCGTCGCTGAAGCCCGACATGGTGCGCGGGCTCGACATCATGATCGTCCGCGAATCCACGGGCGGCATCTATTTCGGCGAGCCGCGCGGCATCGAGACGCTGCCCGACGGCACGCGCCGCGGCTTCGACACCGAGGTGTACAGCGACATCGAGATCACGCGCGTCGCGCGCGTGGCCTTCGCGCTCGCGCGGCGGCGCCGCGGCAAGGTGACCAGCGTCGAGAAGGCGAACGTCATGCTCTCCGGCCGCTTCTGGCGGCAGATCGTGACGGAGCTGCACGCCACCGAGTTCCCGGACGTGACGCTCGAGCACATGTACGCCGACAACTGCGCGATGCAGTTGGCGGCGCGGCCGAAGCAGTTCGACGTGATCCTCGCCTCCAACCTGTTCGGGGACCTGTTGTCCGATCTGGCGGCGGCGCTGACCGGCTCGCTCGGCATGCTGCCGTCCGCGACGCTCGGCGCCGAGGCGCCAGGCGGGCGGCGCCCGGCTCTGTACGAGCCGATCCACGGGTCGGCGCCGGACATCGCCGGCAAGGGGGTCGCCAACCCGTCGGCGATGCTGCTCTCGACCGCGATGATGCTGCGGATCTCGTTCGGCCTGGAAGCCGAGGCGAAGCTGATCGAGACGGCGGTGGAGCGCGTGCTGGCGGGCGGGCTGCGGACCGCGGACATCATGTCGCCGGGCGCGGCCCGCGTCGGCACCAGCGTGATGGGCGACGCGGTGCTGCGGGAACTGGAGAAGCTCTCTGCGTGAGGCTTGCGCGGGGTCGGCGATTTGGCTATGTCGCAGGCCCCGGCGGCGCCCGTAGCTCAACTGGATAGAGCACTAGACTACGGATCTGGGGGTTAGGGGTTCGAATCCTCTCGGGCGCGCCAGGGTTTCCCCCTTTCCGCCGCTACCAGCCTGCAAGCCGCGGCAGGAACAGCGTGATCGCCGGGAACAGGATCAGCACCAGCACCACCGCGACCAGCGGGATCACGAAGATCCAGATCTCCCGCACGATCTCGATCAGCGGCAGGCGGCCGAGCGCCGCCATCACGAACAGCAGCAGGCCGTAGGGCGGGGTTATCAGCCCGATCATCAGGTTCAGCAGCGCGACGATGCCGAAATGCACGAGGTCCACCCCGACCGCGCGCGCCGCCGGCAGCAGCAGCGGGATGAACACGAGCAGGATCACCGACGCGTCGAGGAACAGCCCGAGGATCAGCAGCAGGACCGCGACGCCGAGCAGGAACGCAGTTGGCCCGAGTTCCGCACTGGCGACGAAGGCGGCGACGCCCTGCGCCACCTGTTCCACCGTGATCGCGTAGTTCACTAGGAAGGCCGAGGCGATCAGCATCAGCACCACCGCCGTCTGCCGCGCCGATTCGAGGAACACCGCGAACAGCACCACGAGGCCCAGGTTGCGATAGACCGCGAAGCCGAGGAGCAGCGCGTAGAGGGCGGCGACCGCCGCCGCCTCGGTCGGCGTGAAGACGCCGCTGAACAGCCCGCCGAGCAGCACCGCGGGCAGTGTCATCGGCAGCAAGGCGCGGCGCAGCGCCAGCAGCACCGCGGGCAGCGGCAGCGCCTCGCCCTTCGGCAGGCCGCGGGCGCGCGCGACGATCACGACGGCGAGCATCAGCGAGCCCGCCATCAGCAGGCCTGGCACCACGCCGGCCAGGAACAGCGCACCGATCGAGGCCCCGGACAGCAGCGCGTAGAGGATCATCGGGATCGAGGGCGGGATGATCGGCGCGATGGTGGCGGAGGCCGCGATGATCGCGGCCGAGAAGCCGGCAGGGTATTTCGAGACGTCGCGCATCATGCGGAGCGCCAGCATCCCGGGCCCCGCCGCGTCGGTCACCGCGCTGCCGGACATGCCGGAGAACACGACCGACACCAGCACCGTCACATGCGCAAGCCCGCCGCGGAAGCGGCCGACCAGCGCCTCGGCCGCGGCCCACAGCCGCTCGCTGATCGTCGCCGCGTTCATCACATTGGCGGCCAGGATGAACATCGGCACCGCCAGCAGGATGGACAGGCCCTGCAGGGTGTTCATCGTCTGGTCCACGACCAGCCCGATGTCCTGTCCGCTTGCCCAGAGATAGGCCATGCCGGCAGAGAACATCGCCAGCGCGATCGGCACGCGCAGGACGGCCAGCGTGACGAAGACGCCGACGAGCGCCCAGAGGCCGAGGCTCACCCGTCGCGCCCCTCGATCCGCGCGATCTCCCGCCGCCAGCCGGGCCCGAGCAGCCGCAGGCCGGACCACAGCCGGCGCAGCACCGTGACGAGCACGAAAAACCCGAACACGCTGAACGCCCAGGTGAGCGGGATGAGCAGGATGTTCGTCGTCTCGAAGCGCAGGAAGGCGATGTAGTCGAGGATGCCGGGCGCCGCGGCGCCGAAGATGCCTGCGACGGCCAGCGTGCCGGCCAGCGCGATCCAGCGGCGCGTGCCGTCGGGGAACAGCGAATACACCAGGTCGAAGGCGACGTCGTCGCGCTCGGGCACCATCAGCGCGGCGGTGAGGAAGCCGCACCAGATCATCAGCAGCACCAGCACCTCGTCCGACCACAGGATCGGGCGGCCGATGAAGCGCATGGCGATCTGGGCGGCGAACAGCAGCAGGATGGCGGCGAACAGGATCGCCGCCAGCGCCTCCATCGCGCGCCGCGCGACGCGGATCACGAAGCGTTCGCGAGCCGCTGCGCGAGGCCCGGCTGCCAGCGCGCGGTCAGCCCGTCCGCCTCGTACTGGCGCGCGACCGAGGCGCGGAACGGCGCGAGATCCGGGCTGGTGACGCGAAGCCCCTGGGCGCGGAAGAAGTCGAGCACGGCGTTCTCGTCATTCAGACGCTGCTGGTCGTTCCAGGCCGCCGTCTCGGCCGCATGCTGGCGGAACACCTCCTGCTGGCGCGGCGTCAGCCGGTCCCACCACGGCTTGCCGATGGCGTAGAACACCGGCTGCACGAGATGCGAGGTGAGGATGACCTGCTGGGTCACCTCATGGAAGTTGTTGGCGCGCGTGATGGCGACCGGGTTGTCCTGCCCGTCCACCGTGCCGTTGCGGAGCGCGAGATACACCTCCGGGATTGCCATCGGCGTCGGCGTGAAGCCGAGCCCGCGGCCGAGCGCGACCCAGCCCGGGCCGGGCGGCATGCGCACGCGCAACCCGGCGAGGTCGGCAGGCTGCCGCGCATCGCGGAACTGCCGGAGATTGAGCTGGCGCGTGCCGAGATAGGTGACGGCGATGATCTCGATGCGCATGCGCTCGCGCACCGCGCTCACGTATTCCTGCCCGATCGGCCCGCGGAACACGGAGGCCACATGCGCCCAGTCGCGGAAGCCGTAGCCGGCGGAATAGGGGCCGAGTTCGGGGATCTGCTGGTCCACCTCGAAGGTGTTCATGGTGGACATCTCGACATTGCCGCGCTGCACCGCCGGCACCTCGGCGCCCTGGCGGAACAGGCTCGCGTTCGGATGCACCGACACCTGCACCTGGCCCGAGAGGTCGCGCTCGATCGCCTCCTTGAAGCGGTTGAGCGCGAGCACGAGCCAATCGCGGTCCTGCCCCGCGGTGGTGATGCGGAACTGCAGCGCCTGCGCCTTCGCAGGGTTGGCGACGAAGGGCGCGGCGAGGGCGGCGCCCGCGAGCACGCGGCGGGTGAGCATGGCGGTCATCCTTCGGGTTGGATCGTCACGGAGAACTTGCCGACGGCCGGGATCTCGGCGGTCACCTCGTCGCCGACCTTGAGGAACGTGCCCTGCGGCGCGCCGACGCCGGCGGGCGTGCCGGTCAGCAGCACATCTCCGGGGTCGAGCGTCATGATGCGGGACGCGGTCGCGATCTGCTCGGCGACCGAGAAGATCATGTCCTTCGTCGAGCCGTCCTGCTTCTGCGTGCCGTTCACCCAGAGGCGCAGCGGCACGTCGGCGAGGCTCGGGATCGCGCGGGCGGGCACGAGGCGCGGGCCCATCGGGCAGCAGGTGTCATTCGCCTTCCCCGCCACCCAGTCGAGCTTGTAGAAGGTTTCCGGCGCGCGGTTCTTGTCGCGCGCCGACATGTCGAGCGCGATGGTCCAGCAGGCGACATGCGACAGCGCGTCCTCCACCCGCACGTTGCGCGCGGTGCGGCCGATGACGGCGGCGAGCTCGATCTCCCAGTCCAGCGCCCTCGTGTCGAACGGCATCCGCACCGTGGCGCCGGGCCCGACGACAGCGTTCCGTGGCGGTTTCATGAAGAAGAACAGCCGCTGCGCCTCCTTGCGCGTGTCCGCGACACCCATCTCGGCGATGTGGTCGTAGTAGTTTGCGCCGGCGCAGAGCACCTTGCCCGGGTAGAGCAGCGGGGCGAGGCGCGGGCCGTCCACCACGTCATCCGCGCTCAGCCTCGCGGCGGCGGCGTCCAGCGCGGGCAGCATCGCGTCCCAGTTGGCGAACAGCCCGGCCACCTGCGACACCGGCTTCGCGCCGACGCGCGCGAGCGACGGGCGGAGCCGGTGGCAGCGCCCGCCCGCCTCGATCACGCCGACCGGCCGTCCGCGCACCGACAGCGTCGCCAGGCCCCACTCGATCCGCTTCGCCGGACGTTTCGCCACCCTGCCGCTCCGTTCCGCGTGATGGACGAAGCCGACCGGATTTTATAAATGCTGTCAAGGAACCATGCTGGACGGCATCCCCCCACGCTCGGAGGCGGAGCGCGCCTTCCAGGCGCTGCGCGCGGCGCTGCTCGCCGGCGAGTTCACGCCCGGCGAGCGGCTGCTGCCGGCGGCGCTGCGCGACCGCTTCGGCTTCGGCCTGACGCCGATCCGCGAGGCGCTGATGCGGCTGGCCGCCGAGGGCCTGGCGGACGGCGAGGCGCAGCGCGGCTTCCGCGCCCCTGCCCTGTCCCCGGATCTGGTGCGCGACCTGATGGGCACGCGGCGAGAGATCGAGGCGATCTGCCTCGCGCGTGCCATCCGCCACGGCGATGCGGTGTGGGAGGCGGAGGTGCGCCGCGCCTTCGCCGCCCTCGACGCCACGCCGCCTCCGCGCGACCCGGCCGACCTGCCGGCGGCGGCGCTGTGGGAGGAACGGCACCGCGCCTTCCACCTGGCGCTGGTCGCGGGCTGCGGCTCGCCCGTGCGGATCGGGCTGTGGCGCAACCTGTCCGACCGCACCGAGCGCATCCGCCGCCTGCGCCTGCTGCGCCGGCACGAGCAGGCGGCGCGGGTGCGCGACCTGAACGCGGAGCACCGCGCCATCATGGAGGCGGCGCTGGCGCGGGACGAGGCGCTGGCGCTCTCCCGCGCCAGCGCGCATCTGGCGGCGACGGAGGCGGCGGTGCTGGCCCTTCTCGCCCCCGCCTAGCGGGGCGCGCGCCGGCGCGGCATCCTCCGCCGCATGGCGAACCACTACCTCCCGCTCCACGACCCGACCGGCGACGAGATCAAGACCACCACCTGCTACATGTGCGCCTGCCGCTGCGGCATCCGCGTGCACCTGAGAGGCGGCGAGGTCCGGCACATCGACGGCAACCCGGACCATCCGGTGAACCGCGGGGTGATCTGCGGCAAGGGATCCTCCGGCGCCATGACGCATCGCTCGGCGGCGAGGCTGCGTGCGCCGCTGAAGCGCGTCGGGCCGCGCGGCTCCGGCGAGTTCGTCGAGATCACCTGGGACGAGGCGCTGACGACGGCGACGGAATGGCTTTCCGCCGTGCGCCGCACCGATCCGAAGCGGCTGGCCTTCTTCACCGGGCGCGACCAGTCGCAGTCGCTGACCGGCTTCTGGGCGGCGCAGTTCGGCACGCCGAACTTCGCGGCGCATGGCGGGTTCTGTTCGGTCAACATGGCGGCGGCGGGGCTCTACAGCATCGGCGGCTCCTTCTGGGAGTTCGGCGAGCCGGACTTCGAGCACGCGCGCTACTTCCTGATGTTCGGCGTCGCCGAGGACCATGATTCCAACCCGCTGAAGCTCGGCCTGTCGAAGCTGAAGGCGCGCGGCGCCAAGATCGTGTCGGTGAACCCGGTGCGCACCGGCTACTCCGCGATCGCCGACGAATGGATCGGCATCCGCCCCGGCACAGACGGGCTGTTCGTCGGCGCGCTGATCCGCGAGTTGCTGCTGGCCGACCATGTGGATGGCCCGTTCCTCGCCGCCTACACCAACGCGCCGTGGCTCGTGGTGGAGGACGCGGGCGGCGCGACCGACGGGCTGTTCGCGCGCGACGCGGCCGGCCGCGTGCTGGCGCATGACCGCGCGCGCGGCATCATCGCCGCCGATACGGCGGACCTCTCGCCGGTTCTGGTGGGCGAGGTGACGCTGCCGGACGGGCGGCGCGCGCGGCCGGTGTTCGAGAAGCTCGCGGCGCGGTTCCTGACGGACGACTACGCGCCCGAGGCCATCGCGGAGCGCACCGGCATCAGCGCCGAGCGCACGCGGCGCATCGCGCGCGAGCTGGCGGCGGCGGCGTTCGACAACCCGCCCGTGCTGCCCGTCGCCTGGACCGACAGCCACGGCCGCAGGCACGAGAGCATCACCGGCCGCCCCGTCGCGATGCATGCGATGCGCGGCATCAGCGCCCACGCCAACGGCTTCCACACCTGCCGTGCGATCCACATCCTGCAGATGCTGCTCGGCGCCGTGGACCGGCCGGGCGCCTGGCGGCCGAAGGCGCCCTTCCCGCGGCCGATCCCGCCTGGCCCCGGCCCCGCGGGGAAGAGCATCGCGCCGGACACGCCGATCGCCGGCAACCTGCTCGGCTTCCCGCAGGGGCCGGAGGACCTGCTGCTGGATGCGGAGAACAGACCGCTCCGCATCGACCGCGCCTTCTCCTGGGAGGCCCCGCTCGCGCTGCACGGCATGATGCACAATGTCATCGCCAACGCGGCGGAGGGCGATCCGTATCCCATCGAGGTGCTGTTCCTGTTCATGGCCAACATGGCCTGGAACAGCGCGATGAATCCGAAGGCGACGATCGAGGCGCTGACGCGCAGGCGGCCGGACGGCGAATACGCCATCCCGAGGATCATCTACTCGGATGCCTATGCGTCGGAGACGGTGCCCTATGCCGACCTGATCCTGCCGGACACGACCTATCTGGAACGCTGGGACTGCATCTCCCTGCTCGACCGCCCGATCGGCAGCGCGCATGGGCCGGGCGATGCGATCCGCCAGCCGGTGGTGACACCCGACCGCGACGTGCGGCCGTTCCAGGAGGTGCTGATCGAGCTCGGCGCCAGGCTCGGCCTGCCGGCCTTCGTGAAGGAGGACGGCAGCCCGCGCTACCGCGACTACGCGGACTACATCGTGAACCACGAACGCAGCCCGGGTATCGGCCCGCTTGCCGGCTGGCGCGGCGCGGACGGAAGCAAGGCCGGCAAGGGCGAGCCGAACCCGGGCCAGCTGCAGCGCTACATCGAGAACGGCTGCTTCTGGCGCCACGAATGGCCGCCGGAGCAATCCTGGATGCGCTTCGCCAACCGCGACTACCTGGCGGCGGCGAAGGCGATGGGGCTGATCGGCTCCGACGCGCAGATCGTGCTGCAGATCTGGAGCGAGCCGCTGGCGAGGTTCCGCCTGGCCGCGCTCGGCCACGGGGAACGTCAGCCGCCGGACCACCTGCGGGCGCGGCTGGCGCGCCACTGCGACCCCCTGCCCTTCTGGCACGAACCGGAGGGCAGCGGCGGGCTGCCACTCTCGGCCGTCACGCAGCGGCCGATGCCGATGTATCACTCCTGGGGAACGATGAACCCCTGGCTGCGACAGATCCTCACCGACAACCGGCTGTACATGCACCGCGACACCGCCGCCGCGCTCGGCCTCGAGGATGGCGAGTGGGCGGAGGTGGAAGGCCCGGGCGGCAGGCTGCGCTGCCGTCTGGCGACGCATTCCGGCGTGAACCGCGACACGGTGTGGACGTGGAACGCGATCGGCAAGCGTGCGGGCGCTTGGCGGCTGTCACACGACGCGCCGGAAGCGGAGCGCGGCTTCCTGCTGAACCACGCCATCGCGGAATGGCTGCCGGCGCAGGAAGGCTTCCGTCTGTCGAACAGCGACCCCGTCACCGGCCAGGCGGCCTGGTACGACCTGCGCGTGCGCGTGACGCGCGCGGAGGCGCCGGGCCCCTCGCCGCGCTTCGCGCCGCTCTGCGAGCCGCCGCAGCTGCCGGAGCCGCCGCGCCTGCTGCGGGTCTACCACGGCGAACCCCGCCCCTTCGCGAGCAACCGCGCATGACATCGCTTCCCGAGAGGACGGAGAGGAAACTCGGCCTCGTCATCGACCTCGATACCTGCGTCGGCTGCCATGCCTGCGCGACGGCCTGCAAATCGTGGAACGGCAGCGGCGTCAGCGGGCCGCTCAGCGACATCAACCCGCATTCCGCGGGCGCCGAGGGCGTGTGGTTCAACCGCATCCACTCCTACGAGGCGGGCGAGGGCGAGGACAGCCGGACCGTCCATTTCCCCCGCTCCTGCCTGCATTGCGAGACGCCGGCCTGCGTCACCGTCTGCCCGACCGGCGCCTCCTACAAGCGCGCCGAGGACGGGATCGTGCTGGTCAACCACGACATCTGCATCGGCTGCCAGCTCTGCGCCTGGGCCTGCCCCTATGGCGCGCGCGAGTTCGACGAGCCGGAGGGGGTGATGAAGAAATGCACCCTCTGCGTGGACCGCATCTACAACCGCAGCATGCCGGAGGCGGAGAGGGTGCCCGCCTGCGTGTCCGCCTGCCCGACGCGGGCGCGCCATTTCGGCGACCTGGGCGACCCGGGCAGCGACGTGTCGCGGCTGGTGGCCGAGCGCGGGGGTGTGGCGCTCGCGCCGGAGCTCGGCTACGCGCCGGTGAACCGCTACCTGCCGCCGCGCGACCCGAAGCGGTTCGAGGCGACGCCGCCGAAGGACCCCGGCCCGCTGCCGTCGCAGATCCGGAACCCGCTGCTGCGCTGGGTGGACCGGATCCTGTCGCGATGAAGCCGGCCGCCTCGATCGTCGTCTTCACCACGCTGTCCGGCGCGGGCTACGGGCTGCTGTTCTGGCTGGCGCTGCTGCGGCCGGCGGGCCTCGTGCCGGGGAGCGCCTGGTTCGGCGTGCCGGTGCTGCTGCTGGCGCTGGCGCTGGTGACGGCGGGGCTGCTGTCCTCGCTGCTGCATCTCGGCCGGCCGGAACGGGCGTGGCGGGCGCTGTCGCAATGGCGGTCCTCCTGGCTGTCGCGCGAGGGCGTGGCGGCGGTCGCCACCTTCCCGCCGGCGATCCTGTTCGGCTTGGCGATGCTGGCGGGGCGCGAGGGGCTGGCGGTGGTCTTCGGCCTGCTGGCGGCGGGCGGCGCGGCGGCGACGGTGTGGTGCACGGGGATGATCTACGCCTCGCTGGCGCCGATCCGCGAATGGCATCTGCCGCTGGTCGCACCGGGCTATCTGGTGTTCGGCGCCTTCACCGGCGCGGCGCTGCTGGCCGGTGGGGCGGCGTTGGCGGGCGGCGGGCGGGCGGCGCTGCTGCTCGCGGCGCTGCTGGCGGCGGTGGCGCTGATCGTGAAGCGGGCGATCTGGGCGGCGGCGGACGATGCGCCCGCGCCCGCCACCGCGGCGTCGCTTACCGGCCTCTCCCGGTTCGGCACGGTGCGGCCGCTCGATCCGCCGACGACGGAAACGGCGTATCTGATGCGAGAGATGGGCTTCCGCGTCGCCCGCGCGCATGCGGCGAAGCTGCGGCGGATCGCGCTGTGGGGCGGCTTCGTCGCGCCGGCCCTGATGCTCGGGGCCGCGGCCCTGGCGGGCGGCGTGGCCGCCGCGTTGCTGGCGCCGCTTGCGGCCGCGGTGGCGCTCGGCGGGATGCTGGTTGAGCGCTGGCTGTTCTTCGCCGAGGCGACGCACACGGTCGCCGCCTACTACCGCGCGTGAAAGCCGTTCCTGGCATTTGTCCGGACATCGGAAGAGGCGTATACTGGTTCCGGCTGCGGGAGGGAGACGGATGACGGACAGCCTCGGCTGGCGCAGGAAGTTCGGCGTGATCGCGCCGTCCACCAACACCTCGGTGCAGCCGGAATTCGACCGGATGCGTCCCGCCGGCGTGACCAACCACTTCTCGCGCATCGTCATCCCGAACATCAGCATCCGGAGCGACGCGGATTTCGAGCGGCTGATGGACAGCATCCGCGCGACCATCATGGACGCCGTGGACTCCGTGATGAGCGCCGAGTGCGACTACCTGGTGATGGGCATGTCGGCCGAGACCTTCTGGGACGGGCTCGAGGGCTCGATCGAGCTGGAGAAGCGGATCGAGGCGCGCGCGGGCGTGAAGATCGCGATGGGCTCGGACGCCTGCCGGGCCGCCCTCGCCGCCCACGGCAACGTGAAGCGCATCGCCGTCATCACGCCCTACATGCCGGTCGGCGACCGGCAGGTGGTGCGCTTCTTCACCGACTGCGGCTTCGAGGTGGTGCGCATCAAGGGGCTGAAGTGCCCGAGCCCGGTGGCCATCGCGCATGTCTCCGAACGGACGCTGCGCGACGCCATCATCGAGGTGGACGGGCCGGAGGTGGACGCGATCGTGCAGGTCGGCACCAACCTCGCGATGGCGCGCGTCGCGGCGATGGCGGAGTTCTGGCTCGGCAAGCCCGTCATCGCCATCAACACCGCCACCTACTGGTGGGCGCTCCGGCAGAACGGCATCACCGACCGCGTCGAGGGCTTCGGCGCGCTGCTCGAGCGGTTCTGAACCGTGGCGCCGCGCGACACACCGTCCGCCGGGAAGCCGAAGGCGCCGCTCTACCAGCGCATCGAGACGCTGCTGCGCGAGGCGATCGCGGAGGGCCGCTACCCCGTCGGCGGGCTGCTGCCGACCGAGGCGGAGCTGTGCGAGACGCTGCGGGTCTCCCGCCACACGGTCCGCGAGGCGCTGCGCCGTCTGAAGGACGCGGGCCTGGTCGAGCGGCGGCAGGGTGCCGGCACCGTCGTCGTCGCGCGCGAGCCGCACCGGCCCTTCGTGCAGACGGTGCGCGACATCTCCGGGCTGTTCCAGTTCGCCGCCGACACGGTGCTGGAATTGGCGACGCCGCGCCTCTCGCCGCTGACCGCGGAGGAGGCCGCCGCCTGCGGCGCCGCGCCGGGCGACCGCTGGCTTCGCTGCGAAGGCACGCGCCGCACCCGCGATGGCCGCCCGATCGGCCCGGTGACCGCGCTGGTCGCGCCACGCTTCGCGGCGGTGGCAAGCGCGCTGCCCGAGGCGATGACGGTGCCGATCTACTCCTATGTGGAGAAGCGCTTCGGCGTGCCGGTGGCGGAGGTGGTGCAGGAGATCTCGGCCGGCCCGATGCCGGCCGCGGTCGCGCCGCTGTTCGGCAAGCGCGGCCGGCCGGTCGGGATGCGCTTCGTGCGCCGATACCTCGATGCGGCGGGCGAGGTGATGCTGGTCTCCTTCAACTGGCACCTCGCCGAACGCTTCACCTACGCGACGCGGCTGCGCCGCGGCGAGGCCTGAGCGGCCGTTTGACGCGTTCCGGAACGGGGCCTAGGCTTTGTCCGGACAAGTCGGAGGCAACATGGCGCCCTTCTCCTGGCCCGGTGACGCGCGGCTCGCCCTCTCGGTCGTGGTGAACGTCGAGGAAGGCGCCGAGATGTCGCTGCGCGACGGGGACAAGGGCCCGGAGCCGGTGGATGAACTCGGCGTCGCGCTGAAGGCGCCGATCCGCAATTTCGGCAACGAGAGCAATTACGACTACGGCATCCGCGCCGGCGCGCCGCGTGTGCTGGCGCTGCTGTCGCGCTTCGGCGTGCGCGCCACGTTCACCGCCGCCGCCGTCGCGCTGGAACGCGCGCCCGCCCTCGCGCGCGCCATCCCCGACAGCGGGCACGAGCCCTGCGCGCATGGCTGGCGCTGGGTGCACCAGTTCAAGCTGGGCGAGGAGGGCGAGCGCGACTTCGTGCGCAAGGCGACAGACAGCATCGCGGCGACGACGGGCCAGCGCCCGCTCGGCTGGCTGTCCCGCTACCTGCACACGCCGCATCTGCGCGCGACGCTCGCGGCCGAAGGCTACCTGTATCACATGGACGACTATTCCGACGACGTGCCGCGCTGGGAGGTGGTGGAGACGGCGTCCGGACCGCGCGCCATCGTCGTGCTGCCCTACGCGATCGACAGCAACGACATGAAGATGTGGGTGGCGCCGGCCTACACGCCGAGCGACTGGCTGGACTACGCGGTCGCCACCTTCGACTGGCTGTGGGAGGAGGGCGGGGCCGCGCCGCGCATGATGTCGCTCGGCCTGCATCTGCGCATCATCGGGCGGCCTGGCCGCATCTGGGCTTTCGAGCGCTTCCTGCAGCACGCGACGGCGCGGCGCGGCGTGTGGCTCGCGAGCCGCGTCGAGATCGCGCGCGCCTTCGCCGCCGCCGTGGCGCCGCCCGCGGAGCCCTCGGCGTGCTGAGGGCGCTCGGCACGGCGTCGCTTGTCGTCGCCTGGGCCGGCGGGGCGCTGATGCTTGCCTCCGCGCTGCTGATCGGGGCGGACGTCATCGCCCGCAATGTCTTCGCCGCCGCGCCCTTCGCCTCGATGGAGCTGTCGCGTTACGCCTTCGCCGCCGCGATCGCCTTCGGCATGGCGCATGCGCTGGTGATGCGATCCCACATCCGGCTCGACGTGCTCCACCGCCTCGTGCCGCGCACGCTGCACGCCCCGCTCGATGCCCTGGCGCTGATGGCGATGGCGCCGCTCGCGACGGTGTTCGCCTGGTATGCGTGGGACGTGGTGCGGGAGAGCGCGCGGCTCGGCGCGGTGTCGAACAGCCCGCTGGCCGTGCCGCTCGTCTGGCCGCAGGGCGTCTGGGCGGCCGGCTTCACATGGTTCGCCACGGTGTCCTGGCTGCTGCTCGCGGCCGTGCTTTGGGCGCTGGTGCGGCGGCGCGGCAAGGACGTCGCCGCGATCGGCGGCATGCCAGGCGTGGCGGAAGAACTGCGCCGGTGATCGGGGTCGCGACCGCGCTGCTACTGCTGCTGGTCGGGCTCGGCATCCCGGTCGCGGCGGCGCTGTTCTTCCTCGGCGTGATCCTCGGCGATCTCTACGCCTTCCTGCCCCCGTTGCCGGCGCTCGGCGACATCGCGTGGTCCACCTCGACAGAGTTCCTGCTCATCTCGGTCCCGCTGTTCATCCTGATGGGCGAGGTGCTGCTGCGCGCGGGGCTCGCGGACGACATGTACCGCGCGCTCGCGCCGCTGCTCGCGCGCATCCCGGGGGGGCTGATGCACACCAACATCGCGTCCTGCGCTCTGTTCGCCGCCACCTCCGGCTCCTCGGTGGCGACCGCGGCCACGGTGGGCACGGTGGCGATGCCGAACATGGAGCGCTACGGGTACGGCCGCGGGCTGTTCCTCGGCTCGATCGCGGCAGGCGGCACGCTCGGCATCCTGATCCCGCCCTCGATCAACATGATCCTCTACGGCGTGCTGACGGAGGTGTCGGTCGGCGACCTCTACCTGGCGGGGCTGATGCCGGGCATCCTGCTGGCGCTCCTGTTCTCGGGCACCGTTGCCGTGGCCTGCCTGCTGCGGCCGTCGCTCGGCGGGCGGCGCGCCGAGTTTGACGCCACGCCTGCTCTGCTGTGCGCGCTGCTGCCGATCGCCGCGCTGTTCCTGCTGGTGGTCGGCTCGATCTACGCCGGGCTCGCCACGCCGACCGAGGCGGCCGCGCTCGGCCTGCTCGGGGCCCTCGCGCTGGCCGGGACGCGGCGCGCGCTGACGCTGCGAACCCTGCTTGACGCCTTCGAGGGGACGATGAGGACGACCGCGATGGTCATGCTCATCGTGCTGGCCGCCTATTTCCTGAACTTCGTGATGGTGAACATCGGCCTCACGCGCGCAGTGGTCGGCGTCGTTCAGGATCTCGGCTGGCCGCCGCTCGGCGTGCTGCTGGCGATCGTCTCGCTATACCTGCTCCTCGGCTGCTTCATGGACACGCTGTCGCTGATGATCGCGACGACGCCGATCGTGGTGCCGATCGTGGTCGCGCTCGGCTACGATCCGGTCTGGTTCGGCGTGCTGTTCATGATCCTGATCGAGGCGGCGTTGATCACGCCGCCGGTCGGCATGAACCTGTTCGTCGTGCAGGCGGTGCGCGGCGGCGGCGAGTTCCGCGAGGTCGCGCTCGGCGCGCTGCCCTTCCTGCTTGCGATGCTGGCGATGATCGCGCTGCTGATCGCGGTCCCGCAGCTCGCGATGTTCCTCCCGGCGCTGGCGCGCGCCGGATGACTGCAACCCGAAGGAGAGGGAGACGGACCATGGGCTTCAGGACACTTGCCGCCGCCGGCGGCCTCGCGCTGCTGGCGGGCGCCGCGACGGCGCAGACCATTCCCGAGACGCGCATCACCGTGCTCGGCAACCTCGGGATCACGACGCAGAGCCGCACGCTCGAGGCGCCGTTCTGGAACCAGGTCATCCGGGAGGCATCGGGCGGCCGCATCCAGGCCAGTTTCCGTCCCTGGAACGAGGCCGGCCTGCGGGGGCCCGAGGTGTTCCGCATCCTCGCGCGCGGCCAGGCCAACATCGCGACCGCGCAGCTCGGCCACCACGCCGGGGATGCGGCGATCAACGACGGCAACGACCTGGCCGGCCTCACCTCGAGTTTCGAGGAGTTCCGCCGCGCGACCGACGCGTTCCGCCCGGTGTTGAACCGCTTCTACGAGGAGCGCCTGGGCCTCACGATCCTCACGCTGCAGTCCTTCCAGTCGCAGGTCATCCTCTGCCGCACGCCGATGACGAACGGGCTGTCCGACCTGCGGGGCCGCCGCGTGCGGACCTCGGGCGCGAGCCAGGGCGACTTCGTCGCGTATTTCGGTGGCACGGCGGTGGACATGGCGTTCGGCGAGGTCGGCCAGGCGCTGGCCCAGGGCACGATCGACTGCGCCATCACCGGCACGCTCGGCGGCTATTCGGCGCGGTGGACGGAATCCGCGCGCGCCGTCTTCACCCTTCCGGTGAACTACGGCGCCGGGGCCACTGCCGCGAACCTTGCCTGGTGGCGCGGCTTGCCGGACGTGACGCGCGCGCTGCTGACGACGCAACTCCGCGCGCTCGAGGACCGCATGTGGGCGTTGAACGCCGAGGAGGACGCCATCGGCATCGCCTGCCTCACCACCGGCCCCTGCCCGCTCGGGGCGCCAGCCGGACTGACGCGCGTGGACCCCACGCCCGCCGACACCGAAGCCCGTCGCCGCGCGATGCTGGAGCGCGTGCTGCCCGCCTGGGCCGCACGCTGCGGCGCCGACTGCGTGCGCGAGTGGAACGGCACCGTGGGCCGTGTCGTCGGCCTTGAGGCGCGCGCCGGCTCGTGATCACCGACCCCCGACCGGAGCGGGAGGCGTTCGAATCCGCGCTCCGGGCCGGGTTGCGCGAAGCCGAGGCGGCAAGCGACCTGGAGGCGGCGCTGCATGCGCTCGCCCGCATCGCGCACCGTTGCCTCGGCGATCCGCAGGCCGAGGTCCGCGCGGGCGAGCGCGACTACCGCGTCGCCGGCGTGTTCCTCGTCACGCCCGACCGCCGGTACAACATGCTCGTCGGCAATGTCGGCTTCCCGCCGGAGCAGCGCCGGCTGATGATCCCGATCGCCTGGAACCACCCGGGCCGCGTCGTGGCGACGGGAGAGCCGGTGCTGATCCGCGACACCGACGCGGAGGCCGGCCGCTTCAGGCAGTTCCTCAAATCGTCGCGCATGGGCTCGTCGCTCTACGCACCGATCCGCGCCGGAGGCGCGCTGGTCGGGCAGATCGTCGCGGCGGCGCAGGCGCGGTTGTGCTACGATGCGAGCGACCTAGCGCGCCTAGAACTGCTTGCCGCGGCGGCCGGGCTGGCGTGGGCGGCGAAGGCCGGCGGCGCGTGGCTCGCCGCCGACTACCCCCCGCGCGATGCCTGGCGCGCCGAGGACCACGTCACGGGTGAAGCGATCGCATGAGCGGATACGACATCGAAGGCGCCTTCGCGGAGCATGCCGCACGCACGCGGTTCGATGATCTCTCGCCGCTTGCGGTGGCGAAGGCGAAGACCTTCCTTCTGGACACGCTCGGCGTCGGCCTCGCCGGGCGCGCGGGCGCCAATCTCGACGCCGTGTCGCGGCTCGCGGCGGCCTGGGGCGCGGGCGAGGAGGCGACATCCTGGCGCGACGGAGCACGACTCACGGCGGGTTCGGCGGCGATCGTCAACGCCTACCTGATCCACTGCCTTGAGTTCGACTGCGTGCATGAGGGCGCGGTGGTGCATCCGATGGCGACGCTGCTCTCCGCGCTGTTCGCGTGGGCGGAGCGCGAGACGCTGCGCGGGCGCCCCGTGGACGGCAGGCGGTTCCTCACGGCGATGGCCGTCGGCGTGGATGTCGCAGCGCTGATCGGCGTCGCCACCGACAGCCCCGTGCGCTTCTTCCGCCCGGCGACCGCCGGCGGATTCGGCGCCGTCGCGGCGATCGCCAATCTCGCCGGCTTCGATGCGGGGACGACGCGGAGCGCGCTCGGCCACATGTACGGCCAGACGAGCGGCACGCTGCAGCCGCATCTCGAAGGCTCGCCGCTGCTCGGGCTGCAGATCGGCTTCAACGCGCGCGGCGCGATCTGCGCGACGGACCTCGCCGCCGCCGGCATGCCCGGGCCGCGCGAGGCGCTGTCGGGACGCTACGGCTACTTCGCGCTCATGGAAGGCGGCTCCTGCCATCCGGAGCGGATCGAGCAGCGGATCGGTCGCGAGTGGCAGATCGCGCGCCTCGCGCACAAGCCCTTCCCCTCGGGGCGGCTCACGCATGGCGTGGTGCACGGGCTTCGCGACCTGATGGCGGCGCACCGCTTCTCCGCCGACGATGTGGCACAGGTCACGGTGCTGGCGCCGCCGCTCGTCGTGCGGCTCGTCGGGCGGCCGCTGCTGCCCGCGCCTTCGGCCAACTACGCGAAGCTGTGCCTTGCCTTCGTGGCGGGCGTGTACCTCGCCAAAGGCCGCTGCGACGTGCCCGATTTCGTCGGCGCGGCGCTGACCGACCCGGAGGTGCATCGCCACGCGGCGAAGGTTCAGGTGGTGCCGGACGGGAACCCGGACGAGAACGCGCTGTCGCCGCAGCGTGTCGGCGTCCGTCTCGCCTCGGGTGCGGTGCATGAGGTGCTGCTGCCGGTCGTGTACGGCCATCCGGACGCCGCACTCAGCGACGCCGAGAACGAGGAGAAGTTCTTCCGCTGCACCGGCTACGGTGGCCTGGCGCGCGTCAGGGCTGAAGCGGTGCGCGACCTTGTCGCACGGACGGACACGCTGGCGGATGTGACGGAGATCCTCCGCGCGCTCTGCCCGCCCCGTTGACCGGACCGCGGGCGGCGCGGTAAATGTCCGGACAAATCTGAACGGGAGACGCCGTCATGGACACCCACGCCCCCGCCGCGCACTCCGAGTTCGAGGCCGAGATTCTCGACGCGATCGAGAAATGGCTCGCGCGCGACGTGCGGCCCCATGTGCTGAGGCTCGACCACGCCGACGAGTATCCGCATGAGATGGTCGAGCAGATGAAGGCGCTCGGCCTGTTCGGGGCGACGATCCCGCAGGAGTATGGCGGGCTCGGGCTGTCGGCCACCACCTACGCGAAGATCGTCGAGAAGATCGCCGAGACCTGGATGTCGCTCTCCGGCATCTTCAACTCCCACCTGATCATGGCGGCCTGCGTGACGCGGATGGGTACGCCCGCGCAGAAGGCGGAATGGCTGCCGAAGTTCGCTTCCGGCGAGATCCGCGGCGGCCTCGCGCTGACCGAACCGGATGCCGGCACCGATCTGCAGGCGATCCGCACGCGTGCGCGGCGCGAGGGCGACCACTACGTGGTGAACGGCACCAAGACCTGGATCTCGAACGGCATCCACGGCAGCTGCTTCGCCCTGCTGGTGAAGACGGACCCCGACGCCGAGCCGCGGCACAAGGGCATGAGCATGTTCCTCGCCGAGAAGGGCGAGGGGTTCCGCGTGTCGAAGAAGCTCGAGAAACTCGGCTACAAGGGCATCGATTCCGCCGAACTGGTGTTCGAGGACTACCGGATCCCCGCCGACCGGCTGATCGGCGGCGTGGAAGGGCGCGGCATGCAGGCGGCGCTCGGCGGCCTTGAGCTCGGGCGCATCAACATCGCCGCGCGCGGCTGCGGCATCGCGTCGGCTGCGCTGAAGGACTCGGTGCAGTACAGCCAGATCCGCAAGACCATGGGCAAGCCGATCTGCGAACACCAGGCGATCCAGCTCAAGCTCGGCGAGATGGCGACGCGGCTGCAGGCGGCGCGTCTGCTGACCTACGATGCGGCGCGCGCCTACGACGCCGGCGAGCGCTGCGACATGGAGGCCGGCATGGCGAAGTACTTCGCCTCGGAGGCCGCGGTCGAGAACAGCCTGGAGGCGATGCGCATCCACGGCGGCTACGGCTACTCGAAGGAATACCACGTCGAGCGCTACTTCCGCGACGCGCCGCTGATGTGCATCGGCGAGGGCACCAACGAGATCCAGCGCATGATCATCGCCAAGCAGCTGATCGCGCGGAACCCGGCGTGACCCTGCCGCTCGCGGGGCTGCGCATCGTCTCTGTCGAGCAGTACGGGGCGCTGCCGCACGGGACGATGCATCTCGCCGATCTCGGCGCGCAGGTGATCCGCGTGGAGACGCCCGACGACGGCTCGGGCTTCCCGGGCGACATGGCGCGGCATACAGGCGGCTTCGCGCTCGGGCCGAACGACAGCCAGTTCTACCAGACTTTCAATCGCAACAAGCGCGCCATCACGCTCGACCTGACGCGTGAGGCAGGACGCGCGGTGCTGCACCGGCTGGTCGCTTCGGCCGATGCGGTGGCGAACAACCTGCGCGGCGACCTTCCGGCCAGGCTGGGCCTCGACTACCCGGCGCTGTCGGCGGTGAAGCCCGGCATCGTCTGCGTCCACATCTCCGGCTACGGGCGCGACAATGCGCGCGCGAAGTGGCCGGCCTACGACTACCTGGCGCAGGCGGAAGCGGGGTACGCGATGCTGACCGGCGAGCCGGACGGTCCGCCGGTGCGCGCGGGCCTCTCGCTCGTGGACATGATGAGCGGGCTGACGGCGGCGCTCGGGCTGCTCGCCGCCGTCATGGGCGCGCGCGCGACAGGGCTCGGACGCGACGTGGACGTCTCACTGTATGACGTGGCGATGGCGAACCTGAACTACCCGGCCACCTGGTACCTGAACGACGGCTTCGCCGTGCCGCGCCGGCCGCGCGGCGGCCACCCGACGGTCGTGCCCTGCGAGATGTTCCCGACCGCCGACGGCCACGTCTTCGTCATGTGCATCAAGCCGGCGTTCTTCGCGCGGTTCTGCGCGGCACTCGGCCTGCCGGACCTGCCGCGCGACCCGCGCTTCGCGACCTTCGAGGAAAGGCTCGCCAACCGCGACGCGCTTGTCGCGCTGCTCGACCCGCCGATGCGCGCGCAGCCGACCGCGCATTGGATGGCGACGCTTGGCGGCCAGGTGCCGATCGCGCCGGTGCTGGACCTTCCGCGCGCGCTCGACAACCCGTTCTTCCGGGACCGCGGCGGCGTCGTCGCCGCGCCGCATCCGCAGCGCGCGGATCTGAAGCTGGTCGCGAACCCGATCCGGCTCGACGGCGCCACCCTTCCCGCCCGCGCCGCGCCGGGCTACGGCGCGGATACCGACTCCGTGCTGGCGGAGGCGGGGTTCTCCGCCGACGACATCGCGGCGCTGCGCGCGCAGAAGGTGATCGGATGAAGCTCGAAGGGATCCGCGTCCTCGACCTCTCGCTGTTCCTTCCGGGGCCCTATCTGACGCAGGTGATGGCGGACCACGGCGCGGACGTGATCAAGCTGGAGCCGCCGGGCGGCGAGCCGGTGCGCGAGGTCGGGCCGCGCCAGGGCGGGCATACGGTGTGGTTTCGCAACACCCATCGCGGCAAGCGCTCGATCAGCCTCGACCTCAAGACCGAGCTTGGACGCGCGGAGTTCTTCGCCATCGCGGACAGCGTGGACGTGATCATCGAGGCGTTCCGGCCCGGCGTCGCCGCACGCCTCGGCATCGCGCCGGAGGTGGTGCGCGCGCGCAACCCGCGCCTCGTCTGGTGCTCGATCTCTGCCTTCGGACAGACCGGCCCCGAGCGGGACCGCCCGGCGCATGACCTGGCCGTGGAGGCGCTGGCCGGTGTGCTGTCGCTCAATCTCGGGCAGGACGGGAAGCCGACGCATCCGAATGTGCCGGTGGCGGACGTCACCGCGTCGCTGTTCGCGCTGTCGGCCGTGCTGATGGCGCTGCTGCGCCGGCAGACGACCGGCCGGGGCGACACGATCGACATGGCGATGTTCGACGCCACCCTCGCCTGGCTGCCGAACGCGACGGGCACGCTGTTCTCGACCGGCAACCCGCCCGAGGTGAAGCAGGAGCGCCAATGGGGCGGCGGCTCCTTCTACAACATCTACGCGACGAAGGACGGGCGCTTCGTCGTGCTCGGCGGGTCGGAGCACAAGTTCGTGCACAACCTGCTGACGGCGCTCGGGCGGCCGGACCTGATCGCGGCCGGCAGCGCGCCGCCCGGCCCGGCGCATGAGCCGGTGAAGGCCTTCCTGCGCGAGACCTTCCTCACGCGCACGCGGGACGAGTGGGAGGCGTGGTTCCAGGGCCGCGACGTGTGCTTCGCGCCGCTGCTCGACCTCAAGGAGGCGTTCGGCCACCCGCAGACCGCGGCGCGCGGCATGATCTTCCGCGACGAGGAGGGCAACCTTCACATCGGCACGCCGATCCGCTTCGCCGAGGAACCCGCGCGGCTCAACACCGCCTTGCCCGCGCTCGGCGAGCATACGGCGGAGGTGCTGGCGGAGGCCCGCGCGCTCACATCGCGCGTCTGATCCCTTCCCACTCCCTGGCGAGCGTCTCGCGGTGCTCCGGCGCGGCGATGGCGATCAGGCGCTCGGCGCGCGTGTCGAGGTCGGTGTGGCGGAGATCCGCAACGCCGTGCTCCGTCACCACATAATCGGCGTCGGCCCGGGTGACCGCGACCGGCGTGGCGCGCGACAGCGCCGCGACGATGCGGGACACGCCCTTCCCGCCCGTGGACAGCAGCGTGACGAGCGACCGCCCGCCAGGCGAGCGCCGCGCGCCGCGCGCGAAATCCGCCGCCCCCCCGTGGCCCGAGATCTGCCGCCCGCCGATCACCTCGCTGTTGGTCTGGCCGAACAGGTCCACCTCGACCGCGCTGTTGATCGCGACGAAGTTCGGGATCGCGGCGAGCGTCAGGATGTCGTGCGTGTGGCCTACGGGGCGCCAGGCGACGCGCCGTTCCTCCGCCAATTCTGCTGCCCGCCCTGCCGAACCCAGCCACACCCCGGCAGTCGCGCGGCGTGCAGCGCCCTCCCGCAGCAGGTCGAGCCCCGCGTCCGACAGCAACCCTGCGTGCAGCGACAGCCGACGGTGCGACGACAGCATCCGCAGCACCGCCGCCGCCGCCGGGCCGATGCCGGACTGCACCGTGTCGCCGTCCCGGATCAGCGATGCCGCGTGCCGCGCCATCGCGGTGAAGGCGGGCGACGGCGCCGCGTCCCGCAGGTCGGGCAGCGGCGACGCGCCGTCCACCAGGGCGGCGATGCGCGACAGCGGCAGCGTGACACCATCCGGCACGAAGGGGACCGCCGGATCCACGACGGCCACGACCTCCGCGCCCGACGCGACAGCCGCGGGCGAGAAGTCGTGGGCAAGGCCGAGGGATACGATGCCGTTTCGCGGAGACGAGACGCGCAGCAGCGCGACGTCCATCCGCGCTGGGCCGGACAGCCAGGCATAGGCGTCGCTGTAGTGCAGCGGCCTGTGGCGCACGCGGCCCGCGGCGAATCCCGCGCGGAGCTCCGGCGTCATGAAGATCGTCTCGACCGTCGCGCCGAGCGCCGACATGTCGCGGCCCAGCACGCCAGGGATCCACACGCCGGCGATCACGGACCCCTTGAGCGCCTCGGGCCGGGCGGCGAGCGCATCCAGCACCGCGTCCGGCTGCCCGCCGCAGCCGGCGACGTAAAGTCGCCGTCCCGGCCGCAGTGTTGCGGCGAAGGCGGCGGGCGTTGCCAGGGCGAGTTGCGCGGGCGGCATGGCCCTGTCATTGTCCGGACAAGTAGCGAGATGTCCACCCTCACCGAACGCCTCGTCATGCTGCTTCGCCGCCCCGTGGATCCGGCCACGCGGGCGCGGGCCGCGCTGCATCTGCTCGACTGGGTCGGTTGCGCCGCGGCGGGGGCGGCGCGGCCGGAAGGCGCGCCGTTCCGGGCACGCGGCGCGTCGCCCGGCGCGTCGCGCATCCTGTCGGCCAGCGACGCCGCACCCTCCGATGCCGCCTTCGCCAATGGCGCTTTCGGCAACATCCTCGAGATGGACGACGTCCACCGCGGCGCCATCCTGCATCCGGGCCCCGTCGTGTGGCCGGCGGTGCTCGCCACTGCGCAGGCGCGCGGCTCGTCCCCGCAGGCGATGCTGGATGCCGGCGTGCGCGGCTACGATGCGGTGATCCGCCTCGGCCGCGCACTCGGCCCCGCGCATTACGCGCGCTTCCACAACACCGCCACGGCCGGGCCGCTCGGATCGGCAGCGGCGGTTGCGGACCTGATCGGCCTCGATGACGGCGCCTTCGCCGATGCGCTCGGCAACGCGCTGTCCACCGCGGGCGGTCTCTGGCAATGCCGGCACGAGGCGGTGCTGACCAAGCAGTGGCACACCGCGCAGGCGGCGCGCTCGGGGCTCGATGCCGCGATGCTGGCGGCCTGCGGCCTGACGGGGGCGCGGCGAATCGTCGAGGGTCCGCAGGGCTTCCTCGCCGGGCTGTGCCCGGATGGCGAACCGTCGCACATCCTGGAGGCGCCGGACGGGCCCTGGCTGATCAACGAGACGTCCTTCAAGCCCTGGCCAGCCTGCCGCCACTGCCACCCCGCGATCGACGCGGCGCTTGCGCTCCGTCCCGCCGTCGGCGGGCGCGCCATCGCCGGCGCCGAGGTCGCCACCTACGCGGACGCCGTGCTGTTCTGCGACCGGCCGGACCCGCGCACCGAAGCGCAGGCCAAGTTCTCCCTGCAGCACGCGGTCGCGGCCGCGCTGGCGGATGGCCCGCCGCCGCTTGCCGCCTTCACGGCTGACGCCGCGGCGCGCCCCGATCTCGCGGCGCTGCGCGCGCGGGTCTCGCTCCATGCCGATGCCCGCTTCACCGCGCGCTACCCGGCCCATTTCGGCGCCGCCGTCACGCTGCGGCTGGCGGATGGCGCGGTGCTGTCTGCGGACATGCCGGACGCGCTGGGCGACCCCGAGAATCCGCTGTCGCCGGAGCAGGTCGCGGCGAAGGCGATGGCGCTGTTCGCCGCGGCCGGACTCGACGCCTCCCAGGCCGCCGCGCTGCGCGACGCCCTGCTCGCGCTGCCGGACGCGACCGACGCCCGCACCCTGTTCGCCCTGCTTCCGTGAGCACCGCCATGGACTACTTCACCGCCGCCGATCCAGCCGCCATCGCCCGCGACTACCCCGCGGTCGAGACGCTGCGCGGCCTGTCGCGGGACGCCCTGCGCGCGCGGCAGGAAACGCGCTTCCGCCGCGTGATGGAGTTCGCCTGGCGCGTGCCCTTCTACCGCCGCCTGTGGGGGAAGGCCGGGGCGGAGCCGGGCGACATCCGCACGCTTGACGACCTGCCGAAGCTGCCCGCCTACGACAAGGCGGACCTGATGGCGTCCGTCGCCGAACACCCCCCGATCGGCGACTTCCACGGCCAGGACTGCCACGCGGACGGGTCGCGCCCGCAGATCATCCTGCAGACCACGTCGGGCACCACCGGCACGCCGCAGCCGCTGCTGTTCGGCCCGCGCTCGCGCGAGGTGCAGAACCGCTTGCTCGCCCGCGCCTATGCGCTGATGGGCATGACGCGGGACGACGTCGTGCATTCGGTGTACGGCCACGGCATGGTGAATGGCGGGCATTATGTGCGCGAGGCGGTGCTGCACTGGGTCGGCGCGCGGTTCCTCTCGGCCGGCACGGGGATCGAGACGCGCTCGGCGCAGCAGGTGCGGCTGATGCGGCAGTTCGGCGCCACCTGCATCGTCGGCTTCGCGGACTACATCCGGCGCCTGGCCGACGTCGCGCGCGAGGAAGGCCTCGAGCCCGGGCGCGACATCGCGATCCGCATGATCTGCGCGCATCTCGGCAGCGAGACGCAGGCCTCGCTCTCCGCCGCCTGGGGCGGGGCGGCGGTGTATGACTGGTACGGCGTCGGCGACACCGGGATCATCGCCGCCGAGGGCCCGGACCGCAGCGGCATGCATGTGCAGGAGGACGCGCAGTGGCTGGAGATCGCGGACCCCGACACGGGGGCGGCGGTCGCCCGAGGCACGCTAGGCGACATGGTCTGCACCTGCCTGTTCAAGGACGACATCTTCCCGATCATCCGCTTCAACACGCATGACGTGACCGAGGAGGTGTCGGGCGACAACCCGCTCGGCCTGCCGTTCCGGCGCATCCGGGGCTTCCTCGGCCGCTCCGACAACATGGTGAAGCTGCGCGGGATCAACCTGTTCCCCACGGGGATCGGCGCGCTGCTGGTCGAGCACCGGCCCGACGCGACGGGCGAGTTCCTCTGCCGCGTCCGGCGCGTCGGAACCCGCGACGAGATGGTGGTGGAGCTGGAAGTGCGCGGGGACACTGGCGATGACGCCCGCGCGGCCTGCGAGGCGCTGCTGCGCACCCGCCTCGGCGTCGAGATCGGCGTCGCCTTCGCCGCGCCCGGCAGCCTCGCGGCCCTGACGCAGGTGGAGCAGCGCCAGAAGCCGATCCGCCTGCTGGACGAGCGCAAAGGATGACGCCCGCCGGGATCGCCGCGCGCGACGCCGCGATCGGCGCGTTCTGGCATCTCGATCCGTCGCCGCGCGGCCGGGCCGCGGGGCCGCTCGCCGGCGTGGCGGTGGCGGTGAAGGACAACATCGCCGTCGCAGGCATGCCGTGGACGGCGGGGCTTGCTGCGTATCGGGGGCGCGTTGCGGCGTCGGACGCGCCTTGCGTGGCGGCGCTCCGCGCCTCGGGCGCGGTCATCCTCGGCAAGACGGCGATGGACGAGGGCGCGCTGGGCGCGACGGGCGTTGCGCCCGGCTTCCCGCCCTGCCGCAACCCGCGCGACCTGGCGCGCTCGCCGGGCGGATCCTCGGGCGGATCGGCCGCGGCCGTCGCGGCAGGCTTCGTGCGCATGGCCGTCGGCACCGACACCATGGGCTCGGTGCGGATCCCGGCGGCGTATTGCGGCGTGGTCGGGCTGAAGCCGACGGCGGGGCTGATCGGGCGCAGCGGCGTCGAACCGCTGTCGGACATGCTGGACACGGTCGGCGCCATCGCCGCGACGGCGGAGGACGCCGGCCGCCTGCTGGAGGCGCTGGTCGCGCGCGACGAGGACGACCCGCAGTGGCGCCCGGCGCCGGCCGGCTGGCGCGCGACGGGCGCGGTGCCGCTGCACGGCCTGCGGATCGGCATCGCCCGGCCCGGCGTCGCGGTCGTCTGCGAGGACGCCGTATCCGCCGGCGTCGCCGTGGCGTCGGCCCGGCTGCGCGAGGCCGGCGTCACGCTTGCCGACGCACCCCTGCCGGCCTGGGATCCCGGCGCGACTCGCCGCGCCGGCCTGCTGCTGGCCGAGGCCGAGGCCGCGGCCAGCCATGCCACGCTGCTCGACGACCCGGCGGCCGCGAGCCCGGCCTACCGGGCAGCGCTGGCCTATGGCCGCGACGCCGGCGCGATCCGAATCGTGCGCGCGCTGGGCCGGCTGGCGCGGGCGCGGGCAGCCGCCTTCGCCGCCCTGGACGCCTGCGACGTGCTGCTGATGCCGACTGCGCCGCAACGCGCCTTCCTGCACGGCGCGCCGGCGCCTGCCGACCAGGCGGACTTCACGGCGCTCGCCAACGCCGCCGGACTGCCGGCGATCGCGGTGCCGATCCCCGCCGCGGACGGGCTGCCGGCGTCGGTGCAACTCCTCGGCCGTCCGCACGCCGAGGCGCTGCTGGTCGCGCTCGGCGCGCTGCTCATGGCGCGCTGAAGCGCGGCGCACGCTTCTCCAGGAAGGCGGCGCGCCCCTCGGCGAAATCGGCGCCGCAGAAGGCTTCGGCGAAGGCGGCGCGGTGCGCGGGCCCTTCGGGCAGGCCGGCGGCGACATCCTCGACCATGCGCTTGATCGCCCGCAGCGCCGGCCGCGACGCGGCGGCGAGCAGGGCGGCGAGCCGTTCGGCCTCCGCCCTCGCGTCCGCGGCCAGCGTGCCGACGAGGCCGATGCGCGCCGCCTCCTCCGCCTCCACTATGCGGCCGGTGAACAGCAGCTCCTTCGCGCGCGGGGCGCCGACGGCGCGCACCAGGCGCAGCGTGTCGCCGTGGCTGTAGATCAGGCCGAGTCTGGCCGGCGTCACGGCGAAGCGCGCGGTCGCGTCGGCGATGCGCAGGTCGCAGGCGAGCGCCAGCGACACCCCGCCGCCGACGCAGGCGCCCGAGATCGCGGCCATGGTCGGCCGCGCGAAGCCGGCCAGCGCCTCGATGGCGGTGGCGATCTCGGCATTGGCCGCCTCGGCCGTCGCTGCGTCGGCGTAGGTGGCTGCGAACTCCGCGATATCGGCGCCGGCGCAGAACTGCCCGCCGTCCCCGGCGACGAGCAGCACAGCGAGCGAGGGGTCTGCCGCCGCCTCCGCCAGCAGGGCCGACAGACGCCGCCACATCGCGCGGCTGAACGCATTGCGCCGCCCGGCGCGGCGGATCACGATCCGGCCGATCCCGTCCGCGACGGACAGCGAGAGGGCATGGTCCATTGGGCTTGTCTCCGGCGTGCAATGGAGTCAGTTTGTCCGGACAACCATGGCACGGCTGCGAGGCCGTGCCGAGAGCGAAGGGGGCTGGATGATGGACAGGCGACAGGTTCTTCGCATGGCGGCGCTGGCCGGCGGTGCGGCGGTGGCCGGTGGCGGCGCGCTGCGCGCGCAGTCGCCGGTTCGCTGGGACATCTCGATCCCCTGGGGGCCGGCCGAGTTCCACACGCGCAACGCCCAGCGCTTCGCCGAGGAGGTCCGCACCGCGACGAACGGCACGGTGCAGATGACGGTGCATGCCGGCGGCTCGCTTGGCGTGCGGGCGAACGAGACGGTGCGCGCGGTCGGCGACGGCGTGGTGCCGATGGCCGAGTTCGCCGGCTTCCAGAACGTGGGCGACGTGCCGATCCTCGGCATCGAGAGCATCCCCTTCCTCGTCGCCAACTACGACGAGCTGCAGGTGCTGCATTCCCTGGTGCGGGAGACCTGGCAGCGCGAGCTCGAGCGCCGCAACCAGCTGGTGCTGTACGTGGTGCCGTGGCCGCAGCAGCTGTTCTACTTCAAGCGCCCGATCACCTCGGCGGCCGATCTGCGCGGCATCCGAATGCGCGTGTATGATCGCGTCACCGCCGAGATGTCCACGCGCCTCGGCATGGTGCCGCAGCAGCTGACCAACCCCGACGTGGTGCCGGCGCTCGCCTCGGGCCGCGTGGATGCCGTGATGACGTCGGCGACCACCGCGGTGGCGCAGCGCTACTGGGAGTTCCTCCGCCACGCCTACACCACGAACCACCTCTGGGCGTCGAACCTGATGGTGGTGAACCTCGAATCGTGGCGCCGCCTGCCGCAGGCGACGCGCGACACCATCCAGGGCATCGCGCGCCGGCTGGAGCCGGAGTTCTGGAACGTCTCGCGCGGCGAGCACGCGACGCGCTCGGCAGAGCTGGTGGCGAACGGCATGACGGTCGAGGATCCGCCGCCCGCGCTGGTCGCCGCGCTGCGGCAGGCGACGGCGACGATGGCCGACGATTTCGTGCGCGCCAATCCGGCCGCCGGCCCGGTGCTGGCGGAATTCCGCCGCCGCGTCGGCCGGGCTGCGTGACGCGGCTGCTCCGCGCGGTGGACGCGGCCTGCGCCGCCGGAGCGGGGCTTGCCGCCATCGCCGCCGCCCTGCTGGCGCTGCTGCTGATCGCGGAGGTGCTGCTGACGTCGTTCCTCGCGACGTCGCAGCCCTATGTGATCGAATACGCGATCTTCCTGCAGGCGGCGGTGCTGTTCGCCGGCTCCGGCTGGGCGCTGCGGCAGGGGGCGCATATCCGCGTCTCGGTGCTGCTCGGCGCCCTGCCCGGCACCGCACGGCGCGTGCTGGACATGGCAGGCACCGCCTTCGCTCTCGGTATCCTCGGTTTCGCCGCCTGGGCGCTGGTGCAGCAGTGGCTGCGCAGCCTCGACCTCGGCAGCCGCTCCTTCTACCCGATGCAGACGCCGCTCTGGATTCCGCAAGGCGTCGTGACGCTCGGGGTCTGCCTGCTGGTGCTGGCTTTCGCCGCGCGGCTCCTGCGGCTGCTGCGGAACGAGGCGCCCGAGGCCGCCGGAGCTCCGGGCGGCGGCAGCGGCGAGTGAGGCGCTGATGCTCGGCCCGCTCGGCCTCGTGCTGACGCTGCTCGTCGCGCTGCTGGCGGGCGCGGTGTGGGTCGGGCCGGCGCTCATGGCGATCGGCGTCATCGCGCTCGAGACGTTCCGCGACATGCGGGTGGACCGCTTCCTGGCGGGCGACATCTGGTCATCCGCCACCTCGGTCGAGCTCATCACCCTGCCGCTGTTCATCCTGATGGGCGAGATCCTCTACCATACGCGGCTGTCGGAGAACCTGTTCCGAGGGCTCGCGCCCTGGACGCGGCGGCTGCCCGGCAGGCTCGTGCACGTGAACGTGATGGGCTGCACGCTGTTCGCCGCCGTGTCCGGCAGCAGCGCCGCCACCACCGCGACGGTCGGGCGCATCACGCTGAAGGAGCTGCTGGCGCGGGGCTACGACAAGCGCCTGGCGGTCGGTTCGCTCGCGGGCGCGGGCACGCTCGGCTTCCTGATCCCGCCCTCGATCCCGCTGATCGTCTATGGCGTGGTGGCGGACGTCTCGATCCTCGACCTGTTCATCGCGGGGCTCGCGCCGGGGCTCGGCCTCGCCGCGATGTTCATGGGCTGGATCGCGCTGCGCGCGGCACTCACGCCCAGCCTGATGCCGGCGGTGGAGCCTCGGATCGGCCTTGCCGCCGCTCTCAAGGCGCTGCTGAACCTGGCGCCGATCCTGCTGCTGATCGGCTTCGTGATCGGCAGCCTCTATCTCGGCTTCGCCTCGATCACCGAGGCCGCGGCGATTGGCGTGCTCGGCGCGCTCGCGGTCGGCCTCGGGCAGCGCACGCTGACGCTGCAGGGGCTCTGGCAGGCGCTGCTCGGGACGGTGCGGACCTGCTCGATGATCGGGCTGATCCTGGCCGGCGCGCTGTTCCTCTCCAAGGCGATGGCACGGCTCGGGCTGCCGGCCGAGATCGCCGGCACCGTCGCCTCCTGGGGCCTGTCGCCGCTCGGCCTGATCCTCGTGCTGCTGGTGTTCTACCTGCTGCTCGGCACGGTGCTGGACGGGCTGTCGGCGATCGTGATGACGCTGCCCGTCACGCTGCCGCTTGCGGTCGCCGCGGGCTTCGACCCGGTGTGGTTCGGCATCTTCCTGATCATCACGATCGAGATGGCGCAGATCACGCCGCCCGTCGGCTTCAACCTGTTCGTGATCCAGGGGCTGACGGGCGACAACATCTTCCGCATCGCCCTCTGGGCGGCGCCGTTCTGCCTGATCATGATGGCCTTCACGCTGCTCATCACGCTGTTCCCGGAGATCGTGCTGTTCCTGCCCGCCTCGATGCGCGGCTGATGCCGTTGCGCCCGCGCGCGCGACGGGCTACCGCCGTTGCCGGACCATCGCCATGCTGCCTCTCCGTTCCCTCCTGTTCGTCCCCGCAAGCCGGCCGGACCGCTTCGCCAAGGCGCTCGCCGCCGGCGCCGATCTCGTCTGCGCCGACATCGAGGACGCGGTCGCACCGGCAGACAAGCCAGCGGCGCGCGAGGCCGCGCTCGGCTTCCTGCGCGAAGGCCAGGGCGGGCGCGCGGTGCGCATGAACGGGCTGCGGACGCCGGAGGGAATCGTCGATCTCGCCGCGATCGCCGCCCTCGGCGCAGCCGCGGGCGCGCTGCTGCTGCCGAAGGCCGAACATCCCGAAGAGATCGCGATCCTCGACGCGGTGCTGTCCGCCTCCGGCAGCCGGCTGTTGCTGATCCCGCTGATCGAGAGCGCCCGCGGCATCCGCAACGCCGCCGGGATCGCCGCCGCCTCTCCGCGGGTTGCGGCGCTGTTTCTGGGCGGCGTGGACCTCGCCGCGGAACTCGGCGTCGCGCCCGATGCGGCCGGCCTCGCCACCGCGCGCGGGTTGCTGGTGCTTGCGGCGCGCGGCGCCGGCGTCGGGCTGATCGACGTGCCATCGCTCGAGCTGCGCGACCCGGAGGCCGGCGGCCGCGACGCGCTGATTGCGAAGCGCCTCGGCTTCACCGCCAAGGCGGTGCTGCACCCCGCGCAGGTTGCCGCCGTGAACGCCGCCTTCACGCCCACCGAGGCCGAGGTTGCCGAGGCCGCGCGCTACCTCCGCGCCTTCGCCGAGGCGAAGGGCGGCGTCGCGACGCTCGACGGCAGGCTTGTCGAGAAGCCCGTCGTCAAGCGCATGGAACAGGTGATCGCGAGCGCCCGCGCCGCCGGCCTCGCCATTCCCGACTGACAGGAGAGCCCCATGGCAGGAACCGTCGAGCAGGTTGGCCCGAACCGCTACCGCGAGCGCTTCGGGCGCTACTACGAGGACTTCGCGGTCGGCGACATCTACGAGCACCGCCCCGGCCGCACCATCAGCGAGGCGGACAACACCTGGTTCACGCTGCTGACGATGAACACGCACCCGATGCATTTCGACGCGGAGTACGCGAAGCACTCCGAGTTCGGACGCTGCATCGTGTGTTCGCCGCTGACGGTCGCGATCATGGTCGGCATGAGCGTCACGGACGTGTCGCAGAAGGCGATCGCCAATCTCGGCTGGAAGGAGATACGGCTGACGCATCCCCTGTTCGCCGGGGACACGCTGACGGCGGAATCGGAAGTCCTCGACAAGCGGGACTCGAAGTCCCGCCCCAATGCCGGCATCGTCAGCGTCCGCACCCGCGGCTTCAACCAGCACGGCGTGCTGGTGTGCGAGTTCGACCGCACCATGCTGATCGGCAAGCGCGGCTTCGACACCGAGGCGAAGGCGAACTACTGACGCGGCCGGGGCTTCCGCCCCGTCGTTCCGCCCCCATGTCGCGCGCGACGCACCGGAGAGACCCATGCCCGACAGCCTGACGCCCGAGACGATGAAGTTCGGCATCGGCCAGCCCGTGCCGCGCAACGAGGATCCGGTGCTGCTGCGCGGCGAGGGCCGCTACACCGACGACCTGTCGCTGCCCGGCGAGCTGCATGCCGTGTTCGTCCGCAGCCAGCACGCGCATGGCGTGCTGAGGGTCGTGGATGTGTCGGCGGCCCGCGCGATGCCTGGCGTGGTCGCGGTGCTGACGGCCGCCGATCTTGCCGGCTACGGCCGCATCAGGTGCGCGCTGCCGCTGAAGAACGCCGACGGCTCCGCGCTGCGGACGACCGAACGGCCGTCGCTCGCCGAGGACCGCGTTCGCTTCGTCGGCGACCCGGTCGCCTGCGTCATCGCCGAGATCCGCGCGCAGGCCAAGGACGCGGCCGAGTCGGTGGCCGTGGAGGTGGAGCCGTTGCCGGCCGTCACCTCCGCGCGCGAGGCGGCGGCGCCCGGCGCCCCGCAGCTCTACGACACGCTGCCGGGCAACCTCGCGCTCGACTACGCCTATGGCGACACGGCGAAGGTCGCCGAGGCCTTCGCCCGCGCGGCGCATGTCACGCGGCTCACGGCGGTGAACAGCCGCATCGTCGTCGCCTCCATGGAGCCTCGCGGCGCCATCGCCTCCTACGATGCAGGCGAGGACCGCTTCACCCTCAACATCGGCTGCCAGGGCGTGTTCGGAATGCGCGCCTCGCTCGCCGGGCTGCTCGGGGTGCCGGCGGCGAAGCTGCGCGTGCTGACGGGCCATGTCGGCGGCTCCTTCGGCATGAAGGCCTCGCCCTATCCGGAATACGTGCCGCTGCTGCACGCCGCGCGCGCGCTCGGCCGCCCGGTGCGCTGGACGGAGGAGCGGAGCGAGGCCTTCCTCGCCGACCAGCACGGCCGCGCGCATGAGTATGACGCGGAACTGGCGCTCGACGCCGACGGCCGCTTCCTCGCCGTGCGCGTCATGGTCCACGCCGATCTCGGCGCCTATGTGTCGGCGACCGGTCCGCTGCCCGGCTCGCTCAACATCGTGAAGAACGTGCAGTCGAACTACGCTACGCCGCTGATCGCGGTGCGGACGAAGGCGGTCGTCACCAACGCCTCGCCGGTCGGCGCCTATCGCGGCGCAGGGCGGCCGGAAGCCAACTACCTGATGGAGAGGCTGATCGAGCAGGCGGCGGCGGAGACGGGCCACGACCCGATCGAACTCCGCCGCCGCAACCACGTCCCGGCCGGCGCCTTCCCCTACAGCGCCGCATCCGGCTCGCTCTACGACGGCGGCGCCTTCTCCGCCCTGCTCGACCGCGCGATCGAGGCCTCCGACTGGCACGGCTTCGCGGCCCGCCGCGCCGAGAGCGCCGCGCGCGGCCGGCTGCGCGGCCGCGGCATCGGCAATTTCCTGGAATGCACCGCCCCCGCGAGCCAGGAGATGGGCGGCATCCGCTTCGAGAAGGACGGCAGCGTCACCATCATCACCGGCACGCTCGACTACGGGCAGGGGCACTGGACGCCCTTCGCGCAGGTGCTGCACCAGCGCCTCGGCATCCCCTTCGACCGCATCCGGCTGGTGCAGGGCGATTCCGACCAGCTTCTGGCAGGCGGCGGCACTGGCGGGTCGCGCTCGGCGATGGCGTCCTCCACCGCCATCGTCCAGGCCGCCGACATCGTGATCGAGAAGGGCCGCGCCGCCGCGTCCTGGGCGCTGGAGGCGGCGCCGGAGGACATCCTGTTCGAGGTGTCGCCGGCGGGGGGCCGCTTCGTCATCGCCGGCACCGACCGCGCGATCGGCATCCTCGAGTTGCAGCAGCGCCTCATCGGCGCGGGCGACCGGCCGGAAGACGTGCCGGAGACGCTCGATGTCAGCCACGTGTCGGAGGGCGCACCGATGGCCTTCCCGAACGGCTGCCACATCGCGGAGGTCGAGGTGGACCCGGAGACGGGCGCAACCCAGGTCGTGCGCTACACCGCGATCAACGACTTCGGCACGGTGCTGAACCCGCTGCTTGTTGAAGGCCAGGCGCATGGCGGGGTGGCGCAGGGCATCGGGCAGATCCTGCTGGAGCGCACCGCCTACACCGAGGACGGGCAGCCGCTGGCGGCATCCTTCATGGACTACGCGCTGCCGCGCGCCGAGGATATGCCGCCCGTGGCGTTCGAGATGCATGGCGTTCCCGCCACCACCAACCCGCTCGGCGTGAAGGGGTGCGGCGAGGCGGGCTGCGCCGGCGCGATGCCGTCGGTGATGCTGGCGCTGCTGGATGCGCTGCGGCCGCTCGGCGTGACGCATCTCGACATGCCGGCCACGCCGGAAGTGGTGTGGCGGGCGATCCGGGACGCAAAGCGCGGCTAACGCTCGCGGAAGGGTTGCGTCAGCATCCGTTCCAGCCGCGCCTCGGCCGGGTCGCGGAACTGCTCGACGCCGATGGTCATGCCATCGTGCCCGGCCTCAGGCTGCGCCCGGTAGGTGCCGAACAGCCGGTCCCACAGCGCCAGGTTGAAGCCGAAGTTGCTGTTGGTCTCGCGCTCGACCACCGAGTGGTGCACCCGGTGCATGTCGGGCGTCACCAGCACCCGACGCAGGGCCGCGTCCACCCGCTCCGGCAGGCGCAGGTTGGCGTGGTTGAACATGGACGTCGCGTTCAGCAGCACCTCGAACAGCAGGACGGCCGCGGCGGGCGCGCCCAGCGCCGCGATCGCCGCGAACTTCACCAGCATGGACAGCACGATCTCGATCGGGTGGAAGCGCAGGCCCGTCGTCACGTCGATGTCGGTGTCGGCGTGGTGCATCTGGTGGAAGCGCCACAGCGCCGGCACCGCGTGGAACATGACATGCTGCAGGTAGATCGCGAGGTCGAGCAGCAGCACTGCCAGCGGCACGGCCAGCCAGAACGGCGCGCCGAGCCAGCCGAACAGGCCCCCGCCCTGCGCCTCGACGGCGAGCGCCACGCCGACGGCGGCGGTCGGGAACAGCACTCGCACCACCACCGTATCCACCGCGACGATGCCGAGATTGGACGGCCAGCGCGCGATCCTCGGCAGGCCGCGCGCGCGCCGCGGCAGCCACGCCTCCAGCGCCGCCATCAGCGCGAACACGCCGATGAACGGCACGAGGCGCAGCAGCGGTTCGTGGGAGAGAAGCCATTCGCTCGACATTTTGCCGGATATGGGATGGAGGCCGCCTCCCGGAAGCGCCCCGCCCGTCGGGTGCAGCGCGAGCTTCCCGGTTCCGCCGCCGCGCCGCCTCGGCTACTCTCTCCGCCCGCATGTCCGCCCCGCACCCGAAGGCGCGCCCGATCCCGCCGCACCCGCTGTTCGCGCCCGACTCCGAGGAGACGGTGTGGGCCGGCCGCTTCGCCTACCAGATCGTGCGCTTCCGCTTCCGCCGTTTCGATGGCGCGCTGTCCGGGCTGCTGACCTGGGAGCTGTGGCGCCGCGGCCGTGCCGTCGCCATCCTGCCCTATGACCCGTGGAGCGACCGCGTCGGGCTGATCGAGCAGTTCCGCCTCCCCGCGCTTGCCGCCGGCCTCGACCCGCTGCTGCTGGAATGCCCCGCCGGCCTCTTGGAACCGGACGAGGACCCCGAAGACGCCGCGCGCCGCGAAACCCGGGAGGAAACCGGCCTCTCGCCCGACCGCTTCGCCCGCATCGGGGAGTTCCTGCTGATGCAGGGCGGCTGCGACGAGACGGTGACCTTCACCGTCGCCCGCTGCCGCCTGCCCGCGCCCGGCACGCATGGCGACCACGGGCTTGCGTCCGAACACGAATCCACCCGACTCGTCGTGCTGGCCGCGGCCGAGGCGTTCGACGCCGTCGCCACCAACCGCATCCGCAACGCGCCGACCGCGCTGGCGCTGCTGTGGCTGCAGACGCGCCACGCAGGCCTGCGCGCCGAGTGGAGCTCTGCATGACCGAAGCCCTGTTCCGGACCGACCCCTACCTGAAGAGCCACGCGGCGCGCGTCGTCGCCTCCTCCCCCGCCGGCATCGTGCTGGACCGCTCCGCCTTCTACGTCCGCGCCGGCGGCCAGCCGGGCGACACCGGCACGCTGGCGTGGGAGGGCGGCACGACGCCGGTCGCCGACACGCTGAAGGCCGAAGGCGGCGTGGTGCTGCACGTCCCGGCCGAGGGGGCGCCGCTGCCGCCCGAGGGCGCGACGGTGACGGCGACGCTGGACTGGGACCGACGCCACCGGCTGATGCGCATGCATTCCTCGCTGCATCTCTTGTGCAGCCTGATCCCGGGCGCGGGCGTGACGGGCGGGCAGATCGGCGCCGACCGCTCGCGCCTCGACTTCGACCTGGCCGAGCCGCCCACCAAGGAATGGCTGACCGAGCGCCTGAACGCGCTGATCGCCGAGAACCACCCGATCACCGAGACCTCGATCAGCGAGGAGGAGCTCGACGCCAACCCAGGCCTCGTCCGCACCCTCTCGGTGCAGCCGCCGCGCGGGGCGGGCCGCATCCGCCTCATCCGTATCGGCGACCCGGCGAGCCCGGTGGACCTGCAGCCCTGCGGCGGCACGCATGTGCGCGGCACGGCCGAGATCGGCGGCGTTGTCGTGCAGAAGCTCGAGAACAAGGGCAAGGCGAACCGGCGCGTCTATGTCGCGCTGATGGACCAGGGAGGCGCAGGATGATGGAGCCGCTCGTCAGCGCGGAATGGCTGAAGGCCGAACTCGGCAGGCCCGATCTGGTCGTGCTCGACGCCAGCTGGTTCCTGCCGACCGAGACCCGCGACGGCCGCGCCGAGCATCTCGCCGCCCGCATCCCCGGCGCGCGCTTCTTCGACATAGACGCGATCAGCGACCCCGACAGCGAGCTGCCGCACATGCTGCCGACACCCGGGCGCTTCGCGCGCATCGCGGGCGAACTCGGCGTGTCCAACGACGACCGGGTGGTGGTGTATGACGCGAAGGGCATCGCCTCCGCGCCGCGCGCCTGGTGGATGTTCCGCGTCTTCGGGCACGACAAGGTCGCGGTGCTGGATGGCGGGCTGCCGGCCTGGCGGGCGGCGGGCGGCGCGATCGACTCCGGCCCGCCCGCCGCCCCCTCGCCCAAGCGCTTCGTGCCGTCCTACCGCGGCGGCCTCGTCGTCGGCTTCGGCGACCTGATCCGCCCGATCCGCGACAAGAGCCTGCCGCGCCCCCGCATCGTGGATGCCCGCGCCAAGGGCCGCTACGACGGCACCGCGCCGGAGCCGCGGCCCGGGCTGCGCTCCGGCCACATCCCCTATTCCGACAACCTGCCCTACCAGAACCTGCTGACGCCCGACGGCCGCCTCGCCGACGAGGCGACGCTGCGCGCCCGCCTCGCCGAGGTCGGCGTGGATGGCACCGAGCCCGTGGTGTTCACCTGCGGCAGCGGCGTCTCCGCCTGCGTCCTCGCGCTCGCCGCCGCGCATCTCGGCCTGCCGGACGCGGCGGTGTATGACGGCTCCTGGTCGGAATGGGCGAGCCATCCGGACGGCATCATCGTGACGCACGAGGATTGAGGCCCATGGCCGACGACGATACCCACCGCCGGCAGGGTTTCGGCACCCGGCTTGCTCATATGGGCCGCGCGCCGCTGCGCGAGCATGGCTTCGTGAACCCGCCGCTCGTCCGCGGCTCCACCGTGCTCTACCCCTCCTGCGAGACACGCCGCGCCATCGGAAAGCGCCGCCTGGAGCAGGTGCTGATGTACGGCACCCATGGCGGGCCGACGCATTTCGCCCTCGAGGACGCGATCGCCGAGATCGAGGGCGGCACCCGCTGCCAGCTGTATCCGACGGGGCTTGCCGCCATCGCGGCGCCGATGCTCGCCTTCCTCTCGGCCGGCGACCATGTGCTGGTGCCGGATTCCGTCTATGGCCCCGCGCGCACCCTCTGCGACACGATGCTGAAGCGCTTCGGCATCGAGACCACCTATTACGACCCGACCCTGGACGAGGCCGGCATCGCGCCGCTGTTCCGGCCCAACACCCGCGTGCTCTACGTCGAGAGCCCCGGCTCCCACAGCTTCGAGATGCAGGACGTGCCGGCGCTGGCCCGCGCCGCCCACGCCCGCGGCGCCAAGGTGCTGATGGACAACACCTGGGGCTTCCACCACTTCCAGCCCTTCGCGCATGGCGTGGATGTCTCGATCCAGGCGCTGACGAAATATGCGGTGGGCCACTCGGACGTACTGCTCGGCAGCGCCACCGTCGCCAATGACGCGGATTGGGAGACGCTGCGCAGCGGCTCCACCACCCTCGGGCAGTACGCCAGCCCCGATGATTGCTGGCTGACGCTGCGGGGGCTGCGCACGCTGAAGGTGCGGATGAAGGAACAGGAAGCGGCCGGCCTCGCCGTCGCCCGCTGGTTCGCCGCGCAGCCCCAGGTGAAGCAGGTGCTGCACCCCGCGCTGCCCGGCGCGCCCGGCCACGAGATCTGGAAGCGCGACTTCACCGGCGCGGCCAGCCTGTTCGGCGTGGTGTTCCAGCCGCGCTACACCGAGGCCGACATCTTCCGCATGGTGGATGGCCTCTCGCTGTTCGGCATCGGGGCCTCCTGGGGCGGCTACGAGAGCCTCGCCTTGCCGACTACCAACTTCATCACCCGCACCGCGACCTCGGGCGATCTCGGCGGGCCGGCGGTGCGCTTCCACATCGGGCTCGAGGAGGTCGAGGACCTGATCGCCGACCTTGCCGCCGGGCTGGCGCGGCTGGACGGCCGCTGATCCCGGCGCCGCGCCCTGCGTGAGCGTGCGGCAGCGCTACGGCCGCACCGGCTGCGCCGGCCGCCCGTCAAGCCGAAAGGCGACGACGAGGCAGCGCTGCAGCACCTCCTCCGTGCCGTTGACGAGGCGCAGCCGCAGACGCTCCGCCCCGGCCTCCAGCACGGTCCACACTTCCTGCGCGGCCGTCTCCGCCATGCGCCACAGCGGCTCCGCCGCCCGCGCCGTCCGGTCGAGCGGGCGGAACGCGGTGCCAGCAGCGCCAGGTGGCGGCACCGCCAGAGGCTCGGGCGGCGCGACGAGGGCAAGTTGCACCGCGAGCACTCCGGCCGCCTCCTGCCAGCGGCCGACGCGCACCGGCGCCATGGTGCCCCCCGGGGCGACGCGGCGCCAATGCTGGAAGCCGTCGCTGCGTTCCCCGGGCAGCAGCGCCAGCAGCTCGGTGTGGCACCCGTCACCCTCCGGCGTCCACAGCCCGGACAGCGCCGCGCCGCGGCCGGCGCCGCGACCCGCCGCGTCCGTCACCAAGGCGCTGAAGCGCGGCCCGAGTTCCGTCTCAAGCGCGGCCAGAAGCCAGGGTTGATGGTCGGCCTTCGCCGCGCGCGGCGCAGCGAAGGCCAGGGCGCCGAACAGCGCGAGGAACAGCAGGGGGCGGGGCATGGGGGGACCGGCGCCTGGACGGTTGCGCGGTGAACGATGCCAGCGCCGCGGGCGAACCGCAACCGGGCACCGCGGCACGGCGCATCACGTTTCGTCCAGCCGCCGCCGGACCTCGACGATGTCGCCCTCCTCCGGCCGCCTGCGGATGCTGAACCCGAGCGAGCGGACGAAGCCCAGCATCGGCGCATTGTCGGCCAACACCTCGCCCACCACCTCGCGCAGTCCGGCCTGCCGCGCCCAGGCGAACAGCCGCTCCATCAGGTGGCGCCCGAGCCCCTGCCCCTTCCAGCCGGGCTCCACCACCAGCGCGAACTCGCCCGCCTCCCGCCCCGGGTCGCGCACCAGCCGCGCCACCCCGACGGTGCGGCCGTCATGCACGGCGACGAAGGCCATCTCCCGGTCGTAGTCTATCTGCGTCAGCCGCGCGGTCAGCTCCGGTGGCAGGTCCTGCAGCGGCGCGAAGAAGCGGTAGCGCACGTCCTCGGGCGGCAGGCGCACGAAGAAGGCGCGGTGGGCCTCGGCGTCCTCCGGGCGCACGGGGCGCACCAGCACGCGGCGGCCATCGCGGGACAGCCATTCGGCGGCGAGCTCCGCCGGATAAGGGGCGATCGCCAGCAGCGCCCGATCACGAGGCGGCCGCAGCGTCAGCGACGCGTCCAGCGCCACCACGCCGCCAGGCAACACACGCAGCGGGTTCACCGCGGCCTCGGCGATCTCGGGGAAGTCCACCGCCAGGGCCGACAGCCGCACCAGCGCATCGGCGATGGCGGGCAGTTCTGCGCCCGACCCCTTGGTCAGCAGCGCGCCGGCGCGGGTGCGGCCGATCAGCCCGAGCGCCAGCGCGCGGTTCAGCGGCGGCAGGTCCACCGCCTCGTCCGCCTCGAGTTCGGCGGCGATGCCGCCGGTGCCGAAACCGATCCAGGGGCCGAACATCGCATCCTCGGCCAGGCGGAGGCGGAGGTCCTGCCCGGCCGGGGCCATCGCCTGCACCAGCAGCCCGTCCACGCGCGCGACCGGCGCGACGCGGCGCAGCAGCGCCGTCGCGGCGCCGGCCACGGTCGGCACGGCGACGCCGAGCATCACCCCGCCCGCCGCCGTCTTGTCCGGAAGGTCGGCCGACAGCGCCTTCAGCGCCACCTCGCCGCCCAGCCGTTGGGCGGCGGCGGCGGCCTCGGCGGCGTCGCGTACGACATGGCCCTCCACCACCGGCAGGCCGTAGGCGGCGAAGACGGACAGCGCCTCGTCGGCGCGGAGCCTGAAGCGGCCATCGGCGCGCACGGCGGCGAACAGCCGGGCGATGCGGGCGCGGTCGGGCGCGATGTCCAGCACGTCGCGCGGGGGGAGTTCGGCGGCGGCGGCACGGCCGCGGCGCTCCTCGGCCAGCAGCAGCGCACCGCCGACGGCGGCCTCCGGCGTGGCGAAGGCGGCGACGCCTGCGGCGGACAGCCGCGTCTCGCCGCCGCCGGTCCAGCCGACGAGGATGGGCGCGCCGCGATTGGCAGCGGCGGCGGCGGCGATGGCGGCTTGCGTCACGCCCGCGTCCTCGCCCGGCGCGGGGGCATGCACCAGAACCACCTGGTCCACCTCCGGCAGGGCGGCAAGCAGAATGGCCGCCTCGGCCAGCCTCGGGCCGGACGCCTCCGGCAGCACCAGAGGGTTGGCGGGCGCGACGCCGTCGGGCAGGAAGAGGGCCAGCGGCGCGGCGGCGGCCGGGAGCTCGGCGAAGCGCCCGCCCGCCGCGGCCAGCGCATCGGCCGCCAGGAACGCCAGCCCCGCCCCGTTGCCGAGGATCGCCACCCGGTCGGTCGGCGTGCCCGGCGCGGGCAGGCCGCGCGGGCGGCGGGCGCGGGCGAGCGTCTCGGCGGCGACGAAAAGCCCTTCCAGCGTGGCGACGCGCAGCACGCCCGCGCGGCGCAGCGCGGCGTCCAGAACGCGGGCGGCGGCCGCCCCGGCCTCTGCCCGCACGCCCGGGCGCAGCGCCGCCACCGGGCGGCTGCGCGCCGCCGCCCGCGCCGCCGAGACGAAGGCGCGGCGGTTCTTGATGCGCCGAAGGTCCAGCAGCAACGCGCCCGCCGCCGGGTCGCCGCTGATCAGGTCGAGCATCGAGGCGAAGCCGAGGTCGTCATTGGCGCCGATGCCGACGAGGTGCGAGAAGCCAAGCCCCTCCTCCGCCGCCCAGGAGATCGCCGCCCGCGCGATCCCGGCCGACTGCCCGACCAGCGCGATCCGCCCCTTCGGCACCGGGCGGTGGGACAGCGTGGCGTTCAGCCCGAGCGCCGGGATCGCGATGCCGAAGGACGCGGCGCCGAGGCAGCGCACGCCGGCGTCCGCCGCCATCGCGGCCAGGCCCTCGACCGCAACGGGCACCACGGCGCTGCGCACGCCAAGCGCCGCAAGCACGGCGAGCGCGCCGGGGATGGCAGGCGGCGTCAGCGCCAGCAGCACGAGGTCGGCGGCCTCGGGCGTGGCGAGCGGCGCCAGACCCTCCGCCGCCATGCCATGCGCGCACAGCCTGCCGCGGAACCCTCCGGCGGCAAGGTTGGCCGCCAGCAGCCGCGCCTCCGGCACCGCGGCATCGCCCCACAGCAGCACCGAGCGCGGCGCGAGCAGCCGAGGATCGGCCAGCGGCGATAGAGGACGCGACGGCGCCGTCATGCCGGGCAGCGTGGCGCGGCGCGTGCTGCGCCGCAACACATGTGTTACGAGAGGCTACGCTTCGCTGCCTCGGCAAGCCAGCGCGACGCGACGGGCAGGATCGCGTCGTTGAAGTCGAAGGCCGGATGGTGCAGGTCCGCGACACTCTCGCCCGCACCGATCCAGGCGAAGGCCGCCGGGACCTCGGCGGCGAAGCCGGAGAAATCCTCACCCGTCATCGCCGGCGGCAGGTCGCGACGGAGCGGCGCGACGGCGGCTGCGGCGTCGGCCGCGATCGCAAGCGCCTCCGGATGGTTGGCGGTGACGCCGATGCCGCCGCCGATCTCGACCGAGACGCCGACGCCGAACGTCGCGCCGATGCCCTCGGCCACGCGCCGCACGCCCGCCATCAGCGCCTCGCCCGCCGCGTCGTCCAGCCAGCGCAGCGTGCCGCCGAGCCGCACGCTGCCCGCGATCTGGTTCATCGCCGTGCCGCCCTCGATCATCGTCAGGCTGACGACGCCGGTCGAGACCGGGTCGAGCGTCCGGGAGACGAGCGACTGCACCGCGACGATCAGGTGCCCCGCGGCGAGGATCGTGTCGCGCGTGGTGTGCGGCAGCGCGGCGTGGCCCGCCACACCGTCAAGCGTGATGCGGAGCGGCCGGCCGGCGGCCATCACCGGCCCGTCATGCAGCGCGATGGTGCCGGCGGGCAGGCCCGGCCAGTTGTGCCAGCCGAAGATGCGCTCCGCCGGGAAGCGCCGGAACAGCCCGTCGGCCACCATGCGTGCGGCGCCGCTCGCGCCTTCCTCGGCCGGCTGGAACACGAGGCGCACCGTGCCGGACCAGGACGGGTCGGCGAGCAACAGCGCCGCGGCGCCCAGCAGCGCGACGGTGTGCCCGTCATGCCCGCAGGCATGCATCGCGCCCGGCACGGTGGAGCGCCAGGGGAGCAAGGGGTTCTCCTCGGCGATCGGCAGCGCGTCCATGTCGCCGCGCAGCGCGACCGAGCGGTTGCTGCCGCCGCGCGCCAGGGTCGCGACGACGCCATGCCCGCCGATGCCGGTGGCGATGTCGGTGACGCCGAGCTCACGCAGGCGCTCCAAGACGAAAGCCGCAGTGTCGCCCTCATCGAGCGACACCCGAGGATTGGCGTGCAGGTGCCTCCGCCAGGCGGTCAGGCGGGCGTGCAGGTCGGCGTCCATGCCGTCCCTATGCCACACCGGCGGCCTTGGCGCAGGCCGCCGCCGAACGCCCCGCCGCGCGGCCCAGCACCAGCGCCGGCATCAGCCCGTTGCCCGAGAGGTAGCCCGACGCCTCCGGCCCGGAGATGCCGCGCGCCGCGCCGCCGGCCGCGAACAGGTTCGGCGCCGCCGAGCCGTCCACCCGCACCGCGCGCGCCGAGCCGTCCACGACGATGCCACCCTGGGTGTGGAACAGCGTGCCGGTGACGCGCACCGCGTGCAGCGGCGCGGAAAGCGGCTTCGATCCGGCCCAGTCGCGGCCGAAGGAATCGGTCGCGCCCTGCCGCTTCGCCTCCTCGACGGCGGCGAAGGTCGCGGCGAACTCGTTGACAGGCACTTTCATCAGTTGCGCCAGCGCCTCCGGCGTATCGGCGGTGAGGATCGCGCCCGCCGCCTCGGCGTTGCGGAAATCCTCGAATTGGCGAGCGATTCCGGCGATGCGCGAATCGAACACGTCGAAGGCGATGCCTTCGGGCTGCGCCAACACCTGCTCCGCCGATTCCGAATAGCCCTGGGATTCGTTCCAGAACCGCTCGCCGAACAGGTTCGCCTGGAAGCCGCCTTCCATGATGACGGCCCAGGAGATCAGGATGCCCGCCGGATGCGCCACCGACCCGTGGCCCTGATGGCCCGTCATGTCGGCGAGCGCGAGGCCGAGCCCCTCCGCGAAGCGCACCGCGTCACCCGTGTTGCCGGGGTGGCCGAAATACACCGCGTCTTTCGACGACGGGATGTAGCGCCGCACCAGCTCCTTGTCGCCGCCATAGCCGGAGCAGGCCAGAACCAGAGCGCCGCAGCCGATCGCCTCCGTGCTGCCGTCGGGGCGGGTGACGCGCACGCCGAGGACGCGGCCGTGGTCGTCGGCGTAGAGCGCATCGGCATGGGCTTCCGTCAGCAGCGGGATCTCCGCGCGCTCGGCAGCGGCGCGCAGCCGGTCGATCAGCTCGGCTCCGGAGCGGGACGGCAGCCCGTGCAGCCGGCGCCGGGAATGGCCGGGGTAGTCGAAATCGGCGACGAGCGAGATCTCGAAGCCGTGCCGGTCGGCGAGCCATTCGAGCGCGGGCGCCGCGCCCTCGCCGATCGCGCGTGCGAGAGCGGCGTCGGCCTTGCCCTTCGTCTTCTTCGCCACGTCGGCGACGAACAGTTTGGCGGAATCCTCGATGCCGAGCGCCTTCTGCCAGCGGCTGCCAGGCCCCGGGATCAGCCCGGCCGACAGCGCGGTGGAGCCGCGCGGCAGCGGATCGCGCTCGATCACCAGCGGCTCCACGCCCTCCTCCTTGCAGGCGAGCGCGGCGGCGAGCCCGGCGCAGCCGGCACCGATGATGGCGACGGGAACCTCGGCTTCGAAGCCGCCCTCGGGCGGGGGCAGTATCGTGGTCATGCGGCGTCTTTCGTCAGCAGCGCGTCGAGCGCGGCGCAGTCCTCGGCGTCGGGCAGCGCGAGCACCGCCTGCTCGATCGCCGCAGCGCGCGCCGCGCCGAAGACGGGGGTGGCGAGTTCGCGGAACTTCTCCCGGATCTCCTCGGGGCTGAACGGGTCCTCGGTGTCGCCGCGGTTGGTCAGCGCCTCGGCCGACAGCGTGCGGCCATCCTTGAGGTGCAGCGCGACGCGCGCGGGGCGCAGGCCGGGCAGACGCGCGGTCATCTGCGGGTCCTCCTCGACCGCGATGCGGGCGGCGAGGTCGAGGATCACCGGATCGGACAGGGACGGCGCGCGGAACGCCGGCACGTCGGCGACGCCGCGCACCAGCATCGCCGCGACCGCGTAGGGCACCGAGAACTTCGCCGCCAGCATGTTGCGCGGCGCGGGGTCGTCGAGTTGCGCCGCCCACACATAGGTGTCCACGCGCCCCGCGCGGATCATCTCCGGCGCGATCGGCCCGTGCTCGCGCAGGATCCGGCCGACGGCATCCAGCGCGCCATGCGTGTAGCGGCAGGCGGCGTGGCGCTTGAAATAGTTGCGCGCGATCTCCCACCGCGTGCCGAGGTCCTTTAGCATCTCACTGCTGTCGAAGCCGGTGGCGGCGATGCCGCCGAACACGGTGGCGACGCCGTCGCGTTCCGGCGCGAAGCCGGCGCGCAGCAGGTCCCACACCAGCACGCCCATGAAGTTGGCGATGCCGGCATAGGTGTTCCGCACCGTGCCGCCTTCCAGCATCGTGCGGCGCGAGGTGGTGAGGCCGAGCGAGGAGGCGAGGCCCATCGCCTGCTGCATCTCGTCCGGCTCGGCGGCGTGCAGCGCGGCGACGCCGATCGCGGCACCCACGCTGCCCCAGGTGCCGTGCGGGTGCATCTCGACGCGCAGCTTCGACGCGATGCCGATGCGCGCCCCGGCCTCATACCCCAGCACAAGCGCGCGCAGCAGGTCGGCACCCGTCGCACCCGCGCTGCGGGCGGTGGCGAGGATCGCGGGCGCCACATGGATCGCCGGATGGCCGCGGCAGAACTGGTTGCCCTCGTCCAGCTCCAGCATCGTGCCGGCGGTGCCGTTGAACAGCGCGGCGTCGCCGGGCGAGAGGCGATGCGGCGTGCCGATGGCGGCTTCGCGCCCCGCGCCCTCGCGCAGCAGCAGCGCGTCGGCGAGTCGCACCGTCTCCTGCTCCTGCGCGCCGGCGGCGATGGCGCCGATGCAGTCGAGCAGCACCAGCACCGCGCGCTCCCGCACCTCCGGCGCCAGCGCCTCCCACCGCGTCTCGGCGAGCGTCGCGGCGAAGCGGCCCTGCCACGGGTCGGCGGGGGCGGCGGCGAGCTGCGTCGCCGTCGGGATGGGCGCGGTCACGATCGCCATGCGGGTCTCCCTCCTCCGGTTCGGCCGGACCCTGCGACGATGTGCGCCGCGCCGCAAGGCCGGGCGCGTCAATCCGCGCGCATGTTGTTGGCGCGGATCACCGGGCCCCAGCGGCGCCGTTCGTTCGCGATGAAGGTCGCGAACTCGGCCGGGCTCGTCGCGTTCACGATGGCGCCCTGTTCCATCAACGGCCGCCCGACGCCGGCATCTCGCATCGCCGCCGCCGTCGCCTGCGCCAGCCGCGCGACGATCGCCTCCGGCGTGCGCGCCGGCGCGGCCAGGCCGAACCAGGCGGAGACGACGAAATCCGGCACGCCCGCCTCCGTGAAGGTCGGCACGTCGGACAGTTGCGGCAGGCGCCGCTCGGTCGCCACCGCCAGAGCCTTCACCCGCCCGCCGCGGATCTGCCCGAGCGCGTGCGGCACGTTGTCGAACATCATGTCGAGCGTGCCGGCGACCAGGTCGGTCAGCGCCTGCGCCGCGCCGCGATACGGCACGTGCTGGATCTCGGTGTTCTGCTGCGCGTTGAACAGGGCGAGCCCGAGATGCAGCGAGGAGCCGTTCCCCGCCGAGCCCGAGGTCAGCCGCCCCGGCGCCGCGCGCGCCGCCGCGATCACATCCGCCACCGTGTTCCACGGCCGCTGCTGGTTCACCACCAGCACCTTCGGCGTGCCCATCAGGAAGGTGACGGGCGCGAAGGCGGTCGCCGGATCGTAGGGCATGGTCGGAAACAGGAACTCGTTGATGCAGAGCGGCCCCATCGAACCGACCAGCAGCGTATAGCCATCCGGCGCCGCCTTCGCCACCGAATCGGCGGCGATGTTGCCGCCCGCGCCCGGCCGGTTCTCGACGACGAAGGGCTAGCCGAAGGCGGCCTGGAACGCGGCGGCCAGCGGCCGGGCGATCTGGTCGGCGAGCCCGCCCGGCGGGAACGGCACCATCATCGTCACCGGCCGCGACGGCCAGGACTGCGCGCGCGCCACCGCCGGCAACGCGAGCACCGATGCAGCGCCGAGCGCGGCGCGGCGAGAGATGCGGATCGTCATTATCGTTCTCCTCCCTTCTGCGTGTGGCGCTTCTATCCGGCCGGAACGGGCGAGAGCAGCGCGCGGATCTCGTCCGGAATCGGCAGCGGGACAAGGCCGCCGCCCGGCTTCGCCGCGGCCCAGACGCGCTTCTCGAGCCCCTCGGCGATGGCGGTGTCGCCGCGCCGCAGGCGGTGCTGCACGTCGAAACTGCTTCGCCCCCAGCGCGCGATCTCGGTGCGGAGCGTCAGCCGGTCGCCTTCCTTCGTCGGGGACAGGAAGCGGCTCTCCGCCGAGATCAGCGGCCAGCCGAGGATGCCGTAGCGCGTGGCCGCGGTCTCCCGCGTAAGCCCGATCGTCTCGAACAGCGTCCAGAGGCCGTGGTCGTACCACTTGAAGAAGTTCGGGTAGAACGCGATGCCCGCCGGGTCGCATTCGCCGAAGCGGACATGGATCTCGATCTCGTTCATGCGGCGGCCCTCTCGGCGCGTCGGGCGGCGAGCGCTGCCAGCACCGCCTCCAGCGCGCCGCCTTCCGGGTTCTTCTGCGCCGCGACGCGGCACTGCACAAGCGCATCCGCAAGCCTGCCCGGCGGCGGCTGGCCTGCGAGCGCGGGTTCGATCACCTCGTCCGCGATGCGGGCCCAGGCGGCGCGGCCGCGCAGGTCGGTGGCGGCGTAGCCCTTCACCAGCCGCGCTGTCTCCGCGACTTCCACCGCCGCCGCGGGATCGCTCGCCGCGGTGCGGCGCACGAGGTCCAGCCAACGCTCAAGCCAGGCGCGATCCTCGGCGTGCTTGTGGGTGAAGGGTCGCCACCACCGCAGCCCGGCCAGCAGCCGGAGCCGCAGGAAGCCGAGCGGCTTCGTCGGCGACACGTTCAGCGCAATCCCCTTGTCCTGCCAGCCGCGCCGTTCCACGAACCGCAGCAGCGGCCGCGCGAGGACGGGCGGGAACAGCGAGAGGATCTCCGTCGGCCCCGGCTTCAGGAACTCGACGACGTGCACGATGTCGCCCGGCCGCGCGCGCGCTTCCTGCACCAGCCGCGGCGCGCGCGCGGCGGCGAGCTTCAGTTGCGCGACGCGGATCACGTCCTCGCTCGACATGCGCAGCGCGAGGTGCCGCGCCATGGCGACGGCCAGCGCGTCGGACAGCGGCGCGAACTCCCGCAGCAGCGCGAGGTATCGGGCGGCCAGCGCAGGGCCCTGATACTCCGTCAGCCGCGCGACGCCTGCCGCCGCCAGAGGCCGCGCCGCCTCCGGAAGCCAGGACAGATCATCCGCGGCGACCGGCGGCTCGGCGCGCTCCGCACGCGGCTCAGGCGCCTCGCCCGACAGCCCGGCCTCGAAGCCGCGCAGATTGGCCTCCGCCGCGCGGCCGGCGCGGATGGCGTCGCGGAACGCCTCATTTGGGATCGGCAGCGCGCGCGACGCGGCGAGCGCGCCGAGCAGCACCGCGTTCAGCGACGCCCCCGCGCGCCGCGCCAGCGCGTCGTAGTCGGCCACACGCGCCTCGCGCGCGCAACGCCGGATCGCCTCCGCCAGCGCGTCGTCCGGCAGCCGCCCGTCGCCGGCCGCGACCTTCTCAGCGAGCGTATAGGCGCGGCGATGCGCGACGATGGCGAGCGTGCGGTCGCGCGTCACGAACCCAGCTTCCGCGCGCCGCGCCGCCTCCAGCAACTCGGTGGAGAGCAGCACATCCACCCGCCCCGGCGCGGCGTTGAGCCCCAGCACCGGCTCCGGATCGCCAGGCGCCTTCGGCAGCACCTCGACGTAATACGCGGTCGCGCCGGTGCGCTGCGCGACGCCCGGGATCGAGGTGCGTGTGGCCCAATGTCCGGCGATGACGGCGGCGCGCGTGATCCAGTCCACCAGCACGCCGCCGCCCTCGCCGCCCAGGGCCGCGATCAGCACGCGGGTCGGAACGCGGGCGGTCATTCCGCGGGCAGCGGGCGCGCGGCAGGCTCTGCCGCGGGCGCGGGCAGCGACAACGGCCGCCCGCCGAGCAGCCGCAGCACCGCGTCACCCACCTTCGCGCGGAACCGGTCCCACGCATTCGGGTTGCGGATCACGTCGAGCCGATAGAAGGACGGGCAGAGCTGCGCCGCATGCGCCACCTCGCCGCACAGCCCGCAGCCGACGCAATCGTTGTTGACGTGCGCGACCGGCGTGTCCTTCAGCACGTCGCCCGAGGGCTTCAGCGTCAGCGACGGGCAGCCGTTCAGCCGGATGCAGGCGTGGTCGCCCGTGCACACATCGGGGTCCACGCCGAAGCGGCTCTGCACCACGCGCTCGCCGGCGGCGATCGCCTTCGCCTGCGCGGGCTTCAGCCGGCGCTGCCGCGCCAGCATGCACTCCCCGCGCGCGACGATCACTTTCAGCCCCTTCACCGGATCGGACAGCGCATCGCTGAGCGCGCGCATCATGTCCTTCACGCGGTACGAGTCGACGGTGCGCACCCAGGTCGCGCCGACGCCCTTCAGCGCGCCCTCGATCGCGACGCCCTTGCCGCGCCCGCCGTCGTTCTCCGGCTTCGGGCGGGACGACGGGATGTCCTGCACGCCGGTCGCGCTGGAATAGCCGTTGTCCAGCACCAGCAGCACCGCGTCGTCGCGGTTGAACACCGCCGACGACACGCCGGTGGACAGCCCGTTGTGCCAGAACCCGCCATCGCCCATCACCGCCACCGGCCGCCGCGGCACCGTGCCCGCGACCGCCGCCGCCGACGCCAGCGACATGCCGTAGCCGAGGATCGTGTGGCCCTGGTTGAACGGCGCGAAGGTCGCGAAGGCGTGGCAGCCGATGTCGGCCGAGACATGCAGCGGCCCGGTCTGCTGCTGCACCAGCTTCATCGCGCTGAACACCGGGCGTTCCGGGCAGCCGGTGCAGAAGCCGGGCGGCCGTGCCGGCAGGGCCGCGCCAAGCGCATCCTGCGCCGCCGCGCGCGACGCCGCCATCGGTTCCGACAAGCCGCGCGCCGCGATCCAGCGCTGACCGTAGCGCTCCAGGAACTGCGCCAGCCCCGCCGCCAGCACGGGCGGCGTGTATTCGCCGGCCATCGGCAGCACGTCCTTGCCGTGCAGCGCGGTGTTGAGATCGGCGCGGCGCAGGATCTGCCCGATCGCCTGTTCCAGGTAGTCGGGCGCGCCCTCCTCCACCACCAGCACCCCGCGCTTGCCGCTCGCAAAGCCGGCGATCTGCTCCGGCGCCAGCGGATGCGTGACGTTCAGCACCAGCACCGGCACGCGCACGCGGCCGAAGGCGTCGGAGAGCCCCGCCTCGGCAAGCTCCGCGTTCAGGGCGTTGAACAGCCCGCCCTGGACGATGATGCCGATCTCCCCATCGCTCGGCCCCAGCAGCTCGTTCAGCCGGTGGTCGAGCAGATAGCGGATCGCCGACGGGATGCGCCGCGCGACCTTGTCCGCCTCCTGCTTGAAGGTAACCGGCGGATGCGCCAGCCGGTCGTAGTCGAAGCGCGCCGGCACGCCCGGGTTCTTGTAGGACAGCGCCGGCTTCACGTTGTCCTTGGCGATGAGGCTGCCGAACACGTGGCAGGCGCGGATGCGGAGCTCCAGCATCGCCGGCGAGTTCGACGCTTCCGAAATGCCGAACCCGTGCTCCACCATCCGCACGATGGTCGGCAGGTCCGGCCGCGGGTCCAGCAGCACCAGGCCCGACTTCAGGGCGAAGGCATGGCTGCGCTCCTGCGCCACCGAGGCGCCCTCGCCGTAATCCTCGCCCACCACGATCAGCGCGCCGCCGATCACCCCGGGCGATGCCAGGTTCGACAGCGCATCCGCCGCGACATTGGTGCCGACGATCGCCTTCCACGTCACCGCCCCGCGCATCGGGTAGGCGACCGAGGCGCCGAGCATCGCCGCCGCCGCGGCCTCTCCCGTGCAGGTCTGCAGATGGACGCCGAGCTCGTCCAGCAGGTCGCCCGACTGCACCAGCACATCCATCAGGTGGCTGACCGGCGCGCCCTGGTAGCCGCCGACATAGGACACGCCCGACTGCAGCAGGGCCTTGGTCACGGCGAGGATTCCCTCGCCGCGGAACACCTCGCCGTCGCCGAGGCGCAGGCTCGCGATCTCGTCGCGGAACGAAACTTCCATGGCGTGTCCCCGATCCCACCCGCGCCAATCTTCCGCCCGGCGGTTTTGTTGTCAAACGGTTTGTAAGCCCTACCGTTCAGGCATGGACCTGCCGACCGACCCGGAGCGACCGGACGCGATCTCCTACGGGCCCCTGCCGGGCTTCCTCGGCTACCTGCTGCGCCGCGCGCAGGCGCAGGTGTTCGTGGATTTCGCCGCGAGCATGGCGGAACACCGCGTGACGCCCGGCGAGTTCGGGCTGCTGGCGATGGTCGCCGCCAATCCCGGCATCACGCCGGCGCGGCTCGCCGCCGCCGTCGGGCTCGACAAGTCCACGCTGAGCCCCGCCCTGCAGCGCCTGGCCGACCGGGGCTTGATCCGGCGCGAGGCGCTGGCCGGAGACCGCCGCTACCAGGCGCTGCACCTCTCGCCGGAGGGCCGCGCGGCCTACGCCCGCATGCTGCCCACCATCGCAGAGCATGAAGCGCGCATCGCCGAGGCGCTGACGCCCGACGAACAGGCGGCGCTGATGACGCTGCTGCGGAAGATGATCGGGCTGTAGGCCCGTCAATCGTCCCGGTGCACCCGCTCCATCCGCTCGTGGCGCTCCTGCGCCTCGATGGAGAGCGTCGCGATCGGCCGCGCCTCCAGGCGCTTCAGCCCGATCGGCTCGCCGGTTTCCTCGCAGTAGCCGTAGGTGCCGTTCTCGATCCGCTCCAGCGCCTGGTCGATCTTGGCGATCAGCTTGCGGGCGCGGTCGCGGGTGCGCAGTTCCAGCGCCCGGTCGGTCTCGACGCTGGCGCGGTCGGTCAGGTCGGCCTCTGCGATGCCGCCCTGGCCGAGCGAGGACAGCGTCTCGCCCGCCTCGCGCAGCAGGTCGGCGCGCCACCGGAGGAGCTTCTGGCGGAAATAGGCGAGCTGGAGATCGTTCATGAACGGCTCGTCTTCCGAGGGCCGGTAGTCGGGCGGCAGCGTCACGAGCATGGTCCACGGTCCCCCGCGCTTTGGCCCGCGCCGGATCCACCGGAGGGCGCGGGCGCGGGACGTAAAGCATGGCGCGCGCCCCGCGCCAAGGGGCGGCTTTGCGACAAGGGGCTGATCCGCCGAGGTTTTCAGTCTTGTGATGGCGCCCGTCGTATACCGCGGCGCGCGGCCTCCACCTTCGCGCGCAGCCGGACCTCTGCCAGGATCTCGGCCAGCCGCGGGTCCGACGCCGCCTCGCCCGCCGCCAGCGACTCCAGCCGGCCGAGGATGGCGGCCGGGTCGCGGCCTTCGAGCAGCGCCAGTTGCACTGCCCCGAGTTCGGCCAGCATCGCCTCCCCCCGGCGGCGGGCGCGGCGGTCGCGCTCGGTCGCGTCGCCCGCCTCCTGCACGGCCAGCAGCGGCAGGGCGGCGGAGACGGGCTGCGCCTCGGCGGCGCGTCCCGCGCTGGCCGAGTCGGGCAGCCGGAAGCCGCCATGCCGCGCGGGCGCCGCCGCGCCCGCCCGCCCCGCCGCGCCCGCCGCCCCGATGCCCCGCACGCCGCTCATGCGCTGCCTCCCCGGCGCTCTTCGCCGCCCCCCGGCAAAGCCTCCCCTCGGGGCGGCAAGACCTGCCGGGCAAACCCCGCCGCGACGCCCGGCAAACGGCCCGAACCGGCTGGCACGCCGGTTGCCCTGACGCCGCCGAGCCCCGGGCCGACCGGGCGAAAGAGGGATCGAGGACGCGACGACGCCATGCGCGGCAGCCTGCACGCCAATCCTTTCGCAACACCCAACGCGCTGCTGCTGGCGGCGCTGCTGTGGCTGGTGTGCCTGCCCGCCGCCGCGCAGGTCCGCATCAAGGACATCGCCGACATCGAGGGCACGCGGCAGAACCAACTCGTCGGCTATGGCCTCGTCGTCGGGCTGCCCGGCACCGGGGACCGGCTGCGGACGGCGGTGTTCACCCGCCAGTCGCTGGTCGGCATGCTGGAACGCCTCGGCGTCAACACCCGCGACCTCGACCGTCAGCTCGACACACGCAACATCGCCGCCGTGATGGTCACGGCGAACCTGCCCGCCTTCGCGCGGCCCGGCAGCCGAATCGACATCGCCGTGTCCTCGCTCGGCGACGCAACGAACCTGACGGGCGGCATGCTACTGGTCACCCCGCTGCTTGGCGCGGACGGGGAAGTGTATGCGGTGGCACAGGGCACGGTCGCCACCGGCGCAATCAGCGCCCGCGGCCAGGCCGGCTCCGTGCAACGCGGCGTGCCGACCGCGGGGCGCATCGCCAATGGCGCGATCGTCGAACGCGAGGTGCCCTTCGTCTTCGCCAACCAGCAGCGCATCCGCCTCGCGCTCCGCAACCCCGACATGACGACAGCGCGCCGCATCGCCGCCGTCATCAACCGCGCCGCCGGCAGCGGCACGGCCACCGCGACCGACCCCGGGACCGTCGTCCTCGCCACGGCCGGCCGCGACATCCCGGCCCTCATCGCGCAGATCGAGAACCTGACCGTGACGCCCGACCAGGTCGCCCGCGTCATCATCGATGAGGCGACGGGCACCATCGTCATGGGCGCGAATGTCCGCATCAGCACGGTCGCCATCGCCCAGGGCAACCTCACCATCCGCATCACCGAGCAGCCGCAGGTGGTGCAGCCCAATCCGCTCGCGGGCGGGCAGACGGCCGTCGTGCCCCGCACGCAGATCGAGGTGGACGACCAGCGGGAGCGCCGCCTCGGCATCCTGCCCGCCTCGGTCACGCTCGAGGACTTGGTGCGCGGGCTGAACAGCCTCGGCGTCGGCCCGCGCGACATGATCACCATCCTGCAGGCGATCCGCGCCGCAGGCGCCTTGCAGGCCGAACTGGAGGTGCGCTGACATGATCATCGGATCGAACATCGGCCCGACCAACACGCCGGAAGGCCTGCGCCGCGCGGCGGAGGCGTTCGAGGCGCGAAGCCTGGCCAGCCTCTACGCGCAAGCCTTCGCGACCGTGGACCCATCGAAGGGTCGCTTCGGCGGCGGCAGCGCGGAGGCGCAGTGGCGGCCGGTACTGATCGAGGGCATCGCCCAGACCCACGCCCGCGCGGGCGGAATCGGGCTTGCCGACGCCGTCCACCGTGAGATGCTGCGCGCCCAGGAAGCGCGCGTGGCCTAGGGAGCCAGCCGATGATCGAAGCCGTCCTCCGCGCGGGGCTGCGCCTCGCCGAAGCGCTCGACGCCGAGAACCGCGCCCTCGCGGCGCTCGACCTCGACGCCGCCGTGGCGCTCGCGCCCGCCAAGTCCGAGGCCGCCGATGCCTTCGCCGCCGCACGCGACGCCGCCGCCAAGGCCGCCGCGCGCGCCGAGGGCCAGGAGCGCACCCTCGCCGAGCAGCTCGGCCGCCGCCTGGAAGGCCTCGCCGCCGAGAACCGCCGTCTGCTGGAACGCGCCATCACCTTGCAGGCGCAGGTGATCGAGACGATCGCCGGCGCCGCACTCCCCGCGACCGGCCCTGGCACCTATGGCCGCATGGGCGAGCGCCGCGCGCCCGCCGCGCCGGCCGCCATCGCCTTCGCCGCGCGGGTCTGACCGGCGGCGCCTGCGCTTGCCCGCCGCGCCGGCGCGGGCCAGTATGGCGGTGATGCGACGCGCCCTCGCCCGCCACGCGACCTTCGTCGTGATGCTCTGCCTGTCGCTCGCCGCCGCCGTCGCGGTGCTGGCGCTGAAGGGCGAGGCGGCGCTGTGGCGCGCGCTGGGCGGCGCGCTCGACCTTGCCGTGTTCATCCTCCCGGTGCTCGGCGCGGGGCTGCTGCTGGCCGCGAGCGTGCGGCAACTGCTGCCGGATGGCGCTCTGTCGCGCTGGCTGGGCGCCGAATCGGGGCTGCGGGGGCTGGTGCTGGCCTCGCTCGTCGGCATCGTCACGCCGGGCGGGCCGATCGCTGCGTTTCCGCTCGTCCTCGTGCTGCTGCGGGCGGGGGCCGACCGGGGGGCGGTGATCGCCTTCGTGCTGTCCTGGGCGCTGAACGGGTTCCAGCGGATCCTCATCTGGGAGATCCCGCTGCTTGGCCTCGAATTCTCCCTGCTGCGGTTCCTGGCCTGCCTGCCGCTCGCCGTCATCGGCGGGCTGATCGCGCGGCGGATGCCCGCCTCCTGGCAGCCGGAGGTCAAATGAGCGCGACGCAGGCCCTCGTCTGGCTGATGGCGCTCTCCGCCTTCGCCTGGCTGCTCAGGCGCGGCGGGCTGGTGCCTGCGCGTCGGGCGCTACGCGACACCGGCACCTCGCTGCTGAAGCTGCTGCCGATGATCGCCGTCGCGCTGCCGCTCGCGACGCTGTTCGCCGAGCTGGTGCCGCCCGGCGTCGCAGAGGGCGCGCTCGGGCGGGAGTCCGGCACGGCCGGCATCCTGATCGCCACCACCGCCGGGATGCTGCTGCCCGGCGGGCCCTTCGTCACCTTCCCGCTGGTGCTGGCCTTCCTCGCGGCCGGGGCGGGCACGGCGCAGATGGTGGCGCTGATCAGCGCGTGGTCGGTGCTGGGGCTGCACCGGGTGCTGGTGTGGGAGATGCCGATCATGGGCCACCGCTTCGTGCTGCTGCGGCTGGCGAGCGGCGCGGCGCTGCCGGTGCTGGCCGGGCTGCTGGCCGAGGCGCTGCTGTCCGGGTTCCCGGTCCTCGGGCGCTGAGCCTCAGCCTGATTTCGCCAGCCGGTCGAACGCCGCGAGCCGCGCGAACAGCGCCGGCATCTCCCGCAGCGGGACCATGTTCGGCCCGTCCGAGGGCGCCTGGTCCGGGTCTGGATGCGTCTCGATGAACAGCGCCGCGACGCCGACGGCCGCGGCCGCGCGCGCCAGCACCGGCGCGAACTCGCGCTGCCCGCCGGAGGAGGTGCCCTGCCCGCCCGGCTGCTGCACCGAATGCGTCGCGTCGAACACCACGGGGTAGCCGGTGCGCGCCATGATCGGCAGGCCCCGGAAATCCGTCACCAGCGTGTTGTACCCGAAGGACGCGCCGCGCTCGCAGAGCAGGATGTTCTCGTTGCCGGTGCTGGCGATCTTCGCCGCCACGTTCACCATGTCCCAGGGCGCCAGGAACTGGCCCTTCTTCACGTTGATCGCGCGGCCGGTGCTGCCTGCGGCCAGCAGCAGGTCGGTCTGCCGGCAAAGGAAGGCCGGGATCTGCAGAACGTCCACCGCCTCCGCGGCCGGCGCGCATTGCTCCGGCGCGTGCACGTCGGTCAGCACCGGCAGGCCGGTCGTCTCGCGCACCTCGGCCAGGATGGCGAGGCCCTCGGCCATGCCGATGCCGCGCGCGGCGGAAAGGCTCGTGCGGTTCGCCTTGTCGAAGGAGGACTTGTAGATCAGCTGCACGCCGGCCGCGCGCGCCATCCCGGCCAGCGCGGAGGCTGTTTCCAGCGCATGCGCGCGGCTTTCGATCTGGCAGGGGCCGCACAGGAACACGACCGGCAGGTCATTGCCGATGGTGACGGGCCCGACGCGGATGTGGCGCGGCGCCGTCATACCAGCCGGGCCTGCTTCACCGCAGCGCCGATGAAGCCGGCGAAGAGGGGATGCGGATCGAAGGGCTTGGAGCGCAGCTCCGGGTGGTACTGCACGCCGATGAACCACGGGTGGTCCGGGCGCTCGACGATCTCGGGCAGCACGCCGTCGGGCGACAGGCCGGAGAACACGAGGCCCGCCGCCTCCAGCCTCTCGCGATAGGCGATGTTGACCTCGTAGCGGTGGCGATGGCGCTCGCGGATCTCGGCCGCGCCGCCATAGACGCGCCGCACCAGGGAGCCGTCCGCCAGCAGCGCCGGATAGGCGCCGAGCCGCATGGTGCCGCCGAGGTCGCCGCCCTCGCGCCGCTTCTCCACCTGGTTGCCGCGCTGCCACTCCGTCAGCAGCCCGACGATCGGCTCGGCGCAGGGGCCGAACTCGGTGGAGGACGCCTCGGGGATGCCGGCCTGGTTCCGCGCCGCCTCGATCACCGCCATCTGCATGCCGAAGCAGATGCCGAAGAACGGAACGCGGCGTTCGCGCGCGAAGCGCACCGCCTCGATCTTGCCCTGGGTGCCGCGCTCGCCGAAGCCGCCAGGCACCAGGATGCCGTGCACCCCTTCCAGCCGCTGCACGGCGGCGGCGTCGCCGCCCTCGAAGATCTGGCTGTCCACCCAGTCCAGCCGCACCTTCACGCGGTGGGCGATGCCGCCGTGCACCAGCGCCTCGGACAGCGATTTGTAGGCATCCAGCAGATTCGTGTACTTACCGACGACGGCGATCGTCACCTCGCCTTCCGGGTTGCGGATGGCGTGCATGATGCGCTGCCAGCGGCTCAGGTCCGGCTCGCCGTAGAAGGACAGGTTGAAGTGCCGCAGCACTTCGCGGTCCAGCCCCTCGGCGTGGTACTGCAGCGGCACGTCGTAGATGCTGTCGGCATCCAGCGCAGGGATCACGCTTTCCGGCCTCACGTTGCAGAACAGCGCGATCTTGCGCCGCTCGTTCTCCGGCAGCGGGCGGTCGGCACGGCAGAGCAGGATCTGCGGCTGGATGCCGAGCGACAGCAGCTCCTTCACCGAATGCTGCGTCGGCTTGGTCTTCAGCTCGCCGGCGGAGGCGATGTAGGGCACGAGCGTCAGGTGCAGGAACAGGCTGCGCTGCTGGCCGAGCTCATTGCCCATCTGCCGGATCGCCTCGAGGAAGGGCAGGCTCTCGATGTCGCCCACCGTCCCGCCGATCTCGACCAGCACGAAGTCGTAGCCGTCGGTCTCCGCCTGGATCGCCTCCTTGATGGCGTCGGTGATGTGCGGGATCACCTGCACCGTGCCGCCGAGATAGTCGCCGCGGCGTTCCTTGGCGATCACGTCGGAGTAGATCCGCCCGGTGGTGAAGGCGTCCGCCCGGTTGGCCGCGACGCCGGTGAAGCGCTCGTAGTGCCCGAGGTCGAGGTCGGTCTCCGCCCCGTCGTCGGTCACATACACCTCGCCGTGCTGATACGGGCTCATCGTGCCCGGATCCACGTTGAGATAGGGGTCGAGCTTGCGCAGCCGCACCTTGTAGCCGCGCGCCTGCAGCAACGCGCCGAGGGAGGCCGCCGCAATACCCTTGCCGAGCGAGGAGACCACGCCGCCGGTGATGAAGACGAACCGCGTCATGGGCGCCCTTCATAGGCGAGCGTCGCGGCGGGCGGAACCCTCTCCGCCGCGATGGCTGCCTTGCTTGGGTTTGCGTGGACCGGGCCGGGGCGACTCGGTGGACGGGATCAGTTGACCGGAACCGCCGGCACGGCCGGCGCCGCCGGGGCCGCGGGCGCGCCCGCCGCCGGCACGTCCAGGATCGAGCCCTGCTGCGACGCCCCGCGCGTCAGGATCGCCAGCAGCAGCGCCACCACGAAGAACGCCGTACCGAGGATCGCCGTCGAGCGCGTCAGCAGGTTCGCCGTGCCGCGCCCGGACATGAACGACCCCATGCCCTGGGAGGAGCCGATGCCAAGCCCGCCGCCCTCGCTCCGCTGGAGCAGCACGACGCCGATCAGCGCGAGGGTGATGAGCAGGTGGACGACGAGCAGGAAGGTGATCATGGCTGCGGGGTGTAGAGCAGAACGGGAGGAAAAGGGAACACCCGGCGCTCAGGCCCCGTAGACGGCGCGGTAGAGCTCCACGATCTCCGCCCGCCCCGGCACCCGCGGGTTGTTGGCCGGGCTGCCGGAGGCCAGCGCCTGGTCGGCCATCAGCGGCAGGAGCGGCGCCCACTCGGCCTCCGCGATGCCCCAGGCGGCCGGCGTCGGCACCGCGAGGTCGCGGTTCAGCGCCTCCAGCTCCGCGACCAGGGCGGCGCCGGCGGCCTGATCTCCCTCGCCGTCCGGAACGAGGCCCATCACCCGCGCCGCTTCCGCGTAGCGCGGCAGCGCGGCGCCGAGCGAATAGCGCGTCACCGCCGGCAGCAGCATGGCGTTGGACAGCCCGTGCGGCACGTGGAAATGCGCGCCCAGCGGCCGGCTCATGCCATGCACCAGCGCCACCGAGGCGTTGGAGAAGGCAAGCCCCGCCAGCGTCGCCCCCTCCATCATCGCCGCGCGCGCCGCCCGGTCGGCGGGCTCGGCCCACACGCGGCGCAGGTTCGGCGCGATCCGACGCATCGCCGCCCGCGCATACTCGTCCGACAGCGGGTTGGCGCGCTTGCTGACGAAGGCCTCCAGCGCATGGGTCAGCGCGTCGATCCCGGTGTCGGCGGTGATGCGCGGCGGCAGGCCGAGGGTCAGGTCCGCATCCACCACGGCGGCCAGCGGCAGGGCGCCGAGGCCCGCGATGAGCATCTTCTCGCCGTGGGTGGTGTCGGTGATGACGGTGAAGCGGGTCGCCTCGCTGCCGGTGCCGGCGGTGGTCGGCACGCAGACCACGGGCAGGGCGGCGCGGTCGGCCTCGGCCGGCACCTTGAAGGCGCGAATATGCGTGCCCTCGGGCGTGGCGGCCAGGATCGCCATGGCCTTCGCCGTGTCCATCGGGCTGCCGCCGCCGAAGCCCACTAGGCAGTCGTAGTCCCCCGCGCGCAGCACGGCGACGCCGGCCTCCACCACTGTGTCCGTCGGGTCAGGCACAGTGTCGGTGAACAGCCCGGGCGCCATCCCGGCGGCACGCAGCGGCGAGAGCACGCGGTCCAGCAGGCCGGAGCCGGCGAGGAACGGGTCGCTCACCATGAGCGGCCTCGCCAGGCCGAGCCGCCGCAGCACCTCCGGCAGGTGCGCGACCGATCCGGGCCCGATCAGCATCAGGCGCGGTGCTGCGAGGCTGGCGATGGTCATGGCGGCGGTTCCTCCGGGCCGAACACATCCGGCCCCGAAGCCCCGCCGGTCAATAGCCGCGTGCCGGGTCGAACAGGTTCGGCAGCGGCTCGCCGCGCCGCCAGGCCGCGATCACCTCGGCGGCGAAGCGCGCGCGCTCCCGCTTCGGCGCGAGCCAGGCGCAATGCGGCGTGACGAAGATGCACGGGTGGCTCCAGGCCGGGTGGCCGGGAGGCAGCGGCTCCTCCTCGAACACGTCGAGCACGGCGCCGGACAGCTGCCCGCTGTCCAGCGCCGCAACGATGTCGGCGAAATTCTGGTGCGCGCCGCGCCCGGCGTTCACGAGGCCCGCGCCCTTCGGCAGTTTCGCGAACAGCGGCGCCGAGAGGATGCCGCGGGTGGCAGGGGTGTCGGGCAGCAGGCAGACCAGGATGTCGCTGCGCAACAGGAAGGCGTCGAGCTCGCTGTCGCCCGCGAAGCTCTCGACCGCCGGGATCGCCTTGCGGCTTCGCGACCAGCCGGCCACCTGGAAGCCGAGCCCGGCCAGCATCTCCGCCGCCCGCCCGCCAAGCACGCCGAGGCCGAGCACACCGACGCGGCATTCGGGCGCCGAGAAGCGCGGCTCGAAATACTCCCACCTCCCGTCCGCCTGGTTGCGCGCGAAACGCCGCGCGTCCTTCACCAGCGACAGCACCGCCCAGCAGACATATTCGCCCATGCGCTGCGCCGCCCCCGGCGTCGCCAGCCGAACGATCGGGACGGGCGGCAGCGCCGGGTCGCGCACGATGGCGTCCACCCCCGCGCCGGAACACAGGATGAGGCCGAGATTCGGGTATTGCGCGAGCCGCCCCGGCTCCGGGTCCCACACCAGCGCCAGGCGCACCTCCTCCGGCCGCACGGAGGGGTCGTCCCACAGGCGGAGCGTGAGGTCCGGCGCGGCCTCGGCGAAGGCGTCCTGCCATTCGGGGAACTGCTTCGGTCCCCCCGACTTCACCAGCATCAGCATCCGCGCCGCTCCTTCATCCCAGCCAGCGTTCCAGCACTTGCCAGACCATCCGCCCGCCCGTCACGGCCAGGAACACCGCGAAGCAGCGCTTGAGCAAGAGCGGCGGGATGGAGTGCGCAAGATGCACGCCCCAGGGCGTCGCGATCACCGAAGTGGGCACGATCAGCGCCAGCCCGACCAGGTTGACGTAGCCGAGCGAGAAGGGCGGCAGCGCCGGGTTGCCGAGGCCGCCCAGGATGAACCCGACCGTCCCCGGCACCGCGATGACCAGCCCGAAGGCCGAGGCGGTCGCGACCGCGTTGCGGATCGGCACGCCGAACATCGTCATCACCGGCACGCCGATAGTGCCGCCGCCGATGCCCATCAGCGCGGACGCCGCGCCGATCCCGGCGCCGATCGCCGCCCCCGCCGGGCCTCCGGGCAGGCTGTCGCGCAGCCGCGCATCCGCCCCAGTGAAGCCGAGCTGAAGCGCGACGACGAGCCCGATCGTCCCGAACACCAGCGCCAGCAGCGGCCCGCCGAACACGAGGCCGAGCAGAGTGCCGGCCACGGCGCCCGCGAAGATGCCGGGGCCGAGCGACCGCACCAGCCCCCAGTCCAGCGCCCCCTTCGCATGGTGCTTGCGGGCCGAGACGATGGAGGTCGGGATGATCGTGGCGAGGCTCGTGCCGATCGCGAGCTTCATCAGCACCGCTTCCGACACGCCGTAGAAGGGCAGGATGGCGAACAGCACCGGCACGATGACGATGCCGCCGCCGACGCCGAGCAGCCCGGCGAGCAGACCCGCGACGAGGCCGGTCGCCGCCATCCCCGCCGCGAGCGCGGCGAGCCAGAACGGGTCGGTCAGGAACGGGGTCATGCGCGGGCGCGGCCCCGCGAGGAACAGGCAGTCGGTTCGGTCGGCATGCGCGGCGCTTAGCCGCCGGAACAGCTCCCGCGAACCCGCATGGCGCACATGAAAACCCTGCGGCGGGCGCATCCCTGCCCGCCGCGCGGGCAGCGCGCCCTCAGTCGGGGCAGCCGCAGCCGATGGTCTCCACCTGCTCGCCGCGGATCACGTGGTGGTCCACCCATTCGGCGACGAGGCGGCGCGCCTCGTCCACCGAGGCTTCCGGGTGGTGGATGCGATACAGGGCGGTGCAGGCGGCGAAGGCCCCGATGTCGGAGGTGCCGGTCTCCCGCAGCTCGCGATAGGCGGTGACGACCGCCCGCTCGCAGCGCCGCGTGATGTGGCTGAAGTCCCGGCCCATGATGCCCTCCGAGGTGCGAGCGTGTTGAGAATCGTTCGCAACGCCACCGTTATACGGTTTCTCCCAGGCGATCACAAGGCCGCCGATCTGTCTTACGCGCCGTTCGCCACAGCCTCGGCCAGCGCGCGGCCGACATCGGCGGTGCCGGCATTGCCGCCCATGTCGCGGGTGCGCGGGCCGCCTTCGGCCAGCAGCGCCTCGATGGCGCGGAGGATGGCGGCGGCGGCCTCGGCTTCGCCGAGATGCTCGAGCATCATCGCGCCCGACCAGATCTGGCCGATCGGGTTGCAGATGAACCGGCCCGCGATGTCCGGCGCGGAGCCGTGCACCGGCTCGAACATGGAGGGGAAGCGCTTCTCCGGGTTTATGTTGGCCGAGGGCGCGATGCCGATCGAACCGGCCACCGCCGGCCCGAGATCGGAGAGGATGTCGCCGAGCAGGTTCGACCCCACCACCACGTCGAACCAGTCCGGGTGCTGCACGAAATGGGCGTAGAGAATGTCGATGTGGAACTGGTCGGTCGCCACGTCCGGATATTCCGCCGCGATCGCGGCGAAGCGCTCGTCCCAATATGGCATGGTGAAGGTGATGCCGTTGGACTTGGCGGCCGACGTCACCTTCTTCCGCGGCCGCGTGCGGGCGAGGTCGAAGGCGTAGCGCAGGATGCGGTCCACGCCGGTGCGGGTGAACACGCTTTCCTGGGTGACGAACTCGCGCTCGGTGCCGGCGAACATCCGGCCGCCGGTGCTGCTGTACTCGCCTTCGGTGTTCTCGCGCACCACGTAGAAGTCGATGTCGGCCGGCCCGCGCCCGGCGAGCGGCGTGCGGACGCCCGGCAGCAGCCGGCAGGGGCGGAGGTTCACGTACTGGTCGAAGGAACGGCGGATCGGGATCAGGAGGCCCCAAAGCGACACATGGTCCGGCACGCCCGGCCAGCCGACGGCGCCGAGGAAGATCGAGTCGGAGTCGCGCAGCCGGTCCAGCCCGTCCTCCGGCATCATCCGGCCGGTCTGCTTGTAGGTTTCGCAGGACCAGTCGTAGCCCGTGGTGGAGAGGGTGAAGCCGAAGCGGCGGGCCGCGGCGTCCAGCACGCGCAGCCCTCCGGCACGGTTTCCTTGCCGATGCCGTCGCCCGGGATCACCGCGATGCGATAGTGCCTGGCCATGCGCGTCTCCTGTCCGGTGGCGCGTGCGTCGCATGGGGCGGGCGGCTTGGCCAGGGGGTCAGCGGCGCCGGCTGGCGCGCCAGTCATCCGGATGCATGAAGCGGGACGACCACAGGCCGCGGCGTTCCGCCCGCGCTTCGGCCTGGAAGCGGAGGTATTCCGGGGCACGGTTGTAGCGCTCGTTCACCACCGCCCAGCCCGCCCAGACCATCCAGCCGCCGATCTCGGTGCCGCCGACCCAGCAGCGCCCGACGATGCGGCCGAAGGAGGGCGGGTCCACGGGAAGGCAGACCACCTCGGCGCTGCCGATCAGCCGTTCCAGCGCCTGCGCCGAGGCGGCGAAACAGTCCCATCGCCGGCTGCCGCGGAAACAGGGCTGGTCGCTTTCCGGCGCATCTATCCCGTGCAGCCGGATTCGCCAGCCGCCGATGTCGAGGGTGTCGCCGTCCACCACCTCGGCGCGACCGCGGATCATCCCGAGCGACGCCGCGGGCGGCGGGGCGAAGGCGCCGCCTTGGGCGAGGGTCGGGGCGCCTGGCATGGCGGCCAGAAGCGCTGCCAGCAGGCCAGCCCGGGCAACGGGCCCTATAGCACCTATCGCCGATGGGACCGCCGCCACTCCTCCGGGGTGTCGAAGCTGCCCTGCCAGAGCCCCCTCCCCTCCCACCACGCCATCGCCTGCTGCGGCAGGTAGCGCCAGGAATAGCGCGTGTATGCCACCGCCCAGCCCTCGCGCACCAGCCAGGCGTTGATCTCGTCCTCGCCCGCCCAGCAGCGGCCGAGGGCGCGGTGGAACCGGTCCGTGCCAAGCAGGCGGCAGCGCACCGTCTCGCCGCGCAGCCGCAAGGCCAGCGCCGCGGCGGCCATCTGGCCGCAGGGCCAGGCGGAACTGTCCTGTCGCCGGCAGGTCTGGCGCAGTTCCGCCGCGTCCACCCCATGCAGGCGGATGATGCGGCCGGCCACGGCGATGGTGTCGGCATCGGCGACCTGCGCCGGGCCTGCCACCTCCGTCGCGGGCGCCGAGCTGTCGAGCAAGACCAGCGCGAATCCGCCCGCGGACAACAGGCCGACCAGTAGCAGGAGCAGGGCGGCCGGCCCGCGCCGCGGCGGCCTCCGCGCCCACCGCCTCGACGGCCACAGCCCGAAGCGCCACTTCCAGTACAGCCGCGCCCGCCAGCGTCGGAACCCCGTCATCATGGACGAAGCGCCCCCGCTTCGCTACGCAGGCCGAGCGAAGGAGCGCCCGCCATGACCACGACCCACGCCTCCGACTGGGACCGCGACGCGGCCCTGACGACCGCCCGCATCCTCCTGGAGATCAAGGCGGTGAACTTCCGGCCCGAGGAGCCCTACACCTTCACCAGCGGCTGGAAGTCCCCGGTCTACATCGATTGCCGCCGCATCATCTATTTCCCGCGCGCGCGCAGCAAGATCTGCGATCTTGCCGTCGAGAAGATCGGCCGGCATATCGGCTACGAATCGATCGAGGCGGTGGTCGGCGGCGAGACGGCCGGCATCCCCTTCGCCGCCTGGATCGCCGACCGGATGCTGACCCCGATGGCCTATGTGCGGAAGAAGCCCAAGGGCTTCGGACGCAACGCGCAGATCGAGGGTGATGTGCCGGAGGGCAAGCGCACTCTCCTGGTCGAGGACTTGACGACCGACGGCGGGTCGAAGATCCGCTTCACGACTGCGCTGCGCGAGGCGGGCGCGATCTGCGACCACACCTTCGTCGTGTTCTTCTACGGCGTATTTCCTGGCGCCTTCGAGACGATGAAGAAGATGAACCTGTCGCTGCACCAGCTCTGCACCTGGTGGGACGTGCTGGAGGTGTGCCGCGAGCGGCCGTACTTCTCCGAAGCCGCCCTGGCCGAGGTGCGGAAGTTTCTCGAGGATCCGGTCTCCTGGTCGCGCGCACATGGCGGCATCGGCAGCGTCGAGGAGGCGGCGCCGAAGGAGGCGGTGGAGTAGCCTTTCCGCGCCGCGCCCGCCACACTCGCTGGTGGTGGCAACGGGGGCACGGATGGCAGGCGACACCTATCCGATGGTGCGGGTGGCGGCGGTGCAGGCGGCCTCCGTCTTCCTCGACCGCGAGGCGACGACCGCCAAGGCCTGCCGCCTGATCGAGGAGGCCGCGGCGCAGGGCGCGCGCTTCATCGTCTTCCCCGAGGGCTTCATCCCCGGCCATTGCTACTGGTACCACCACCACGTCGCCACCGGCCCGAAGGCGATGGCGCTGGCGAATGCGCTGTTCCGCAACTCGGTCGAGATCCCGGGGCCGGAGGTGGCGGCGCTGTGCGAGGCCGCGGGGCGCTCGGGCGCGACGGTGGTGATGGGGCTGTGCGAGAAGAACCCCGGCACGCTCGGCACCATGTGGAACACGCAGCTGTTCCTCGGGCCCGATGGGGGCATCATCGGCAAGCATCGGAAACTGATGCCGACGGTGGGCGAGCGGCTGGTCCACGCGCCCGGCTTCGGCGATTCCTTCGGCGCCTTCCCGACGCCGTTCGGCCCCGCCTCGGCGCTGATCTGCGGCGAGAACACCAACCCGCTCGCCATGTTCGCGCTGATGGCGGAGGGCACACGCATCCACGCCATGGCCTGGCCCGCCTATCTCGGCCCGCAGGCGCGGCCACTGCGGGAGTTCGTCACGATCCAGTCCATGGCGTTCGCGAAGATGGGAGCGGCCTTCGTCGTGTCGGCGTGCGGCGCGCTCGACGAGGGCACGCTCGACACGCTGGAGGTGCCGCCAGAGCACGCGGAGCGGCTGAGGAAGCCCGAGAACACGGGCGGCTCGATGATCGTCGGGCCGGATGGCCAAGTGCTCGCCGGGCCGCTCGAAGGCGTGGAGGGCATCGTCGTCGCCGACTGCGACATCGGCGCCGTCATCAACCGCAAGATGCAGCAGGATCTGGTGGGCCATTACAACCGGCCCGACGTGTTCCAGCTGACGGTGAACCGCGGCGCACCCGCGCTCTACACCGTGCGGCAGCATGAGGCAGCGCCGGTCCCCTCCCTGCCCGCCGTGCCGCCCACCCTCGGCATCGCGCCGCCCGCGCCGCGCCTGCCCGCCCCGGAGGCCCCATGATCCGCGCGCTCCTCGCCCTGCTGCTGCTCGCGCTGCCCGCCGCCGCGCAACAGCGCGACACGCTGACCATCGGCATCACGCAATACCCGGCGACCTTCCACCCGAACATCGAGAGCATGGCGGCGAAGTCCTACATCCTGGGCTTCGTGCGCCGCCCCCTCACGCTCTACGGGCAGGACTGGCAACTGGCGTGCAGCAGCTGCGAGACGCTGCCGACGCTCGAGAACGGCCTGGCCGTGCTGGAAACCACGCCCGACGGCCGCCCCGGAATCCGCGTCACCTGGCGCATCCGCGAAGGCCTGCGCTGGGGCGACGGCACCCCTGTGACAGCGGACGACCTGCGCTTCGCCTGGGAAGCCGGCCGCGCCTTCGAAACCGGCTTCGGCCCCGCCGAGTTCTACCGCCGCGCCTATGAGTTCCAGTCGAGCCACCCGCGCGAGGTGACGCTGCGCTTCGACCGCGTGACCTTCGAATACGCCTCGGCCGGCGACTTCCAGCCGCTGCCCGCGCATCTGGAACGCGCCATCTGGGAAGCCGATCGCCGCGCCTATCGCAGCCGTACGCGCTACGAGACGGACACGACCAACCCCGGCCTGTGGAATGGCCCCTGGCGCATCGCCGCCGTGCAGCCGGGCGCCGGCGTGACGCTGGAGCCGAACCCGCACTGGAACGGCCCGCCGCCCGCCTTCCGCCGCATCCGCGTGCTGACGGTCGAGAACACACCGGCGCTGGAGGCGCAGCTGCTGTCCGGGCAGATCGACATGATCGCGGGCGAGCTCGGCCTGCCGCTGGAGCAGGCGCTGGCGCTACAGCGCCGCGCCGGCAGCCGCTTCGCCCCCCACTTCCAGCCGGGGCTGATCTACGAGCACATCGACCTGAACCTGGACAATCCGATCCTCGCCGACCGCCGCGTGCGCCAGGCGCTGATCCTCTCCGCCGACCGGGCGCAGATCGTCGCGCGGCTGTTCGACAGCCGGCAGCCTGTCGCGCATTCCAACGTCAACCCGCTGGACGGCGTGCACGACCCCGACGTGCGGCAATGGCCCTTCGATCCGGCGCGCGCGCGGGCGCTGCTGGAGGAGGCCGGCTGGCGCCCGGGCCCCGACGGCATACGCCGCAACGTCGCCGGCGAACGCCTCGTGCTCGACTTCATGACCACCGCCGGCAACCGCTCGCGCGAGCAGGTGCAGCAGGTGCTGGCGGCGGGCTGGCGGCAGGTCGGGATCGAGATGCGCGTCAGGAACGAGCCGCCGCGCGTGTTCTTCTCCGAGACCGTGACGCGCCGCCGCTATGGCGGGCTTGCGATGTTCGCGTGGATCAGCAGCCCGGAATCCGTCCCCCGCAGCACGCTGCATTCCGACGAGATCCCGACCGAGGCGCGCAACTGGTCCGGCCAGAACTATACCGGGTTCCGCAACGCGCGGATGGACGAGATCCTGGAACGCCTGCCCGAGACGCTGCAGCGCGCCGACCGCATCCCGCTGTGGCGCGAACTGCAGGCGATCTACGCCGAGGAACTGCCCGCGATCCCGCTGTGGTTCCGCGCGGATGCGCATGTGTGGCCCCCCTGGCTCGAGGGCGTGCGGCCGACGGGGCACCTGAACCCGTCCTCGCTCTGGGCCGAGGAGTGGCGCGTCCGCCGATGATCGGCCTTGTCGCGTCGCGGCTGGCGCAGATCGGCGTCACGCTTGCGGCGCTCTCCTTCGTCGCCTTCCTGCTGATCGGGCTGATGCCGGGCGATCCGATCGCGCTCGCGATCGCCGGCGATCCGCGGCTGACGGCGGAGGATGCCGCCCGGCTGCGCGCGCTGCAGGGGCTCGATACGCCGATCCTCGCGCGCTATGCGGCCTGGGCGGCGAGCGTGCTGTCGGGCGAGTTCGGCCATTCGCGCCTGTTCGCGCGTCCGGTGGCCGAGCTGTTGTGGCCGGCGCTTGTCTCGACGTTGCTGCTGCTCGGCGTCGCGGTGGTGCTGTCGGCGGGGTTCGGGCTGCTGCTCGGCGCGCTGGCGGCGACCAGGCGGCGCGCGCGCGGCGCGGTGGATGGCGTCGCGATCCTGGCCGCCTCGGCGCCGACCTTCTGGATCGGCATCCTGCTGATCATCCTGTTCGCGGTGACCCTCGGCTGGCTGCCGGCGGGCGGTCAGTCGGAGGAGGGCGGGCTGGATGCGGTTCGGTTCCTGGTGCTGCCGGTGGCGACGCTCGCCGTCGCCGGCCTCGCCTCCTGGGCGCGGCATGCGGCGTCCGCGCTGACCGAGGCGCTGTCGGCGCCCTGGATCGTGACCGCGCGGGCGCGCGGCGCGTCCCAGCATCGCGTGCTGTGGGGCCATGCGCTGCCGAACGCGGCGCCGCCGCTCGTCACGCTGGCGGCGCTCGATGCCGGTGCGCTGGTCGGCGGCGCGCTGGTGACGGAGACGGTGTTCGCGAGGCCCGGCATGGGCAAGCTGCTCTATGACGCGGTGATGGGCAGCGACCTCAATCTCGCGCTGATCGCGCTGCTGCTGATCGGCGGCGTGACGATGGCGGCGACGCTGGCGGCCGATCTCGCGCAGCGGGCGCTCGACCCGCGGCTGCGCGACGCGCCGTGAACATCCGGCTCGCCCTCGGCGCCGCCTGCCTGGCGCTGCCGCTCGCCGCGGCGATGGCCGCGCCGTGGCTCGCGACCCTCCTCGCGCTCGATCCCGCCGAGCCGGACCTGTTCAACCGCTTCGGCCCGCCCTCGGCGGCGAACCCGCTCGGCACCGACGATCTCGGGCGCGACGTGCTGCTGCGGCTGGCCTATGGCGCGCGGGTGTCGCTCGCGGTCGGGCTGGCCACTGCTCTGGCCGCGACGGTGATCGGCACCGCGATCGGCCTCGTCGCCGCCTGGGCGGGGGGAGTCGCGGATGCGGCGCTGATGCGGCTGGCGGATGCGCTGCTGGCGCTGCCCGCGCTGCCGCTGCTGGTGATCCTCGCCGGGCTCGACCCCGCCATCGTCGGGCTGCCGCGCGGCGAGCCGCTTGCGGACATGATCCGCATCGTCGCCATCCTCGCCGCCTTCGGCTGGGTAGGGGTCGCGCGGCTGGCGCGGGCGCAGGCGCTCTCCACGCTGGCGCGCGACCATGTGCGGGCGGCGCGCGCGCTCGGCGTCTCCGAGCCGCGGCTGCTGTGGCGGCATGTGCTGCCGGCGCTGTCGGGGCCGGTGTCGGTGGCAACGGCGCTGGCGGTGGCGGGGGCGATCCTGGCGGAATCAACCTTGTCCTTCCTCGGCCTGGGCATCGCGCCGCCCGCGCCGTCCTGGGGCAACATGCTGGCCGGCGCGCAGGAAGCCGTGTTCGAGGCGCCGCTTGCCGCGCTGTGGCCCGGGCTGAGCATCATGCTGGCGGTCGCGGGCGCGACGCTGGTGGCCGACGGGCTGCGCCAACGGCGCTGACGTGCAACGTCACGCGGCAGTCATCAGGCCGTCGCGCGCCTGTCGCGGATCGCGCGCTCCCCGCCCAGCGCCGCGCGGCAACTCCCCGCGCGGCCAGGGAGACACCCATGCCGGACGATCAGCGCCACCTCATCGAGGAGGATCCCTCGGGCGACGAGCGGATGTCGAACCATTCGCCGAATCCGTGCTTCGCCGAGATCCTCGACGCCGCCCTCTCGCGCCGCACCGCGTTGCTCGGCAGCCTCGGCACCGCGGTCGCCAGCATGCTGGTGCGCCCGGGCGAGGCCGAAGCCGCACGCATGGCCGGCGACGGCCCCGCCGCGCCGGGGGCGATCGGCTTCCGCCCCGTGCCGGTATCCACCGGCGACGCCGTGGTCGTGCCGGAGGGCTACACCGCGCGCGTCCTCATCCCCGCCGGCACGCCGATCAGTGGGCCCATGCCCGCCTACCGGCTCGAGAACACCGGCGCCGAGCAGGCCCACCAGGTGGGGGCGCACCATGACGGGATGCATTTCTTCCCGATCGAGGGGCGCGACCCCTACGCCGGATCGTCGGAAGACGGGCTGCTCGTGCTGAACCACGAATACATCGAGCCGCGCTTCCTGCACGCCGCCGCACGGGGGCTCCGCATCGGCGCCGGCCGCATGCCCGTGCCGGCCGAGGGCCGCGACCCGGACGAAATCCGCAAGGAGATCAACGCCCACGGCGTCTCGATCGTGCGCATCCGGAAGCAGGCGAACGGCGAGTGGCAGGTGGTGCAGGACGTGCGCAACCGCCGCATCACCGGCGCGACGCCGATGGAGATCGCCGGTCCCGTCCGCGGCAGCGACTTCGTGCGCACGAAGTACAGCCCGGACGGCACCCGCACGCGCGGCACGCTGAACAACTGCGCCCATGGCGTGACGCCCTGGAACACCTACCTGACCTGCGAGGAGAACTGGGCCGGCTACTTCGTCAACCGCACCCAGGTGGACCAGAAGCCGGAACTGCCGCGGGAGCACGAGCGCTACGGCGTGCCGACCGGCCAGGCCCGCTACAACTGGGACCAGGCGCGTGGCGGCGGCGACGAGTTCGAGCGCTTCGACGCCACCACCAAGGCCGCCTCGCCCGTCGAGGACTATCGGAACGAGCCGAACTGCTTCGGCTGGGTGGTCGAGATCGACCCGTTCCATCCGAACTCGACGCCGGTGAAGCGCACCGCCCTCGGCCGCTTCGCGCATGAGGGGGTGGAGTTCGCCCCGGTCCGCGAAGGCCGCCCGCTGGTGGCCTATGCCGGCGACGACGCGCGCAACGAATACATCTACAAGTTCGTCTCCGCGCGCTCCTACAACGCGGCAACGGCGAACGGAAGCCTGCTCGACGAGGGCACGCTCTACGTCGCCAAGTTCAACGCCGACGGCTCCGGCGAGTGGCTGCCGCTGGTGCACGGCCAGGGGCCGCTCGTCGGCCGCAACGGCTTCCGCAGCCAAGCCGAGGTGCTGGTGAACACCCGCGCCGCGGCCGATGCGGTCGGCGCCACCAAGATGGACCGGCCGGAATGGATCGCCGCCGACCCGCGCGACATCCGCATCTACTGCACACTGACCAACAACTCCCGCCGCACGGCCGAGCAGACGGAGCCGGCCAACCCGCGCGCCCGCAACCTGTTCGGCCACATCATCCGCTGGCGGGAGGCGAACGACGACCACACCTCGACACGCTTCACGTGGGACATCTTCGTCCTCGCCGGCCCGGCCAACGACAGCCGCACCGCCGCCGGCCAGCCGCTCGGCCCCGACAACATTTTCGCCTGCCCCGACGGCCTGTGGTTCGACAAGGACGGACGGCTCTGGATCCAGACCGACATCGGCGAGGCCGAGCAGAACCGCGGGCCGCACGAGGTGTTCGGCAACAACCAGATGCTCTGCGCCAACCCCGTGACCGGCGAGATCCGCCGCTTCCTGGTGGGCCCGCCCGGCCAGGAGATCACCGGCTGCATCACCACGCCCGACGGGCGGACGATGTTCATCAATGTCCAGCACCCGGGCGCCAACACCGCGGCCGAGGACTTCGCCGCCGGCCGCACCACCAGCCACTGGCCGGATGGCGGGAACAGCCTCCCGCGCTCGGCGACCGTCGTCATCACCAAGGACGACGGCGGCGTGATCGGCACCTGAGGCCGGATCGGACCACGGAACAGGGGGCGGCGGGCTTCGGTCCGCCGCCCTTCTTCGTCGCGCTACGGCGAGACGATCCCGCCGCCGCGGCGCGAGATGGCGATCATCGTGCTGCGCGGCGGCACGCCCGCCCGCAGTTCCGGCCAGCGCGTGGCCGGGCGCTCGAAGCCCGCCCCCGGCTCGGCGCCGGGCGTGCGGACCAGGACGAACAGCGTGGCGCCATCCGGCGACGGCGCGGCGCCGCCGATGCCGGCCGCGCGCGGCGCGGCATAGAGCGGCAGCGGCAGTCCGCGCTCCGGGCCCGAAAGGCGGCAGGCGAACAGCGCATCCGGCGTCTCGCCCACGCGCCCGCCGCGGTCGGTGCCGATCCACAGCAGGTCCTCGCCGACGAGCGTGAGGGTGGAGGGGAACACCGGCCAGGTGGTGTCTGGCGCAGGCACGCGCCCGCGCGCGCCGCCCTGCGAGTCGCCGCCCGCCACAAGCACGCGCGCCGTGCCGGTCGGCGCCGCCGGGTCGCCGCCCGGGAACTCGATCTCCAGCACCTGGCCGAAGGGGCTGCCGGAACGGCGCGCGGGGGGCGGCGGCATCATCCCTGGCACGCCGTTGCTGGCGAGGTAGAGCCGGCCGGAGGGCGAGATGGCGAGGCCGTCCGGCGTGTCGAACGGCGTCGCGCCGAGCTGGGCCGCGAGCGCAAGTGGGTCCAGCGCCGGCTCCGCCCCCGCCGGCAGCGCCAGCCAGCGCAGACGCCCCTGGTCCACCCGCGCGACCGACAGCGCGCCGGTGTCGAGCGCATCCGGTTCGGACGCGCGACGTGCCGAGACGAAGCGGAACAGGTAGCCGAGGCCGCGGCGGTCGGTCTGGAATACCACCGCCCGGCCCTCGGCCGAGATCGCAGTCGCAAGCCCGCCATGCCCGAAGCGGCCGAGCGCGGTGCGCTTCACCGGCACGGCCGAAGGATCGAGCGCGTCGAACTCGGCGACCCAGCCGAACCTCTGCGCGTCCCCGAAGCGGGCATCGAGGCCCCGCAGCCGGTCGAGCCAGGGCTCCACCTCGTCCTCGCCGAGCAGGACCGTGCCCCAGGGCGTGGCGCAGCCGCAGCGCGGGCCGACCAGGCCTTGCACCGAGGCCCCGATCCGCTCGGCCGCCGGGCCGGAGATGCGGCAGAGCGTGTCGGCGGCGAGGCGGCGGCTCTGGAACCCGCCCTCCACCACCAGCCAGCGGCTGTTGCGGCGCTCCAGGTTCAGCACGCTCGCGCCCTGCGCCATCGCCGCGACGTCGGGCAGGTCGCGGCCACCGGGGAAGGCATGCGCCGGGTCCACGCGCGGATGCGCCACCACCATCACCGCGCGCTGCACGCCGTCCGCCGCCATTGGCGGGTCGAGCAACGCAACGATGCGGCCGTCCCACCCGAACTGGCGGGAGGCTGCGAGCGCCTCGGGGCGCGCGGGCGCGAAGGGCGGCGCGCCCGGCACCACGGCGTCGCCCCAGCGGATCACCACCGCCCGGTCGTAGCCGGGGGCGAGCCAATCGTCGGCGCGCGTCACGAGGCGCGCGGGGCCTAGGCCCTGCGCCGCCGCTCCGGCGGCGGGCGCCATGGCGCCAGCGAGCAGCAGGGCGCGTCGGGTGAGCGGGACCATGGGCGCGGGATCCTCCATGCGAGTCGTCGTCGCGTCGGACAGACTCGATATCGGCGCAAGCGCCGCGCGGGGCAACCCGCCGCCCGCTCAGCGCGCGCGGCTGACGCAGAACTCCACGACATCCGCCAGTGCCCGGCGGATCGGCCCGTCGGGAAACGGTGCCAGCCCGTCGAGCGCGCGGCTCGCATACTCCCGCGCGCGGGCGATCGTGCCCGCGATGGCGCCGTGCCGCGCCAGCAGCGCGATCGCGTGGTCGAGGTCGCCGTCGCGCTGCTCCCGCGCCTCGATCGTGCGGTGCCAGAAGGCGCGCTCCGCCTCGTCGCCGGCGGCATGGGCGAGCAGCACGGGCAGCGTGATCTTGCCCTCGCGGAAATCATCGCCGACCGTCTTGCCGAGCGCCGCCTGGTCGGCGGCGTAGTCGAGCGCATCGTCCACCAGCTGGAAGGCGACGCCGAGGTTGTGGCCGTAGGCGCGCAGCGCCGCCTGCTCCGCCGCGCCGCGCCCGGCGACGACGGCGCCCACTTCGGCGGCGGCGGCGAACAGCGCGGCTGTCTTGCCCTCGATCACCTGCAGGTAAGTCGCCTCGTCGGCCGAGAGGTCGTTCTGGATGGTGAGTTGCAGCACCTCGCCTTCCGAGATGGTGGCCGAGGCGTCGCTGAGAATGCGAAGCACGTCGAGGCTGCCGTCCTCGACCATAAGGCTGAAGGCGCGGGCGAACAGGAAGTCCCCCACCAGCACTGACGCCTTGTTGCCGAACAGTGCGTTGGCGCTGGCCTGGCCGCGGCGGAGCTCGCTCTCGTCCACCACGTCGTCGTGCAGCAGCGTCGCGGTGTGGATGAACTCGACGCAGGCGGCGAGCCCGATATGCCGCCGCCCCGCGTGCCCACAGAGCCGCGCGGCGGCAAGGGTGAGCAGCGGGCGCAGCCGCTTGCCGCCCGCCGCGACGAGATGCGAGGCGAGGCGGGGAATCAGCGCGACGGGGCTGTCCATGCGCGCGACGATGACGCGGTTGGTCTCGTCCATGTCCTCGCGCAACAGGTGCGCGAGCGTGGTGAGCGCGTCCTCTGCCGAAGGGGGTGCGGCGCTCCTGGCCGCGTCTGTCACGTCCACGCGCTGCTTGACCTTTCTGCGAGGGCGGCACCATAGGCGAGGGGCAGAAGGGCGGCAAGGACGCCGCCCCCGCCCCGAAACCCGTTGGGATGGAAGGCTTTGCGCGTCATCGCCAAGACCACGGACCCGGTCCGGCTGTCGTTCCTGATGGCGCTGCTCGCCGATGCCGGGATCGAGGCGGTGGTGCTGGATTCGCATATCTCGGCGGTCGAGGGCGGGATCGACATCTTCCCCCGCCGGATCGCGGTCGTTGAGGAGGACGCGGCCGCCGCGCTCCGCATCCTGAAGGACGCCGGCGAAGCATGGACGTGACCGAGGACACGCTGCTTGGCGGCCGGGTTCGTCTGCGTCAGATGAAGCGAGGGCTGCGCGCCGGGCTCGATGCTGTGATGCTCGCGGCCGCCGTGTCTGCGAAGCCCGGCGAGACGGTGCTGGAGGCGGGCGCCGGCACCGGCGCCGCCATTCTCTGCCTGATGGCGCGCGTGCCCGGGCTTCGCGGGGTGGCGGTGGAGCGCGACCCGGCGCTGTGCGAGCTGATGCGCGAGAACGCCCGGCTGAACGGGGCGTCGCTGACGGTGGTCGAGGGCGACATCGCCGACCCGGCGGTCGCCGCGGGGCTGCCGCGCTGCAACCGGGCGCTCGCGAACCCGCCCTATTGGCCGGCGGGCAGCCGCCCGCCCGACCCGCTGCGCGCCGGCGCAACGCATGAGGCCGACCTGCCGCTGGAAGCGTGGCTGCGCTTCTGCGCGCGCGCGCTGCGCCGTGGCGGCAGCGTCACCATCATCCTGCCCGCGGCGCGGCTGTCCGACGGCGTGCTCGCGCTGCGCGCGGCAGGCTGCGGCGGCATCTGGCTGCGGGCGCTTCAGCCTCTGCCAGATGCTGCGGCGAAGCGCATCCTGCTGTGCGCGCGGCCAGGGTTGCGGGCGCCCGACGTCGTGCTGCCCGGCGTCGTGCTGCATGCGCCGGGCGGCGGGTGGACGGAGGAGGCCGCCGGGCTTCTCGCGGGCCGGGCCATCCTGTTCGGGAACTAGGCTCAGGACCCATTAATCTCTTGCAGCGACGCGGTGTGGTGTGAT